>SDBU01002409.1_pt1 | contig 24899 bp, 21 predicted proteins | sample 2277071 | NCBI WGS metagenome assembly SDBU01 (sample SAMN10397929, study PRJNA504765) | marine sediment metagenome | isolation source: marine sediment core GS08_GC12, 126 cmbsf | place: Arctic Ocean: Gakkel Ridge, Loki's castle | collected 2008
CTTTTCGGCGTTGCTGGCCTCACTCGCCTGGGCGATGATATCGGCGAATTCGCTCAGATAAACCGACCCCCTGACCGTCCGTTGCACCAGTACCGAGCGGCGGTCGCGGGCGTCGGATTTGCGCCGCGCCAGCTTGAATTCACCGAGCCGGTCCAGCGCCCGCGTGATGGCTGGTTTGGAAACATTCAGGATGTCCGCCAGGCCGCGCACCGTGTGTGGCGGCCGGGTCATGTAGACGGTCAGCAATACCGCCATCTGCCGGGCCGACAGGTCGGGTGCGTCCCGGTGGACGTTCTCGACCATGGCGCGACGCCAGATATCGAGAGGATCGAGGTCGGTTTTGGTCATTTCCCGCACCATTTTTATTCCGCTTGCGTATCAAAAATACGTGTTGAAACGCCTCAACACAAGAGAATTCGCGGGATACTGCCACAACTTCTTTTAAAAAGTTTTAACCCGTCATTCGCCGGCAATGCGCTCCACGATAGCCGCATAGGCTGCACGCATTGCCATTGCTTCGCCACCCTCGGGTCGTCCGGGCCGGCCGGAGAGGTTCCACGCCATGACGTCGAAATGCGCCCACGGCGCGGATTCGTCGACGAACTCACTTAGAAACAATGCCGCCGTGATGGCGCCGCCGAATGGCGATTCGCCGACATTGCTGATGTTGGCGACCTTGCTGTCGAGCAGCCGGCGATAGGGCCGCCACAAAGGCAGGCGCCAGATCGGGTCGTCCTCGGCCTCGCCGTGCCTGTGCAGCGCCGCCGCCAGATCGTCGTCCGGGCTGAACAGCGCCGCGATTTCCGTGCCCACGGCGGCGCGCGCGGCCCCGGTCAGCGTTGCGAAATCGAGCAAAAGCGCTGGTTTTTCCTCGATTGCCGCGGCCAGCGCGTCGGCCAGCACCAATCGTCCCTCGGCGTCCGTATTGCCGATTTCAACTGTGTGCCCCTTGCGGGTTTGCAGTACGTCGAGCGGTCGCATGGCGTCGCCCGAGACGGCGTTTTCCACCGCCGGAATCAGCACCCGCAGGCGCACCGGCAGCCCGGTATGCATGATCATGCGCGCCAGGCCGAGGACGATCGCGGCGCCGCCCATATCCTTCTTCATCAGCCGCATGCCGCTGGCCGGTTTCAGGTCCAGACCGCCGGAATCGAAGCACACGCCCTTGCCGACCAGCGTCACCAGCGGGTCGCCTTGCTTGCCCCAGCGCAGGTCGGCGAGCCGCGGGGCGCGGCTGGCGGCCCGGCCGACGGCATGAATTGCCGGATAGTTTTCGACCAGCAAATCGTCGCCGACGACCACGTTGCATTCTCCGCCGAATTCGTCGGCGAGCGCCTGCGCGGCGCCGGCCAGTTCCTCCGGTCCCATGTCGGCGGCCGGCGTGTTGATCAGGTCGCGCGCCAGAAACGTCGCCGAATATCCGGCCTCCACCGCCCGCCGGTCGGCGCCGCCCGGCCATACCAGCTCGCGCCGGCCGCCGCGTCCGGGCTTGTAGCGCCTGAATTTGTAAGTATATTTTTGGGAGAAAAATGGCTGCCAATAATTCCAGTAATGAGAGTGTTAGTTTTAGCTGGGTTAATAAGGTCAATAGCAGCTACAACTGGCCCTGTATTTTTAGGTATAGGAAAGCCTAAAATAGACACAAAATTGCAAGCAGTTCGATTATTTGTATTAGCGGTTTTGATTTATCCATTGACTATGCAATGGGGTATCATAGGGACTTCATTAGCTGTATTGATAAGTATTTTAGTAACAACTATAGGTTTTAGTTATTTAGTGATAAGGATTATAAATTGTGACTGGAAGCATTTTCTTCAAAAAATTATTGTTCCCTTAGTTAATACAGTTATTATGGTTTTAATTATATTTTTCCTAAAAATATTTTTTACAATTAGAGTGGGAGAATTCTTTTTACTTATTATTGTGGCCATTCTAATCTATTTGGGATTGACTTATTTTTCTGATAAATTTTTAAAATATAAAACACAGTCGATTATAAAAGAATGTTGGAATTTATTAATAACATGAAACCTCAAGTAGACCCAAGTCAATATTATACGTCAGAATATAATTCAAAGGGACGATTTTGTAGTTATTGGCACCAAATCCAAGAAATTATTTTAGTTAATCCCAAAAACATGCTTGAAATCGGCGTTGGAAATAATTTTATAAGTAGTTATTTTAAAGAAAGAAAATTGTATGTTACTACTTTAGACATTGATAAAAGATTAAATCCTGACATAGTAGGCTCTGTCTTAGAGATGCCTTTTTCTAAAAAATCTTTTGACGCGGTGGCTTGTTATGAAGTATTAGAACATTTGCCGTTTGAAGATTTTATAAAAGCGCTTTCAGAAATATCGCGAGTATCTCAAAGATATGTTTTTATTTCTCTTCCAGAAGTTAATAGAGTCTGCCATTTCAATATTCAGATCCCGAAGATTGGAGAAATTAAAAAGCTTATTCCTTTACCAACTTTTAAGAAAGAGATTAACAAGTTTGATGGAGAACATTATTGGGAGATTGGGAAAGCTGGATTTCCACTAAGTAAAATTGTTAGCAATATTGAAAAAGTTGGTTTTAAGATAGAAAAGACATATCGAGTTTTTGAAATGCCTTATCATAGAATTTTTGTTTTGAAAGTATGAAAAATATTTTTCCTCTTAAGAGATTAGATAATTAAAATAAATTTTAAATAAAAAATTACCAATTATGAATTCACGAATAATTTTCTCTTCAGAAAGGCGCAACCAAACTTTACTTAGGTATGTAAAATTGTTTGAAAGAAGTAATTTTCAAACTAGATATTTTCAATTTAAAAAACCAGTCTCTAGTAAAGAAAGACTTGATTATATTAATTCTTTTTTTAAGGAAATTAAAAATTTTAATCCAGATTTTATTTATGTTGATGATGAATTTTCTACAAAAACCATTTTTTTAATTATTTTTATAAGAAAATTATTTTTTAAAAAATTTAAAATTATTACTTTCATTGCATATCAATTAATACCTGATTACAATAATTTATTTAACAGAATCAAGATAAGATTTTTATTAAAAAATATTGATTTTCTTTTTTGTCGGAATAATAAAGATTTAAAGAAAATTAAAAATATAAATTTATTTAAGAATTATTCTCAACTTTTTCAAGTTTATTGGGGTTTTTCAAAAGAACTTTTTTATGAAATCAATCAACCTAAAGAAGTAATAGCAAAATCCTTTGATGTTTTAAAAATAAATTATTCTAAAATTAGAGGAAAATATGTTTTAGGATACATTGGAAGAATTGTTCCAGAAAAGGATTTAACGATTCTCTTAGAATGTTTAGTCCAACTCCCTGATAATTTTATTTTAGTTTATGCTGGTGAATATAATAATCAAGAATACCAGAAAAAAATAGAGGATTTTATAAAACAGAATAACTTAAAGGAAAGAGTAGTTTATCTTGGTTATGTAGTAGAAAAAAATCTTAAATTTGTATATAATATTTTAGATTTAATGATTTTACCTACTACTATAAAATATAATGGAAGTATTGAGTTGTTTGGTTCAGTTCTAGCAGAAGCAATGCTTTGTAAAAGATTGGTTATTGGAAGCGATAATGGTTCTATACCAGAAGTTATTGGCCGAGAGGATTTAATTTTTAAAGAAAGTAATCAGAAAGATTTATTAAGACTTATTAATTATGTTTATAGTTTAAAACAAAAAGAAAAGGAAGTAATTATAAATGAGAATTATAATAGAGCAATAAATAATTTCACAGATGAGATTTTTGTTGAAAAAATTGTTAATACAGTTAAGGGTCTATAATAAATTTCGCAAAAATTATTTAAAAATCAAAATTTAATTTTATGTTACCATTTCAAAAATATTCCAATTATTACGACGCGATATATCGAGATAAGGATTATAAAAAAGAAGTTGATTTTCTAAAACAAGCAATTACCAAGTATTCGCCAATAAAAGTGGAGTATATTTTAAGTTTGGGCTGCGGCACTGCTAATCACGATATTCTTTTAGCTCAAGACGGCTATAAGATTATTGGGATAGATCAATCAAAAGAAATTTTAGAGATAGCAGAAAAAAAAGTTAAAGAAAATAATTTAGATATTCAATTCAAATTAGCTGATATTCGGGATTTTGAACTTGAGGAAAAATCTGATTTTGCTATGGCTATGTTTAATGTTATTGGCTATCAAATAGAAAATGAAGACATTGAAAAAACATTAAGAAATATTTCCCGTTCTTTAAAAGAAAATGCTCTTTTTGTTTTTGATTGTTGGTATGGCCCAGCAGTGCTGAAAGACCGGCCTGTTGATAGAGTTAAAGCAGTTAATAAAAAAGGTAAAGACTTTATTAGAAAAACCAGCCAGAAATTAGATATTGAGAAAAGTATTATTAATATTAATTTCAAACTTTTTGAAGAAGGAAAAGATATAGCAGTAGTTGAGGAAGATCACAGAATGCGCTTTTGGTATTTAGCAGAATTAAGTTATTTTTTAGAAAAAAGTGGATTTCAATTAGTAAAGGCTTGCAATTTTTTAGATTTAGATTCTAAAATTTCCGAAGATAATTGGAATATATTTATTATTGCCCAAAATAAGAATCAATAAACATTTTTATGAAAAATATCGGTATTTTATTTTCTCAATTAGCTGGCGGAGGAGTATTCCAATATGGCTTAAGTGTGGCAGATGCTTTAATTAATTATTCTAATAATTTTAGTTATTCTATTTTTTACTACGGATCAGAAAATCCCAAAGATTCTTTAAGGATAAAATCTCCGGAAAATGTCCGCTTTATTGCCTTGGGCGCTGAAGCTAATTCTTTAATTCAAAAAAGCCAATTTTTATTAAATCTTTTATTAAGTCAGCCGATATTCGTTACTAATAAGAAAAACAAAAAGATATTGGAAAAGAACAATATAGATCTTTTAATTATTCCTTTTCCTTTTTTGTTGGGCTTTGAAGCTAGGATACCTTATATTGTCGCTATTCCTGATATAATGCACCGGTATTATCCTCAATTTCCTGAGTATCATTTTAAGACTAGAATTAAGCGGGATTTAGTTTATAAAAATGCGGCTAAACATTCTTTTTTTAGTATTGTTGATTCTAGTCAAGGCAAAGCAGACCTCCATAAATTCTATAATATCCCTAATGAAAAGATTAAAATTATTCCCTATATTCCGCCTGGCTATATTTATCAATATCAAGAAATGAGTGAAGATTCAGCAGAAAAGATATTAGCGAAACATAATCTTCCAAACAAATTCCTTTTCTACCCTGCTCAATTCTGGTATCAGAAGAATCACTTGAGATTGATTAAAGCTATAAGTTTATTAAAAAAAGAATTAGATGTTGAGATTTCTCTAGTTTTAACTGGTTCAGCAAAAGCTAATGAAGAGAATTATCAAAAAGTTAAGGCGCTAATAAATGAATTAAATCTAGGGCAGCAGGTTTTCCATCTTGGATTTGTTTCTGATGAGGAAATCGGAGCTTTATATAAAAAATCGTTAGCCTTAGTTTTTCCAACTTTAATCGGCCCTACTAGTATCCCTCCTTTAGAAGCAATGGTAATGAGGACTCCGGTTTTATGCTCAAATTTATTTTCCATGCCAGAACAAATAGGGGAGGCTGGATTATTATTTAATCCTTTTGATATAAAAGACATAGCCGAGAAGATTTATAAGATCTGGACAGATGAAAAATTAAGAATACAATTAGTTAAAAAGGGGGAAGAAAGGTTAAAAGACCTGACTTTAGAAAATTATGCTCAAAAATGGGAAAATATTATAAAACAAACATTAAAATATGAATAATAATATTGATATTATAAAGAGAGATGGTGAGATTGTAGCAATAATTATTCCTAAGAATTATCATGCTAACGATACTGAATTTTTCACTCCAGGGAGTTTTTTTCAGCAATTAGGAATCATTTGCCGAAAAGCGGGTGAAGTCATTGATGCTCATACTCATAATATTGTCAAAAGAGATGTTTATCTAACCCAGGAAGTTCTTTTAATTAAAAAAGGAAAAGTTAAGGTTAATTTTTATGATTCAAAAAAAGTTTTTTTTGAATTTCGGATTTTAGAAGAAGGCGACATTATTATGTTCGCTGGCAACGGCCATGGTTTCGAGATTTTAGAAGATGCAGAAATAATTGAAGTGAAGCAAGGTCCTTATTTGGGCGATGAAGACAAAACTCGATTTAACGGTATTGAAAAAAATAATCAGTAAATATTATGATTCCAGTTAATGAGCCATTATTTATAAGTGATGAACAAGAATATTTAAAACGCTGTATTAATACAGGATGGACTTCTTCTGAAGGTCCTTTTGTCAAGGAGTTTGAAGAGCAATTTAGTTCATATATCGGTAAAAAATACGGAGTTGCTGTTACTAGTGGAACAGCGGCTTTAGAGGTGGCTATGGGCGCTATCGGGATTAAGCCTGGTGATGAAGTAATAATGCCTACTTTTACTATAATGAGTTGTGCTTTAAGTGTTTTAAATTATGGTGGCACACCAGTTTTTGTAGATTGCGAGCCAGAAACCTGGAACATGAATGTAAATAAGATTGAGGAGAAAATTACTGAAAAAACTAAAGCCATAATGCCAGTCCATATCTATGGCCATCCATCTGATATGGATCCGATACTAAAAATTGCTAAAAAACACGATTTTTTAATAATAGAAGATGCAGCTGAAGTTCATGGCGCTACTTATAAAGGAAAGAGATGCGGTAGTTTTGGGGATATTAGCTGTTTTAGTTTTTATGCTAATAAAATTATTTCTACTGGCGAAGGAGGAATGATTTTGACTGATAATAAAGAATATGCTGAACGAGCAGCTTATTTAAGAAATTTGGCTTTTTTAAAAGAAAAAAGGTTTTATCATAAAGAATTAGCTAGAAATTATCGGATGACTAATCTTCAAGCTGCTGTTGGGGTAGCCCAGTTAAAGAATATTGAAAAATTAGTAGTAATAAAAAGAGAAAATGCTTATTTTTATACCGAAAAATTTAAAGACATCAAAGGGTTAGAACTACCAAAGGAAAAAGAATGGGCTAAAAATGTTTATTGGATGTATGGGATTGTTCTTAATGAGAAAACTGGATATAATGCTGAACAATTTGCTCAGAAATTAGCTGAAAAAGAGATTGGTACTCGGCCTTTCTTTTATCCTCTGCATTTACAGCCAGCTTTAAAGCAGTTGAATATAGAACCAAGAGGAGAATATCCAGTGGCAGAGAGAATTGCTCAACAAGGACTATATTTACCAAGTGGTTTAGCATTAACTAAAGAGCAAATAATAGAAGTATCGGGTAGAGTTAGAGAATTATTAGATAACTTGTAAAATATTATAAAATCGTTAAACTTATTATATGACTAAAAAAGCTCTCATAACTGGGATTACTGGGCAGGATGGTTCCTATTTAGCAGAACTACTTTTAGCTAAGGGTTATGAAGTCCATGGAATAATTAGGCGGGCTAGTACTTTTAATACTTCCCGTATTGATCATCTTTATCAGGACCCTCATATTAATGGAACTAGGATGTTTTTACATCACGGAGATCTTACCGATAGTGGTAATATTGAAAGGTTGATTAACCATATCAAACCAGACGAGATTTATCATTTAGCTGCCCAATCTCATGTTAGGGTAAGTTTTGATATGCCTGAGTACACAGTTAATACTAATGCCTTGGGAACCTTGCGTATTCTTGAGGCAATAAGAAATTCCAAATTGCCGATAAAGTTCTACCAGGCCTCTTGTCATGATGAAATAACAAGAGTTGTAACAACAAAAGGAATTAAAAGATATAATGAAATAAAAATGGATGATTTGGTATATACTATTAATGAAAAGACTAATGAAATTGAATTAAAACCGATTAAACGAATCATTATAGAAGATTATAAAGGAGAAATGATCCAATTCGATAATAGAAGGGTTGATTTAATGGTAACTCCGAACCATAGAATGCTTCTTCAAAAAGGTAATAAGCTATTTTATAAAGAAGCTGATTGTATTAAAAACCTTCTTCCTTATAAGGCAAATAGCGATATTTTTCTGCCTTCTCCTGTCTGGAAAGGAAAACATAAAGAGAGAATTGTTTTTTCAGAACATATAAATTTAGAAGAGATGCATTATAATAATTTTAAAAATTTGGTGAGAAAAATGGATATGAAGGATTATTTATATCTGTTAGGTATTTATATCGGTGATGGATACACGGCCCCGAAAAGGAAAAAAGAGAGGTATCTCCCTGCTAAAGAATATATTAAAATTAAAGACGAAAAGGGGAGGTTTACCAAAAAAGAAGGTAAAAAAGAAAAAATCATTTATGAAAGCAATAATATCTATTTTGCTTTACCAGAGAAAGATAAGGCGAGATTAAAAGTTATTAAAATTTTAAAGAAATATTCTATAGATTATAAGTTAGATTCGTCATGGATTAGATTTTCTTCTTATCCCATAGCTCGGATGTTTAAAGAAAGCGGCGAAAATGTTTATAATAAACAAATTCCCTCTTGGGTTATGGAATTATCTTCTGATCTCTTGGAAAGATTATTTGAGGGGCTGATAGATTCCGATGGGAGTAGAAGAAAAATAGAAAATGAGCGTCAAACTTATACCACTGTTTCTCAGAAATTATCAGAAGATTTTATTATCTTATGCTTAAAGATTGGGAGAATAGCGAAAATAACTTTTTTTCCAGCTAAAAAAGTTTATTTTAAAAAAGATAAAAGATTTATTGATTCAAAAGAGAGTTATCGAATAAATATAGCTTATAAAAAAACGAGAAAAATCTACAAGGGAAATATCTCGCAAAAAAATTACCAGGGAAAGATATGGTGTTTAGAAGTGAAAGATAATCATAATTTTTTAATAGAAAGAAATGGCTTCATTGCTTTTAGCGGAAATAGCTCGGAAATGTTTGGAGCGGCTAATCCGCCACAGGATGAGAATACTCCTTTCTATCCCCGCAGTCCTTATGCTTGCGCTAAGGTTTTTGCTTATCACATAACCCGTTTATATAGAGATGCTTATGGTATGTTTGTTTGTAATGGTATTTTAATGAACCATGAAAGCCCGCGGCGAGGAGAAACTTTTGTTACTCGAAAAATAACTCGCGCTATTGCTAGAATAAAAGCTGGTTTAGACAAGAAGATATATTTAGGCAATTTAGACGCGAAAAGAGATTGGGGTTATACTCCTGAGTATATAGAGGCAATGCATTTAATGCTTCAACAAGAAAAATCTGATGATTTTGTTTTTGCTACTGGTAATTCTTATTCAGTAAAGGATTTTTTAAAAGAAGCTTTTCAGTATTCTGGATTGGGCGATTGGCAAAATTATGTTGAAATTGATCCCTATTATTTAAGACCAACAGAAGTTGAAAATCTAAGGGGTAATTTTTCAAAAGCTAAAGAACAAATAGGTTGGACACCTAAAATACTATTTACTGATTTAGTAAAAATAATGATTGATGCTGATTTTAGAAAATTAAATCTCACTCCGCCAGGTGAAGGCGATATAATTATAAAGGAAAAATTCACTAATAAATGGTGGAAAGTTGATTAAAAATGATAAACCTTAAAGAAAAGAAAATTTTAATTACTGATGCTCATAGATTTGTAGGTAGACACCTGGTCAGAAATTTATTAGGAAAAAGAGGAGTGCCAAAAGAAAATTTATTTCTACACACTATGGAAGAAATAGATTTTAGAAAATGGGAGGATTGTCAAAAAACAGTTACCGACAAGGATATTGTTATTTATTTAGCAGCTAAGGTGGGGGTATCGGAGCTAATTTAGAAAAACCAGGGGAATTTTTTACGTAGAAGACGGAGCTGAAGGAATTATTTCAGCTACAGAAAAGTATAATAAATTAGATCCAGTTAATATTGGTTCAGGTATGTAGATCTCTATTAAAAATTTAATTCAATTAATATAAAATATAACTAAAATGAATAATAAAAATGAAAAAATTTTAGTAACAGGAGCCGGAGGATTTATAGGACATTTTTTAGTGAGATTTTTAAAGGAAAAAGGATATTGGGTAAGGGGAGTTGATATAAAATATCCTGAATTTTCTCCAAAAGACGAAGCCGATGAATTTTTATTGTTAGATTTAAGAAATTTCCAGAATTGTAAAGAAGCAGTAAAAGACATAGATAAGATTTATACATTAGCAGCAAATATGGGAGGGATAGGATTTATTACCAGCGTTAAAGCAGATGTAATGAGAGATAATGTTTTAATAAACACAAATATTGCCGAAGCTGCGAAATTAGCAAAGGTAAAAAGATTATTTTATTCTTCCTCTGCTTGCGTGTACCCGACTTTTAAACAGGAAAGTCCAGAAGTGTCTTCCTTAAAGGAGAGTGATGCTTATCCTGCTGATCCTGATAATGAATATGGATGGGAAAAATTATATTCAGAGAGATTATATAAAAGTTATTACGAAGATAATGGGTTAGAAGTAAGAATCGCTCGTTATCATAATATTTATGGTCCAGAGGGGACTTATGAAGGAGGGAGAGAAAAAGCGCCAGCTGCTATATGTAGAAAAGTCGTTTTAGCAAAAGATAGAGAAGAAATTCCAGTTTGGGGGGATGGAAAACAAACAAGATCTTTTTGTTATATTAATGATTGTTTAGAAGGGACTTATCGGTTAATGGAATCGGATTATAAAGAACCATTAAATATTGGTTCAGACAGATTGGTAAATATAGACGAGTTGATAAAAATAGTTTCCAATGTTGCTGGTAAAAATTTGAAAAAAGTCTATCAATTAGACAAACCTCAAGGAGTTAGGGGAAGAAATGCTGATTTAACATTAGTAAAAAAAGTATTAAACTGGGAGCCACAAATTTCTCTAGAACAAGGTTTAGAGAAAACCTATTCGTGGATTAAAAGTAGGATTTAGGTGAAATAAGATAATTTAAAGGATACTTTAAATTATTGGAGAGAAGAAGTTTAAAGAAAGTCTGAAGTTAAAATAATTTTACTAAGTAAATCAAAATTAAATTGAATAAAAATGACTAAACAACTTTTAATATCAATAATTACACCTTCTTATAATCAAGGAAAATTTATAGAAGATACAATTTTGTCTGTAAAGAATCAAGATTATCCGAATTTTGAACATATTATTACTGATGCTGGCTCGACCGATGAAACATTAAGCGTTATTAAAAAATATGAAGGGACCTATAATATGAGATGGATTTCAGAGCCGGATAATGGTCCAGTAGATGGACTTAACAAAGGGTTTAATATGGCAAAGGGCGATATTCTTGCTTGGATAAATACTGATGATTATTATGAACCCAATGTTTTCGATAATATCAATCGAATTTTTGTTGCCAATAATGATATTGATTTCTTAATAGGAGATGCTTATTTTGTAAAAGGAGATATTAAGAAAATACTAAATAAACATAGAAAAAAACAAGTTAGCTTAAATGAGTTAATAAAATTCGGTAATTTTATTGATCAATCAGCTACTTTTTTTACAACTCGTTTATTTAAGAAAGCTGGACCATTAGACATAAAGTTAAAATATGTTTTTGATTACGAATTATGGTTAAGATTTTTTAAGTTAAACCCAAAATATATTTATTTAAATAAACCACTTGCTAATTTTAAACCTCACGAAGGAGCTATATCCTTTGACAATAGAGAAGAGGTTATGAAAGAAATGTATAAAGTGGGCCAAGAATATTCTCTTGATAATAAAAAGTTTTTACCCCAAATTATTAAATATCATAGGGCTAAACATTTTGTTTTTTTTGATAAATTTTTGGAAACAACACCTCGGTTATATGGTTTAACAAAAAATTTTTCATATCGGTTTTTAGATAAGTTACATCGATTTTTAGATAAACCATTATAAATTAGAGAAATAAATGAGTAAACCAAAAAGCAAAATTGTTTTTTTTCTTCCTTCTCTTGAGATAGGAGGCGCAGAGAGAAATACTATTAATATCCTTAATAATTTAAACAGGGATAACTATGTAATATCTCTTGTTTTAGGAGAGAAAAAAGGAGAATTTATTACTGAAGTGCCTAAGGATATTAGTATTATTGATCTTAATACTTCTTCTAATTTAAGCTTGTTTTTTAAAATTAGAAAATATTTTAAAGATAAAGAGCCCTATATTTTTATTTCCGCGTTTCCTCGTTTTAATGTTATTAATCTTTTAGCCAAAATATTTTCTAAAACAAAAACGAAATTTATTATTACTGAACATAAAACACCTTCTCTTCTTTCAATTACTTCTAAAACTTTTACCCATAGATTTATCGCCTATTTTTTTCTTCCTTATCTAATTAAATTTATTTATCCTAAATCCAAAGCGATAATTTGCGTTTCTAAAGGTGTGGCTGATGATATTTTGCGAATTATTAATAATCCTGCGGTAGAAAGTAAAATAAGAGTAATATATAATCCAATCACTAATCAAAGAATAGGAGAATTGGCAAAAGAACCAGTGGATCACCTCTGGTTTTCTAACTCAAAAGTGCCAGTAATATTGTCTGTAGGTCGTTTAATTAAAGCTAAGGATTTTCCCAACCTTCTTAAGGCAACAGCTTTAATGCTTAAAAAGCAAGAGCTTCATTTGGTTATTATTGGGGAAGGGCCAGAAAAAGAAAATTTAAAAAAGTTGGCAAGACAATTAGATATTACTAAAAATGTTGAATTTTTAGGCTTTCAGAAAAATCCTTATAAATATATGAAAAGAGCTTCAGTTTTTGTTCTTTCATCTTTCCATGAAGGGTTTGGCAACGTAATAGTTGAAGCAATGGCCTCTGGCGTTCCAATTGTATCAACAGATTGCGTATCAGGACCTAATGAGATTATTGAGCCAGGGAAGAATGGTATCTTAGTGCCAATCAAAGATGAAAAAGCTTTAGCTCAAGCTATTATGCAAGTTTTAAATAATCCTTCATTAAACCAGAGGCTTATCCAAGAAGGCAGAAAGAGATCTGAATTTTTTTCAATTACAAAAAGCGTTGAGGAATACGAAAAACTTTTTCAAGAATTAATAAACATCAATGATTAATATTACTAATTTTTCCAGAAATATTTTTGATTTTTTGGAAAAGAAAAAAAATTTAATAATTTCAGTTTTAATAATTTTACTAACTATAGGTTATTTTAATTTGGCCTTAGCAGTGGGTCTATCCTTAATCATTTTTCTTTCAGCATTAACTTTTTTAATTCTTCATTTAATTGGATTAAGAGATGAAAAATTAAAAAAGCTTTTTTTAATTGCTTTTTTAATTCATTTACTCGCGGTTCTTTTTATTCACTATACAAATTTTCAACCTTTTGGTGGGGGAGCTGATTATGAAAGTTATCACAATACAGCAGTTCAAGTTTCTCAGCGTTTTGAAGCAGGAAATTTTTCTTTAGAAGGGTTGCGTTTTAGCCATTACTTTGCTTTAATTATTGGGATTATATATGTATTTACTTTACCAGAAATGATTGTTGGGCAACTATTAACTGTTTGGCTGGCAGCTATGAGTGTTCTTTTTATCTATTTAATCGTTTTTGAAATCAGTGGTTCAAAAAAATGGGCTTTTTTAGTGGGGCTAGTGGCTATTATTTACCCGAGCTATATTTATTTTGGGAGTGTTTTGTTAAAAGACACTTTAGTTATTCCTTTGGCTTTACTTGGTATATTAATAACAATAAAAATATTAAAAAATTTTGATTGGAAATATTTTTTATTGTTTTTCTTGATTACTACTGCTATAATTCATTTTCGTTTTTATATCGGATACGCCCTAGTCGGCAGTTTTATTATTTCCTGGTTTATTGCCTCAACTTTCAGTATAAAAAAAAGGGTTATTTATGGATTAATAATGGTTTTTCTTTTAGGTTTTTCGCCTTATTTTTTGAGTTATGGATATTATGGAATAAAACCATTACAGTATTATCTTAAGCCTGATGTTATTAAGGTTTATCGAGAGGTTGTTTATGCCCCACCAGCTCCTCCTTCATCGCCAACTAAAGAACCAGAAGCAGTGATAGTAGTAGCGACACCAAATCCTTCAAGTATCACTAATCCAACTCCAACTCAAAATGAATCACCAGATCAATGCCAGTCCGCCACTCCTTCCCAATCCTTAACATTAAAAGATAAAACATCTTCTTCTGTTGTTTCAACTAAACAAGTTGAAGCAACCACTCCAACCAAATCTTCTAGTCCAACTTCATCTTCAGCATCAACCACTCCAACCAAATCTTCTAGTCCAACTTCAATTATTTTTTCCCAATCTTTTGTCACTAATAATAAGGATTTAATCGAACCAGTCCAATGTTTAGATCAGTTAGCAGTAGATAAGCCCTATGCCCCAATCACCCCTGCTGAGCAAAAACAAATAGTAAAAGAGTCGGGCAAAGGTTCTACTTTTGTGGTTAAAACTGGCTTAGAAAAACCATCTTCTTTTTTAGTAAATTCTTCAGTGTCTTTTATTCAGAGTTTACTAGGTCCTTTTCCTTGGCAGATAAAGTATAAGAGGCATCTTTTTTCTCTAGCCGAAACTATCCCTTGGTATTTTTTATTTATTTTTGTTAGCTTAGGAGTATATCAAATGATTAAGAGAAGATATAGATTTGCCTTACCATTATTAATTTTTAGTATTATGGCATTAGGAGCACTTTCCCTTTTTATTAATAATTATGGTATAATTGTTAGGATTCGCATTCCTTCTTTTTTAGCTCTTCTTTGTTTAGTTCCATTTGCTTTTACTTTACAAAATAGGTATATAAAAAATATAGAAAATAAATTAAATCAATTATGGCAATATATTTAATCACCGGCGGCGCTGGATTTATAGGTTCCAATATTGTAAAAAAACTCTTAGAATTAGGAGAGTCTGTTCGAGTTATAGATAATTTTTCTACTGGCAAAAAGGAAAATATTAAAGAATTTATTGAAAATTCTAATTTTAAATTAACTGAAGGAGATTTAACAAATTTAGATGTTTGCCGAGAGGCAGTAAAAGGAGTAGATTTTATCCTGCATCAGGCAGCTATTCCTTCAGTGCCGCGTTCCATTTCTAATCCTTTGGTTTCTAATAATGCCAATATTGTTGGCACCTTAAATTTACTGGTTGCGGCTCGGGACCAAGGGATAAAAAAATTAGTCTATGCCTCTTCCTCCTCTATTTACGGCGATAGTTCAATTTTACCTAAAAAAGAAGATCTGCCCATTAATCCGATATCGCCTTATTCCTTAACAAAATATGCTGGGGAAAAATATTGTCAGATTTTTTACAAAATATATAATTTGCCTACAATATGTTTGCGCTATTTTAATGTTTTTGGGCCTAATCAGGACCCTCAATCTCAATACTCAGCAGTAATACCTAAATTTATTACTATTTTATCTAATAAAGAAAAACCCATTATTTACGGAGACGGAACTCAAAGTCGGGATTTTACTTTTGTCGGCAATGTAGTAGAGGCTAACTTATTAGCTGTTCATTCTGACAAAGGTTTAGGTGAGGTTTTTAATATTGCTTGTGGAGAACAGACTAGCTTAAACCAATTGGCCCAGCTCATAGGAGAGATTACGGGTAGTGACGTTAATCCTAAATATACTGAGCGCCCACCCGGCGATATTCTTCACTCTCGTGCTGATATTTCTAAAGCCAGAGAAAACTTTAACTATTATCCTAAGATTAAATTAAAAGAAGGTCTAGTTAAGACTGTTGATTGGCTTAAGAAAAATGAACAAGGAGAACAAAGTTAAAATTTGTTGTGTTGCTAATATTGATAAAGCAGTAAAGTTCTTACTATTGGGCCAAATAAAGTTTTTTCAAAATCAAGGCCACGAAGTGAGCGCGGTCTGCTCTGCTGGTCCTTGGATAAAAAGCATTGAACAAGAAGGGGTAAAAGTAAAGATTATTCCTATTAGTAGGAAAATTAGTCCTTTTACTGACCTTATTACTCTTTTTAAATTATTTTTTTATTTTAAAAAAGAGAAATTTCAAATAATCCATACTCATACTCCTAAGCCTGGGCTTTTAGGCCAGCTAGCGGCTAAGATGGCTAGAGCACCAATTATCTTTAATACTATTCACGGATTTTATTTTAATGAAAATACTCCTTTTTTAAAAAGGAGATTTTATATTTTTATTGAAAAAATTGCTGCTCGTTGTTCTGATTTTATTTTTTCTCAAAACAAGGAAGATATTAAAACCGCTCTTCAAGAGAAAATAACTCAGCCTGAGAAAATTAAATATCTAGGTAATGGTATTGATCTTAAGAAATTTAATCCAGCTAGGTTTTCTCAAGATTTTATTATTCAGAAAAAGCAGGAATTAGGGATTAATCCTCAAAAAAAAATTATTGGCACTGTTGGGCGATTAGTTAAAGAAAAAGGATATTTAGATCTTTTTCAAGCATTGAAAATTGTTTTAAAAGAATTTCCCAATACTTTACTTTTAATTTTAGGCCCAATAGAAAAAGAAAAAAAAGACAGTTTCCATCCTGATATTGTTAAGAATTTTAATATAGAGAATAAAGTTTTATTTCTTGGAGAAAGAGAGGATATCGATGAAATTTATCCTTTAATGGATATTTTTGTTTTAGCTTCTTATAGGGAAGGTTTTCCGCGTTCTGTTATAGAGGCCTCAGCAATGGCTAAACCAATTATTGCTACTGATATTAGGGGATGCCGGGAGGCAGTGGAAAATAATAAGACAGGGGTTTTAGTTCCTATGAAAAATCCTGAAAAGCTGGCTCAAGCTATTAAAGATTTTTTGAAAAATCCAGAGGAATTAGAAAGAATGGGCAATAATGGTCGAGAAAAAGCAGAGAGAGAATTTGACGAAAGAATGATTTTTAATAAGTTGCAAGAAGAATATCAAAAATTTATTAAAGAAAAATTATGATTTTTCGTTTAGCTAAAAAAGAAGAGGCTCGGCAAATTGCTGAGATTCATAAACAGGAAATTAAAAAAGGATTTTTAAGCTCCTTGAATATATTTTTTTTAACAACGCTTTATTCTGCTATTATTAAATCAACTTCTAGTTTTTGTGTGGTAGCAGAAGAAGGGGGTAGAGTTATTGGCTTTATTGCAGGAAGTAAAAATCTTAAAGAATTTTATCGGTATTTTTTAAAGAGATATTTTATTCAGGCAATTTTTATTCTTCTGCCTCAGGTTTTTAATCTTCAAAAATTGAGAAAAATTTTTGAAGCTTTATTTTATCCTCAAAAAGAAAAAGATTTGCCCGAAGCTGAACTTTTGACTATTGCTGTTAAAAAAGATTATCAAGGCCAAGGCATAGCTGGTCAAATGCTGTTCAAATTTATTGTTGAAATGAAAAATAGAAAAGTAAAGATTTTTAAAGTTTTAGTTGGTTCAGAATTAGAGCCAGCAGTCAAATTTTATAAGAAAAACGGGTTTGAATTTGTTAAAGATATTAATGTTCATAAGAATCAAGTTTCCCATGTTTATATTTATGATTTAGAATCTGGAATTTAATTAGTATTTCTTCCTTGGGTTACCTGCCTCGCCGGTAGGCAGGCAAGTTACAAGTTATAAGTTACAAGATCTATGTTTTATTTTTTATTATTTTTATTACCTTTTTTAGCTTCTCTAATCTCGATTCCTTTTTTAATTAAAATTGCTAACCGCTATCAGCTTTTTGATGTTGCTCAGGGTGATGTTTTAAAAATTCATAAAAAACCAACTTCTATTTTCGGAGGATTAGCAATAATAATCGCAATGATAATCGGATTAGTGTTTTTTAGTTTTCAGCAACAAGAATTTACTTCAAAAATTCAGGGAATTATTTTAGCTAGTTTAATTATTTTTCTTTTAGGTTTTTGGGATGATTTAAAATGGAAGCATATTTCTCAAATAAAGACTTCACAAAAATTTATTTTATTAATTAGCCTTCCCTTAGTTGCCACTTTAGTTCTTTTAATAAGTGGGATTCAAATAGGATTTTTTTCAGAAATATATTTGGCCGGGTTTTTACTTTTATTCTATATTTTTGTTTTTATGAATGCTGTCAATTATCAAGATGGTATGGACGGCTTAGCCGGAGGACTAACAGCGATCTCTTTAATAGGTTTTATTATTTTAGCTTTGACCTTAGGAAATAATTTTGCCTTAATTTTGGCCTTAATTTTATTAGGAGGGGTTTTAGGTTTTATGGTTTTTAATTTTCCGCCTGCTAAAATATTTATGGGTGACTCAGGAGCTTATTTTTTAGGTTTTATTCTGGCAGTTTTAGCTTTATCATTTTCTCAAGATTTTGATTTTTTAAGCATTATAGGCCCTGTTTTTATTATAGGGATGCCGCTTTTTGATGGTGCTTTCACAAATATTAGAAGATTGCTTAAAGGCAAGTCAATATTTTTTGGAGACCGGAGTCATTTTTATGACCAGCTTCTTCAGAAAGGATTTTCTACTAAGAAAACCCTTCTTATTGCTTATTCTTTTCAAATTATCTCAGTGATTATTGGGTTGGCTTTTTTTGTCATTGACAAATAGCCCTTATTCCATAAGAATAAATATAATGATTATCCCTTTAGCTAAACCCGATATCACTAACTTAGAAAGAAAAAGAGTTTTAAATGTTTTAAAAACTCCTTTTTTATCTTTAGGCCCAGAATTGAAAAGATTTGAAAAAGAAATAGCTAAATATATCGGGGTAAAATATGCTGTAGCTGTAAATAGCGGAACAAGTGCTTTACAATTAATTATTCGGGCGTTAGAAATAAAAAGAGGCGATGAAGTTATTACTACTCCTTTTAGTTTTATTGCTTCTTCTAATTGTATTTTAGATGTAGGAGCAAAACCGGTTTATGTTGACATTGAAGAAGAAACACTGAATATTAATCCTCAACTTATTGAGAAATATATTACCTCTCGAACCAAGGCGATTTTAGCAGTAGATATTTTTGGTAATCCAGCTAATTGGGATAAATTAAAAAAGATTGCTGAAAAGCATAATCTTTTTTTAATTGAAGATTCAGCCGAATCTTTGGGTTCTATATATAAGAAGAAGAAATGTGGCAGTTTTGGTGATGCCGGGGTCTTAGCTTTTTATCCTAATAAACAGATCACTACTGGTGAAGGGGGGATGGTATTAACTAATAATAAAAAGATTGCTGATTTTTGCAGGAGCTTTGCCAACCAAGGCCGAGAATTAAAAAATGGAAAATGGTTAGATCATGTTCAGTTTGGATGCAACTATCGGATGAGTGATATTAATGCTGCTTTAGGTGTTGCCCAGCTTTTAAGAATTAAAGAAATTATTAGAAAGAGAAAAAGAATAGTTTCTTTTTATAAAAAATATTTAGGGGGTATTTCTAAAATTGAACTTCCTCAGCCAGCCTCAAATACAGAAGTTTCCTGGTTTGTTTATGTGATTAAGATTTCCAATCCAAAATATAGAGATAAAATTATTACTGAGTTAGCAAAAAAAGGGATTGCGTCCGGTGTTTATTTTAAATCAATTCATCTTCAGCCTTTTTATAAAAAAGAGTTTAGTTATAAGGCGGGAGATTTTCCAATTGCCGAAAACATTAGTCAAAGAGTTATTGCCCTGCCTTTTTATAATCAATTAAAGGAAAAAGATATAAAATATATATCAGAGAATTTAAAGCAAATAATTAATAAGCTTAAATGAATTTAAAGATTGATAAAATTTTTCATAAAACCATTAGAAGTAGAATGACATTTTTTATTGTTGGGGATATATTACTGATTATTTTATCAGTTTATTTAGCTTTTCTTTTAAGGTTTGATGCTAATATTCCTAGCCAGTATCTTCAGGGGATAATTCCGGCAACCGCTCTTTTGACTTTGGTTTTTACTTTGCCTATTTTTTATTTTCAAAAACTTTATTTTTTTACTTGGGCTTATGTCAGCACCCATGAATTAATATCTTTAATAAAAAGCGTTGTTGTTTCTTTCGCCTTAGTTGGAGTGGTTATTTTAATCTTTCGTGATTCAGCTTTGTTTTTAGAGTTTCCAAGGTCCACTCTTTTTATCGCCTATTTTTTGATTTTTTTATTTGCTAGCTTATTGCGTTTCTCAAAAAGGATTTATCTTGAGCTATTTCCGCCTGGTTCTTCTAAAGAAAAACAACGTCGGACTTTAATTGTTGGGGCAGGAGACGCTGGTGAGCAGATTTTGAGAAGTATTTCTAGTTCTCATTCCGCTCCCTATCTGCCAATTTGTTTTGTTGACGACAACAAACTTAAACAAGGGAGCTTAATACATAATATTAAAGTTTTAGGCGGCATTGATGAAATACCTCGCATAGTTAAGGCTCATCATATTGAAGAAATGATAATTGCCCTGCCTTCAGCTAGTTCTAGTATTATTAAAATAGCAGTTGAGGTCGGAAGAAATGCCGGGCTTCAAAAAATAAAAATTGCGCCTTCTATTACTGAGATTATCAATGGAGAGGTTTCTTTTGGATCTCTTAGGGAGGTGCAAGTTGAAGATCTTTTAGGAAGAGATCCTGTTTCTTTAGATAAAACAGTTATCGAAGATTTTATCCGCAATAAAATAATTTTAATTACTGGCGCTGCTGGATCTATTGGTTCAGAGCTTAGCCGCCAGGTCGCGAATTTTAACCCTTCTTTATTAGTTCTTTTAGACCAGGACGAAACAGGTATTTTTAATGTTTTAAGAAAACTAAAGAATCAATTTCCTGGACTAAGAGTTAATTCAGTGATCGGGAATATCCAAGACAGCCGAAAAGTAGAACAGGTTTTTCAAAGATTCCATCCTAATGTCGTCTTTCACGCTGCCGCTTATAAACATGTTCCTTTAATGGAAGAGCATTTTGATGAGGCAATAAAAAATAATATTTTTGGGACAAAAATTGTTGCTGACGCTGCTTTGCGTCATAAAATAGAAAAATTTGTTTTTATTTCTTGTCTTGATGAAAAAACGAAAATTTTAACTAATGAAGGATTGAAACGATGGGATCAAGTTAAATCCGGTATGAAAACTTTTTCTTTGAATCGTAAAGGGGAAATTGAAGAGAATGAAATTGAGACAGCGGTTTCACAGAAATATTTAGGCCCAATGTTTCAAATAAAAACTCGTAGCATAGATATGTTAGTTACACCGAATCACAAAATGGTTATTCAGTTGCCCAACAATTCTGCAAAAATAATTGAGGAAGAAGCCAGTGAGACAGCTAAAAGAAGTGTGGTATATATTCCAAAAGGTAAATGGGAGGGGATTAATGAAGAATGGTTTTCATTACCTTTTCCTACGACAGATATTCGCCATCCTCTACGTAATTCTCCCGCAAAAGTGAAAACAGCAGATATTTTATATATTCTTGGTATTTTTATAGGAGATGGTTTTCTTAATTCTGGATATAAGAGACGAGATGAGAGAAAGACAGATAATTATGGTTCTGTTTTTTTAGACATTCCCGAAAAAGATAAGGCAAGAAAAAGGATATTAGTTATTCTTGATAGAATGGGAATTGCTTATAAATGTTATAAAGGGAGAGCCGGAGAACATATTTATTTTAGTTCAAGGGCATTGGCTCAAGTTTTTTCTACCTGTGGCAAGGGAAGTAGAAATAAAACCATACCAGATTGGGCATTGAAATATTCGCCTAAACTCTTACAGTTTCTTCTTGATGGACTTATAGATAGTGATGGATATCGGAATAAGAGCCATCAAAAATTAACAACCATTTCACCAAAACTTATAGAAAAATGCGCTGAATTAGCCGCAAAACTAAGTTTACATTTTACAATATCAATCCAGAGAAACAAAGGAGCAATGATTGGAAATAGAAAGATTTCTCCATCGCAATCGTTTATTGGTATTTTTTCAAAAATAAAGCATCGTGCTTTTAATAAAAAACATTGTAAACTGGTTAATTATCAAGGAATTATCTGGTGTGTGAGAGTAAAAAACAATCACAATTTTTTAGCCGAACGAAATGGTAAATTTTTCTTTACTGGCAATACGGATAAGGCAATAAATCCTACTTCTGTAATGGGAGCCACAAAAAGAGTAGGGGAAATGGTTTGTCAGGTTTTAAATCAGAAAAATGCCACTAAATTTATTTCAGTTAGATTTGGTAATGTTTTAGATAGTCGAGGTAGCGTTATTCCTATATTTAGAAAGCAGATTAAAAATGGAGGGCCGGTAGAGGTTACTCACCCGGATATGAAAAGATATTTTATGGTTACCTCTGAATCTTGTCTTTTAGTAATGCAGTCAGGAGCAATGGGCCAAGGGGGTGAGGTTTTTGTTTTAGATATGGGACAGCCAATTAAGATTTTAGATCTAGCCAAAGAAATGATTCAGCTTTCTGGGTTTAAACCAGACCATGATATTCCCATTGTTTTTACTGGCATTCGGCCAGGAGAAAAGTTTTTTGAGGAAATTTTAACTGCCGAAGAGGGAATAATTGCCACTCAGAATCAGAAGATTTTTCAGGCTCGTCTTTCTCAAATGAATGAAGAAGAAATTAATAAAACCTTGGAAAAATTATATAATGCTATTAATAACTCTAACCAAGAACAATTAATAACCGCTCTTAAGGATCTTGTCCCCATCCATTCCAATAATAATATTTCCTAAGATTCAGAAAATATGTTAAAATATTAAAATGGTTAAAATTTTGAGCTCGAAAATATTTTTTCTCAGCCTGGTTTTCTTTTTAGCTTTGCCAGTTTTTGCCTCTGCTCTAACATTAGGAGAAAGACAGGATTTTTTTGTTGATCCTACTTACGATTGGGTGGATAGAGAAAAAATTACTGGTGAGTTGAGGAATATCGGTCAATACCATTATTTTTATGTTGATAGCGAGTGGTGGAGATTACGTTCAGAAGAAGAACAAAATAAAATTAATGACTATCTCAAAGAATTAGCCCAGGAGTTTACTTATAAGATTTACCCTACTCTTACTTTTAATTATGGTTTTGAACAGAAGCCAGGCATTGATAAAGATTCCCGGATTACAATTTTAGTTCATCCCATGGTTGAAAAGGTAAGTGGTTATTTTAATAGCGCTGATCAATATTCTCAACTTCAAATCCCCAATTCTAATGAAAGGGAAATGATTTATATCAATTCTTTTCAGATTAATCAGCCATTTACAAAAAGCTTTTTAGCTCATGAGTTTACCCATCTTATTACATTCAACCAAAAAAATAGAAAATATGGAGTAGAAGAGGAGATTTGGCTCAATGAGGCTAGAGCTGAATATGCTCCTACTTTAGTTGGTTATGACGATCAGTTAGCTGGTAGTTATTTAGAAGATAGGATTGTAAAGTTTTTAAAAAATCCATCTGACTCAATTACTGATTGGAATAATGAAAGCTCTGATTATGGGGCTTTAACAGTGTTTACTCATTATTTAGTTGAAAAATACGGTGTAGAGATTTTAACAGAATCAATAAAATTAAAAGAGGTTGGTATTGCCTCTATTAATAAGATATTAGAAAATAGGGGCTTTCAAGATGATTTTAGTCAGATTTTTACTAACTGGACTATTGCGGTTTTAGTTAATGATTGTGAGATTACTTTTAAGCAAGGTAGTTATGAAGAAGAAAAAAATGATAAATATTGTTTTAAAAATAGATATTTTAAAAATTTAGTTATTACTCCTTCTATTAATTTTCTTCCATTAATAGGAAAAGGAAATTTGGGTGTTAATCAAACCACTAAAAATTGGGCTGGGAATTGGTTTAAATTTATTGGGGGCGAGCAATCGTTAAAAATTGAATTTATTGGTAGTCCAGATAATATTTTTAGAATTCCTTATGTGGTAAAAGATTCTAATAATAATTATTCGCTTTATTATTTTGAATTAGATGAATTTCAGAGAGGGGAGATTATTATTCCTGGATTTGGATCAGAAAATACAACGGTTATTATAATTCCTTCTATTCAATCTAAAAAAGCAGGGTTTTTTGAGCCACAGCCAGATGTTTCATTTTTTTGGTCTGCTTCATCAACAGAGGAAGAAAAAAAAGAACCGGTTTCTAATCTTTTAGATAAACCGATTTCTAAAATGTCAGAACAAGAACTTTTAGATAAAATTTTTGATTTAGAATTGCTAATTAGCCAACTTAAAAATCAGATAAAAAAAATAAATGGCGTAGTAAAACAAGATGATAATTCAGATACAGCGAGTAACGATAAAAATATTTCTTTTGGAGAAATTAATACTCATCTCTCTTATGGAATGAAAGGTAATCAAGTCACTATTTTACAGGAATTTTTTAAAAATCAAGGAACAGATATTTATCCTGAAGCTATTATTTCTGGTTGGTTTGGGCCTTTAACTCAACAAGCAGTAATAAGGTTTCAAGAGAAGTATAAAGAGGATATTTTGGCTCCATGGGGGATAGAAAAAGGGACTGGTTATGTTGGCAATACAACTTTAAAAAAGATTAACAATATAATTGGCAGTACTATGATTAGTAAAGTTTCTGATTAATTTTTGGTTGAGCCACTTTTGTCATTGATAGTTTTAAACTTTCAATGATTTTTTTTATATCTTTTTTTTCGTAATAATTCTGAAGCGGAAAGTTAATAATCCTTTCTGATGCTTCTATAGCATAAGGAAATTCTTCTAAACTTATTTGATACTCTTTTGAAGCGTTAAGATTTTTAATAATCGGTGTGTGCCATATCCTAGTGCAGAAAACTTTTTCTTTTTTTAAATTTTCTATTAGAACTGTGCGCTGGATTTTAAGATTTTTAGGAATCAAGGCAGAGAGATAGCAAAAGATATTATTTTGTCCTTCCTGTATTTCAAAATCCAGGTTTTTTAATTCTTTTTGAAAAAATAATGCTAATTGAGTTCTTTTTTTAATGTTTTTTTGATAAGAATTTAAGAAATAAGAAAAGATATTTAAAGA
>SDBU01002410.1_pt1 | contig 24887 bp, 20 predicted proteins | sample 2277071 | NCBI WGS metagenome assembly SDBU01 (sample SAMN10397929, study PRJNA504765) | marine sediment metagenome | isolation source: marine sediment core GS08_GC12, 126 cmbsf | place: Arctic Ocean: Gakkel Ridge, Loki's castle | collected 2008
TCCGGTGAAGAGAATGGAACACGATATGTCGCGACTCGAGGGGCGACAGCAGACAGTGGAGGGCACTTCGACCAAGTATCGCCCTTGGTGGTTCTTAGTGCCAGCCCTGATTATTCTGTTACTTCTGTTGCGCTTCAGTGCCAGGCTTTTTCTGATAGCAGCCGTCATGTTCTTGGTGTTCTGGCTCTTGATGAAATGGCAACGTCAACGCTAATAACCCTATGGTTAACAGCTACGATAAAAAGATCCGCTGATTTCCACGCCTGCAGTCTAGGCGTAGGACTTTCCTTGAAAAAAGGAATGATTTTCAATGAGGTCACAATATAAGCTATTGTGCAATGGCTAAACATTCTGGACAATTGTTCAATGGATAACAAGTCAAGCTTTTGTTAGAAATCTGGTTTAACCCATTATAGCCATATCGGACTTAGAGTCCAGCAGCAGTAAGAATATCGGGGACTACTTCCTCTTTGCCAATAGCCATAATATGGACGCCATCGCAGGTGGCGTCCTTTTTCAGCGATGCTATCATGCGCCCGGCAATTTCAATACCTCTAGCTAACATCTCCTCCTTGGCAACACCACCTAATTCGTCAATCAGGGCTTCGGGCACGAAGATGCCGGGAACATTTTCATTCATGTACTTTGCCATTCTGGCGGATGACAGTAGAACGATGCCGGCCAGTATTTTTACCGGGAACTGTCGCGCGTAATGCATAAACTTGCCGAAGTTCTCCAGGTCATAGATGGCCTGGGTCTGAAAGAACTCGGCACCCGCCTCAACTTTTTTTTCAAACTTGATTAATTGGGGCTCAATGGGCTGCGCTTCCGGGGTGACGATGGCGCCGGCGCAAAATTCCACTGACCCGTCAAGGCTATTACCTCCCATATCCTGTCCCGACTCCATGGAACGGACTGCACTCAATAATTGCACCGAATCGAAATCAAAGACGCCTTTAGCTTCCTTGTGGTCGCCAACCGGTACAGCATCACCGGTAAGGCAAAGGACATTGTTGATTCCCCGCGTATGTGCCAACAGGAGTTCAGCCTGGAGAGCCAAGCGATTACGGTCACGGCAGGTCATCTGTAAAACAGGCTCACCACCTTGCTCCTTGATGGCGAGACAACCGCCAAGGGACGGGAAACGCATAACCGAACTCTGGTGGTCAGTAACATTAATTGCATCCACCTTGTCCTTGAGAAGCTCAATATGATGCAGCATTTTATCAATGTTGGTTCCCTTCGGCGGTGCTACCTCACTGGTAATTACGAACTTGCCGGAGTTCAGGGCATCTCGGAAGCGCGACACCATTATCCTAACCTCCTCATTCACTCAATTTTTATCGTTCTTGGCCTCAGCACTACGTGATAGTTCTTGGGAGGGTAGTACTTCCGCATTAAATCAAGTCGCCCCTGCGCTTTCAGCCCCTCATAGATAAGCGTCCAGGCGCAATCTTTTTCTTTATCAACTTCACACTTGCCGTTATTAGTACCGCCACACGGGCCATTTACCAGTCCTTTGTGACAATTGGTAATTGGGCAGATGCCAGCCGTTTCGCCCAACACGCACTGCCCACATTGGGCGCACACCTCGCGGAAATATCCCGGAGTCTCTTCTACGGCTATGAACAGGGTATCCAGTGCCGGGATTACGGGCCGGTCGATATACGTACTTATCCGATGTATTCCTAAGGCGCAGGTCATTACCAGAATGCAGTTTGCATTTTCGATGGCGCGACTGTTTTCCTTCATTGCTGCCTCGGTCATCTCGTCACAGGCAATCGGGATAACGGTCCAGCCACTGACCCTTTTATCTATCTCCAGAAGGCGGCCCTTCATCTCAACGACTTGGTCAATCCCGCCGGTTTTGGTCATGGTGGTGCAGGTACCACAACCGACGATAAACACGTGGTCAAGATTAGCCAGTTGCTCTGCTATTTCCTCCAGTGATTTCTGTCGGGTTATTGATTTCATGATAGCCCTCCCATCGAGCCAGTAACGTTTAAAATGTTACTCCTCTAAGTCACATCTCAGACAGCGCTTGGCCTCCTGCCCGGCTCTTTTCACCGATAAGACAAGTTCAACTTCATCAAAGCTCGCCTTTCTTTTCGGAACTGGAAGTGTCGGCGTGGATACCCTTGGCTGTTCTTCCCAGGATTCCTCAATATCCTGTTTAGCTAATTCACCGACAATTTTCGTCTTGAGGTCATACATCTGGACTTTGGAGACATCGCCTTTCAAGTACTTGTCAATAGCAATGGCCCCTCTTCGCCCAGCGGCAATGGCATCTATTATCATGGCCGGACCGGTAACAAAATCGCCACCGGCAAAGATGCCGCTGACATTTGTCGCCAGGGAATTGCTATCAACAACCAGAGTTTCCCAGCGGGTGCGTTCCAAGGCGCTATCGGCCGGTAGAAAAGACAGGTCAGGGGCCTGGCCAACGGCGGCAATCACGGTATCCGCCGGTACAAAGAACTCGGAGCCGGTGATTGGGATTGGCCGACGGCGGCCGCTCTCGTCGGGCTCACCGAGGCTCATCCGGATGCATTGCAGCCCGGTTACCTGCCAGTTCTCGCTTTCGATTCTGGTCGGACTGACCAGAAAGTTGACTTTTATACCTTCGGCGATGGCCTGGTCATATTCCACCTCGGTTACCGGCATTTCCTCACGTGACCGACGGTAGAATATATTGACCTCATCGGCGCCAAGACGGAGTGCCGAGCGAGCCGTGTCCAGAGCTACGTTACCCCCTCCGATAACCGCCACCCGATGGCCAACATTGACCTGCCTGCCCAGTTTGATATCTCTCAGGAATCGCAGTCCGTAATAGAAGCCGGCGGTATCCTCTAGCTCGCCGGGAATGCCGACGCGCTGACTTCTCTGGGCACCGGAGGCGATGAAGACGGCGTCATAACCGTCTTTTCTGAGGTCTTCTACCGTGAAGTTGACGTTTATGGGGGTATTGTATCTTATTTCCACCCCTTTCTTGGCAATGAAATCGATTTCCTTTTGAATCATCTCATGCGGCAATCTGAATTCAGGTATCGCCACCGACAGCATACCGCCGCCTATTGGAAGAGCTTCAAAAACGGTTACCGGGTAGCCCATCTGCGCCAGAAAATAGGCACAGGATAGACCGGTGGGTCCGGCCCCGACCACGGCTGCGCGCTGGCTTTTTGTTTGTGGAAACGGCTCCGGGTCTTCAGTTGTGTGCTCGAAATACCAGTCAGCGGCAAAACGTTTGAGCTCTCGTATGGCTACCGGGTCATCCAGTTCTCCCCGCCGGCACCTGGCTTCGCAGGGATGATGGCAGATGCGACCGCAAATGGCGGGAAAAGGATTTCGCTCTCTGATGGTATCAGTTGCCTCCCGGTATTCGCCGGCCGCAATATGGGCAACGTATTTTGGAATATTGATGCCTACCGGACAGGTGTGCTGGCATGGTGAGATCATCAGTGCATCGCAGGCAGCGGCCGGGCACTTCTTCTCTTTTATATGAGCCTCGTATTCGTCCCGGAAATAATTAATCGTGGTCAGTACCGGGTTAGGTGAAGTTTGACCAAGGCCACATAATGAGCACTCTTTGACCGTGGCCGCTATGGTAAGCAATGTGTCAATGTCCTCTTCGCGTCCTTTTCCTTCCGTGATTCGGGTCAGGATTTCCAACATCTGCTTGGTTCCCAGACGGCAAGGCGTACATTTACCACAGGACTCATCCTGGGTGAAACTGAGGAAGTACCTCGCTATCTCGACCATGCAGGTGGTTTCATCCATCACCACCATGCCGCCCGAACCCATTATTGAGCCCAGGCCTTTTAACGACTCGTAATCCACGGGCAGGTCAATGAAACGGGCCGGAATGCAACCACCTGAGGGGCCACCCGTTTGCACTGCTTTGAAACGCTTATCTCGAGGAATACCGCCACCAATCTCATAGATAATACGAGATAGCGGGGTGCCCATGGGTACCTCGACCAGGCCACTGTTGGCAATCTTGCCGGTAAGGGCAAAGACTACGGTACCTTTGCTTTTCTCAGTGCCAATGCTGGTGAACCAGCTGGCGCCGCGCTCAATGATAACCGGGACAGAAGCCAGCGTTTTGACGTTGTTAATAATGGTGGGCTTTCCATCCAAACCTGACTGTGCGGGGAACGGTGGGCGGGGACGGGGCATACCTCGGAGGCTCTCAATGGAAGCAATCAGCGCCGTCTCCTCTCCGCAGACAAAGGCACCAGCACCTTCTTTAAGGTGTACGGTGAAGTTAAAGCCGGAGTCCAGTATATTATTTCCCAGAAATCCCCTTTCCCGGGCTTGATTGAGGGCGGTATGAAGTCGGGATACGGCGAGAGGATACTCGGCACGGGCATAGATGTAGCCTTCGCTGGCACCGACCGCATAAGCGGCGATGGTCAGGCCTTCGATAACGGCATGAGGGTCAGCCTCCAGTATAGAGCGGTCCATAAACGCACCGGGGTCGCCTTCATCAGCGTTGCAGATAACGTACTTCTGTGAACCGGTGGCATTGCGGCAGAATTCCCATTTGCGCCCGGTGGGAAATCCGGCGCCGCCGCGACCCCGAAGTCCAGATTTGTTGATTTCATCAATCACCTGTTCCGGCGTCATATGCAACAGAACTTTACGTATGGCCTGGTAGCCACCTCGTTCCAGGTAATCATCGATATTCTCTGGATTGATATGTCCACAATGGCGCAGGATAACGCGCTCTTGCTTTTTATAGAAGCTGATATCAGGGTAGTGCGGTATAACCTGACCGGTCACTGGATCAGTGTAGAGTAACCGCTTAACTATTTCGTTGTTCTTTAAATGCCGCTCTGCAATATCAGTTGCGTCATCTTCAGATACGTGGCAATAAAATATATTTTCTGGCTCTATTATGACAGTAGGCCCGCGCTGACAGAAACCGTGGCAACCAGTAGGCTTTATTTCAACAGGTAAATTCAGCCGTTTTACTTCATATTCTAAACGTTTTAGGATTTGATCTGACCCAGGACAACCCGATCCACAGCAGACCAGGACCTTTCGTTGATCCTTGGTTGACACTGTCTTTTCTTGTTGCAGCACGATACTATCTCCCGTTATGACCAAGTGTTGACGTAACTTTCTTTGGGTTCATGTTGCCATAGATTTTATTGTTAACTACCATATTCGGAGCCAGAGCACAGACGCCAATGCAGGCGACGGTCTCCAAGGTATATTCCATATCCGGCGTCGTTTCTCCTTCTTCAACGCCGAGTTGCCGCTTAACTAACTTTAGTATTGTCTTGCCGCCTCGCACATGGCAGGCGGTGCCACGGCATACCCTTACGATGTTTTTGCCTCGCGGTTCGGTATAGAACTGGGTATAGAAAGTGATAACCCCCTGTACCTGGCTGGGAAACAGGCCCAGACCTTTGGCAATGCGTGGTATCGCCTCTGGCGGAATGTAGCCCAATGTACCCTGAATCTCATGCAAAAGCGGAATCAGCGACCATTTCTGCTCCCGGTAATCGGCTACGATTCGGTCTACTCGCTTCAGGTCCGCTTTTGTAATATTCTTTGCCTCAGCCATTCCTGCCAATCCTTTCCAGCCTTACCGCACAGCTTTTGAATGAAGGAATTTTAGTCTGAGAATCCAGAGTTACACCGAAAAGCTCATTGGAGGGGCTCTCCGGAAACGATATCGGTAAGAAAAGTGTTCTTGATGGTAGCGTTTCCGTTAGCCTCAAGGTAGCGGTTATCTGACCATTGGGTGAGACGATTTTGACTCTATCGTCATTTCTGAAACCGAAGTGTTTGGCATCGGCTTCGCCGATTTCCAACCAGGCGTGTGGAGAGAATTTTCGCAATCTTGATGCCCTCAAACTCCTGGTGCCGCAACCAAAGTGATGCAGTATTGAGCCCGTCATGAGAGCGAACGGATACTCGTCCCCGAGACCATCTGACGATGGACTATAATCAACCCGCGCAAACCGTCCGAATCCGCTTGGAAACGGCCCTTTATGCAAACGCTTTACCCCTAAATGGTCATCTTCTAAATCCGCCAAATCGGCATCCTGATTGTCAAAATTGGTATAACCAAGGTGCCGATAGAAGGGGACCAATTCCTTAATCTCGTCCATAATCTCCTGTGGAGAAGCGTAAGGCATCGGGTGACCCATCCGGTCGGCCAACTGGAGGACTATCTTCCAGTCCGGCAGGCTATCGCCAACGGGCTCAATGGCTTTACCTAGATGCTGCACCCTGCCTTCAAAATTGGTGAAGGTACCCTCTTTCTCGGCAAAGCTGGCGGCGGGCAGAACCACGGAGGCCAATTTCACTGTTTCCGTAGGAAACAGGTCGGACACGGCGAGAAATTCAAGAGAGGATAAAGCCTCCCTGACCAGCGAAGGGCAGGGAAAGTTTGAAATCGGATTTTCCCCTATGATTAACATCCCCTTTATCTTTCCTTCCTTTGCCTGTTCCATCATTTCTAAAGCGCTCAGTCCGGCACTGGCTGGTAAAGAAGTTCGCCACCTTGCCTCGAATTTCTGTTTCGCTTCAGCATCATCCAGACCTTGATACCCGGGAAGGAAATCAGGCAGGTTACCCATATCACAGGCTCCCTGCGCATTGTTCTCACGTTGCAGGGCGTAGATACCTCCTCCCCGACGCCCGATGTTCCCGGTTAGCATTGCAAGGTTTGCTAGCGCCATGACGCTGCTGATGGCATTGGCATGCTGGGCGATTCCATTTCCATACACAATGGAAGCACTCTCCGCCGTAGCGAAGAGACGGGCCGCGAGCTGTGTATCTTCGGCGGAGACGCCGGTTATTTCCTCAACGTGTTTCTGGGCATATGACTTCAAACTTTTCTCAAATTCCGTAAAATTGTCTGCCCTGCGGGTGATAAACTCCTCGTCGAACAGTTTTTCCTCCACTATCACCCTTGACATACCACTGAGCAATGCGGCATCGGTTCCGACCGTTGGCCTCAGCCAGAGATGTGCGAATGGAGCCAGTTTGGTTTCTCTTGGGTCAACGAGCAACAGCTTGGCCCCTTTGTACTTGACGGCACGCTTTATAGCATAGCCCACGGCCGGAGCAGAGACAGATGGATTGGCGCCGACAACCATTATCACCTCCGACCTTTCCAGGTCATCCAGCTCGCTTGTTGTCCCCGGAATCCCGATAGTCCATCCCAGTCCGATTCTGCCTGGGGAGCTATATATACGGCTGCCGTTGTCGATGTTGTTGGTGCCCAGCACTGCCCTGGCGAACCTCTGCAGCAGGTAATTGTCCTCGTTGGTGCATTTGGATGAGCCGAGAACCGCCAGACTATCGGGGCCGTGTTTCTCCTTTATTCGCTTGAATTCATCCGATATCAGGCTTAAAGCCTGCTCCCAGGACGTCGCCTGAAAATCATCGCCCATCCTGATTAAAGGGCCGGTTAGTCTGTCCGGACTATGCACGAAGTCATAGCCATAACTCCCTCTAACACAAAGCGCATTGTGATTCACGGGACTCCTGGCACTTGGACTTGCCCGCACCAGACGATTATCTTTAACTTCCAGGCGAAGGCCACATCCGCAACCGCAAAACGGGCATATCGTATCTACCGCGGATGTAGTTGTGCCATGATATGTCCGCTCCTTTTCGAATAGAGCACCCGTAGGACACAGTGCCACACAGGTGCCACAAAAGGTACACTCAGACTTCTCCAGTGGTAAATCATAAAAGGTTGCCGGTTTGGTGCTGAATCCTCGCCCAATGTAATCGATAGCACCTTCAACGACCAGCTCGTGGTCAGCCCGGATACACTTGGCGCAGAGGATGCATTTGGAGAGGTCTCTTTCAATGAAGGGGTTAACCTCTTCGATAGTATGCAATTGAGGGATTCTCTGGAAATCAAGCAGTCCTATACCCATCTCGGAGGCTAATTCTCGTAATTGACAGCGGTTACCCTTGTCACACACCAGACAGGAATCGGGATGACTGGCCAGGAGGAGCTGGACGATTATCTTTCGTCGCTCTATTACCCGCTCCGACCGCGTTTTTATTACCATCCCGCTTCTGATGGGAGTAACACAGGCGGCCAGCAGTGCTCCGGAACTTTCATCCTCAACCAAGCAGATCCGACAGGCGCCGGTTGGAATTAGACAGGGGTCATAACAAAGTGTTGGGATATCTACGTCTGATTCTCGGGCCAGGTCCAGGATGGTCATCCCGGAATAACCACTTACTTCAACCCCATCTAAGGTAATTGTGATTGTTTCCATTTGCCTTCGCTGTCACCAGTTAGCAGTTACATAGGCAAAAGCCCGGGGGAAGTATCTGCCGGCGCTAACCGTTCTTATACCGGTCAGAAGGTCGGAACTGGCAGCCTTCTTGCCGACAAATCCGTACGCCCCCGACTGCTTGGCAACAAACATATTTTCTTTATCATCATACTGTGTTAGCATCAAAACCTTGGTTTGAGGGGAATCCTCAATTATTCGTTTTGTTGCATCAAGGCCGCTCATCACAGGCATGACGATATCCATTAATACTACATCCGGGGAAAGCTTGAGTACCTTATCAATGGCGATTTGCCCATTCTCAGCCTCACCTATGACTTCAATATCTTTTTGCAGGACCAGCAAAGCGCGGATTCCCTCCCTGACGACGGCATGGTCGTCGACCACCAGCACCTTAATCATATGGGTTGCCTTGGCCAACAATTTTTCAATCCGTGGTACCAGTGAAGCTGACTTGATTGGTTTGCTGACATAATCTTCAGCTCGTAGCTCTAAGCCTTCATCCATCAGCCACCCTTTAATTAATCTCTCTTCTAACGGGGCATCGACGACAAGAAGTGGCATATCACTGAATTGAGGTGTATCTTTCAGCCAGACGTGTAATTGAAAAGCAGCACCCCGAGGTCTGATTGTGCCCACGATGACCATATCAAGCTTCTGGTTGTTAACCATGTCCTCAGCCTCATCCTTGCCTCTGGCGACCACCACGTTATAGCCCTTAGTCTTTAAAGATTTCTTCAAGGCTTCTGTGAAATCAACTTCGTCATCAACGATTAGGATTTGAGCTTTTGTTCTCATCTCCGGCCTCCTGCTATCTATATTCTCCGCCAATTGGGGTATATTCTGGACCTCTGCTATAAGAATAGACTGAGTTCAGACAGGCAGTAAAGCGGTTTATCCCTTAAAGTGAATAGGTATTAACTCTTAAATATTGGGGGAATTTCCCCTGCCCGTACGTTCTGAACTTTGTGCAGCTGGACAGTGGTGGTTAAAAAGCGTTCAAACGCAGCGTGAACATTGGAATAATGGCGGAATAATTATGCCAAAACTTGATATCGCAATTAAGGGGTGTACCTGAGTTTCAAACGCTGATGATGCCCTTGCGCAGGGCGTATTTGATTAATTCGGTGCGATTATGGATACCAAGCTTGGTCATAAGGCTCGTCTTATGCCCCTCCACAGTTTTGGGGCTGATTATCAGTGCGTCCGCGATTTCCTGAGTAGTACGTCCCTCCGCGGCCAGCCGAAGTACATCTCGCTCCCGTTCGGTTAACTGACTGTAGGGGTCACGGCTACCCCGGGAGCCTTTTTGCTGGTGATCTTCAATTAAAACTTTGGCCACCGATGGGGAGACGAAGGAATCTCCACGAAAAACCGACCTAATCCCTGAGGCAAGCTCGGAAGAAGCCGCTATTTTACTTATAAAACCCGAGGCTCCGGCCTCTATGACGGGAAATACGAACTCTTTATCATCATGTTGCGTCAGGGCGATCACCTTTATTTTGGGGAATTCTTTGCAAATATGGCGGGTAGCCTCTAATCCACCCATGTCGGGCATGGCTATATCCATAAGCACGACATCTGGTTCTAAGCTTTTAAGCATCTTCAGCGCTTCCGTACCGCTACTGGCTTCACCAATCACTTCGATGTCCTGAACAAGCGCTAACAGGGCACAAATGCCGTCTCGGACAATGGTATGGTCATCTACTACCATAACTTTGATTCGCTTCATGTTCAGCATCCTAAATTATCGGTACTCTACCGCTGACGGTGGTTCCTTGACCGGGTTTCGACTTGATTCCACAAGAACCACCGAGCAGTCCGATTCGCTCCTTCATACTGAATACTCCCCGGCCACGCCCGCTTTCTTCAATATCAGTGATTTTGGAAACATCAAAACCCACCCCATCATCTGTGATCTCAATATACAGCTCATTGTCTTTACGCTTAAGACTGAATCTCGCATTTTTTGCTTTGGAATGTTGAGCAATATTGCCGATGGCGCCCTGTGCCCAGCGGAAAAGCCCGGCTTCAATCTCAGGAGGCAAGCGCTTATCCATACCCTCAGACTCCATGGACATATTAATGCCTAAAGGACGAAGACTGTTCTCGGCATACTGGCGGATAGCAGGTACTAGTCCTAATGTATCTATAAGGGCAGGGCGAAGGTCAGCTATTAACCGGCTTATCTCGCCATGTACCCCGATGGCCAAGGATTGTACCTTCTTCAATCCAGCAACGAATCCCGCGTCTTTCCTGCCGGACATCTCAAATGAATCTATTAATGCCTGCAGTTGGAGTTCTATGCCGGAAAGCGCCTGGCTGGTTTCATCATGCAGCTCACCAGCTAGTCTTTTGCGCTCTTCTTCTTGAACCATCAAGGTCTGCCGTGTCAGTTTTTGGAACCTTTCTCTAGCCTTCCTCAGCTTTTCATATAGACTTGCCTCTTCGATAGCAACACCGACTTGGTCCCCAATCGAGTTTAATAGGTGCATGTCGTTGTCGGTAAATTGACGTGGTATTTTGCTGGCAACATTTAACACACCTAAAACCTTGTCTTTCGCCCGGAGGGGAACGCTGATGAAGGCTTTAAGGCCTTCCGTACTTATCAGGTCGGGGTTGGCGGGACGAGGATCAGCTGAAATATCCTCCAAAAGAAGCGATTTGCCCGTCTGAGCCACCCTGCCGGCAACCCCCTCCCCAGGCCTTAGATGTATCCCCTTAACATACCTTGTGCTCAGACCTTGGTGGACACGGTATGATAGCGTCTGTTTCTGCTCATCAAAAAGGAGTATTCCCCCAATATTGCCGTTCATGATTTCTAATACGCTATTGAGAGCAACCCTGAGGATAGCATCCAAGTCCCACAGCCCGCTCAGTGCCGCCGAGACCCGACTCAAAGCTAAAAGCTCATGATGCTGCCTGAGTATTTGGCTTTCTAACTCTTTTGAAGCCGTAACATCTCTCCTAAGCTCTACTATGCCTTTGATATCACCGTTGCTGTCATGAACAGGATAGGCACTAATCTTGAGAAATGTATCGTTGCCAAGGTTGTGAGCTGGGTGTATAACCGTTATTATGCTGCCGCTTTCCAGGACTTTATTTAGAGGACACTCCCAAAGAGGTAGAGCACACGGCTTTTCCCTATCATATAAGACCTTATAGCAAGGCTGGCCAACTGGCAATTCAATCCCTTTTCTGAATCGACCCCGCGCCGTTGTATTGACAAATCCTATCCGGTGTTTTGTATCTATAAACATAACTTCATCTTCAATAGCGTCCAGTAAATCTCGCAGGGAAATATCTAGCTCTTCATTGCTAATCTCTCGTTGTGCTGCTTCCTTCTTCCTGCCCATGTTTACCTCCCGACATAGATTAAATTACATTAACAGCTGAGCCTTGTCAAACATTTGTGAGGCTGAGGCCAGCCATCAAACCTTAACCTGTGGCCAACAATATAGGGATTAAATAAGGGCTGGATATTTTCAAGAATGGAATATCCAGCCCTTTTCTATGTCACATTTCAGACAATTGTTACCCAGTCGAACAATTCAAGCAATTGTTGAGGCTATTTTCCACTCTCTGCTTCCACTAAATTGTCGAAATGTTCCTCAAGAGGATAAGTACCATATTCGTGGATGATCTCCATCATTGCTAGGTAGTTCTCCGGTTTCACACCACTGTGAATGGAATTACTGGACATACAGATAAGACCACCATCCTTGCCACCTTTTCTGATGCATTCCTTGGTTACCTGACGAACCTCATCTGGTGTTCCCCACGTTAGTAATGGTCCACAATCAATATTACCCATGAGACAGACATTATTCCCGTACTTAGCCTTGGCTTCTCCCATATCCATTCCTGCCTCAGGGTCAATCGGGTGGATAGCATCCACACCGGTTTCCACAATCTGGTCAAAAAGAGGCCAGAGCAGGCCATCACTGTGTTTCGCGAGAAGCGCTCCGTGCTCATGCACGAAGTCAGAAATTGATTTCAGGTATGGCATAAGGAACTCGCCGGCCATCTTGGGAGAGACCATTGGGCCATTGGTGGTAGCATAGTCGCCATTAATGAAGAAAAGGTCAGCACCAGACTCAATACAGTTCTTGATATATCGTAGCTGGTATTTGAGCACAGCATCGCTTACCCGTTTCACCAAGTCAGGACTTCTAATCATACTCGTGAACATGGTAACGTCTCCGAGAAAGCTCTCTTTGACAACATCGAAGATATCAGTAACACCGCAAAATATAGCTCTTTCCCCATTAAATTTTTTTACGGCTTCCTTTAGCCGGTCGTATCGCCATTCTTCGTCAGGGTCCGGCATATCGTAACTGTCAAAATCGGGCTTCGACTTTAAAGCTGGTTCTTGCGGTATTCCAGCGGCCTCTGTGGAAAACTTAACAATAGCCCCCCACTGGTCTTGATATAATTTCTGTGCTTCGTTCACCGGGGTGTACCGCCAGGCCACATTTTTATCTGGCAATCCTATTGCGTCAAGATCCATATATTCATAGAAATCCTCAACTGATAGTCCAGGCTTAATAGCGTCTCTGACCTTCTTATCTATGAGGAATTCAAAATGGGGTACTCTATCCGGCTCCTCGCGCTTTAGAGCTTTCTGCATGCGTTCTAATCCGTTCATCTCGGCCACCCCTCCTATACTTTTCCAATAAGTTTTTTGGCTTCGGCAACAGCGTCAACAGCGTCCTTGCCGAAAGCATCCGCACCGATTTTGTTGGCGTATTCTTTGGTTACGGAAACACCACCTACCATTACTTTAACCTTGTCACGCAATCCTTCTGATTTCAGCACTTCTATAGTCTCCGCCAAACGTGAAATAGTTGTCGTCAGTAACGCCGACATGCCCAGTACCTGATAATCGCCTTCCCTGACCGCTTTGACAAAAGTCTCAGTTGGTACGTCAATACCAAGATCAGTTACCTCCCAGCCATTACCTTCAAGCATCATAATCACAATGTTTTTGCCAATGTCATGAATATCACCTTGGACCGTCCCGATCACGTATTTGCTAATGGTAGCGCCACCACCTCTTGTCAACTCAGGCTTCAGATAAGCCAGAGACGTCTTCATTGCCTCTCCGGCTACGAGCAGTTCTGGGAAAAAAAATTCTCCATTTTGAAATCTCCTCCCAACCTCGTCAAGCCCCGGAACGAGAGCCTGGTAAAGTATTTCCTTGGCAGGTACACCTGATTGCAGAGCTGTTACAGTCAGTTCCTCTATTTGCTCTATATCGCCACTTATTAGACTATCCCTAATCCTTTTGAAATCAACCATTTCATACCCCCTAAAACTACGCGTTATCTTCACCACCATAGGGTAAATAAATCGAACGAGTGCCTTTCTTTAATCAGGTGACAATTCAAGCAATTGTGACTATAGCTTTGAAAAAACGTTATTGTCATGATAATCCTTGATTTCGCTCGCTATCTTTATAGCAGTTATTAAGATGCTAGTTCAGTTACTACCTTCTCTATTCTCTCTAAAGCGACATTGATTTTGTCCAAAGACGTGGCATAGGAAAATCTAAGATAACCGTTACCGTACCGGCCAAAGTGAGTGCCTGGCAAGCAAGCTACGCCAGCTTTGTTTAGGAGATAATCAGCCAGTTTGTTGCAGTCAATTCCAACCTTTTTTACATTGGGGAAAGCATAAAAAGCACCTTTTGGTAGGACGCAGCTTATCCCTGGTATCTGATTGAGCCCGCTTACAATCAGGTCTCTTCTCTTTTTAAACTCATTTACCATTGTGGGTACACTGTCTTGTGGCCCGGTGAGCGCTTCTATGCCAGCAAGCTGGCTGAAAGGTGTGGCGCAGGAGACGCTATTAACGATGAGGCGTACTATTGGCTCAACAAGCTTAGATGGCAGAGCAGCATAGCCCAGACGCCAACCAGTCATAGCGTAAGTCTTAGAGAAGCCACTTAATAGGATGGTTCGATCAAGCATACCCGGCAGGCTTGCTATACTGAACGGCCTGTAGTCATAGACGATGTGTTCATACACCTCATCGGAAAGAACTGTAATGTCATTCTGTTGGGCTATCTCTGCTATGGCACAGATTTCTTCTTTTTCCAAAACGCCACCGGTGGGGTTGTGCGGTGAATTGAGAACGATAAGTTTAGTGCGTGGCGTTACATTGGCAAGCAGCTCATCAATATCAAAACGGAAGTCAAGCTCCTCCCGAAGTTTAATGGGCACGGTTTTGGCACCAGAAAAATTGATTACAGATTCGTAGATGGGGTAGCTCGGGTCAGGGCAGATAGCCTCGTCGCCTTCTTCAAGCAGGGCTAAAATAGAGTAAAAGACTATCGGTTTGGCTCCCGTTGCTACTACTACTCGCTCCGGGTCTATGGTGACACCACGCGTCTTCGAGAGCTCCTTGGCGATTTCATTACGCAGCGGCAGTATCCCTTGAGAGTTGCAGTAGTGGGTCTGGCCGCTATCGAGCGCAGCTTTAGCTGCAGCACGAATATTTTCAGGGGTGTCGAAATCGGGCTCTCCAATTTCAAGGTGCACGACATCCATGCCCTTAGCTTCAAGAGCTTGGGCTTTGGCCAGCACACCAAAGGCCGTCTCTGTCCCTAGGCGAGACATTCTATCAGCTAGTTTCATTTTCTTTATAGCCTTCCTTAATCAGTGAAGTAACTTTTATAGACTTCATTCATCTTGGCAAATCACTGAGAAATGTCTAGCTGCCCCGTCCGCGCCCTGTTACGGATATTGTCAACACGGGTTCACCATCTCTCGCACCGTACAACTGGTCGTGAATATTGTTCACAAGGAATGGGTTATTGGGAATAATTTCTAACCGTTCTCCAAGTCTTAGTTTTTTCTTCGGGTCCATGTAATAAATACACGCCGATTCGGCAGACACTGAGCCAAGCCAAAGGTCAGGTCGACCCTGTATACTTCCATAACTGGGTTTCCCGTGCCAGAAGAAGTTAGGCCTGTTCTGGAATGCTAGGAGAGGATCTGAGCCAAGTGTCTTTAAGCCAGTGTCAATGACAGCGTGTCCAGGGTGGGAAGTACTCGTTACACCGGAGAGTATGGTGAGGGCACAGCAATCCTCGGTAATGGCAAAGCGGCGTACATGCAACATGCTACCAATAATACAGCTGCCAGGATGAACCTCGCTTATTTCAGTGAATTTACCTTGCTTTATGTAGTGACAGACAGCACGATATGTCGACGATGAGCCTATGCTTACATGGCTTGTCGGGAGACCGGCTTTTCTCATCATTATGGCTGTTTCAGACATTACCGAGGCAACTTCATAGGCCGTCTCGTCGGCTCCCTCAGGTGTATCGCCACCATATACTTCATGGGTGTAAATACCTTTAAAATCTATTCCAGGAAGCAACGATATTGCCTTTGCCATATTCAGAGCTGGTCTGCTTGGAGGGACACCATAGCGGTCCCCGCCCGTTTCAATTTTAAGCACTATTGGCACGTCACGACCTACCGCTTGGCCAACTTCGGAAATTGATTTGGCTTGTTCTATCATATCCACAATCAGAGTTAATTTTAACTTGGGTTGACTAAGTAGCCCTTTCAGCTTGGCTAACTTCAGTTGACCAAAGAATGGGTGGGCAACTAAAATATCGTCGAAACCTTCCGCGGCGAATACCTCAGCTTGGTCAATAGTTCCAACTTCTAATCCACAGGCTCCAGCTTCTATTTGTAACGTCGCAATGAAGGCGCTTTGATGAACTTTAATGTGGGGCCTTAGAAGAACTCCGGCTTCAGCGGCCACCCGGGACATTGCTTTGATGTTTGCCTCTAATTTGTTTAAATCCAAAAGAACGCAAGGAGTATCTAAAGTCGGGTAAGGGATTTTCGATGATGTCATAAATGTTCACCTCTCAGTGCACAATAACTGTTCCAGCACTTGTCGATATCATCCTTCTCAATTCATCATTTGATGGCACATAAAAAACTAGAGGCTTTTTAATAATCAGGCTTAACTAAGATAACTTTCCTATATTTGCCAGTTCATCAGCTACGTCTTTGAGCCCAAGCTCTTCAAGTTTAACCCTGGTAGGGCAGCCGGTAGTCTTATCCCAACCCCTGTTTTCATAGTAACTATCAAGAATACTATTGAACATAGGCATATCTAACTTAGTTCCGTCGGACTTCTCAGGGTACTCGTAATACCATTCTCCTGTGGAGTCAGTTTTTCTAGACCTGTTGTAGTTTCTTACATGGAGCGCCCTGTCCAAGTTACGAATTCTTTCACCCGCTTTCCCCAGGTCAGCCGTAGTTGTCTGCAGTCCTGTAAGCGGTACATACATTCTTGCTTCAGCGTCTATGTCTCCATAATAATCTTCCGCTGCTTGGAGCTCTTCTAACGTAAGAAATGGATTCAGAATCCTGGGGAAAAGCCAATCACAAACGGTTAAAGAGTCTTTTAAGTGAGCTCGATTATCCAACCATATAGTCAATCTGGTTTTCGCATCCATATTCTCAAAGCCCGGTTCCATACCATCTGTTGTCCCGAACGCCCTTGCGTAGGTACGCTTTAACTTTCTAATATCAGTATCCGGACATCCCTCTTTCCCTTCGTGATGCGGGGGGAGCCAGCTACTAACGAACGAAGATTGATGGTGACATGCCATGGGGTCTCTTGAATCAACAACCCAGTGCAGCATGGTATGTACCCAAATTGGACTTGGCTGAGACTCATACGCTCTTCCTTGCCTGTGTGCAGGTTGTCCCCACATCGGGAATTGGAAATTAGCCGCTTTCCTAACTATAGGGGGCAGATTAATTATTTCGACAGCTCTCATCAGATCCTCAGCAAGTATATCGCCAATCCCCTCTTCTCTAAAGGCAATTTTTTTCATTAAATCATGCCAGAATTTGGGGTTATCCGGATCCAGTTTATAACCTTTAATCTCCGGTATCCCGTGGTCTATGCACGTCCAAAACCAAGAGTATAGATTAATAGGAAAAGAACTCGACAATCCAAGCCCCTCACATAATGCCTGTAGTTCCACGCCTGCCTTCTCGCCGAATCCCTTCGTTTCCCTGGTGTACATATCACCTGTGTATTCTTTTTTTATGTCTTCGGTTGGATAGTTAGTACTGGGATCACCGTTACTAAAGACCCCGTCTTCACAGTGAACCATCATATTCCTGGTCCCGCTGCCAACCTCTAATTCTGCTGGGACATTTTTATGCATTTTCCCACAGCCAAACGGACATGCATGGGTGCATGGCAGAGTATTTGGTTTTGGCATACCTTTACAAAAATTGCGGCCACCATGAGGAACAACCGTTGGTCCCCCTCGTATTAACTCTCTTACTTCCAGGCATGCATTGATGAATTCACGTGGCTGAGCTACCCTCACTCCACCCGTCCCTCTTATCGCTATAGCTTTTAGCTTCTTTGCGCCCATGACAGCGCCAAGACCAGCGTCTCCGATTGAATTAGATAGCTTGTGTTGGATTGTTGACCAGCGGACAAGGTTTTCTCCCGCCGGCCCAATACATGTTACTTGAGCCTGCTCTCCATATACGTCTTTCAGTGCTCTTTGAGTACAAAAAGTATCTAGCCCCCAGAGGCTTTCGGCATCTTTTATCGCGGCTTCGTTATCATGTACCCACAGATATACAGGCTTATCAGAGTTGCCTTTAACAACCAAACCATCAAACCCAGCATATTTCAATTCAGCAGCCCAATCTCCACCCATAGTTCCGTAGGTGAACCATGGTTTTGGATATATACGGGGAGACACGCCACACACCACTCCTCTGCCCGAAGCTGGCACTAATGTACCAGTGAAGGGTCCATTCATAAACAACAACAAGTTATCAGGGTCGTAAGGCCCTACGTCGGGCTTTAGCTCATTCCATGCGATCCTTGTGGCCACTCCTCTTCCACCAATGTATTTCGGAACATATTTTGAGGTATCTTCCATCGTAATATTACTAGTTGAAAGGTCAACTCTTAGTATCTTTCCTGCCCAACCAAACACTTCGCCCTCCTATTTGGCTATCTCAATAAAAGTCAAAGCATTTCGGGGGCATACCTCTACACAGAGTGGCCCCCCATCCCTGTCTTTGCATAGATCACATTTGAAAAACTTGACTTGCTCACCCACCTTCTTTTCCCATATTGGCTTATCAGGGAAGGGGCACGCTTTTTCACAAATTCCGCATCCTGTACATTTGTCTTCGTTGATATACCGAATTCCAGTTGCATTGTCAATGCATAGAGCTTTATCTCTTAACGGACAGGCAAAGTAGCAGCTTGGATAGTCGCACTGGTGACAAATCTGGGCGGGGAAGTTCAAATCCAGGTCCTCTGAAACTATGTGTATTCTCGACAAATAGGAACTGCATACCCCTTCGTGATACGCCGAACAGGCAACTTCGCATATCTTACATCCACGACATAGGCCTGGATTATGCTCAATTGCTCCTGATTTCTTAACATCTAATATTATTTTATGAGATGCCTTCAATCGGCGCCTCCTTCCTGACTTCTAGTACAAGAGTGCGGGCAGGCGCTAATATTAACCCCTTTGGAATTGCAATATCTCCCACCTTCTGCTGACCCTATAGAATACCTCTATTCAAAATTGCATTGGCGGGAATAGCCGCCGCTAAGGCTTTCTTGGTCAGCTTGAGAGTTGCATCGCTATCTCCCTCTATTACCGCTTTCCCTATCTCATCAAGGTTAACCACACTCTCTCCTTAAACTGAAATAATCATTTATCACAAAATTAATACTTTTTTATGACCATATATGCCACCATAGCAAATAAGCAACTGGTTTATTTTACCATCGTACTTGGGAGCCACAGGATTATCTGTGGGAACGCAATACATAGAGCAAGGGTCACAAGTATCAGCACGACGTACGGCCATACGCCTCTTATTAAGTCGCCGTCGGTTATGCCCCATTCCGGTTTGAGAATGGGTCGAAGGACAAAGATGGTAGGACAAAAGGGAGGCGTCAGGAAAGACGTCTGGAAGTTTACGATTATCATCATCGCAACCCATAAAGGGTCGAAGCCCAATTTAGGAAGGATGGGGCTCAAGATCGGAACGAGGATAAAAACGATTCCCAACCAATCCATGAAAAAGCCCATGATAAAGGTGATAAACATAATCATGGCAAAAACACCCCAACGTCCAAAGGGAAACGCCAGGATGATATCAGTAACTACTTTCCCGCCTCCTAGGCCGAGGAATACCGAGACGTACACCATGGCGCCTATCGCCATAGTGCCAACCACGCCGGTTATTTTGATTGTTTCAAAGACAGCCATCTTCAAGGATTTCCAAGTCAAAGTCCGATAAGCGGCGGGTAGAATTATGCTGGCGAAAGCTCCCACCGCAGCTGCTTCAGTCGGCGAAGCCACGCCAAAGTAGATTACGCCAAGCACTGACAAAACGAGAAATGCTGGCGGCACAACTGAGGTTAGAAGTAAAGTGATTTTTCTGCGCAAAGGCACCCTTGCTTCATCAGGAGGCATTGATGGGGCACAATCAGGAACAAGGTAGGCACGGATGGTGATGTAAATCATATATAACCCGGCAAGCAAGAAGCCGGGCATGAAAGCCGCCGCAAATAACTTGCCGACTGACAGCTGAGCATTAGGTCCGTAGACGACCAGCATGACGCTCGGCGGGATAAGTATGCCTAGCGTACTTGCACCGCTCACGGCTCCAGTGGCAAGCGACTTGTTATAGCCTCGTTTAAGCATTTCAGGGAGAGCGATCATACCCAGCATCATGACCGAGGCAGTAACAATACCGACGCAAGCGGCGAGAATGGTGCCAATGATAATGGTGATAACGGCTAGGCTTCCTCTTAGTCGCCCCAACCAGAGATAAAGTGCCTTGAATAGTCTATCCGCAACTCCCGCCCGCGCTGTCATCGCACCCATGAAAACAAAGAGGGGCACGGCGAGGAAAATATAGTTAGAGACGATGCCAATTAGTTGACCATAGAATATCTGGGGGATTCCCGGGCCATATGACAGCAAACCGACGATTAAGGCAATACCGCCGCAGGCATAGAATACTGGAAAACCCAGCATAATCGGGATAAGCAATCCAAGGATGAGAATAATAGTGGCTGTCAGTGGACTCAGGTCAATCATAGCTTTTTCCCTGCCAACGCTCGCAGCTCAGTGACGAACCGGCTTAAACCTGTTAGGGTGAGCAGGAAAAAAGCGAATAGGATAATAAACCGGTAGGGAATCATGGACGGGTGCCATATCCCAAATGGAGCAATCTCGTGTACCTGGACTGACCATATGGCTTTATTGAAGCCAGCTATCAGATACATAATGACGATAGGGAAGAAAAAGAATATCCTGCAGACCAGATTCATAACCGCCTCGACCTTCTTGGGAAAGAGCCTGCTGAAAACATCAACCTTTATGTCCTCTTTATGAAGGTGCACATAGGATAGGCCAATGGTGAACAAACACGCGCCATGCATCCAGGCTAAATCAAATGACCAGTTGGTCGGGCGGTTAAAAAGATATCTGGCAAACACGTCATAGACAATTACTCCAATGAGGCTTAATATCAGCCAGGCGAAAGTTTTTCCTGTCCACTCGATAAGTTTATCAATCCCGTCCGTTATAGGTTTTAAGATACGCATCAAGACTCCTTGTCTTGAAAGTTACTCAGACCTCTAATAGGGCTCAAGCAAGAAAATAGTCGCAAACATTCATGTATGAGCCCAAGTTTAATAGCTAGTTTAATAGAGATGACTTGGCATAGCAAGCCCCATACTGTTTCTCAAAGACTTGGCAGTCCTCGATGTCAGTAGAACGCTTGCCATGCCCAAATTCCTTAGTAGGTCAACCTATTTATTCATGCTTCTGAGTTTGCCAGTATCCGGCACCATCGCGTTGCCTTTTGCGAATGCTGTATTAAGGGCACGCTGTGAGTCGAGTACTTCTTTGTAGAACGGATCTTTGGCGGCTTCCTCATCGTTCAGCTTATCAGTAGCCCCGACGAGTGCTGCCTGAACTTCTTCTGGGAGCTGATAAACATCCACGCCTTTGCTCCTGTAGAATTCAATCGCTACCCCATCATTCATTAATTGGGTGTAGAAGTCCCTGTATGCGGTCATCCTGCAGAGGTACGTTAACATTTCTTGGATTGAGTCAGGTAGCTCATTCCATCTGTCCTTGTTAACGTAGAGCATTGGTGAACCAGCGCCTGGTGAATGGATGCCGGGATAAGCAGCGTATTTGGCTACTTCCCACCACCCCATGTTAACGTCTCCTGCTGGTGTACCATACTCAAAAGCATCTATCACGCCGCGCTGCATAGCACCATAGATTTCAGAGCCAGCCATTGAGACGACAGCGGTGTCAAATTCTTCCAGCGCCACCCCCCATCCACCGCCGGTCCGCATCTTGAGACCCTTGTAGTCAGCAATCGTCATGATTTTCTTGTTGCCCCAGTATTCCATTTCCGGGCCGGTTGCTGACATGTCCCCAACTATCCAGACGTTGGTGTCTTTGTAAAGTTGCCGAATCAACCGCAGGCCTTCTTGATCCCCCAAGTACTGCCAAGCAAGATGCTCAGGAGAGGAGGGTCCACCTGGGTATTCATCAAAAAGCTGTACGACAGCACCGAATCTGTCTCTCTGGTTAGCGGGGGACTCGAGGAGAGCATCCAGTCCGCCGGATGCCATGGCGTCAAATTGTCCGGCAATGGGCACAATAGCATCGCCCGGGAAGACTTGAAGTTCGAATGCGCCGCCAGTCCAGGCTTTGATTATATCACCAATCTCCTGCATGCTGACATTATGCACGTATCCCTCCGGAGCCCATGACTGTAATTTCCATGAAATTACCTTTGGGGGCTGTGCCGGGGCGGGAGCGGGAGCAGGTGCCGGTGCAGGAGCAGGCGCAGGTGCCGGCGCAGGCGCAGGTGCCGGCGTAGGAGCGGGTGCCGGCGCAGGAGCAGGTGCCGGTTTGGCACAGGCAATTAATGCACTCAGCAGCATTATTGCCACAACCAAGATTAGCACACATTTTTTACTCATTTTCCATCTTTCTCCTAAAATAATAAACTAACCTATGTTTCATACTGTTATTCTTAGAAAGCTATCACCTCCTTCGGTAAATATATTTAAGTATCATTTATACAGTAAAATAATATTCCTCAGGCCCTATGCCCAATTACCCTGTATTTATGCTCTATGGTTTTAGGAACTGGTCAGCGGGATGCCACTTGCCCAATTTTGCGTAAGGCTGCACATGGGAGGGGCACCAGCACCAATCTGCACATAACTCTCCCCTGGCAGAGCCCGCCAATCCAGTAGCGCTTTCTTCATAGAGTATTTACTCCACAAGTGTAAACCTTCGAGTCTGTTCGACGGCCTTGGTTGCTTGGACTCATTGAACATCAACTCCAATTTCAGAAGGCAGCATCATGACGCCCAGTCAGCTTGATACGGTTTTTACTATCCGGAGGATAATGTGACATATGTTCTTGTTTCTCCCACCAAGAACATATGTCTTGAACTTCAGAAATAGCGTTATTAGCATTTTGGTAGCCTAGTTTAGAGTTTATAAGGTCAGTTCCCATCTTAACCAATTTGGCCATCCGCGTACGTTTAGCTTGATTAGCCCTAAATATCGGCATAGAAACGCACAAAGCTGCTGCAGCCTTTCCTTTTGCACCCCGTACTACGGAGGAAATACCCTCGACTCCGATACGACCACCTTCCCTGTCAAGGGCAACTCCAGTCTTCCTTACTTTCTCTAACACTCGCTTCAATTCTGTCTTCGAAGTGATTGTTTTTTTAGTTGCGGGTTGCAATCTTTCTTTCGGATAGAGATTGTCAATTTCTGCCTCAGTCAATTCACTCAATAATGCTTTGCCCATGGATGACGCATAGGCAGGAATAGACTCACCTATATGGCGGCCGATTTTGAAATCAAACTTGGACTCCTCTTTCATGACAATTACCATATCACCGCGATTAAGCATACCCATCAGCACGTCCTCACTTGTCAGGTCTTTGAGAGTTTCCATTACTGGTTTGGCAGCCTTGAAAACATCTATAGTATCTAAATAAAGGGTCCCCAATTGATAAAGTAATGGGCCAATCGTATACTGATTTGTCTTTTCATTTCGATTTAGTAATCCACACGCAGTCAAGGCTCCAAGCATACGGTGTGTAGTTGCCCTATGCAGTCCGACTTTTCGGCTAATATCGGCACTGCTTAACTCAAACTCAGCTTGAGAAAAGCTCCTAAGAATTGACACAGCCCTGCTTATGGATCTGTTAGAATTATCAGCTGCCATTATTCTCCAGGTTGTTGTCGCATAGAATGAGACAGTGTATCAATAAGTGATATAATAACTCTTTACTGGGAATTTGTCAAGTATTTTTGTGCCTATTTTAGTAAATTTAAATAGATGCGCTATGTCTCTTACAACAAGTATATTGATCTTATTCTAGAGAGGTTGGACCAAATAATCTGTAATATGGATATTGGGGCGACGGTTAAATCATAACCTTAAGTAACAGATATCATTTTACAAAAGGGCCTAACAAAAAGCCATATTGTTAAGAGGTGATTAGAATACTCGCTTTCTTAGGATGACTCTGAATATCTAAATTATATTGTGTTTAATTAACAGATCACAAACGTAACAGGAGGGAACTACAACTGCTAATCCTGAATTGTAGTAATAATTCACACTGCCTTTATCATCCTCTATATTAGTCGGGAGAAATGCTACACATACTCCAATTACTGAGCCATCATTTGCCAAGTAGACTGGTCCCCCACTATTCCCCGGATTTACATTTACATCTGCTAAATAAGAATCAGCTATATTTAGCTTTCGATAGAATTCTGGTGTTCCTGGCGATTCCAATTCTTGAAGGTCAAATGCCCATGAGGTAGAAATAATTCCACCGTTCGATACCAAAACCGATTGGTTTAGCGGATACCCAGAAATTCCAATAGCCACGCCATCCTCTGGCCTGGAAGGATTTAGGCTCACAGGTGTAAGGCTAAGTGGTGGAAGATTACCAAACATTGGTGGTATTTGTTTATTTTTAAGTTTTAGCAAAGCTATATCATGCATATTGTCTGTTTCAACCAGGTCGAAATCCACGAGTGTGAAGTTACCACGCATATTTTGAGTGTTTGGATAAGCAAAGCCTATAGATAGATTTTTTGTCTCTGACGTACAACTTTTTAAAGCATCGAATCCCGCTTTCACGACATGATTTGCAGTGATAACATGACCTTCTAGGCTTACAACAAATCCGGTACCAAGTGGTTGGTCTATGTTAGGATATCTCTGGACGGTACCCCCACGGGGAAAATCATATGAGTGGAAATGAATCTGGACAATGCTTGGTTGAACACGTTTAATTGCGACAGTTAGATCCATTTGGTTTTCTCACTTACCTTATCGCTCTTTTAAATATGACATATTCTTCGTTACATTTCATCTTTATTATATTATTCAACTGGTCCACCCAACAAAACATCGAATTGTTACCTCTCGACAAGGCAGATTGTTTATCAATCTCACCTTGCTGAATTCTTAACTAGGTTAGGGATTCTGCCTTGAAAAAGAG
>SDBU01002411.1_pt1 | contig 24885 bp, 45 predicted proteins | sample 2277071 | NCBI WGS metagenome assembly SDBU01 (sample SAMN10397929, study PRJNA504765) | marine sediment metagenome | isolation source: marine sediment core GS08_GC12, 126 cmbsf | place: Arctic Ocean: Gakkel Ridge, Loki's castle | collected 2008
GAAACAATAGGGTCGGCAATTCCCCGATATGCTGGAATAAGACCATATCAGACGATTCCTTTCCAGTGGTCCGATCATATCCTTTATGAGGATGGTAGAATTGAGGATCAAGAATACCTTTGCGCCAAAAATCAAAGGTGTCCTTGGTCCGCTCCCGTACAGCCTTACCACGCTCCAGAATTACCGGCCGAAAACCAGACTGTGCAAGGATCAGACCGGCAAAGAGGCCGCACGGTCCCATACCAATGATGACTGGCCGGGTGGTGATTGGATTTTCGGGAGCATGGGCTACAAAATGATAGGACTCATCTGGGGCGGTTTTCAAGCGTGAATCGTTCTCGAATTGGGATAGAAGTTTGACCTCATCTGCTACCTCAAAATCAAGGGTGTAGATAAAGACAATTGACAAACACATAACCTAGGCTTGCCATCGGGCGACTCCCTTAACTTTGGAGTGAAACATGCAGTATTTACGTTTGAGTTTGTATGCGTTAGTATTATTTCTCGGTATTCTTTTTGCAGGCAAGTTTATTAATGCGTCTGCACAACAATGTGATCCCACAGATATTCCGGCAGTTCGGGTTGAAGAGTCTGTGCTTGATGAAGTAGCGGCACGTTATCATTTGCGCAGCCGCGTTAATCGTTTCTTCAAGCGATCACGCAGGGCTTAAAAAGGGGAAATTATGGGATTGTTTAACAAGAGACTTAAAGCGAGCGCCTTACTGGTAGAGGCAAAGCGGGCCGATGCTGAGGCAGAGCAATCTTTGATCGCTGCTCAAAGCGCACGTGCTTTAGCTGCGCAACGACGAATTGAGGCGGCGCGCGCTGAGGCAGAGGAAAATTCGGCGCGTTTAGAACAAGAGGCTGCTGAACAGGATTTACGACTTGCGATAAGCGAGCAAGCGAAGTCTAAAGCTGTTTTGGATATAGCGGAACAGAATGTGGATCGAGCACAACAATGTCTCGTAGCAGCCCAGTGTAAGTTTAACGATACCGTTGGCAATAAGCTTGTTTCAGACTCAGTAGCAATAGAAGATACTTAAATGAGTAATGATCAACCGTCAAATGGATTAGCGAGCATTAAGCTTTCATCAGGTGGGGACCTCCCAGTTCAGGTGGGGCCACATGATAGTTCTGCTACACAACAAGTGGCGGAAATTACTATGACGAAAGCTATTCAAACTTTTATGCTTTCAGAAGCAAGATCAAAAGCTGAAACTGCGGAGTTGCAGAAGCGCCTTGTAATGCAGCAATTTCGTCCATGTAATCTTTATCCCACGATTATTTATCATGATGGCTTACGTTGGGTATGCGAACATATGTCCGCGAAGACTCAATTCTGTGAGTACGAGGGAACTGATGCGGCGGCCTATGGTATGAGTCCTGAAGAAGCTTCTCAGAATTTCGACGCTCTGTGGCTTGATAGAATGGATGCATCTGAAGACGATGAGAGTGAAGACGATGAGAGTGAAGATGATGAGAACCTATGATAAAGTGAATTTTGATATGGTTACAGATTTTGTAGGCGAGTTGCCTAAGTTCTGTTCACACTGTGGCGCGTCGTGTTGGCAAACGGATGATTATCCATATGCGTGTCGTTGCCCAGAGTGTTCGGCTTATTTTCACCGAGTGGTTAGTCTGTGTAGTGATTTAAGCGATAGGAGTGATGATACTTCATATCTTTGTACCCGAAATGTTTTACGAGTATTTGAGCTAAATGACGGTAGGTTAGTGGAAGTTTGTCAGGCGTGTGCTAATCGACTATATGAAGAGGGTTTTATTAATAACTTACCAGATTTTGAGGATGGGATATATTAAATGAAATTTCTTGGCTCTTGTTTTCTGATGGTGGCGGTTATGTTGTGGGTGTTTGATTATATAGCTGTTATCAATTTTAGTGTGCTGCCCGCGCCACTTTGTCATGGGTATCACAAGTTTCTTGATAATCCTGTTCCTTGGTTACTAGGGATCGGCGCCTGTATTCTGGCTGTACGCCACATATTAGATAAGGTTTATAGTGGTGAGATATGATTAAGCTTGGTTTCCTCATTTTGTTGACAGGGTTTTGGGCATGGTTATTTGAGTATTTGGCCAATATTCAGCAGTGTCCTTGGTTTGATAAGGTAGTCACAGTGCTTATTCCTTTATGGAATAACTTTGTCAACGCTCCGGCTGCTTTTATGATGACAGTCGGCGCCGTGATTATGCTTCTCGGTCTTTTGCGTCATGTCTGTGGGAGTGAGTAATGAGGAATTTTGGCTTTTGGCTGTTAGTTACCTCTTTCTGGTTACTGATAATTGACACATATTTTGTTTGGTTAAATGCTCGAGGCGGTGAGCTTATCGATGTCATTGGTGCGCTGTTTCTTTTTATTCTTTTCAACCCTGCTAAGTGTTTCTTTGTCTCAGGTGTATGTGCTTTGGCGGTCAGTATGTATCATAACTGGAGAGTGACTTGAATCCTGGAGTAGCGCTAATACTACTGACGAAATTAGATGTCCAGAGTTTTCTTCCTTTATCAAGAGAGATTCTTGGGTATAGTCCCGCAAAGGCTGCGGATGGTGCGTCATTAAGCGACGTAGCCCATCATCTTGTCTGTCTAACCTCTTTTAAGGATCAGCAACTACCGCCAACTGTCCAAGCAGCTACCTCACAGCTAAACTTGCTACATGCGGGTTTTTTGATTGCAGCTGATGAAAGGGACACAGTTGAGATTTTGGAAATTGCCGCAATGCCATTCGTCTCAACGGATACATTGTCGCGAGGTATCGACGCTATTATTCTCAGTGGTACGCTGGCTCAATGGCGTGATGCTGTGGAACGTGGTTGTTGTCAAGATGTAACCAGAGATGTGCGACATGCTTTTAACACTATATACAGGGAGCTGTGTAAAGTGGGTTTGAAGGAAATATTTAACCGACAAGTTACTAATAGACAAGATCAAACTTTTCTATTGGAGAAACAATGAAGTATCGTAAGAAACTGGCGGTAATTGAAGCGTTTCAGATGACTAAGAAGCGTCGATGGGATAAATCGAAATGGCCAAATTGGTTACATGAAGCGTGGCAAGAGGGTTCCTTATGGACTGATCCAAATGCGGTAATTGCAGAAGGTCGCGAATCCCCGACAACACTTTTTTGTGGCCATGGAAAAGGCATTTATCGGATTAATTGGGGCGATTGGATTGTTAAGGGCACTAAAAATAAGTTACGTGCTTGCAGCCCTTATATGTTCACAGATGTCTATGAACCTGTTGAAGAATTGGTAGAGGAGAGACAATGAGAGAATACTGGGATATTGGTGAGGTTGCACCGTTTCCGAATCTTGGGAAGACTTCCACTGCTAAAGTGATGCAAGCTTTGATTAAGTTAGGCGGTCAGCTACATTGTACCGATGTTGATGCTGGAGTATGTGTTCTCTACAGAATTTCGCTCCCTGTAGGTATGAAAGATGACTTTGAGAAGCTTGCAGGTTATCCTCTTACCGCCCCGGCCCGAATTGGAGCACACTGATGCCATATTCATATAGAAAGGTTCGTGATCAGCGGGATATCGGGAGAACACGGAATTGGATGGCGGAAGGAAATTATCCACTAAGTATGTCTGATTGTGAGGTGGTTGGTATCAATGGTGACTGTGGCCTTGAGTGCCCTGTTCTGATTCGAGGCGACTGCCCTAGTGAACATGAAATGCTGTCGGGAGATTAGTATGTTGTATATTGTCGTCGACAAGGAGCAAGTAATAGCAGATCCGACTGGAAAACCACGAGAATTTGCTAAACGGAAAAAGGCTCAGAACTATATTGACGGGCGTCAATATCTCAAGAACCCGGAAATTGTAACTGACATTATTGAAATTAATGGGCGTTTGAGAATAGACATATGAGTGAACCCTTTGAAACCAAGTTCATAACGACCACAAAATCTGGCTCGAAGATCAAGTCTCCCATCACCATACATTACACAGGGGGCAGAATTGAGTTCTTGAAGAGTCCGTTCAGTCTCAAAGATGAATTAAAAGCATTTAAGGGATCTCGTTGGCATGGTTATGATCCTAACAATCCTAGAAAAATCTGGTCCGCTCTTGACTGCGAACGTAATCACTTTCAAATTCAGTGGCTTATGGGGGAGGATGCATATAGCTGGTGGGATAGACCTTTGAAACAGTTTGAATGTGATCGACCTTTGTATGAGCACCAAAAGTTGATGACAAATCATATGCTAACATATCACTTTTGTATTATAGCAGCAGAGATGGGCTGTATTGATGGGGATGCAATTGTTAAGGTTTCAAGACCTACAGCTTGCGGCAGCACAAAAGCTTATAACATGACTATGCGTGAGCTTTATCAACGGGTAACAGGAACTTATGAGTGTCGCGGCAGAAAGTGGGATGCATTAATTCCCACTTTAATTTACGCTTTGAAAGAAGATTCCTTTGGACTGGTTCCTATAGTTAATGTTCTATCCAAAGGAGTCAAGCCTGTTGTTAAAGTGATTTTAACTGATGGGCGTAGCATAGTTGTCACTTATGATCATGAAATGTATATGTCATGGAATGTGAAAAAAGAAGCACGACTATTGATTAAGGGTGATAAATTAGTTGTGACTGGCACATGTGATAATTTAGATAAACTTCCAAGCCGAGAGAAACTTTCTCCTATTTGGGATGGTATTAAGAAAACAAGTCTCGGCACTTGGGCTCGTTTGAACAGTGAGGGCTATGTGGAAGTAGGCAGTTTTTCTTCACAATATCCTTATGGCTGGAGAATGAAAAATGGCCACAAAGTTGTTAAAGAACAATATTTAATTATGGAGGAATTTCTTGGTTATGTAGTCCCGCCTAAGTTTGTGATTCATCATTTGAATGGCATTAAACACGATAATCGGATTGAAAATTTGGCTCTGTTGAAGGATACAAGTCATAGAAGTTTACACGGCTCCACTAATACTCTAAAGAGAAGTGACCGCCTTCTCTGGCAGCCTTGTTATGGAACAGTGGAAAAAGTTATCGATTACGGTGAGACTGATGTTTATGATATTGTTTGTGATCATCCTTACCACAATTTTGTGTGCAGTGATTTTGTAGTTAGCAATTGTGGTAAAACCTTGTCAGCTATTGAGTGTATGGAAAAGTCTAAATGGGATACATTTTGGTGGGTTGGTCCCAAGTCTGCTTTGAAAGCCGTTGAGCGTGAGTTTGATAAGTGGGGGCTTTCATCTGACATCAATCTTGAATTGATGACATACGAGCGACTTCGCTCGATAATGAAAGGTTGGAAGGATGGTGATGTACCTCCTCCTGGAGTGATCTTTGATGAGTCCAGTCGTATAAAAAGTGCATCAGCACAGAGAACGACTGCGGCTCAGAATTTAGCTGATAGTATTCGTGAGCAGTATGGGAAAGATGGTTACGCTATTTTAATGTCGGGAACACCTTCACCAAAATCGCCTGTCGACTGGTGGTCGCAGGGGGAGGTTGCGTGGCCAGGCTTTATTCGAGAAGGTAGCGCACAGGCATTTGAACGAAGAATGGGCATCTTCGTCGAAAAGGAGACGATGCAGGGAAAACATTTGCAACGAGTTACATGGCTCGATGATGAAGATAAATGTAAGCATTGCGGTGGTTATGGTGAGGACCATAATGAGGATCATAAGTTTGAGCCCAGCCTTAATGAAGTGAGCTATTTACATGAGCGTTTACAAGGGCTGACTCTGGTGTTGCGTAAGAAGGATTGCCTCGATCTTCCTGAGAAGCAATATCGAACGATTAAATTAACTCCCTCAACAACCTTGAATCGTGTAGCGAAAGCATTGGTAAAGGTGGCTCCTAATGTAATCACTGGCTTGACATGGTTGCGAGAGTTGAGCGACGGATTTCAGTATCAGGATGTTGAGAAAGGCACTGAGAAATGTCCAGTTTGTGAAGATGGAGTGGTGGGGGTTTGGATTGATCCCGAAGATTCTAGCCATGTTTTTGAAATGGTGGATATGCTGGATTCAGAGTATGTTGCGACCTTGAAGAAAAAACAGGTAGAGTGTTCGCGATGTGGTGGAACCCAGGAAGTCCCAAAAATTGTTAGAATAGCGCGTGAAATTCCATGTCCGAAAGATGATGCGATTCGACAATTGCTTGAAGAAAATGAGGAGCAAGGCAGGCTGGTATTTTTTGCAGGATTCACTGGGTCAATTGATCGTATAACAGCTAATTGTCTAAAGCAACATTGGGCTGTAGTTCGTGTTGATGGTCGTGGTTGGAAAGTTTATGACCTCGATGGCAACCTATTACCCCAAGTTGAGCCGCTTAATTACTGGGCTGATTTGAATAATGTGAGAATAGTTTTTGTCGCGCACCCGCGTTCAGGGGGTCTTGGACTAACCCTCACTGAGGCGAGAATGGCGGTATTTTATTCAAATGATTTCAATCCTGAATCGAGATCACAGGCTGAAGATCGGATTCATAGAATCGGGATGGACGAAAATAGAGGCGCGACTATTGTAGATTTAATTCATTTGCCCACTGATGAACGAGTCTTAGATGTTTTGAAAAGTAATAGGAAACTTGAACTGATGACGCTAGGCGATTTTTATGAAGATTGAATTGACGCAAGGTAAATATGCTATTGTTGGGCCACAAGATTATAAATATCTGATGCAGTGGAAGTGGTATTATAATAATAGATATGCTGTTCGCAGTAGTAAGGGCTTACAGCGAACAATCTACATGCATCGAATCATCCTTGAGCGTATGGGTTACAAGGATTTCTTCTACTCTGATCACATTGATCAAGATAAATTGAATAATCTCAGGCATAATCTACGCCCAGCGATGGCCAGACAAAGTATTTGTAACCGTGGCAAATAAAAGAGTAATACTTCTGATTATATCGGCGTTAGTTGGGATAAGCAGAGTGGGAAATGGAGGGTTCGGATCGGGGTAAGTGGGAAAAATAAGCATCTCAGGTATTTTGATGATATTCAAGATGCGGCTAAAGCCTATAATAAAGCTGCTTTGAAATATCACGGTGAATTTGCATTTTTGAATGAGGTAGAATAATATGGCTATTACGACTTTATATCAAGTTTTCAATTTTCTTGCACGAAACGAGGGGGTGATCAGTCTTGCCCCACATCCAGATGATCCGTGTAAGACTCGTTTGACTATTAGGATTGGCGAAACTGTGGCAGCTATTGAATATTCCTGTACCAAGGAGATAGACATTTTATATAATGTTCTTGCGCCAGTTTGTAGAACATTAGAAGCACATATTGCAAAGGAGGTAGAGGATGCAAAGGATTCTTAGTTTTATTTTAGCGTTGGCAACGATTACGGCAGCTATTGGCGAGGAGCCGACGGTTCCGGAGCGTTGTTATGCTAATACTATTGTGATCAAGGATGAGGCCGGCCATGCTTCGGGTGTATTATTTACAAGAGAAGATTTCACTGAACCTATTGAGTATGAATACGAATGGAGTGAGCCGTTCGCCTTGAAAATTAGTGGTAAAATTGGCGAAACTGTGGGTGACAAAACTACCTTCATCTGGACAGCCGGACATGTTGCTGATTATTATATGAAAGAAGATGGAACCTTTCGAGATATAATGATCGTTCAAGGTGATAAGACAGCAACTGCACGAGTTATTAGAGCCAGTGATTATTATTTGGCAGATGATATTGCACTATTACAACTTGTTGAAGGCGACTTGGAGGGTGATGCACGCTTCTATAGGGCTTTTAATGAGGTTACACTGGGTATGGAGATTATTCACTGTGGCAGCCCTTACGATCCTGTACTAAATGCAAACTTGATCTTTCATGGTAATATTTCTCACGTTGGCCGTGTTATGAGTCTTTATTTTATGCCTGAGCCCCGTGAGTTGGACCAGTGTGATATAATTGCCTACCCTGGGTGTTCTGGTGGCCCAATATTTGACACTGTGAGAGGGGATGTTCTTGGTCTTATGTCATTAGGTGGCGAGGCTGGTTTAGCTGCTATGGTGCCAACTCGGGCTATCTATGAGTGGGCTAAGAGTCACGATTGTCTCTGGGCATTTGATCTAGAAGTACCTCTTCCTCTTACTATTATCCCTTGGCGCGGTGATGTTCTTACTCGGTTAATTAAGCAGCGGGATACAACGGCGATCGATGACCGTTGGGGATCAGATGAAGATGTTTGTCCACCCCCGCCCGGCGAATGGGAGATTGAGATTGAGATTGAATTTGAGAATTCACGTAATCGATTAAGCCCTGGAAGCGGGAAATTTCAACGACCACGTTTTTTAGGAACAGGAGAAATTAGTGATGACTGATAGTAATAAAGTTGCGCAAAGCTTAGAGGTGCGTCGAATTGAGCAATGTACTGTAAAGATGATGCTGAAAAATGAAGCGGCTCAGAAACATGCTAAGGATGTGAAATTACTATGTGGGTTGGATCCGAAAGAAATAGTTAAGGAAGGTGACGATCTGTGGGTGACTTATGAGTTTCTCATTAATTATTTTGGCGACGTTGTTAGCAAATTGTCCGCAGTAAATAGGATTTGTAAGGATCCTGACGTTGTTCTTTCTGTTGATTGTGAATTGCTAGAAAAAAGTAAATGTTTAGTGTTTGAAGTTTTGAACCGTTTAATGCAATTACGGCAAACTATTGAGAAGCGATGACATGATTGACTGGTTAAATCCGAGCAATGATATTGTAGCAGCGAAGCAAGCTGGTTATAATGCTGGGGTCGCCGAGCTAGAAAATCGTTTGGATGAGAAAGATGCTGAGATTGATCGATTGCTGGAAATACTCACCTTGATTTCGGCTGAACCTTCATTTGATCCCAATAGAACAAGGGCTCATTACACTGATCAAGTTGTTAAAGCGTATTCAAGATGTAGACAGTTAGCTACTGAAGCTTTGAAGGAGTAGTGAAATGATCACACTGGAATTTACAGAGGCAGAGGTTGCAACAATTGCACGGCTTACAGGAAATTTGATGGCTAATACGTTTGAAGCTGGCCTCGATCCTGGGGTGGTGGAATCGATTTATTATAAGACAAGTGAATATTTAGATGAAAATCAAAAAACTTCCTGAATTCCACTTGACAACGCTGTTTTATGTGATAGAGTTAATATAGTAAGAGAATGATGGGGCTGAAGACAGTTGCTTATTGATTTATTATCAGACCCAGCGACTGTCATAACTTGCCCTTTTTCGTCCTGTGGTGTAATAGGAAGCACACGTAAACTGGTTTCTAATTTTTGTTTACGTTAGTGAACCGACGGAAATCGTTATTGATTTTGGTATCCGTGGTCCAGGTTCGAGTCCTGGCGGGGCGACTTGGATGAGCCGAAGGTGATGGGTTATTGCAATAAAAGTTACCCCTTACCAATTCCTTGCTTATCCTTTTAAGGATGTGGATGCCAGCAATGGCCAGAAATGTTGTCAGTAGAGGAACAAGAACGAGACTCTCAGTGGAATAATTTATCATAGGGTGAGCCGAAGTTACTAGGTTATTGATGATCACAATACCCCCTAGAAACATACCTTGCTCACTTTTCTTTTTATTGGAGAGAGAGAGAAATGCCTAATTATGCACGCCGTTTAACTCGGCCGACTCAGCGCGAACCATTGTTTGCTTGCGATCAAGTAAAGAATGCTGCTGGAGGATACGTCTTTAAGATCGACCCGTTCGATGCCCTTGAACGGTTTTTGATTCTTGGCTGTGAGGCTGGAACGTATTATACGGGTGCGACAAAGATGACTCAGCGCGCAGCTTCTACTATCTTAGAATGTGCGAAACGTGATCCGCGGCGAACTATTGAGGCGATTGAATCGGCTGCTTCTCGCGCAATCAAGAGTGACCCAGTAATCTTTGCTCTTGCTTTATTGGTTGGGCAAGTGAAGAATCCTGATGTTAATGTTCAGCATGCGTCTGTAATGGCTCTGCATCATGTAAATAGCGTGTGTCGAATCAGTACACATTTGTTCAGCTTCGTAGATCAGGTGACGCAGTTTCGTGGTTGGGGCTCTGGCTTGAGAAAAGCTGTTGCCAAGTGGTATACATCAAAACAACCGCGCGATTTATTGTATCAAGTGACAAAATACCAACAGCGGGGTGGATGGTCACATCGTGACCTATTGCGACTTTCTCATCCGGTTAGTGCCGATTTGGATCCAGTGTTCAAATATATTGTCAGTGGTGACCCGCATGATGCTAAGGTTCAAACTCTGGACAATTCTGACTATCTCGCTGCGATTGAGACAGTGAATAATGCTTCACGTAATCCCAAGTTAGTGGCTCGTTTAATCCGTGAGTATGGTCTTGTTCGGGAACATATTCCCACAAGACTGCTGAATTCTCCGGAAGTATGGGAGGCGCTGCTTGAACGGATGCCTATGACTGCAATGATTCGTAACCTTGGTAAGATGGCTAATGTAGGTCTTTTGACACCTCTGTCCGCGGCGACTAAGTTAGTTTGTGGAGTACTTCGCGCGCCGGAGCAGATGCGGTCTGCTCATGTTCATCCGTTCTTTGTTCTTTTGGCTCAGACTACTTATGCCGCCGGGCTCGGCGTTCGCGGCCAGTTGATGTGGATTCCGAACTCGAATATTGTTGATGCATTGGAAGATGCGTTTTACAATGCCTTTGATAGTGTTGACCCTACAGGTCAGAATTTCTTACTCGGTATTGATGTGTCTGGATCAATGGGATGGCGCGGCTGGAATCACATGGGCAGCATTGCCAATACCCATATTAAAGCCTATCAAGCTGCTGCTGTAATGGCTATGACTCAAATTAAAACAGAGCCCTGGTCTTTTGCAGTAGCATTCTCTGGTAAGAATCACGGTGATCCATCTGGTGTTTGCCCAGTAAAGTTGTCGAGTAAACAACGACTAGACGATGTGTTAGCTACATTGAAGCAGGTTCCAGTAGGTCCGACAGATTGCTCACTTCCAATGATTTATGCGGCTGACAATAAGCTTCCTGTTGATGTGTTTGTGGTTTACACAGACAATGAGACATGGTGTGGTGAGACTCATCCAGCGCAAGCATTGGAAGATTATCGTCAGAAGATGGGCCGAGACGCTAAACTTGTTGTCTGTGCTATGACAGCTACAGATTATTCTGTAGCTGATCCGGATGACCCGGGAATGTTGGATGTAGTCGGCTTTGACGCCAGTTGTCCAACTGTTATTTCCAGGTTTGCAAAAGGGAGAATAAGTAGTGAATTGGTTAAAGCGACTTAGCAGTAACCTAAAAATAGCATGGTACAGCGATGCTCGTGTTATTAAACCGTTTTATTTGATGCATAATCAAGATACGGGAAAGGGATATTTGCAAATTGGTTGGAAGCCACCTAAGCATTTTGCAGTGAAAATGAATTCCGGTCGATTAGGAATTATGTGCTGTACAGACATTAGTAGTTACAGTGATTTTGGCCACACCTGTTATCAAGTGGACTTTCGCTTCACTGGCTTGTACATGCAGTCAGGAGATAAGCGATGACTGATTTGAAACTGATTGACGAGTTACTCGTCGACTTGAAGATAGCAAAAAACATTGAGTCTTTTTAATTACTTGACGGGACCCATCGCCCCTGTATCTTTTAGTGCTGGGGAAGGTGCGCCTCAAACTCCTAATGTAAGGAACCTTTTAGTATGACTACTAAGAAAACCGTGGCCGAGATTAAGCGAAACACTGCTATTATTGCGGACCTTGGAGATGCGAAAGCTTTTCGAGTAGCTTATAAGACTGCTGATGGCTGGAAGCGCCTTCGCCTCCCTTCGTTTGCTTCTGATAGCTTGCGTCGAGCTTCAATTAATTTGGTTGAAGCGCGTCTTGAGAAGTTGGTCCCTGCTGTTGTTGCAGCAGTAGTGGATAAGGCAATTGCTGAATTGGTTGGTAATCTCGGCAACTGATTCTGTGGAGGTGGGAGGGCGGGCACAGCGACCCCGCCCTCCCGGTGTTAACAATGCAGTACTATAATCGTCACTTGAGACAGTTGACCGCTGAGGCATGCAATCGGTTTGATCGTTTGCAGTTTGCTTTGCGAGTGAGTCCTAACCCTTTATCTAAGGAGTTAGTGGATATTGATGGTATGGTTGTTAGATTAGCGGTCGATGATTTCAAAGCTATTCTTGCCGAGATTCGGAAGTTGAAATAATGCCTAGTACAGTAGAACGCTTAACGAAGATGCAACTTATCACCCCTCCCTCTTGGATGGCTGGTAATGTAATGTATGAAACAGTTATGGGTTCAGTGGCTTATGGTGTGAGTGTGGATGTCTCGGATTTTGATACTACAGGGTTTTGTATCCCACCAAAGGATCTCGTGTTTCCACATCTTGCTGGATATATTGAAGGCTTCGGACCCGCGAGGAAGAAGTTTATTTGCTACCAGAAACATCATGTTTTTGTGAAGGAAGATTTGGGCGGTAAGGGTCGTACATATGACCTCAATGTCTATAACATTGTTCATTATTTCAATCTGTGTATGGCGAATAATCCCAATATGATAGCCTCCTTGTTTACGTCTCAAGATTGTGTACTGCATAGTACGCCGGTGGCGAACATGGTACGTGATAAACGGCGTATGTTCTTACACAAAGGTTGCTGGCAGCGATTTAAGGGTTACGCCTTCAACCAGCTTCACAAGATGCGAACAAAAAATCTCGAACCAGGTAGTAAACGATATGAAGGTATTCAAGTATTTGGATATGATCTGAAGTTTGCATACCATCTTGTTCGTTTACTTGATGAAGTTGAACAGATTCTAACTACTGGTGACCTAGACATTCGACGCAATCGAGCCCATTTGAAAGCGATTCGTCGGGGCGAAATCGCTGAGGCAGAGATTTACAAGTGGGCCACTCACAAGGAACTTCATCTGGAAGATCTATACGCGAAGTCAAAGCTGCCTGAAGCCCCTCCAATAGAGGCGATTAAACAGCTTCTTTGTGACTGTCTTGAGGAACATTGGGGCACTCTTGAAGGGTGTGTTGTTACTGATGAAACTCCACTGATTGCTTTACGTGAAATTGCGGATGTGATCGATCGAAACAGGAAGTTATTATGCTGATAACTTGGATATCTGTTAATGACGCTATGCCGGAGCTTTACCGAAATGTTTTAGTTTCTGGAGGGCTGGCATATTGGGATGAGCATAATTGGCGCACTACAATGGAACGCGACCATAGGAAGATTGAATGGAAAGTAACCCATTGGGCACCTCTTCCTTCTATCCCTATTCCATGTCCTAATTGTGCTGCCTTGAAAGAGGAAATAGCAGAGCTTAAATCTCAAATAGCGGGGGTATGTGGATTTGGCAGGTGAGATTATGATTTGGTTTAGTGCAGATTGGCATTTTGGTCATGACGGTATTCTCTTGCATCAGCCTACGCGGATGAATGCATTTGAGTGTGTCGAGGAGATGGATACCAGGCTGATTGACTCAATCAACTCAGTGGTACAGCCTGAGGATGAGCTTTATTTCCTCGGCGACTTTGGGTGGAAAGCGAGCAAATATGGTCACTATCGCCAACGATTAAATATGCGTAAGTTGCACGTGTGTCAAGGTAACCACGACTCCAATAGCTTACGGGCACATGTCACAAGTATGCGAGATATGGACTGCCGTAAGTTTGCAGGGCATAAGATTCACTTGTGCCATTATCCATTGTTGTCGTGGCGAGCGTCATACCATGGCTCAATCCATTTATATGGGCATTCTCATGGCATGTACGAGAAAAGCCTGGATGAGATGTTCCCAGGTCGGAGGGCTATGGATGTAGGTATTGATGCGGAATTCCACCGCACTGGTAATTGGCTCCCAGTTAGCCTTGATGCAGTAATTGAAAAACTTATAGGCGAGGAGAAGCCTGATTCATATGTCATGTTTCCTGGAACTACGGCTCTTGATTTACAACTAGCTTTGAGGAGAGAGTAATGAATATTGTAAAAGTCACCGTGGAAACTCGAGCAGGCCGAAAATGGGTGGGGCAGTTTAATGGTCTGCCTACACTGGAAAAATTGGCTCAGCTTATTCAGCTTAGTAGACGAGATGACCGCAAGCATCTTTTAGATGTTCTTAAAGTAGCTACTCCTATATTGGTTAGCTCATGTTCATCTTGGAATAAGGTTCTTACACATTGGTTTGCTACGGCTGAAGTGGCTGGTATGCGTATAGGTACTGTTAAGTTTGAGAAAGCGGTAATTCATCTGTTAGAGGATGATGAGCAAGTTAATGGTTTTACTACTATGAATTCTTAGGAGTTGAAAGTATGAACAATTCTACTGAATTAGTTGTGATTTTGGATGCTTCAGGGTCTATGGCAAAGTTGAAGAACGATGTGATTGGTGGCTTCAATCAATTGGTTGATGACCAAAGGGCCAAGCCGGGAGATTGTGTTATTTCGGTTGTGCAGTTCTCGTCGTTCGGTCAACAGAAGACGATTGTGGATCGGAAACCGGTTAAAGATGTCGCTTATCTAACTGATGAAACATATCGAATATCTGGTTGGACGGCTCTGCGTGACGCTATGGGTAGTGTCATTGATGAAGTTGGCAACCGTCTTGCCGAGACCCCTGAGAATGATCGGCCTGATAACGTGATTATTGCTGTTATCACTGATGGTCAAGAAAATCACAGTAAGGAGTATTCGGACGCACGTATTCGTGAGATGGTTACACGACAGCAAGATGAGTATAACTGGACTTTTGTTTTTGTTGGTACTGATCAAGATGCTGTTCTTGAGAGTGCGAAGCTCGGTATTATAGAGGGCACAACAGCGACTTACCGCAATTCTCCCGTCGGGACACGGCGAGCATTTCAAGGTGTCTCTGGTATGACCACTTCACTTAGAAGTACCGGCAAACGTATGGACTCCAGTGACTTCAAGAAGAGTATTGCCGGATGAATCCAATTGAACGTCATAATCGCACTGTGGAACGATTGGAAGCTCTGCTAAGTGAAGGTCGTGAAGCTGAAGCTAAGGAACTGTTCTTCTATGAGTACACGCCAGTGTGTGGCATCCCGTGGTGGTCTCTTTCTGAAGCTATGCTTAAATATCGATTGAAGCGACCATGAAAATTCCGTTAACTCAAGGTAAGTTTGCAATTGTTGGGCCACAAGATTACAAGTATCTGATGCAGTGGAAGTGGTATTATCAGAAAAGTCGTAAAAGTGGCTATGCTGCTCGCAATAGTAAAGGCTTAAAGCGAACAATCTATATGCATCGCGTTATTCTTGAACGCACAGGCTATAAGGATTTTTTCCGCTCTGATCACATTGATCGGAATGGGTTAAATAATCTCAGAGACAATCTCCGCCCAGCAACAGCCCACCAAAATGGTTGTAATTGTGGTAAATATAGGGGCAATACTTCCGGTTATAAAGGCGTTTGTTGGTACAAGCGGGACGGGAAGTGGCAGGTTCGGATCCGGGTAGACCGGCGACTCAAGCATCTTGGGTATTTTGATGGTGTTAAAGATGCAGCCAGAGTTTACAATAAAGCTGTTCTCAAGTATCACAGTGAATTTGCAGTTTTGAATGAGGTATAAGTATGAATTGTCCAGCATGTTGCGGAAGAATTGTAGAGCCTTTCTACTCGGCTGGTCCTCAGCCACTCATGGCATTAAACTTGCCGAGAACATACGATGAGGCTAAGGAAGCTTCACTATATCCCATGAATTTTTATGTGTGCTGCTATTGCGGTCATGTGTATAATTCAGATTTCGAGTATGCTCAGATACCATATAAAGAGGACAGCAACCGGATGTTCAATCAAGGCTCCGGTTGGGCGAATCACTTGGAATTTTTAACTCACTTATTATTTGTACGCTATGGTACGCAAGCCCCAACAATTATTGATATTGGAGCGGGGGATGGGGGATTTCTAAACTTAATCAGACAGAAATTCTCAAAATCTCGCTGCATCGCTTTTGAGCCAGGTATTGATGCTGAATTGTGTCGTGCCCGTGGTCTCGAAGTTTATTCAGACTACTTTGTTCCTCAACGTGACTTGCAAAAATTCAAACCTGAGATTCTTACTTGCCGGCACGTCTTGGAGCACTTGCAACATCCCAGAGATTTTGTTGCAGAGATAGCACATTATGGTCAAGCACTCTTTGTCGCTGAGGTTCCGTGTATCACAAAAGCTTTGGAAACGCATCGGATTTCCGACTTCTTATATGAACATGTAAGCAACTTTACTCAGCGTAGCTTGCGGGTAATGTTCGAGTCTACGGGGTGGCAAACTCATGATACGTTTCTCGCTTATAATGATGAGGTGGCAGTTTGGATTGGGCGGCCGTCACCTTTTAACTTGCAACTTGAAACGCGGGCTAAGGAATTCAGAGCCAATACTTGGGAAACTGTTGCTTCTATCCGCAGTGAGCTTGAAACATGTAGAAAAGATCATTTGACAATTGCTTTCTTTGGTGGTACGGGCAAGAGTGCCGCTTTCTTAAACGCATATCATCTTGATTCGGATCGTGTTGTTGATTCTGATTCGTGTAAAGTTGACCGGCATGTACCTGGTACTGGACAAAGAATCGAGCACGTGGATGCATTACTAAAACATCCTGTGGATGTGATTGTAATTACTACTCGCTGGCGAGCCGCGGATATTTATGCTGAGATTAAGTTTAAGGGGATCAAGTATACTTCATTACTCGTACTTGAAAAGGGTCAACTATGTGACTATACGGAGGAGATGTATGATGCAGAGAGCTAACGCTGTTGAGTATGCACAGCGTTTCCAGGCATATTTACGAAGCCGACGTACTATCCAGCTCGCTGAGCCTCGGGGTACGGGAGAGTATTTGTTTTATGCAATGGAGCTTGGCGAGGTTGATATATCTGACTTTGACTCTGTATTGTGGAATTCGGCTGTGGTTTGGATGGCTAAAGCTATCATCGAACAAGATTTCAGGGAATATTATACTCTTAGTGTTGGCAGTACTGACCATGGTTTCATGTGTCTTGCATCATCGCGCAGTCTACTTACTGGTGCTGGACAGTGTATTATAAGGGGAGGCGTTTGTGTCTAAGAAGCATAAGAAAAATAGAAAGCCTAAGAGTCAATTGATTAAGTCAGGGCAGGAGGTGGTGCCCGCAGTGGTTTTACCGGAGGATCCTGGTAAAAGTCTCCCAGAAATTAATGCGGGTAAATTGTATCAACTATTCCTTCAAGGGAAAAGTGATAAAGTTTGCGAGGCCATTATTAAGGTTTTGGATTTCTACGAGATTCATAACTACCAGACTATCAACGCAGAGGCGAGAACAAATATCAATGATTTTGTTAGCGCTGTGTTTGCACTGATGAGTAATCCGAATTTCAAAATTCCTGTTGATGCGTACGGACTTTCTCTGGTATCCAAGTCGCATATATTTGCCAACTTGGTACGTAGTTCAACTTATAGTACAACAGATAGTTTGCTGTCTCACATTCTGAGCCAGCCAGGGAATTTTATCAAAATTCTCTTTCTCTACACATCGCGAAATTCACTCCACATACCAGCAAAACAATTGTTTGATACAAATGCACAATATGCTTCAATGTGGTATTTTACGTACATCTTGCCGACTATCGGTCGGATGACACCCCTAGCTCATGCAAACTTACAGAAACATATTGCAGACATGGATGATCGTTATACTCTTTCCGATCATCGTGTGACACCCCTTTACTTTGCTGCGACGTATCTCAATGAGAAAGATGGTGCTGACAGGCGGGTGAAAGAGATCTTGAACCGTGAAGCACAAAAAATTACTGCTAGTGTTAAGGTGACAAATACACCAGATCGACATAGTCTTGCTGTGGTGACAGCAAAATGGTTTGAAAACAGCGCGGTGTATAAAAGTAGTGCGCCTCTAATTGAGCGATTGCGGGAGCGGTATAAGCTTACGTTAATTCACGTAGGCTGTAAACGCCCTAAAACGTTAATTACGGATATGTTTGATGCGGTTCATTATCTACAATTCAAGGACCGGGTACTCAAAACCGATCCAATTGAAGGCAATGATTTCCAACTGGTTTATTTCCCTGACATTGGGATGAATGATGAGTCAGTATGGCTAAGTAACATTCGCTGGGCTCCTATTCAAGTGACGAGTTACGGCCACCCAGTTAGCACCTTTGGGGGTAAGATAGACTATTTTATTGCTGGTGAGGATGCAGAGACGTTTGAAGACCTTCGGGCGAATTATTCTGAACGTGTTGTATTACTTCCTGGTATCGGGGCTCATCCAACGTGGCCAAATTATAAAGCGAAGTTCCCCAAAAAACGAACTGAGAAAAAGATTGTAAACTGTGTCTGGGGGCCTGACAAGTATACATGGCCAATGATACAGTTATTGCAACGTGTCATAGAAGAAAGTTCCAACCCTGTTGAGTTTCAATTTTTCTGTAGTAAGGGTGTCCATCGGTATCAGGGATTCTTGCCTTTTAAGGCGGAGGTAACAGCTCTCTTAAAAAATGCAGTGAGACTACATGCAAATAAAGAATACTTTGAGTATATGGAAGAGGCTGAGTATGCAGACTTTGCTTTGAATTCGTGGCCGTTTGGTGGTTACAATACTGTTGTTGAAGCATTGTATCTACATAAGCCTGTGGTCACCATGGAGGGTCGAAAGTTTTACAATAGGGCAGGAGCTTGCTTACTACGGAAAGTTGGCCTTGATGACTTAGTTGCACAGACAATGGATCAATTTGCAGATCTGACTTTGAGAATGCTTAATGATGCCGATTTTCTTGCCGCAAAACAGGAACATTTACGTAACATCGATTTACGTGGAATCTTGTTTGATACAGATGAGCCGGCTTACTTTGAAAAAGCAATTGAATATTTGATTGATAATCATGAGCGACTTCAGAGTGATGAGTCACGATCACCGATTATCATTAGGGAGAGTTTATGAAGAATGTGTGGGAACTCATACTGTTTTACTGTGCTCTTCAAGCAATTTGGTTGATTATTATAGTATCGGTGATTGCGGCTTACACGTTATGGGGAAATCTATGAAGATTATCATGCAAATCTTAAATGCTACTATTTACATACTCTGTATAGTGTGTTTATGTGCTGTTCTAACGTAAGTAGTTATTCAGCTAATCAGGTAGGAATCTCTGTTAAAGGCATACGGGAAATTATGAATCGATTTTTCAAGCTTATGAGTGACGTCGCTGTTTTGATAGTGGCGGTTGAGTGTATAATATTGATTGCTATAGCCCTGCTTATATGCAACGTAATGGTTGCAGAGGTTGTCTTACAGTGGTGGTACCAATGACAAGAATTCTCATCAAAATCTTAGAGACTGTTCTTCCAGTGTTGTGGATTATAGTGGCATGTGCTGTTGTGCTGTATACACTAATTCGTTTAATGTGATTGGAGTTGATATGCAAGAGCTGAGGGAAGTCCTATCTGTTTTGGCCACTTTGATTGCGATTGTATTTTGGTCTGTAGTTGCTAACGGTTTTCTAATCGCGGCGGCGTCTATCGCCTTCTTGCTGTACATATTCATTGTTAATGCGGGAGGATATTAATGAGCATGACAGATGATGAACTCCGAGAAAATGTCACCATATATTGGAATAAAGAGTCTTTACGTATGGTCAAACCCCCCGGCTGGTATATTTTAGAGATGCAGCAACGTTACCGTGATCTCTACCCTAATTTAAGTAGTCTTGCGCTTTCTAGTAACGGTATCATTAGAATTTTCACGTATTCTTGGGCTATGATTCGGGCGTGGAGTGATATTTCGTCCTATACTGTTGAGCCTTCGGGCCCCCCAATTGTAGACTCTCCTTGGCCAAAGCGCGGCGAACTAACTACATATGCGTTAGCGATTGATGATGTTGACTGGGCGACTCTTGATCGCGAGCATTATTTTCTGATGATTGATACCAGCATTCATCGACTTGCTAGCTTATGGGTAAGTTACCCAGCAGAGTTTTGGTCTGATCATCATTTAGAAGTAGCTCGCAATTTGTTTGAAATTTGCAAACAATACTTAACTATTTATGGGATTGCCGAACCCATTGTTATTGATGCAACAATCTAACTGGAGGTAAACATGGCAAAATTGACGACGAGGCAAGTTAAACGGCTCAAGCGAGAGTTAGCTGAGGATAAATTGACTCAGCCTGAACTCGCAATAAAATACAGTATCAGCCGCTCTTTGGTCTCTAATATAGCTACTGGGCGAGCTTACAAAAGTGTCAAAGGACCCACAGCGCCGCCGAAAGCGCCTAAGGGGCAAAGTAAAAAAGTGCCCGAGTATGACCCAGCCGAGCCGCGTGTTTTGGAGTTAGAAGCTGAAGTAGTTCATTTACGCGACGAGCGGAATCACGCCAGGCAAAAGCTCAAAGCCGCTGTGAAGACGCAAGGCTTATTCAAAGCTGTTGTTGAGGAGATGGAAACTCGGGTAAAGCCGTTTAAGGCTCTTCCTAATGCACGACTCGCTTATCAAGCGAGGGAAAAAACGACCGTCACTGAACATCTTGTGATGCATCTTAGTGACGGGCATCACGATCAAATTGTAACACCTGAAGAATGCGGCGGGCTTGAGTGTCATGATTTTTCTGTTAGTACTCGCCGGGCTGAAACGTATGTTGACACTGTTCTTAAATGGACACAAAAAACATTGGCCCCTAATTTTAGCTTCCCGATATTAACTATTTTAGCGTATGGTGATCACACTAGCGGAGAGATTCATGGTCATGTAAATCGTTCATACTTCCGTAATCAGTTTAAGAATTCGCTTGCAATCGGGCAGCTTCATAGTTTAATGTATCGAGATTTAGCTCCTTACTTCGAGAATGTTAATATTGTCTATGTGCCAGGTAATCATGGCCGCCGATCTGTTAGAAAAGATTATCATGGCGCACACGATAACTGGGACTACTTGATAGCGAAAACAGCCGAGCTGTATTGTGAGGAAGTGAAGAATGTTCATTTCACAATCCCAGATTCTTACAGTATCAATCTCGACATTAACGGAATCGGCTTTTGCATTTTTCATGGCGATGATGTTCGCTCCAATATAGGAATTCCGTGGTACGGTTTTGAGAAGCGGCAAAGACGTTTTATGGCTCTGAATCGCGTGCAAAGTGGCCCCCCTATTAGGTATTTTTGTGCTGGTCACTTTCATCGTCTTGGCTCAGTTTCAGAGATGGGTGGTGAGATGCTTCTTAATGGTGCGTGGGTAGCTACAGATGCGTTTGCCTATAATGCCCTCAGCACCTATTCAGAGCCGACACAGCTTTTACATGGTGTCAATAGTAAGCGTGGCATAACTTGGAGACTGCCAGTGCAGCTTAGGACGGATCAGGAACATAAGGGACCTAAACGTTATCGTATCGATTTAGCACAGGAGGTAGGTTGATGTATACATTACATGGCGACGAGTTTGTTTTACTTGAGTATGAAGATTGGGAGTGGATAAATGATTATGCATGTGAGCATTGTCCAAAAGATGTGATGAGGCTCCATAATTGTACGTTGCATGCGCCTATAGGGAACTTTAATGTAGGTGATATAGTTTCTTATATTTCTTTTAAGATGGAACAATATTCGCACTCTCGTGTACGATTAACAGATGAAAATAGGCGCATACTTTCTCAACATTGCTGCAAAGGTTGTATTCAGTACGATGAAGAAGATAAGAGTATTATAGCTGCTGGTCCCGCCATACGAGATTCATTATTAGTTAGCTCATGGACATGGGAAGAAGGCAATGTGGATTCTTACTGAAAAGAAAGTGTGCTTCCTAGCCAATCCGAAGACTGCTTCCCTGGCTACAGCAATTGCGCTTAACTCACTAAACGTTATCGTATCGATTTAGCACAGGAGGTAGGTTGATGTGGATTCTACCTGAAAAAAAGATATGCTTTCTGGCCAATCCGAAGACTGCTTCCCTGGCGACAGCAATTGCGCTTAATTCACTGGGCTTCATACATTTTGGGGATCAACATTGTGTCCCTGAAGCGTCAGGGTGGAAACATTGGCAAGAAATCGATGATTCATGGGTAATTTTCAGCACAGTGAGAAATCACTATGACGTGTTGGTATCTTGGTACTTCTATCAGACCAGGACGCCAGCAGCGAGCAAATATTTTGGTTGGCCGTTTGAACGGTTTCTCTATGAGTGGGCTACTAATCCTGAGTGGTTTCGCGACGGCCGGCTGTACTGGAAGCGAACTCCCTTGTGCGATAGGATTCTTAGGTATGAAATATTACAAACTGATTTCTCTGCTTTGCTCAACTCTTGTGATATCCCTGCTGTTAAAATAGAATTACATAATGTGTCATTGAATAGAAAAGGTCGTGATTGGCGAATGTTTTATTCTGAAAAAAGTATGCAGTTTATGAAAGACATATTTGGCGATGAGATGAAGCAATATGGGTATTTACAATGAATATTGAATTAACACAAGGCAAATTCACCACTGTTGATGTTGAAGATTATGAGTATTTAATGCAGTGGAAATGGCATTATCTTGCAGGATATGCTGCTTGCCGCGGTAAGCGCCCGAAGCGACAAGCAATACTCATACATCGCGTAATTCTTGAACGAATGGGTCACAAGGATTTTACATACTCTGATCACATTGATCGGAATAAATTAGATAATCGTAGATGTAATCTTCGCCCAGCAACAACTAGTCAAAGTATATATAACCGCCGCATCTTTAAGAATAACACTTCTGGTTATATTGGTGTTTATTGGTATAAGCGAGACAAAAAGTGGTGCGCTCGGATACAAGTAGATGGAAAGAGGAAATATCTTGGACTTTTTAGCGATCTGAAAGATGCGGCTAGAGCATACGATAAAGCTGCTCTTAAATATCACAGTGAGTTTGCAGTTTTGAATGGGGTGTGAGTATGTATGTAATCCCTAAGTGGAAGTTTTGTTTTCTCGCTTCACCACGCACGGGGAGTAAAGCAATTGCAAGAGTGCTTACGGAGAAGTATGGGGCAGCTCTTATCGGGTCACATCACACAACCCCTGATGAGCACTTGGATTATAAGTTTGATCGCGATTGGATAATTTGCAGCACCATACGTAATAATTGGGATGCCATGATATCGTGGTGGTTTAAGACGGAACGCAGTGGACGGATGACTCCTTTAGCTGAGTTTCTTCCGCGGTTTTGTAAGAGTAATTCTAATTTTGTGTGTGACCAACAGCTTTGGTGGAGGAATACGCCTTTTACCAACCATCCTCTGCGATACGAGCATCTTAACACGGATCTTGATCAAGCACTTGTAGCCACTGGGCTACCGCCAATTGATCTACCTGTTGTCACGGACTCAAAGCGAGACGGGGCACCTTACCAAGTTTTTTATAAGGGTGCTACCTCAGAATGGGTCGCCCAATACTTCAAAGTTGAGATTGAAAGGTACGGTTTCAAATTCTGATGAGCGACACTGACAACATTCTTATCTGCACTGTTGGGCTTCCTCGTAGTGGCAAATCGACATGGGCTAGAAAAACTAAACTTCCAATAGTTAATCTTGATGGCATCCGCCTCGCATTAACTGGTCGTCGCTGGTACGGGCCAATTGAACATGAAGTATGGGCCACTGCACGCACGATGGTGCGTGCATTGTTTCTTGGAGGGAACAAGATTGTAGTATTGGATTCAACAAATTTCCAATTAAGGCAACGGGACACATTCTCCCCATCTCCTGACTGTGATTGGAAGAGATACTTTGTAGTGTTTAGCACCGCTGCTGAGGTTTGTAAGGAACGGGCCAATAAAACGTATCCGGAGCTGGTTGAAATCATTGATCAGATGGGTAATAACTGGGACCCCATCAATGAAGAGAAGGAGGGGGCGATTGTTTTACGTGTGAACTCGGAGAATTAACGTAAAATTAACTTGACAACGCTGTTTTATGTGATAGAATTAATATAGAGGAAGTTACTATGCCAAAATATGTGAGTTACCGAGTGCCCGCCGAAGGTGAACTTTGGTACAGTTCTACGGGCGATCAGTTCTATATTGCAGATGATACGCTGGGCCTTAGACCTCTCCAGTTTAGCTTGAGCCGGAATCACCCGAAAAACTTGTTACAGGATATTCATGGGATTAGGTTGATCGACGGGCGCGTAACTATTCAGGGGGCTTGTAATGGGCAAGTAGGGTGGTCTTTGGTAGCTGACGACTGGTTAGAATATGTGAAACAACTTATCCGTAAAACGATCGAAGATATGTCAAAGACTCTCGAACAATGCGCAGCGTGCGTGGATGGTGTTGAATGCGACATGTGAATATAGGAGAAGATGGGTGGCAAAATATCGAACAGTTCGTACTCCCTCGCCAGGTGAACTCTGGCGACAAGGTTTCACTTACTATGTAGTTTTATCCGATGGCAATTTTAAGAAATTGCAATTTGAGTTGGCGGGAATTGTAAATCCCTCCATGCTACAGCAACGGATTCAACAAACTTGTTTAATGAACACCACACGCCTTAGCACTGATGTTTATTATGGTCAGGATGGTTGGATTTGTCTAGCTGATAACTGGGTAGACTATGTGCTAAAAAGTTTCCAACAGTTAGTTAAAGATTTCAAATCGGCTTGTGGGTGCGGTAGTACCCTCGCGCAGTGTGAGGCGGCATTAAGCAGGGTGATGTTCGTTTGTTAGGAGCGATTAAATGAGTGATACACCGTTTGAAGTAACCACTGTTAAGAGTGTTGAGCCACATCCACGAGCCGACCGGCTGGAGATTGTGAAGGTGTTTGACACGCAGTTTGTATCACAGCTTGGTACTTTTTGTGCCGGTGATCTTTGCGTCTATTTCCCACCGGACATGCTTCTCCCTGAGGATTGGGCTGAGGCATTAGACATTGACAACTATTTGAAATACTCCGTGTTTCCTGGTGAGTTAGAG
>SDBU01002412.1_pt1 | contig 24885 bp, 22 predicted proteins | sample 2277071 | NCBI WGS metagenome assembly SDBU01 (sample SAMN10397929, study PRJNA504765) | marine sediment metagenome | isolation source: marine sediment core GS08_GC12, 126 cmbsf | place: Arctic Ocean: Gakkel Ridge, Loki's castle | collected 2008
TGCCATAATTAATTTTTCAGTCCAAAGAATCCCTGGTTCAATCACATTCTTGTACTCAAATCGACCCTGACCTATGATCCAAACCCAGTATTACACTGGACCTTTACGGCCATCTATACCACGAGATGCTGGGCGAAGCTGCCTAAATCATGGAGGAGTTGGTTGCTCCGATCAAAGTAGAACTACCAAGCAATGAAATTCTCGATGATAAACTGCACCCATCTGCACCAGAAAATACAAACCTGCCGAGGTTACAGGTCCGGAAATGGGTGTTTTTATGTGTGGTTATTGCTAGAAGAAGGCGCCCCCGCCGCGATTCGAACGCGGAACCGTCGGATTAGAAGTTCAGAAAAGTTCCGTCTCCCCTGTATATAGAGCGTTATGGTGTCTATCCACCCCCATATATAGGGGGTAATTTATCCAAGCTGTCCATCGTTTCTATGGTGTGGTGATGGTTCTGCACCGGAACTGCACCAGAAACATCAAAGGAAAGGCGACTCGAATACCCCTGTCTAATTAGAACCCCTCACATGCAGGACTAAAGATCTGTCGGTTTCATGAACAGATTCTTCTCCTGTAATGATTGGATCGAATGTGTCAGCAATGAGGCAAATCCTTGTTCAGACAGCCATAGAAGGAAACATAAGTAAAGGATTCATTCGAGATTTTTAGGATAAGGCGAAATCACAGGCTATCATTCCTGTTAGGAATTCAAGTCCGGTGCTCTATTCATTGAGCCAAGGGGGCTTGACACGCTAGATATCTACTTTTCGCCAAAACATGGCATAACGAATCAAGCGCTCATACATGTTCTCCGGGCATCATCAACCGCCACCGCCCCCACCCGCGGTGCAATCCGTGTCGAGAGGCTCGGCATCGAACGTTCTCACGGGAGTCCATTCGCCCCATACATCGTTCTGCATCGCTCGCACTTTCCATCCCCATTCCAGTCGATTCTGGTCGGCAATGTAGCCAGTCCTTTGACTTAGATAGGACGTGTTGGATACGCGAATGTCGATGAATGGAATTGTTGCCTTCGCACCCATGACGAACAGATCGTAACTTTGGGCACCCGGGCATGCCGACCACTCAAATTCCCAGACGATCGGTTCCGTCTTATTCGTGCAACCATTGTCTAGAGTCGCCCCTTCGAGCGGCGACACCATTTCAGGCACACAACCCACCGTCGGTGGGAGGGTCGGTTCGGGGGCTATAGTTGGCGTCGGCTCATCTTCCTCACTCAAGCTGAAGGTGAATGAGCCATCCCCGTCTTCATCCAGCATGTAAAACGACTCAGGTAGCCGGTCGAAGACCGTACCACCCAGATTCCCCAGCTGTTCAAACGCAACCGCCATGTCGCCACCGATTTGCGTCAGAGAGACGTACTCCTCCCCACGCACCAGGATCAGCGTACCCTGGGAATAGTACTCGTCCTCGTAAACCATCCAGGTCGCAAGCTCTCCTGGTCCATCCGCCTCGATCAATTTCACCCCCGTCCCCCGGAGGAGCTCTGCCATCCGGCTCACGGTTTCCAGCAATGTCAGATCAGGGATCTGGCTGTTCACCTCCTCAAACCCAGCTTGGATCTCCGGATCCCCGCTGAACCCGGCCAGCATTCCCAAACTCAGCACGGTGAAAGCCTTGGCTTCATTCCCCTGCGCTGCGCTGAGGACCAACGACACCATCACGCTCGGATCCTCGGACTGCAGCAGGTACACACAGCCGCCGGTGCCCATCGAGGGCTGGATTTGGACCGGACCCCCTAAGACGGCGCCGACTTCATCCTCGGTGAGCAAGATGCAGGGGTCGAGTTGGACCCGCTCGACCGGCTGCTCGATGGCCGTCGGCTCTGGCGCTTCGGTTGCAGGAGGCGGCACTTCCTCACCCGCGGTGAGCTCCGACAGTGCGTTGCACGCTAGGGTTAAAGCGAGGGTAAGAATGACCATCAGTGCAAAGGGCAGTATTTTGTTCGGTTTCATCGTGAATCCTCTCCATTTCGCTCGGAACAACTGAACTGGGAAAACAACAGGCAGGGGTAGGTTATGGTTGAATTCTAGCGGAAATAGAATTTCCTCTGAACCCGCACATTTGTCATGACTGGAAACCCTTAATCTCACCCCAAAACTTGATCGGAGCCCAAATTTCACCCGAATGCAAGTTACCTTTCTTGGTGATCCAATTATCACGGATTCGGGTCCTCGGTGCAACTTGGAGCACAGACGGCTTCCACCCTGCCTCTGCGTAATTTCCTCCTCCCCATCTCGAGCTATGCTACCTGAGTCCCGCAGGGCTTCGAACGGTATGTCCAACGCCACTTACGGCACTCAAGTACAAGAAGATCCAATCTCTATGCCCATCTAGCTAATGAAGATTATGAATTGGCGATCGAATCATTTGAATGAATGGAGTATAACTACTTCGTGTTGGACCTTAGCTATCTCTCAATTTACAATCCAATTCTATCCATCCGATAAAATCCCCTGCAGTTCTTTCATAAAATTCAATAGTGCTCGGTGAGAGCAGTGCTGCCTGTCGAGAAAGCATGAAGTCTTGGTGAGATTCAAGAATACGGCGGTTTCTTTGTGTACGAAACGTAAGGAGCACACAGCAATACTCCAATTTTGAGGTGGCTGTATGCTCATTTCAAATGGGGTGGCACAAGGTAATGTGCCTCGAGGCGCCCCCGCCGCGATTCGAACGCGGAACCGTCGGATTAGAAGTTCAGAAAAGTTCCGTCTACCCCGTATATAGAGTGCTATGGTGTCTATACACCCCCGTATATAGGGGTAAAAATGTCGAAGCTGTCCATTGTTTCTATGGTGTGATGAGAATTCTGCACTAGAACTGCACCGGACGCGGCGGAATTAAACCGTATTCAAATCAAGCCGAAATAAGGAAAGGCGACGCTAATACATCTGTCCAATTAGGAATAGCTGAGCACACAGAAGAACCAGATCCTATAAAGCGAGGATTAGTGTTTCGAAGAGCTTCCTACCACAGTTCTTTTTCATCACTCAAATAGTGATCTTTCGCTTCCTGCCAACGATTTCCCATTGATCGATAATTTCATTATCCATAACTGCCATGGCGCTGTCATATAGAGCCACGGTTGGGCATATATGGTGTGGGATAGCGTATAACAGATCTCCAATTTTATACTCATCTGTAGTTGGGACATTTATCGCCATATGCTCTTCGCTGTGACCCACCAGAGTATAGTCTGGAATGCCGAACAACATTGCAGGTTGTTGATGTTCTGCAGATATTGCTTTGTATCCAATATCCAGACAGAGTCTATTAGAACTAGGTTTACTAATTATCCTAGTAGCCAAAACGGCAGCATATTGAAAGTCTAGGCCTTCCAAGTTTGTACAATACACTTTATCCCAAAGGATTGTCGTCCCAGGGCTGACTTCAACATCTGAGTTTGCGGCGTGTATTGGGAAGGTGGGGGAACCTCCTGCAACAACTATATACTCTGTAACACCCTCTTGTGTTAACTTCTCCATCAATTGAATAACTGGTTGAAAATCTTCCATACAATGTTCCCGCCTCATCTCAAGATCCGAATCTGTAATATGGCCGTCGTACACATGCAGACCCATAAATTCAGTTCCTGGAGAATTGGAAAGAAACTTACTGAGAGCATATGCATCTTCATTGGGCTCTATCCCGGTTCTATGCATACCATTGTCAATATCTATAAATACACCGATATCAAAGTTGTGATGGATTCCTGCCTCAGACAATTCCGTGGCAATTGCCAAGTTGTCACACACACATGAAAACTTGGTATTTCCGTATTTTTTTATCAATTGAATCAACCTATAAATATTGGCGCCAACGAGTTGATAGGCGATTAGAACATCCTTCGCCGCAGATATCGCGAGCATTTCTGCCTCGGCGATCGTAGCGCATTTAAACTTTTTTACCCCTTTATCTATTTGAATGGATACAATTTCTGGAGTCTTATGAGTTTTAACATGTGGCCTCAACCGACTTATATTTCCCGCTACTTTGATCATCTGGTCAATATTTCGAGAGATACGATCAGGATAAAACAATAAAGCAGGGGTTTCTAGGTCCTCGGTCTGAGTAATTTGGTACCATTTTTCTACCATATCAATTTACATCGAATATAACCTCAACTTCTATATTGCCGGGAAGCACCATGCCGATAGCACTCCGGGCTTCAATTATGAGGTGAACAGATGTATTTCCTTTCTGCATATATATAGTGATTCGCCAATCGTTATTCGGAATTGAGGATGCGACTATTCTCAAGAGTCAGGTCCGATCCCTGTAGAATTTTCCAAAAACACACCTCTAACTGTACTGCCCAACGAAGTCGCGCAGGCTTAGTTCGGATGCAGAGATCATCTGGTGGATGACCCTACCTAGCAGGGTTTCGATTAGATATGAAACTTACCATTCTCGAAGATACACCGATCATCCAAATATATCTCGCCCTCGCTTCGCAAATCCTTGACAATATCCCAATGTAAAGCTGATTGATTGACCCCTTTGTTCTCTGCGTATGCCCTTCCAAGGGCAAGATGAATCGTCCCCCCGATCTTTTCGTCATATAAAATATCGTAACTAAACCGCTTAATCCCAAAGTTTGTCCCCACCCCAAATTCGCCTAGTCGTTGAGCGCCTTCGTCCGTCTCCAGGATGCTGTGCAGTAACCTCTCGTTTTTTTTCGCTGTGGCTTTTACAACCTTGCCCTCGGAGAACATCAATCGAATACCCTCCACTAACTGACCCGCATATACACCAGGAAATTCAAAATAGATTTCCCCCTCTGCACTGTCATCGACTGGTGCAGTAAATACTTCACCATCTGGCATGTTGAACTTGCCGTCACCAATAACATATACTCTCCCCTTGGTTGAAAAGCTCAGGTCCGTTTCGCGGCCAACAATGCGCACTTTTTCAGCATCTTGGAATACGGCACGAATCTCCTCATATTTCTTGCTCTCTTCCGTCCAATCAAGCAATGTTGCGCTGAAGAAAAAATCCATCATGGTCTCGATGCTTGTTTCAGCTTGTTGTGCGAAAGGCTCGTTTGGAACCCGCACGAGCACCCACCGAGTAAGTTCGTTGCGCATCGCGGAGGTCTTCCCGAGAACACGTTTATGGGCAGCTAGTCGATCAGCGGAGACTCCTGAAAACTCATGGGGGTTTCGAAAACCCCTTATCCCAATATACACATCAGCCCACTCCATCCCGTAGGCTTGAATTCCCGGGGTCCAATCAAGCTGCTCCATATTTCCGTGCTGCATAAGTTCCCGCTCCAAATAAGCAGAAACGAACTCAACCTGCGGATACGCACCTGCTTTAATCACCTGTGAATAGACCCGCTCGACCAGGGGGTACGTATCAGTCTCCATCATGGTTATATAGACTTTTTCACGCGACTTGGTTTCTGTAGAGTAATTCACAAGGATTTCCGCCAATTGGTCCCATCGTTGATCGGTCATATAAACCTGCCATCCTTTCAAACACGGATATCTTCGTCCACTAGTGTATTCGTCAATATTTCTTCAACATACCAATAACCCCCATCAAGGTGGACTCGGCCGAGAAGCATGTGCAAGAGCGATGAAGGCCTGAAGCAATTTATATGCTTCGCTCATGTCCTTGGCTTGATATGCCACCGCCAAATCATCCACTCTCTCTACTTCAGGGATAAGCTCACACGCATCCGCCATCGGTGTCCGGGGGAATCGAAGCTGTAAATCTATGGGCGGTGCGAGTACATAGGGCTTGAACGATGATGGACGTTTCAGTGCACTTGAGGCCGCCGCCCTTATTTCTTCTCTAGCTACATTTGGATGTTTGCATAGGGCTACATAACGACCTGTTCCCTCTTTCACTGCCACAGTCTCTACTTCACCAAGTAATTCTCTCGCCTCCTGGGCTGTGGCCAGATCACCCGTTACTAAACCCACAGGAACACCCAGCTCTCCAGCCATAGCGGCATTGAGGCCAATCTCGCCCGCAACTTGACCATTCAACTTCAACTCGCTCACAACAGAACCGCTATACGTATGGTTGATGATTCCAAATCTATTGCCCGTACGTGTGTGATAGCCAATGAAGAAAACCAGATCAAAACCGTCTTCAATACGGTGCAACATGGCGGTATGTTTGGGGGCGCCCGAGATTAACTGCGCAGCGGGATGAAGATCGTCAATGATCAGATTTCTCATGTCGCCATGTGCATCATTGACTACGATTTTTGTTGCACCTGCTTCGAGGGCGCCTTCGATAGCCGCATTGACATCCTTGGCCATCCATCTTCGCGCACGTTCATAGTCCCCACCTGGCCATGCGGATTGTGCTGTATGTACAACACCAGTGATCCCCTCGATATCTGCGGAAATATAGATTCTCATTTGATTACACTTCCTTCGCTCTGACTTGAGCTATTGCCGAACCTGGAGGTTAAGGATTGATATCTAGCAAACGCTTGATTGTAGAAGTCAACTCGATTAGTATCAGGTGTATCTACATGACGAATGTGAACCATTTTTTCCGCTGCGCTGGAAAAATCCGAATAAACACCCAAGGCGACAGCCACCACCATTGCGGCACCCAATGTTGCATCTCCTCCGCCATGGATCATTCGTCGGTTGAGTATATCGGCCATGATTTTCCGCCAAAGAGACACAGTCGCACCACCCCCTGTGATCCGCACTTCACCCAGGTCAAAGCCGTACTTCGAAAGTTCTGCATAAATATCTCGGATGGCAAACCCAACGCCTTCAAGAACGGCTCGGACCATTTCTCCTCGATGATGGGAGATATCCAACCCAAGAAAGGCGGCACGCGCGTCCTCTTTTGGATAGGGCGTTCCTCGACCTAAAAGGTATGGTATAAAAAAGACACCATTGCTGCCATAGGGCACTTGCTCGGCCTCGTTAATAATCGTATCAAAATCGGGCTCCCCTACACATCCTCGAATCCAATCCAGACAGCTTCCCCCAGTGACAGTCATCCCTCCCACGACCGAACGCCCCGGAACATAAGGCCAGAAAAACGCTCCAATCTTAAGCCCAAGCTCCGGGTCCATCGGATGATCAAGGACCAAACGTGCAACACCATTTGTGCCCAGGCTGACACACGCATGCCCAGTATCACAAGCACCCGATCCTAGGGTTGAACTTGCACCGTCATTCAACCCCATAAAGACCGGCAAACCAGATGGAATCCCTGTTGCATTTGCTACTTCCAGACGCAGTACTCCCAGTTGATGGGTGATGGGATAAACTGGCGGCAGTTTGTGAGGTGGCAATCCGATGTATTCAAACACATCTTTGGGCCATTCATTCGATCCGGGTCCACAAGAAGGGTCTACACCGAACTCTCCTGTGAGCCAATGGTGCACGTATCCCTTTACGTTCGCTACCATGCTGCATGAGTTGAACGCTTCCGGCCAATTCTCTTTCGCCCACAGCAACTTTGCGGCCATCCCTGTGCGAAGCGGACCCATTCCCAACCAAGCGTGGCTGAACTTCTCTTCAAGTAAAGCATCCCCTTGTGGCAGGCTGCGGTAATCCTGCCAGGTGGGCGCCGGCTTCAATGCTTCACCTCTTGGGCCGATTAATACAAGCGTAGGGCCATGCCCCGAGAGTGAACAACCCGCTAGGTCGCTTCTTCTGTCCCCTAATTTTTCGCTCAAGTTTCGAAGCCCAACTTTAAGAGCGCGAATCCAATCATCCGGATTCTGTTCAGCCCATCCGAGTTGCGGTCTGTGCGTGGGGTACTCGCAGGATGCCTCAAAAAGTGCGTTTCCATCTGCATCGATCACAGCCGCTTTAACACTGCTCGTGCCCACATCTATCGCAAGAAATAGTGTTCTCAAAGAATTTCCTTTTAATTAAAACCTTGAATTCAACCGCGAAATGCTACAATGGATGGATGATTGAAGGATACCTGATTCGGTGACTAGAATCCCGAACATTTTCTAGGTTGGTTGACGAATTCGATCCCAGTCTCAGCGATCGTAGCAATTTTGCTCTTACTGTGCTTTTTCTGGCACCGCAGATGGTGATGAAGATCTCCACCATCGTTTCTCCCTGCCTTCCTTTATCGATATGTATGCATGCACCTCCGCGATCGCGACCCGATTCAATTCAAACCTAATGCACCAAGAATCCGCTCGATTTCAATTCTGCGCGGGTTGCTTGGCTTGAATGGAATAAAAGGCACAGGCAGTCTCCTTCTACAAATCTCTTTATACATCGGGTACATAAAAGCACCCTTCCCATCCGACTTAAGGTAGGGCCAAATGTGATTTCGCTTGTATTCATAATCAAACAACTTTTCGGGAATAATGTCCATGGACATTATTTGATAATGAACATCAGGGAAAGCAAGGGTGTCAGTCAAGCCGCATGTAGGACTGTCGGAGACATAGATGACCCCCGCCACTTCTATTCCACAGTTAATATAATCTTCAATTTGATCTACAACCTTCATCGCCTCCTGCTGACACAAATTTGGGTACGACTGGATCCAATCGGCATCCTTCTTTTCGGGATCTAGCTTATAAAGAACCAGTGGGCGATCAACGCCGCCCCAACCCATGATTTCCAAGCAAGGCATCTGTTCAATACCAATATCCCGGTCGGCTATGGGTTGGAATAAATCCAGATATACTCCTTCTGTATCTGCAGAGCCAGGGTATTTTGCGTTGCAGTTAAGAAGACAATGTGGCATGAAGACAACGCGCTTACTGCGATGATCATAATATTGACATTTAGGTTCCCCCACCTAGTACCTCCCCACAGATAAAGCCTCTTCAGTAGGACGCGATTCCATTACACTCACAATTATGAGTTTTCCTCGGTTCTTGGCTCTTCCCTGTATGTGCCAGATTGTAAAGCTCACGCTGCACAGAAAATTGGTATCGCCATCGTGAATCTATTTCCCCCGATGAGTCACATCTGCCTTGCTCATCAACATGGACAAAGCAATTGTTAGGAGCGGGGTAGACATGGCAGGATCAGAATGCTTTCCAATCAAATCTTGGCTTATGGTAGACAACTGCGATCTTGCCTCTGCTGCTTCCTACGTCCATCAATAAAATAACAACATTCCTAATGATAGGCCTCCTCATGCTTGAATGTTCGGTGTATTGACCAAGATGGACATTATTTTTTACCTGTTTGCTCGGGCATTGTTGCGGTGTTAGCCTTTTACAGCGCCTAAGCTCAAGCCACTAACGATGTATTTCTGAATAATCAGGAAGATGATTACCAAAGGCAGGCTCGCCATCACCGATGCAGTGATCAAACCGTGGTAGTCAGCAGCAAACTGGCCGATATAACCAGCGATTACAGGAGGTATCAAAGTCTTCTCTGGAGAAGAGATAAAGGTGAGCGCAAACAAGTATTCATTCCACGCCAATAAAAATAAAAACGCCATCGTTGCCACGATGCCTGGCGTGCTAATCGGTAGTAAAACCCGAAGAATAGCAGAGCTGCGAGTACATCCATCCACCATCGCAGCTTCCTCCATTTCAGGATTGATATTATCGACAACCGTACGCATATTCCATATAGCGAACGGCAAATTCATCATCGCAAAGACCAAGATGAGAGGAATATGACTGTCGTAAAGTCCTACACGACCTGCGATGAGGAAGATAGCCAACGCCAATAAAATACTTGGCAAGGTCTTGACGATCAGCAAAAAAACCTGCAAAGGTTTGTGGCCTCTGAATCGGAACCGTGAGAATCCATACCCGGCTGGGATCGCCAATGATATTGCCAGAATGGAGGATAAGCCGGCTACGATAGTGCTGTTTTTAAAAGCAATCAACAATCCTGATCGCTGTAATGCCTTTGTGTAATTCGTTAGAACAAAACGCTGCGGGATAAGGCTTGATGAGAAGGCCTCTGACGGATCACGGAAAGAAGTCATCACCATCCATAGAAATGGTGAGATCCAAACAAGAACAATCGCCGCAATCAGGACATAGAGAAAAAAACGCCCAAGTCTTTTATAGGCACGTCGAGTGTTCATCACTCACGCTCCATTAGTACTACAACAATGATTGACAATGTGATTGAAACCAGGAACAATATGATGCTCAATGCGGAAGCAAAGCCAAACTTGAAACTTAAAAAGGCTTGTCGATAAGTGTATGTTGCCAAGACTTCTGTGGCACCTGCGGGCCCCCCACGAGTGATAATCCAAACCAAATCAAAATAGATTGCCGTCGTTACAATGTCAAACAAGGCAATTGTTAAGAGTAACCGTCTTAGCTGGGGAATCGTGATATACCACAAACGCTGAGCTCCATTTGCGCCGTCAATCATCGACATTTCGTAAAGCTTAGGATCAATCCCCTGCAGTCCTGCTAGGATCATCAGCATGTAAAAGGGTGTAAAATGCCAAGTGTTGATTGCGATCAACATCGGTAGTGCCGTAGCTGTATTTGCCAGCGGCGAGAAGACCCAATCGGGATTGATCGCTGAAACAGCATATCCGATCGGGCTGATATCCGGATGCGCTAACAATCGCCAGACCATCGCTGCTACGGCGGGAGAGATGGCCCATGGGGTTAATAGCAGTGCGCGGCTCGTGGATAAGAACCGCCTGTTAATGTTGGTATTGAGCAGCAACGCCAGGGTTAACCCTAGGAGTACATGCAGGACAGTGCTACCGACTGCGAAAATGATTGTGTTTTGAACAATCGGTCCTATAGCGGGCGTACTGAATACATCCGCATAGTTGGATAATCCGCAGAAAGTTAGTTCATTGGGTTTGCCACGCGGACTGCAGTTAAAACTTAAGAAGACAACGTATAGGGTGGGGAACACTGCCAAGACTGCAAAAAACAGCGTCGCCGGAGCAATAAACCCATAGCCCGGATTCCTTATACTGCGTTTTTTCTCTACCAGCTTTGCATGTACTGACATCAAACTCCCCGCAATGCTTATTTGTGAAAGATGGTGAGGCTAGAGCACTAGAGATAGATCATCGAGTATACGCTTCACTTCCTCGTCGCGGGGCTTGGTTGGACCAAAGGGGACAAATGGGATCCCGAGATTACGACGTTCAACTTCCAGATAAAGTTGGTAACCGAATGCCCCTTCTCCTGACGCGTCTAATTGAGGCAAGACTACATTAAAAGTGTATTCGAAATCAAAGATTTTATCCTCGGGGATGCCCATTTCCATGATTTGAAAATGCACGTCTGGAAAAACTTGTGTTTTTGTTAAGCCACAAGTAGGACTGTCATCGACATATATGACCCCAAGGATTTCAAATCCTGATTCCAAATAGTCTTGCATTTGATCCACGACCTTAAACGCTTCACGCTTACAAAGTTTTGGATACTCTTGCACCCAATCGGCATTGGGTTTTTTAGGATCCAGTTCATGCATCACGAGTGGCCGATCCACGCCACCCCATCCCATGATCTCGAGACATGGCATCTGCTCAATCCCTATTCCTGCTTTAGCTATGGGATGGATAATCTCCGTGTAAACCCCGGGCACATCCGCACATCCAGGGAATTTCGCGTTGCAATTGAGTATACAGCGGGACATGTACACCATTTTTCGACTACGCTTATCTGTGTATTGAAGCTCACCTTTTAGCATATTGGTCTTCTCCCAGAAATATTGGTTGTTTGCGATTGGTCTCGCTCACGCTGAGTGAAGCTGCTCCTAACGTAACGATTTAAAAAAATTCATCAGAAGATCGCGATATTCAAGATCGGATACCTGCATTTTCTAGAAATCCCCAATATCACGCTGGAAAACATATTGGGGTGCCCTGCCGGGCACCCCAACAGTCGTTCCCTTGTTATTTGTATTCCACCAATATTTCATTCCATTCCGCAGCAGCTGCATCCAATGCTTCTTGTGGAGTCATCTCCAGTAGATATGCAGCCTGGATGTAGGATCGAATGATATGGTTCAGCTGATCTGTCTCAGGGAAGTGATTGGCTGAGACCGTATCCGGATGCAATGACTGTAGAGCTACAGCCTTGAAATCAGGATCTTCGGTCATGAAGGGCTCACCGTAAGCTGAGATATTCGGCGGGAACCCCTGAGTCTCTATAGCCTGCTCGGTTAAAACATCATCCTGGGTCATGTATTCGATAAGCTTCCATGCTTCTTCTGGATGCTCCGTCGAGGATGAGATGACATATGCTGTTCCTCCCGCAATGCTCCCCTGCGTCACATTACTTGGCATTGGAGCTGCTGACACATCTGAGTCGGGATAGGTCGCGCGCATGATTCCGACATACCAAGGACCATTGAACCAGAACCCTACCTTGCCGCTCACAAAGAGGTCAATGACCTCATTGACGCCGTTCTGCGATGTGCTTGGAGATGCTACTTCATACTTATGGATGAGATCAACCATGAACTGTAACGCCTCAACACCCTCAGGGCTGTTGAACGCCGCCTGATTCTCCTCATCCAGGATCTTACCTCCAGCCTGAAGGAGGAACGGCCAGAAATTCCACTCTGTGCCAGGATCTGTGGCAGCTCCAATCAGGCTAATGCCGTAGGTACCGGCATCCTTGTCCGTCATTGCTTGAGCGTACATAAGCATGTCATCCCACGTCCACTCTGTAGGAACGTCGAGTCCAGCATCATCGAGCAATTTCTGGTTAAAGAAGGCGACAGAAGCACCATCTCGCCACTGCACACCGTATGTTTCACCGTCCCAAGATACAAAGTCCCACGCACTTGGAACGAATTGATCCCGGTATTCCTGTCCTCCCGATTCCTCGATAAAACTGTCGATAGGTTGCGCCATCCCCGAAGTCGCCGCAGCCAATACCCAATGTGACCAGAAAACATCTGGCATTTGACCACCCTGCATTTGAAGTAGCAGCCGATTAAAAGATTCTTCGCCGGGCACTTCATTAACTTCAACGACGATGTTCGGGTTCTCCTCCATGAACTTCTCTATCAACTCAATATCAAAGGGGTGGCTACCCGCATAACGTGTATACACGAGTGTGACGGGCTCAGCGGCCTCATCCCCGGTGTCGGGGGGTGCAGGCTCAACGACTTCATCCCCAGAGTCTGGAGGTGCAGGCTCATCAGGTGGAGCCGTCTCTTGTGCACAAGCCGCACCCAAAGACAGAATGATTAGCACTGCTAGAATTAGGGTCCACCATTTTTGGTTCTTCATGATATCTCGCTCCTTATTGATTATTATTTTGCGTGTGATGTGGCAAACTATTTGCCGTGCACCGGCTGTCAACGGGCTGTACAGAATTTTTCCAAATATGCCCTCCTTTTATTCGAATTGTTGGATCTAAATTAATAGACCCCGTATTCGTGCGCCACCTCAAACATGGCTAGAATATTCTCGGGTGGTACTCCATCCTGTATGTTGTGGACTGGGCTGAACACAAACCCTCCACCAGGTGCCAGGTCATCAATGCGCCGCTTGGTTTCTTCACGAACTTCATCAGGTGTACCAAAAGGAAGAATCTTCTGGTTCTCACACGCTCCTCCCCAGAACGTCAAATCTCTTCCAAACTCACGTTTGAGTGAAGCGGTATCATCCATCCCTACTGCGCCAACCTGCACAGGGTTGAAGATGTCTACCCCGATATCTATAAAGTCTGGAAGGAATTCTTTCGTTGCTCCGCACGCGTGGTACATCACATAGGCATCAGTGTGTCGCTTGATTACCTCAATAAGCTTGGCTTGCCGGGGTTTAATCCTTGCCCTGTACAGGTCAGGAGAGATCATCGGTCCTCGCTGTGTAGCGATATCGTCACAAATCATGATCACCTGGATATATGGCCCCACCCGTTGAAGCATCTTCGTATATGCCTCACTTAAAAATTCAGTGACACAGTCCATCAAGGAGTCCGCCAGATCCGGTGTAAGCACAAGATCCATGAGGAATGCTTCCATGCCGCGCAGGTATTGTGGAAATTCAAAAACACCACCCCCAAAAATGGCGCCTACAACAAGACCATGTTCAGTCGTCTCATGCAGATTGCGAATTCGTTCCTCCACTCCTTCCCATCGGGAAGGGTCATCTAGATCAGGCCAGGAGAAGGCTTTCAAAGAATCCGATGTCAGTTCTTTAAGCGGATGCCCGACCAAATCATAATAAAATCCGTCTTCCTTCGGCTTGCGAAGACGAATACCGAATTCATCTTCAAACTCATAGTAATGATCCATCTCCTCAATCTGTAATGACCAACTCGATGGTGCGTTTTGTCGCACTTGTCGTACGTCTGATCGGATGACCTCTTCTAGGAATTCCTCATCCAGAGCAGGGAGCTGTTCAACCAAATTAACCATCTCTATTTCGCCTGGATCTCGTCCTAGCCAAGCCATGACCTCCTCATAAGCCCCCCTACAAATGGAAGAAATGTCAGTTCCACCTAGATCTATGGGAACGCGGTCAGGCTCTTGATGGTTTAGCGTTGAAAGAAGGCGTTCTCGGGCGTTCATATCTATCATTCCTCATGCGGTGTCGTGGCTATTTACAATTTATCCTTGGACCATTCGGGCAGCTTGGCTTGTAAAGTTGGACTGATCGGCATGTCCTGCATCCAAGCCGAAATAGATGCCGGGTGTAGAAAGCCGCGTTCAGTGATCACAGCAGTAATTAATTCTGGAGGTGTGACATCAAAGTGGGGAGAGTACACAACAGCTTCAGGTGGGGAATCAGGTGTAAGGATCTCCTCCCGAGTCGCACTTTCTACTCGAAAGGGAAGTCCGAAAAGCGTATTTGTGTCAAATTTCAATGTATCTGCCACGACATAGAAAGGTACGCCATGAGCCTTAGCAACGAGTGCGGTTGGGTATGTCCCAGTTTTGTTCAGTGCCTCCCCAGTAGCACTCACAACATCAGCGCCCACCATAACCAAATCTGCGTCCGGCACCAAGATACCCATGGCCGCATCAATGCCCACTGTTACCGGAATATTAAACTCAACCATCTTGTCAACAGTCCACAAACCTTCATTGGCTGGACGAGACTCGGTTACGACAACCTTGATAGATTTTCCCTGGTCCTTTGCTTTTTTAAGGACCCGCCAAACGGTAGAGCTCATACTGTACATAAAGATCGTGTCGCCATCGTTGATTTTCTCGGCTCCATACTGGGCAACCTTATCGAGGGCATCCTCCGCCCAGGTTTGGAATCGTACATCTTCGTCAAGGATCTCTTGTTTGAGTACTTCTTGGCTTGATCCTTTTTCACGGGCCTCATCTACTTTTATCATCAACATGTGTAGTGCATTGATTGGAGGAGCTAGTGAAGGTAAGACTGATAGAATCTCGAATACTGCTTCTTCCACTTCGTTGGCGAGCGCAGTCATATCCATAGCCTTGCTTTCGGCTACCATCTTCGAGATAGCACTCACAACTTCTTTAGCTGCATCCGCAGCGCCACCAATCACATCAGTATGGATTCGCTCAACCACAAGGTTGATATTAGGGTTTGCCGCCATTAATTTCCTCCTGTTTTCTGTTCTTTGCCGACTCTTTTTATTGCTTCGAATACCTTGGTATAGGTTCCGCAGCGACATAAATTTCCAGCCAAGGCATATTGAATGTCGGAATCAGTTGGGTATGGATTCTGATCCAGTAAAGCTGATGTTGCCAAAATGAGACCGGGTGTACAGTATCCACATTGGATCGCACCTTCTTCGGAAAATACCCTTTGGAGCCTGTGAGGGGTTTCAGCACACCCCAACCCTTCAATTGTCTGTACGTGCCGTCCTCGTACTCGAAGCACTGGAATTAGACAGGCGTTCACTGGTTGTCTATCAATGAGCACCGTACATGCACCACATTCACCCTCGCGACATCCGATTTTCGTCCCTAGAAGTCCAAGGGTCTCTCGGATCACGTCCACGAGTAAATCAGCCGGGTGTACGAGAACTTTCTCTTCCTTATCATTGATGTGGAGAGTCACATTTATTTGCTTCAATCAGAGAGCCTCGATTAGCAATATTCCCTACTACTTCAGTTCACTTTTAGCTTTGATACGATTCAAACACTTCAGTGTAAGTGAATGAACCATCTTTCGCCGGTAACTTGCACTTCCACGTAAATCACTCATGGGTGCGGATGCTTTTTCCGCAAAGTAGGCAGCGCGATCCATCTCGGAATAGTTAAGGGGCTTGCCCCGTAACGCCTCTGCGGCTTGCTCCACAAGCAAAGGAGTTGGTGCCACTGCTCCAATCGCAACGCGTGCATCCTGCACGATGCCCTTCACAACATCCAAATTCACCGCTACATTCACGATCGAGATAGTCATGGAGCACCGAGCGCCCAACTTCTCAAATGCACCATGCCATGATCTGCGCTTTTTGGGGATCTTCAAAGCAACCACTAATTCCTTTGGACCACATTGTGTAATCCCGGGACCCTTGAAGAAGGACGCGAGCGGGATTTCTCGCTTACATTCCATACTGGCTATGACGACCTTGACATCCATCGTGAGTAGAGGCAATACGCCATCGGCGGCTGGGGAGGCGTTGGTGACATTCCCGCCAAGTGTCGCTACATTTCGGATTTGAACAGACCCAATCGTCCGAATAGCATCTATTAGATGGGGTGCAAGTTTTGAAAGAATCGGGTGATGTTCTAACTCAGAAAGGGTAACCGCAGCACCAATCGTCCAATAATTCTCGTCCTCATCAACGCGAGAAAGGTCTTGGATCTCTGTCAGGTCAACCAGCATTTGGATCTTAGCATCTTCCTGGTCAAGTTTGACCAACAAGTCTGTGCCACCGGCAATCAACTTGGCATTGGAACCATTTTTGGACAGGATATCAAGAGCATCCTCTATACTGGCGGGTATCTCATATGCGTTCCATCGATACTTCATAGGCTGGAACCCTCTTCTTGGCTCGAGGTTTCCTTGTGGATCTGCTCATTCATAGCCGTGAATACTCGCTCGGGAGTCGCCGGTATGCTTGTTAAGCGCACCCCGGTCGCACTGGCGATTGCATTTAATATTGCCGGTGCGGTGGGGACCATGGCCAGCTCGGCTAGACCCCTCGCCCCAAGGTACCCAAACGGTACAGGAGACTCAACAAATCGTGTGTGGATTTCGTTGGGTATGTCGGCGATGGTAGGAATGATGAAGGTCGCAAGGCTATCTGTGATAGGCAATCCTTGCTCGCGGATAAACTCCTCCATCAGCGCATACCCAAGCCCCATTACGATCCCGCCTTCTGATTGCTTCTCAGCACCCAATGTGTTCACAATTTGACCTGCGTCGATAATAGAGTCGACGCTGATTACCTTAACTGCTCCTGTGAGTTCGTCAACCTCAACACGCGCGACCTGCGTTCCGTATGTGTACTGGTTGACCGGATACCCCTGCCCATCCTCGTCGACTGCGGTTGTAGGGGGTGCGACAAAGCGGTATTCTGCTTCCAAAGGGATATTCCTTCGCCGGGCTTCTGCAAAAACCTCAGCAAGACGAATTTCTTGCGTTGCGTCCCATAAATGTCCACCATCCATCTCTACTTGGTCTGGACTAGACCCGAACATGTCGGCTGCGATTCCTAGGATCAAACTCCTTATCCGCAAGCCTGCCCCCCAAACCGCATTTCCCGTTATTGCTGTATGCCGGGATGCTCCTGTTGATCCTGCATCTGGAGAAGTCGCAGTGCTCCGAGGCATCCAGCGCGTATTCTCGATTGGTAAATCACACACCGATCGAGCGAAGAGCAGGCGAATTTCAGCTTCCAACCCCTGACCGAGATCTGAAGACGCCGTATAGATTTCAAAAACATCATCCTCAGCCAAACATACTTTCACCTCTGCAGCATCTTCATATCCAAAGTGGTAATTGACGCCTTGCATCACAGATGCGAATCCGACCCCGGGCTCAATCATGGAATTTGAATCCTTGAGGTCGACTCCTTCGAGTTCAGCAGCAGCTTCAATGGTCCGTCGTGCACCAACTCCTGGAGGGGCCGGGCGTCCGCTTGCCATCGGACTTCCTTCGCTTAGTGCATTGAGCCAGCGCACACGAAGAGGGTGGATCCCGAGTTCGGACGCTATCTGATCCACTTGGCATTCCACAACGAGAGCAATGGCTTGGTTTCCCCAAGCTCGCATAGCTCCAGACATGATGTTGTGCGTGTACACCACGTACGTATCCACCCACACATTGGGAATTTCATATACTCCTCCCGCACCCAAAGATGCGAAAGTTAGGATTGCAGGGCCCCAATGTGCATACGATCCTGTATCTGCCACGATCTCAAACTGCATCGCTTTCAAGTAGCCATCCGAAGTTGCCCCAGTTTTCGCCGTAATTGTCATAGGATGTCGTTTAGAGTGCCCGCGTATCGACTCGCGGCGATCCCATACCATACGAACTGGTTTCTTTGTCGCCCAAGTCAGTAATGCTACATAAAGCGTGATGATGCTGTCGTCTTTTCCTCCGAATCCACCTCCCGCTCCAACATCGATGACCTCAATTTGCTCTTCGTTCAACCCTAATAAAACCTGGATGAGTTTGTGTTCAAGATAGGGATTCTGACTTCCAACATATACCCTGAGTCCATCTTTTACCGGTTCACCAAATGCCGCTTCGGTCTCAATAAATGCATGCTCTATGGATGGGATTTCAAAGGTATTCATAATGATGATATCTGAGGCCGCAAACCCCGCATCAACATTCCCATGTCGGAGTTTGAATTGCTTAGCGATATTCCCGCTTTCGTGAACCAAGGGAGAATCAGGCTGCATCGCATCCTGCGCCGTGAAGACAGCTGGAAGCTGGTCCAATTCAATTTGAATAGTTTCGGCTGCTGCATAAGCCTGATCTTTTGTCTCTGCCGCTACCAAACAGAGCCCGTCGAGCACTGAGCGGACGCGATCTCCAACCTGCACCAAAACTGGTGTGTCTTTGATCATCTTCCCGAAAAATTTTTCACCAGGGATGTCAGCAGCGGTGAGCACTGCATGCACACCTGGCATCTGCCGAGCAACTTCGGTGTTCAAAGCTCGAAGATAACCATGAGGTATCGGGCTGCGTACTACCACGCTCTCCAAGTAGTCGTCTCTGTAGATATCACTCGGAAATTGCGTTGTTCCAAGTGCTTTGGATATATCCGCTATCCGAACCGCATCTCGAGCCAGATCACACATCGTTGTTCAATTCCTAGAGTCCTACTGTTCGCATCAGTATGTGTTTTGCAGACACTCGCTATCCCTCTCGTGTTTTTCGGACAATTTCCATGAACGCGTCTACCCTTTTGGGATCGACCGGGTTCCACGTGTACCCATCAACCTTGAGACTTGAGCCTACAATTACACCGTCGGCTACCTGTAGGAAGCCCTCGATGTTATTCGGCTTAGCGCCTGTGTTTAGCATCACGGGAATATCACCTACGCCATTCTTAATTATTTCCACATGGGAAAGATCTGGTTCTGCACCGGCCATTGGGCCAGAGATAAGGATTGCGTCGGCGAGCGATGAAACTACGGCACTATATGCACGCTGAGCAAGATCTCGTGTGCCGATGGATATCGCAAATTCGGGTACAACGTTATAGAACAATCGAATATCCTGGGCGCCGATCTGTCTGCGGAATCTTAAAGCCTCACCGGCGTCTGGGGACCAAATTCCCATATCTGATTCATACAAACCAGTGAAAACTTCCCGGACGAAAGTGCCTTCAGATGCATGCGCAATCGCGATCGCAGCTTTTGGATCCCACAGAAAATCAACCCCGAAGGGCAAGTCTTTTGGGGCACACTCACAGACAACACGTGTCATGGTCGCGATCTGTTCTATCCCGGCTTGAAAGACGTAAGGCCGATCATCTTCATTACAAAACATAATGGCATCGACGCCACCATTCACCAGAGTTGCGACATCTTTCTGCACAGTATCAACGATATACGCCACCCCTCCATCTTCGTTGTATCTCGGGGTTCCTGGCAGAGCCGGGATGTGCGCCATCGCTATGGCTGGTTTTTTAGTCTTGAATAGTGATTCAATCCATGCTGTCATTATTCATCCTTTCGGGCTCAGGATGTTGCGAGACCACATCCGCAAGTAAAACCTTGATCCCCAATGTTTTAAGCTTTTTGATTATTGCCAGGGGGGCATCGGTATCTGTAATGATCGTATCCACAATGGAGAGAGGTGCGATAGCGGTGAAAGTTGTCCGGCCGAGCTTACTCGAATCTGCAACAACTATTTTCTCCCGTGCATTTTGAATTAACGGCTTTTTTACGAGAGCATCTTCAAGGTTGTACTCAGTCAAGCCGTCCTCGATGCTTATTCCACCAACGCCGATGAAAGCCTTGTCCACATGCAGTCCTTCGTAGGTATTGGTTGCGATGTGCCCAGTCATTGAGAGCTCACCGGGTCGTAGGATGCCGCCCGTGAGGATCAACCGAATATCAGAAGTAAGTGAATAATTTGAGACGACATAGTTCGCAATAGGGAGACTTGCCGTGATAATCGTGAGGTTGTGTTTTCCCTCGAGAACACGAGCGATTTCAAAGGTTGTGGTGCCAACATCGAAAGCAACGCTGTCCCCGTCTACAATCATATTCGCGGCTTCAGCACCGATTGCTTTCTTCGCATCCATCTGCCTTGTTGAGCGCAATTTTAAAGGAGGCTCATAGCTCCTACCTAGGTTGCTCACCGCTCCGCCGTGAACGCGCCTGAGAAGTCCTTCTCGGTTAAGCTCCCTGAGATCACGCCGAATGGTCATATCCGATACATCGAAATTTTCGCAGAGAGTCGCAACCGTAACCACGCCCGATTTCTGAACTTGTTCAACGATTTGTCGTCGACGTTCCGTCTGCAACATGATATCGCTCTTTGTATGCGGTGTTTGTTTATGTTCTTATGGTATAATATTATTGTTCGTTTGTCAACGTCATGTTTGCTTAATGGCGATCATAAAGACAGCATATGTAAATGAGATGATTACTCGAAAAGTTGATGACCTTATGAATGCACATTCGTTCACCGGGAGTGATAAGAGCAAGGTCTTCAGGATCTGTGAGGAGATGGACAACCTAGCAGAGGGCTTTCGTAACCGACAACTGGAGTAATCCCTCAATGTGGGCAGATGAGGTTTACAATGGTTTAATCGTCACAGGTTGCGCAGGCGCTGGTCAATTATGGACTCGTCAGTATCTATTAACCGCGCAACAACAATTGAGAATTTGGAGATGATATTGCGGGCAGCTGAAAAGGATAATTGTTGTCCCCATGGTGATAAAGCTTAATAACAAAAGGGGGGCGAGATCAAGACCCGAGCAATTTGACCATAAAAGCAAAAGAAGGAAATGATAATGAACCAAACTATTCAGGAACTCTACAAGACCATCATAAATGGCAATGCAGATCTCGCAGAGGAGAACGTCAAAAAAGCCCTTGATGCTGGCAATGAGCCTATCAGGATTCTAAACGAGGGGATGATCTCTGCGATGGCAGAGGTTGGTGAGCAGTTCGAGCGCGGAGAACTCTTCGTCCCAGAGATGCTAATCGCCGCCCTTGCTATGCAACAGAGCCTCTCAATTCTCAAGCCACACCTGAATCAATCCGAAATGGGGGCTGAAGGAAAGGTCGTAATTTGTACAGTAAAAGGGGACCTCCATGATATTGGGAAAAATCTGGTTGGTATGATGCTAGAAGGTGCTGGATTTGAGCTTCTTGATCTGGGAACGGATGTTCCAGCAGAAAGTATTGTCAAGGCAGTGCGAGAAAATGGGGCTGATATCGTAGCCCTTTCTGCCCTCCTCACGACCACCATGGTAAACATGAGAAATGTGATCGATGCACTTCGGGAAAACGGATTCCGCGACAAAGTAAAAGTAATTATAGGTGGTGCACCTGTAACTAAAGCCTTCGCAAACGAGATAGGGGCTGACGGTTATGCTGAGGATGCCAACCGCGCAGTGAAACTTAGCAAATTATTGATTCAATTACCAAGTGGAACACCAGGTATTTGACCGAAGAACAGTGCCTTCAAGAAGGTTTTCTCGAAGCCAGCATGCGTTGTCAGTTCAACGTATTCAACACGCTCGGGAATCTCATCGGCGACCTTGCGTCGTTCGGCAGAAATAAGCATCTGCTGGGCACCGGTTCCGGCGGCGTTACCGACTTGCCGGAAGCGCTCGCGAGGCAACTCCGGAAACATGCCCACCGTCATTGCGCTGCCCTGTGCTGGCTACTTAACTCATCCATCCAATCTTTCGGTACGTATCCGAACCTGTTGACTTCATCCGAATGGAATACCATACTGCCTGATCTTCTACTTCCTCAACACTGGACAGAATATATTTAAAGACATCCTAGTTTATTGGAAATCCTTGCTCGGGGATATAAATGAGCAAGGAAATAATTGATCTATTCATCAGGACTAACGATAGGCGTTGGCTCACTGAAGAGGAGCCAATTACACGCTACCCACCCTTCCGACTGTCCACCCCTGCAAAGCGTTCCTAATGACGAAACACGCGCGCCCAAAATCATGGGCGAGCTGATTACTCAAATCAAAGTAGAACTAACATGCAATGAAATTCTCAATGATAAACTGCACCAATTTGCGCCAGCACAAAGACCGGAAATCCCCCCTGCTTCCCCCGCTCCCGTCGCTCTCCCCTCATTCTGACGCCCTTGGCGACCATCAGCCCCGGGATCCGCTCAACTTGGGCTCTACTTATGCCTGGTTTAGTGGTTTCGATAAGTGCAGATATCATAACTCGCGCTGGAATGCCCCCTAACGTTTTCAAGGTCTTAAAGTATCCCTAAATAGATGCTTTAAGGGTCTGATCAGCATGGATATGTACTCTATAGGGTACGTTTTAGCATCCCTAGGGAGCAACTTCCCGGCGTGCATTGCCCGGGAAAACGCATTCTAGCGCCTTTCGCAAGGGTCCAACTCCCGGGCTCTCTCCTTGAGCAGGGATCCCAGCATCCCCAGGCACTACTGCTTCAGATTTGCAGGGGGTCAGCTTGCTATCGATCGATGGATCCACGCCCTGCAGCACTCGAGTATAAATAACTTTCCAGAGGGTCCCCCCGCCCTGCTCTGGCGTTTCTGTTGGGAATGTAATGCATGCCCCCTAGGATTTAGGCTCATCGAACAATGACCATGAGAAGCGGATCGTAGAAGGTGAATGGTGCCTTAATATTTGTTACGTTAGTTGGAATAAGGCGCGCTGTAATTCTAATGAAAGTAATGAAACTAGAATAAGGGGTCAGCAGTTGGATATAGTTGTCAGGAGGATAGAGTGTTAAGTTCTCGGTGTTCTCGTCGCGCAGATCGCCCGAGAGGAGGGTAGCCGACGAGGATGAGCAGCTCATCCGTCTCCAATCGGCTGAGGCCATAGGCGAACGCCAACAGATTAATCATGATGTCTCTTGCAGGGGTCCTGGCACCAATGAGAATACGACCCACATGGCTGTGGTCGATATCGCAGATCTGCGCCACCTCGCGGTAGCTCAAGCTAGAACGTTCGTGCGCCTCGCGCAATCCTTTTAATAATCGCAACCGGGGATCCATCAATCGTTCATTCATTGACCCAGGATTACCCTGTTCACGAATTTGACTTTTCTGATATCACTCATAGCTTTGATTTGTTTCTTTGCGCGCTTCCTCAGCCTTAGATATCGACCAATCAGTGACCGCATTCTTGGATCCTGGTAAGCAAGCTTGGCAAGCTGCACCGCTTCCCCCTCTTCGCTGCGGCTGCCGCTGTACGTGCAGGCGTAGATCAGGACTTCCCGGCCCACATGTGCATTTCGCGCCAGCTCGATAAGCCGCTTGATCTTCGCCTTAGGGGCGCCAGTGAGATTATTGATATCCTCGATCGCTTTGCGATCGCTGAGGGAGGGGAGGGGTGTCAACTGCGCGGGCGTATCCCTCGCGCCTCCATGATTTTCGGGGCTTACTAAGGGCTCAGTCGGGCGGGCGTGTGAGGCGTGCTGGCCGGCCTCTGGTTGACGCACGGTCTGAATGGCATCCCGCGGGGACGCGCCGCACTCCACCAAATCCCGGATCGCCTGCGCCTGCCGACGGGTTAACCCCTGCATGGCTTTCGCCATCGATGGGTGCTCGCTTTCCACCGTCGAGGCGAAGATGGGATTCAGTTCTAGAACAGCGCCCGGTGCCAGACCTTCGGCGAACATGCCGCGCAGCGCCGGCGGGCTTTCCTGATAAGCACGGAGCAGCGCCGAGACAGTTTGAAATGGGATGCCGGTCTGTTGCCCCAGCGCACGAATCGAGAGATCGGGATGCGCTTCTTTCAGTCCAGATAGCGCCAACGCTTTCTCGTATGGGGTGAGCGCGCGTCCGCCCATGTTCTCGGCGAGCGTGAGGATGCGCGCTTCGTCCTCGTCCTGCGTGATGATGGCGGTGATTTTATCCAAGCCTGCGAGCCTGGCCGCGGCGACACGCCGGTGGCCGAACACGATCTGGTAGTCTTGTGAGCCTCCCGGAGAGGACACATCAAGAACCATGATCGGTTCCAGGACGCCGTTCGCTTGCACGCTCTCCAGCAGCTCTTCATCCTCAGGGTGCGCTTTCGGATCGAACAAGTCCTTACGGGTTTGGTAAGGGCTCTTCTGTCTAATGTTCGATAGCCCAACGCGAATGATGGGCCGCTCGAGTTCAGGCTCCATTATGTGGGATAGTGGACCCGCCATCAGGGCGTCATCGGCCATCCCCAGTCCCCCGATGTCCAGGACCGAACCTTTATCGATCTTGCGGACTCTCGCGCTCATGTCATCTCCACCGCAGCGTTCTCATGTTAGGCTGTGATCCTTTCGTCTGTCTCCATGAACATGCTATGCCACGGTTCTTCGTCATACGTGTCCCGTTTGATCCATGCCGGATGTGAGAAGATCATGCTGATCATCTCGTCCAGCGTCGGG
>SDBU01002413.1_pt1 | contig 24882 bp, 1 predicted proteins | sample 2277071 | NCBI WGS metagenome assembly SDBU01 (sample SAMN10397929, study PRJNA504765) | marine sediment metagenome | isolation source: marine sediment core GS08_GC12, 126 cmbsf | place: Arctic Ocean: Gakkel Ridge, Loki's castle | collected 2008
ACGATGATTCTCTTACAATGTCCAGGGATAAAGTGAATAGACTCATATACCACGATATAGAGAATGATAAATATTATTTAAGAGCAAAGATCGAATATGAATGGAATACTGTAATTGAGATCAATTTAGGAAGTAATTCTCTACTTGAAATTACTTCTGCCTTGAATCTTGTGAGCTACGATCTTTCAGTTGATTACACATTATTCGAGACTAAACGGATTTCGGCTATGGAAATATCTACCCCCTTCGACTTAGCTGCAATTCATGCTCCAAATTACATTAATCAAAGCAATAATTTCATTCCTTTAGAGGATGATACTGAGACAGACATAGGTATTTTTGGTGGATTTTTACGCAACGTCGACACTCGACAACGTCTTATGCTCAGGCAACAGCTTTACTATAATTTTACTCAGATCCAATCTGGGGACAAAAATATACTCCTTGACCAAGAATATACCGATTTAGTTCTCAGGTATGTGACTCCTATTGGAGAACTGATTTCTCCTATCACTTACCTCACTAATAGCTCTTTCGTTTCTTTTGGTACTGATAACGAGGTAATTTCGGTTGATCTTTACTATCATGACGGACAAGCATATGTTAAGAAATCTAACATGACTAATGTTTCAAATATATTTGAATATACATGGAACAATATTTCAGGAGATACTGGAGTACAGACAAATGATACAATTTTAATAATGTTTAATGTAACCGATATTATAGGGAATTCTGGAAGGTATTATTATTCTCTAATTGCGGATTTTGATAAGCCCTTACCTGATATTTTTATAGGGAACGGGACTCAGAACTTCCAAAATGATCTTATAGCCAATCCAGAAACACCCATTGATTTTAATAGTAATGAGCTAGTTCCTCCTGATCCTTATTATAATTGGATAGATTCACTCGATTCTTATAATTCTTCTTATATGAGCCATGCATATTCTCCTGATGGATTTTCCAGTACATGGTCAATGAACTCCCTTAATATGTACAACCAATTTCCTACTTCAATTATCACAGAAGATTGGACCAACTGGAATCTTAATTATGATCCACAAAATACAACTTCTTCATTTAGCAACGGTGATTTTAGTTCTACCATTAATAATGTTCAAGCTGGAACAATGATTCCCATAAAACCCGATAACTTCACATTATCCAAAGGAACGTCTGATTGGGGCGCTTCTGGGCATTATCCGGCAACGTATAGTTTTACTAATGAAACTGACGGAACTTCTGGAACAGATATTGTTTTTATTGATGGTGGTAGCATGACCACAAGTGAGATTGTCTCTTCTATTGACGGTCATAAAAAAGTTTTAAAGTTAGGTGCTAGCTCTAATTGGCAATCTATATGGCATGATTTTTCTTCAGCACAATCAAGTGGATCCATTGAATTTTGGATTCGATTAGAAACAGTAGGAGAATATTATAGACTTATTATATATGGTGGTTCAACTATAGCAATTTGGGTACAATGGAGAAGTTCGGGATATGTACAATATAATGATGGTTCTGATCATAATTTTGCTACCTATAACGCGGATCAATGGTATCATATAAGATTTGATTTTGAGTGCGGTAGCGGACAATATGAAGGATTAGGTCCAGATCAATTTTATATTTGGATAGGTGGGGAGAGATATGGTCCTTACAATTTTAGAGGCGCTGTCAATGATATAACCCGGTTTTATCGTGATGATAAATACGCAGGTCTAACATCATATTTGGACGCATTTGGTGAATCATGGGATTCAGGTTACGCAATTGGAGATAATTTAGAACAATCTGAGGGTAATTTAACCACATTTGAATCGACTGGGTTAGGATACTATCCAGGAACATATAGTTTTGTAGGTGAGACTGGATTGACTGAATTAGCCATTGATTTCATTGATTATAAATCGACGTATGGAACCGCAAGAGTTGACGCGAGCTATTCTGGTCATAATGAGGTATTATATATTCATGATCCTTCAACATCTACAGGATTAAGACGCGAGCACTACTTAGATTCTTCGCGAGCAAGCGGAATTATTGAATACTGGTTTGCGATGACAGATAGATATGAAGGTGCCAATGATAACATGATGTTCTTTAGTGAAGATAGCAGCAGTAATGTAGGTTTTCAAGTACGAGCTACAGATGGGATATTCATCGACGTTCAGAATAATAACGTATCTATGGCGTACAACACTTGGTATCGCGTCAAGATTGACTTTGATACTACAGCAGGTATTAACGGACAATATGATTGGTATATAAACGACCAGTTACAATTTTCGAATGTTGAGATGCAGTCAAACAGCGGAAATATAACCGATTTAGTTTTCCGAACTTTATCATCACCTCGAGGGGAGGCATATTTCGACGCATTTGGGTTCTCGTGGGACACTCCAAATTACACAATTGGAGACAATCAGTATTTTGATCCTGCCGCTCTTGACTTCTTAATTGATATGCAGCTTCCAATTGACCCTTCAAGTTCTACGCTTTATTATTCTTATAAGACAGATAATCCCGAGCCTGTCACACTTAGCGTGTGGAATTTCGATACACCTCAATGGGATGAAATTAATAGCTCAACTAATACTGCCGGATTTTATAACCTTAGTTATTCTTTGAACAGTTCCCATTACGATGCAAGTAATAACATTCAGTTAAAAATTGCTGCTCAGAGTAATTCTACCGAGTTTGCATTATTTTTGAAAATGCTACAAATTGACTATATGACCGGCACTCCCGATAATGCTGATATTACAAAAACTACTAGCGATAATTTCTTAAATCGGTATGATTCAGGATTTTCAAGCTATAAAAAATTATATAATATCACTGTTAATTTCGACTATCGCTTCAATATAGATAATTCCCAATTTTCAGAGTTTGCTGAGTTTACTATTGATGGGAATGATTTTCTTTTGACCAAAGATGGAACTTGGCATTCATTTTCAAATATATTTGAATTTAATTCAACTTCTTTAAATGGTTTCGACTTAATATTTAATATTTCAAACGGTTTGCTAGAGTTAGAAAATATGAGCTATAAGATCGTATTTAATTCTCTTGATACCAATGGTAATTATCTCTTACAACAAGATTTTAAATTAGATTTTAACGATGCACCAGGGAGCTTAAGGTCATTTAGATATCGAGATTCTAGCTTTTTACTCAAAACAAGCTATTCTTTCTCCACTAATACTAATGGTTTAACATACTACAACACTTATGGTCGAACAAATAAATTCGAAATAATTTATTCAATCAAAGCAGACGGAGAATGGTATACATCAATTTTCTCAACGAACACATCAGAAACACTGTTACGCACATTTAACATAACACAATTTATGGAAAATAATAGCCTATATGTATTCCAAGATTTTATGGTAGAATTTGTATTAATTGGCAACAGCACTTCTCTTACTGTAAACTATTTGGAGTTAGATATTTCATCACCCTCCGCAGCTACAATCCTAGAAGAATATCGCATCATCGATAACTCTTTGGGACAAACAGCACAGTGGATCCAGTTTAACTCAAGCCTCTTTACTAAACTAGGTGACTTCGGGGATTTACCAACTAACTTCTCAATCGGATACAGAGTAACTGACTATGCGGGACTGCAAGCCATCAATTCCACTTATAATGGGAATTATCAATATATAATTTATTCCCAAGAAAAATTAATCACGCTTGCCGATGATATCATTAATCTCAACACGAATGACCGAGAAATTTCATTTGCAAACACAGGGCAATTTAATAATCTTAACTTTTTAGATGTATATTTAAATGGATTTAGGTACGGAACAGCATATTTAGATAGTGGTTCTTATAAGGTATCGTTCGGCACACAGAATAACATTGATACTCTATTAGCATATTCAGACTCTTTGTTATCTCAGAATATTTATTCAAATATTGATCCCCTTGATAAAATCAGTTGGGATGTTAACGACGATAATTATTTCGCTACTGTAAAGCACGTTCTAATCGATGATAACATTATAATCACAAATCCCATAACTGATAAATTAATTTCTGAACTTGATATAAATCACCTTTATGACAGAGGATTCGGACTAAAAGATTTTGTTGAATTAATAGATATTTATTACTTTAACATTACATCAGGAGAGAGAACCCAATATCTAAAAAATGGCGTTGACTTTTTGATTGATAGCAATAATGAAGTAGAATTTTTAGTAGATTCTAACATCCATTCTTTGTATCTAAATAAGACAGAAATATTGGGTGGAGTAGTTTATTTTGACTATTATTCATCACCTTTCTACAACGAACTGACTTTGTCTAATGCCGACGGATTCTTCATTAATTTTACAATGCCCTCCATTTATTATGACCATACTACTATCCAGAAACTTCAAGTTAGCTTTAATGATCTCGAGGGAAATTTTTACTATAAAACATTTTACGATTTAGATTTACGTAGGTATTTCTTAGATGTTGTTAAGGCTCAGTACGAAGTAGATATTTTCGGACTTGGCAAAATGATGTCAATTCCCTTATATATTAGTATGAAAGATTTAACATTATCGAATCCTTCGCAACAATTTGATTTGAGTAAATTGGAATCAATATCTTTTACTATTTCTGATTCGGAACGTTGGCCAGGTTCGTTTATTCAAAATGTAGAAAGTTATTCTGTATTAAACCTACCATACCAACGAGTTGGCATTCTAGATCTTCAATTATACAATTTAATAAGTGATTCTATTGAACTCGATGAGAACGGCTATGTTATTTCTAACATTACATTTAGAGCCCCAGATTATTACGATTTCTATGCCAAGACCTCTTTTAAGATTAGACGGTTAGACATTCAGTTTACTGACTTAAAGATTTTTGCCTATAATGAAGATATCACCTCTGAAAGCATCATTAATATTGAGTATTCAGATTATCTTGAATTAAATTACAGATGGAACAATTCTCTCGCCCCAGTAATCCTAAACGATATTGTTGATTTACCTATAACTATGCAGAATGCAAGTTCAAATAGTAACTTTGGATATAGTGTTGCTAACTGGATAACGAAATTTGATATAGATTCTTTATCTGGGTATGTAACTAAATATTACTATTCACAATTTCAGGTTCCGTACATTATGGGAGTTTATAATATTACTTTTAGCTCTTTTGGTACTCCAATATTCAATATTTCATTTCTTAATTCACCTGAATTACTCTTAAACGTAACGCAGGAATCATTATTTGATGAAGATCCAATATATCTTTCTGATAACTCCTATGAACTTCAATATGGTGAATCTCTTATATTAGACGGTACTATACGTGATAATGATCAATATGTAATAGAAGGTGAAGTTCACGAATATAATTATACAGAAGCGTTAGATGGGGAAACTGTTCATAATCTTGATTTCATATCGCCATTAGGAGATTATGAATTCATTGATAAAGAACAATTTGCAATTTATTATATAAACAAAACTTTGGATATTTTACCTTTATTTTCTACCCTTGATAACAACTATTTCAAGAATAAAACAATACTAAATCCAAATGATAATAAAAATCCTACAATTAGCTATGTAGGAAATACATTTTTATTAAATATTTATTGGAATAAAGATTCAAACAATTTTATCAGATACGATACAAATCTACTAATCTCCTATAAGTACGTTAAAGGAAGACCAATTTCTCCTCTATCTTATAACTCTATAGATTCTTTTGGCAACTTAGTACCGGAGAACTTAGTTGAAATCCCATTCGCTCGTTATGATATGATTTCGCACAATTGGATTACAGAAGATGACTTTTCTCATCAGTTTGAGTTGCGTAAACAATTTTTATATAGCGATGTTGAGAGCATAGGAGACACCATATTAGGCCCAAAGTATGAGGAATCGCAAGTTATGCAAACAGGAATTATAGATCTTTATGCTGTTTATGTAAATAAGAGCTACTCCGACGAATTTACATATGTAGAAAACTCTAAATATAATTGGTCTATAAATCAAAACGGAGAATTGGTTATTTCTGATTTAAATTATTCATCTGGGGATGTATTTAGAGTTTGGTATTTTGCGTATTCTCCTATAAGATTACCGTATTCACTGAAAAATGAGCAGTCTTTTGTGACATACATCAAAATTACTAATAAAACTGGATTTGAGTATGAATTTCTTCAAGGACAGGATTATAACATTTCTGATGATGGATTTAGTATCTATTTCTTAGATTTATATAATTCAGTCTTTAAAAACGGTAATTTCACAGATATAGATACGTTTGAGATCAAATATCATGCCTCCCTCTCTAAGAAAATTAACTTAGCGAAGAATTTACTCCTCATGCTTCAAGATTCACAAGGAAATGATATTCCGATAGATATTGTTCCGTTAGACGACTTAGGCTTCTTCAAATATAATACTCCATTAACATTAAACACCTCACTTTCTCTCCCATTAGGTGGAGGAAAACAGCTTGTACATATGGCTCTCACATACTTACCTACATTAATTTATAATAAGACCTCAGAACAATTAGAGACTCTAACCTATCAGAATGGAGACGGGAATTTTATTTATCCTTATACTGAAAGCAATAAATGGGTTAAGCCCTTTACAGTAGTTACGATACCAGATAAAGTCAGATTGACAATGGTGGACGATGTTACCCAAGATATTGTAATTAATCAACAGTTTATCGAAGAACGTGATTATATATTTAATTATAACCCCATGGAAGCATTAGAAAAAGGCGAAGAATATACTAGAGTTATGATAAATGCTCTCGTAAAAGAAGATTATACTTTTACATATAAACTTTTAAATTACGAAGATGAATTAGATCAAGGAACTCCAGTTGAGGGCTCAATTGTTTGGCTCCATGTTGGATTAATGCCAAAAAGTAAGACCAAATTCTTAAATGAACGCACTATTATCGAGACATACGGAGCCCCAATGTATTATGAGTCATTAGGTACTGAAGAGGTAACTTTCAGAGGCCCTGGAACTAGCTCCATTGGAACAAACAAAATGTTTGGTAGACCTTTAACGTACAGTTTAGACCATCAAAACTCCAATTATAATGCCTATGGACCATATATTTGGACTTATGGGTTAACTGATAAAAACGGAGAAGTTACTTTTGATGTCTCATTTAAAAATGATTTCTTGGAGGACTTCATTGAAATTTTTGGTTCTATGGAAGGATTTAGCTCTGTGGAGGATATTGTTTTATACACAAGGGCTTTTACAACTGATTTCGATTGGGATGATTTTGCTATAGATAGTCCTAAACAGTATCTATTGTCGAAGGATGGTAATGTATACAACGGTTCAAACCAATTATCTGGTTATGATTTTACGCAAACTAAACTACAAGATAAAACTTATGCGGAAGGACTTCTCTACTTCCATAAAAACTATATTTCTATTGGAGCAAATGATCATTTCACTTATAATTTACCTGATACTGATATTGGAGCACAATATGAACCTTTAACTGTTCATGTCTATGCCACAAGAGCCGACCCGCTTCCAAACGGAGAGAAACCCACGATTCAATCTCTAACCACAGTTCAAGAAAGTAAAGACTTAGTTCCCACTTCTAAAAGTATATTTACTGATGATTATAGATATTACGCCTATATAGATTTTATTACTCCTTCTGGAGTTGTTGTTCAATCGTTATATAAGGAACTAATTGAGGGTTATGATAGTGGATACTTTTCAGTTGATAACGAGACAATGGTAACAATCTTAGAGGATTTAGGACCTGGAATTTCATCTCTTAAAATTCAAATAGCTGAATCCGAATATTATAAGAAATCTCCTTCAATATCAATTCCGATAGAGGTTTTGCCTCCATATTATACTAAGTTTGGACAAAAGAATATTGAAATCGATCTCATCGATCCCCTTATCAATGCCTATGGTCAAGCTTTCGATAATGATGGTGAATCATATATGCCTTTTGAATCAAACTATCCTCACTTGATTGGGACATTATGGGTTGATCCTGATTTTATGGGTACTGGAGAGGAAAAAGAACGCTCAATAGGTGATTATATCGAAATTAATATAATGTCTGAAATCCAAAATAGTGATGGAACAATATCTGAATTTCCTCTTCGAGAGGGTGTGATGCTGCGCCCAGGTAATCGAGAAGGGATAATGAAATTTGATATAGGCCTTGGACCCGAAGATGCTCTCCTTATGGGATTAACAGCTAAAATTAACTTATCATTTGATATTTCTTATAATGCAAATGATATTTTTGATGATAATCGAGACGTTACAATATATCTATTAGATCTTAGATTAGAAGAAAATCCTTCCTCAAGCACCCCTAATACGATATGGTCAATTTATAATGATGAATTTGACACAAGTGGTCTAGGATTTACTATTTTCAAGGAGGATGAATCAATAACTACTACTGGTAAGACCAATTTGTTATCCCTAGGAGGTACTGAGAACGGCGTTGATTATGGTGTTAAAGTAGAGTTTACATATGATCCTGAGACATCTGAATATATGATAGATACCGATAGTGAACTTTTAACATTGTCTATGCTTGATACTATTACGATTCTTGAAGTGCGAAATGATTCTGGATCGGAGGTTAATGATTGGATTCAACCTTATTCTGGAGCCCAATATAGTTTGCAGAAACAATCGACTATTCAGCTCGATGATTTCATTCCTGGTGCAATAATACAGAACTTTACTAGTTTTACTGTAATATATCAATTTAATTTTGATTATGGTGATAATAATCATTATGCCGAAATTACATTAGGATCAAGTTTAGCCAGTAATTTCAATATTAGTTGGATTGAATTTGATTTACCATCTGGTTTCTTACCTGATAGTGAAAATAGTAAATCATTTATGTTTGTCAGATATAATGACACAATTGTTGGAGATGGTACTACCCAAGCATTTACTTTAGATTATGGTATTGACGGAGCCGGAACGGGTAATTGGGATGATTCTCTTTTTATTATTTATAATGAAGATAACTTACCTTCCCATACCAAAGATATTTCTACTGATAGACCTCAAATTACATTTACCTCTGCTCCTCAATCAGGTGTAAAAATTAATGTTATTTACGGTATCCGATCACAGTATGAATTAGGATACGGATTTCAGAAAGTCAATAAATCATATAGCAATTCCGTTAGATTGATGTATAAAAATCTTGGGGTATCTGAAATAGAAGATGATTCTGGAGTAATAGATTCATATAATGTTACTGACCCTTCTCTTTTTATTGGATTAGACAATTCATCTGCCGAAACTCTCATTGAATTATATAATATGCCTTTGTTATATGAGCCAGAAATTAATACTACTTTTATTTTAGATCCTATTACTATTAATTGGATTAAGGGTTTTAAAGGAGATATTAACAACTCACTAGTAATTAAATTTTATTTTGTTCCTAGCGGAAGTTATGGATCTTATTATACGGATACTTTTACTATTTCACTTGATTACTACACTTTAAAGTCAGGTATAGTATCCAATACATATAAGATTAATTACTCTAAAGATCTTCAGAACATCTATGATGTATTTGGAACAAGTTCCATTGATATCTACTTTAGCATTTCCCAGATAGGAAACAGTTCAAATTATATTCCATACATCATCTTAGATCAATTTGATTATTTAACTGATGATCACTATGTAGAGATGTATGCTAACATGCCAATGTTATCTGATGGTACTTTAGATGCTAATGCTGTTATTAATACACCTCACTTTTATTCAATATTATCAGAACCTTTTGTTGATAGCCAGTGGGGTGAATCTCCTTTCGATTTACTTGATAACTCAGAAGTAACTGTAGCTATCGAAAATTTACCTTTTTCAAGTCTTGTCTCAGTAGAAGGTTCTTCTGGAGATAGATCATTCAATTATTTAGGTACTCAAGAAACCCTTCCCGTAAACAGCCAGAACTTTTATATGATTCCTAACTTAGCTTTATTCACTGATGCTTATAATATCGAGGAACAGTCTTATCAAGACGGATTCGTTAGTCTTTATTATGGAAGTGGCACACAAGTTGGTGGTGAGACTGATTATGATGATAGAATATACATGACATATGCTAATACTCAAGTAGATGATTATGACTCTATAATTACCAGTGGAGTGCCAACTTCTTGGGAAGAGTCATTTAATATCACTAACCAATTTTTAACAACTCAAGATATAACGGTATCAGGAACCGCTTTATATCATCAATTATTTGATATGACAAATGATGTCATAGATAATGATGATTTAGTTTCTATATTAGGTAATATCTCCGGAGTTTATTTTGGAGTCAAAATTCCAGATGAGGTAAACATTGCTCATATTAGAGCGATTGGGACCCCCTATGAATATGACCTCAGTGTGCAAGGCTTCCCTATCGGAGACTATGTCGATGGTACTTATAGCAATGTTGTCACTGAAGGATTCACTCAAGAGTTTGATGGAAGGTCAATTACTGAACTGCTCAATTCTACGACAGATTTCTCACTTGAATTTGCTTCTAACGGCAGTAAATACATAGTATTTTATCAACCATTAAGTGCAATTACTCAAAATTATGCCCAGAACAATAAACTAATGGTAGATTATTGGTCATACCATACTTTTATGGAAGGATTCGATTATAAAATTCAGGAAGATCCAAATGATCCGTTTGTTTCAATCATTAATTGGACATATTACATCGAAGATCTAACTACTTATACTATGCACCCTGACTTTTCTGTGGATACAAGCTTTTTCATTGAATTTTCAGCACTAAGTTGGAGCAGCGCAAATAATGATTATATAAAAGATGTTCAGGACAAGTTTACCTTTAGACCTGTCATTAAGTCAAACATTTCTGTATTTTATTATGGCGATGATAATGAATCCTTTTCGATTTTAAATATAGTTCCACAAGATCAATTTAATGACTCCAGCATTTACAAGGATCTTTACATTGAAATTTGGCAGGTTGGAGATCCCTCTACTATTGAATTATTCAATATTAATTTAGATCCAATTATCTTTGATTACATTTTCCAAGATGAGAATGTAAGTTTTTATTATTGGGTAAATTTTACGAAAATACAAGAAGATCTTGATACCATGAGATCTGGATATACCATTGTTGATGATTCATATACCTATATTGAAGTAAATTTTATTTCAAGTAGGCTTATATATGAATTAGCTCAAACTCCATTCAATTATGATTACTTAGGAGCTGCTCACAATAGCTATCATATTAAACTTACAGTCGAAGGGCAAAGTCCTATTTATAGTTATGATACAACAGAATTTAATAAATTCGTGGAAAAAATAGAAGATAATTATATTTATTTCAATGATAAAGTATTTGGAGAAGAAGGATATATTGAAAATAAGACACAAATTACGATCGATTTTAAGGCGAAGCTTCAGCCCGGCTTATTGGACAGAGAACACTTCTCAATGGTTATCTATCCTTGGAAGCATTATTTCGATGTAGAGCTAAGTTCGATAACAGGTCCAATCAACTATCGTGATGGGTACCGTAAACTCTCCTCAAGTTCTATTATTGCTCCTTTTGAATACTCTCTATCAATAAATGATACATATTCTCTCTATTTAAGCTACAGGCTAAATCAAAGAGAATACTATGAGGAGCGATTCGAGATTGATTATAGCTCTGGGGTGCGTGATTTCTATTACATGGGCGAAAACTTAGATAATTATATATCTGAACTTGTAGATGGTAATGAGCCTGTATTTCAAGTATATTATTATGACAATGCAGGGCAAAAGAAAATCCTAGATTCCTCTCACTATGAGATAGATATAGCTACTCACAAGATAAGCATTTTAAATGATGGTAATATAATAGCTACGCCCAATAGTATCACCGAATTTTTTGTATCGTTTGTCCCTGCTTTAAATGACTTTCAGTTATTTACCTACCAGTTTACTTTTAATCAATCATATAATCCTGCTACTAATACTTCAACTACCGTGAATCAGACATTTACAGTAAATAATTGGAATGTTCTAAATGGGGAAGTATATGATATAATTCCTAACTTTAATTCATATTATTTCTTAAATGAATCTCAAAGTACATTCCATTACTACGCTCTGGAGCCCGAAAAGTCTTATATTACCTATGTCGGACTTGTTTCTGAGGTTTTTGCATTTTTAGAAGAAGGTGACAAATTAATTTTCAACATCACAGGAGAATTAGATTCTGAAAAAATTAATGATATTAGAGCCGGTGAATATCTATCAATATACATAAATACCGTTTTTGATAATTTTGAATCTTTAGACAGCATAAAGATTGAATTATTCGATACTCAAGATAACATTATTTCTGGTTATACACAGATTATTACTCTTGAAGACCTACTATATTGGGCTTTTAATATAAAGATCAATCTGCCGACATCTAGTAATAACTTGGAGTATATCCAAATAACTCCAATTTTCTCTACAGAAAGACAATACCACGAAGACAATACCATAGGTATTCCTCGTTTCGATTTTCTAGTTTGGAACAGCACTTTAATCAATTATACATATCAAGACCATCAATTTATGATTCATCCCCTTAATAATCCATTAGTTACTGAAGGGAGCTCGCTTGATATAGCTTATTTGTTTAGCGAAAATTTACAATATTTAAAGCTTCCAAATGGAGTTAATTTTAATTGGTCAATTGAGACCGACACTTTTGGTTATGAGCAATATCTTATTCATATTCCGGATTCATTTATAAATCCTAATACTACAAGTGAAACCATCTTTTTTGAAGATGGAGATAAGATTATTATTCGTTATAATTCTCCAGCAGAAAAAACTTTACAGATAGGAATTGCTGATACATACTTCCAAAGAAAGCCTTATGATTATGATACTCTTCCTGTTGTCGCCGAAATTCTATTAATTAATACAGATGACACATCTAATTATACTTCGTTTACTAACCCATATAATTATAATATTTCACTTCAATTAACTCCTTTTGACACAGAACATTCTGGTACATATAAAGATATTTTAATAAATATTAACTTAACAACGCTTCAAAATTTCGCTAGTAACGGCATAATTGATTTCTCCAATATTATTTTTTCTGTTCCTAATCCTGCTTATGAATTGACACTCAATGGAACCGGAATTTTACAAGATTCACTTGGTTTTACAGACTATGCTGAAGAGGCAAGCAATCGCATCTGGCAATTCTCTGAGGTCGAAGAGCTTTTATCCAGTCCAGACCCGACTAATGATGAGTATCAATTATCTCTAGAAGATGAACCGCTTTTCTATAATGATGCTATTGAAGGAAAATGGTTGGAATACCTTAAAATATATGATGAGAATTATAATTATTACAGTGTCGGAATAACAGGAGATGAGTACCAACTCTTATATAACACGACTACCGGTAATTTCACATGGAATCAAGGATTTGACAGGTTCCAAGATTATTGGGGAATTCAGATTGAACTTCCTTCAATGGTGGAACCTAATACTACGATCTACTTTGAATATAGCACTAACATATCTTGGGCTTCACCAATAGAACTTCAATATCAAAACATAGGTTTAATTGACGTTTTATACGATTTTGATTATTTACTTACCCCTCGTTATGAAGATTGGTATGGAGAATTAATAGAAAATAGTAATTTTGATTATGAAATAGTTCAATATTACTCAGAATCGTTTACTGTATATGAAAATGGAAATTCGTATTCATATATATTTAATACCGATTTTGACTTTTCTCAAGATTTTATCAATTTATCGTTGTATAAAATTTCAGGATTACATGCAAACTTATCTACAAGTCTTATTGAAAACAATAGTATTAATTATGAGATTACTTTTGATATTACTGCAAAAAACCTTACTATTACAGATCTAATTTCCGCAGATGGGCTTCTTAATCAATTTGATTTAATTACAGTTATTCTAAATTTCACTTCTGGTCCAGTTTCTGAGAGAACTCAGATTATTCTTTCTAATTACTTTAACCAAACATATCTTACCGACATAGAAAGCTCATTTTACGATTACTTAACTTATTACTATGAATATTCGATTAGTGAACCTGAAGCGTTATTATTTGAGAATAATAAGATTTTAACTTCTGATGCTAGTTCATTTAGCTCTATCGATTTCACTAGAAATGGTCTCTTAAGTTCTTCAAACAGACTAAATCGGTTTAATGAGAGTGCGATTTATACTAATTTTGAGGTTTTTGAAGACCCGTATCATGTTATATATGTTGCAGACACTAATTCGGACGGAATTCCCGATTATATGCAACAGATCGATGCGGATCATGATGGAGAATTTGAAGTTATTACTTACGGATTAAACGCTCGGGGACAGCCAATATGGCATCATATTATTAGAGAATTTGAGACGGAACCTCCAGTAAATAGATATACTAATCCAGCTGATGAAGAACAGACTGAATGGTTTGATTTACCTGATTCACAATTTATGGAAGTAGTGATTAATTCAGAAGGATTTATTGCCCAGAATTACCATAATTACGTAGATGCCATGTTAGATATGACTTACAACATGTTTGGCAAACGCAGTATGTCAAGATTAACTCTTACTACTAAAAGAAATTACGCAAAGACGTATAGTGTTATATTCGATGATGATGAAGATGGTTATGCTGATAGACAAGTTATATATCAAAAAGCTACAGAGACCAGAGAGACAACAATTCAAATTACAGAAAAAACGCTTTTAGTCGGATTTAATGATTTAAATTTCTTTACCGAAACTCCTGGAATGTACCTTGAGAAAATTACCTTTGACCATTCATTCGCTGCAGGTGCAAGAATTCCCCCAAGAGTAGTTAAACAAATTTATGATTCATATGTAAAATATAATGATTTTACTGTTATTTATGATATAGATCATTCTGTCACAGAATCTTTAATATACATTGATTGGGACAAAGATACAATAGTCCAGATTCGTGAGTATAACGATAATTTTAATGACCAGTTCTCATACATAGACATTGAATCCGATTTAGAAATCCACACTATTACAAACTGGGATACAGGTGAGCAAGAGGAAGTAAGTGTTCCAGAGTTTTTAATGAGCCCTAATTATTTTGAATCACAAATTACGTGGGGAGTAGATAATGTTCCAAATAAGTTTGAATCACTCACTATCATTAATGCTGATGAATCAATTAGCACTGAGAATAAATATGAAAAGACAATTAGAATTAGATTACGGAGTCGGTATAACATATTTTTTGACCATCTCAAGACGGATTTCTCCGATGTATCTAATGAGGGAACAATTTTTCAAGTGAAAGGCGTTTTTATTACACCCTCAGATGGTAAAGTATATTATACTTCTGATAAAGACTCATTTGATACATCTGGACATTATAGAGCAAAGACTGAGGGCCATTACTTCTACTATGATAGTAACGGTGATGGATTTTTTGAAACAGTTTTTATATTAGCTCCTAATTATGATTTGATAATTGATAACCAGATACGTTATGACGATATTGATGATATTGATATTCAACGAGTAGCTGTATATGATAGAGTATATAATGTTATCTCAATTGGTTTTAATTATGATGGAAGTCATGATTTCATCCCGTATGAGAGGGTTATTGATCCCCTTGTTATGAAGCGTACTTTTTTGACATCTCGAGACGAGTTCTGGTTTGAAGATATTTACCCACTCTTAGTAGATATGTATCTTCCTAAAGACAGTACCGGAAGCCTTATTACTAAAGACCCTATTTTCGAGATTCATAAGCTTGTTCCTTCGGATAAAAATATGGCAGAGCTATACTGGGAGGTAAAATCCAAAGCATACGCAGAAGCATGGAGTATTTACGAAGAACAGAAATGGGATGATATCCGTGATCAAATAGGTATGATCGTAGTTGCTGGTATAGCGTCGACTGCGGTCGGTGCTGCACTCGCTGCTACAGGAATCGGAATTCCCTTTGCTGCTCTTACTTTTGCCATAACATATTATAAATTATCACAGCAAAATTCAGAAGCGAAGAGGAAAGAAATGAGAGATATACAGAAAGCCCGGACTTATTACCCAATAGACTCAGATAGATCTGCTCCCGTCTTTGTTAGTGAAAAGCGTACAAGTGATAATTCCGATATTTGGGAGACATGGAGCGGATTTCCAAGTGCCCAATACACCACGATTTCTGGAGGCACACCTGGAGATATGTTTATCGGTGAGGCAGTAGTTGTTCCCCCAGCAGGAATTCGAGGAGAGGGATTAAGTACAGATTATTTCTTCGCTACCAATGAACTTATAGGATTTAATGACAGGGATTATTATATGGTTTCCGCATCAGTCGGCTATGGCGGTGTTGAAAACTACAACTCTATAGCTTTACAACATTATTTAAGGGAGGATAGAAATTATCTTTCTTGGTTATACAGAACTAATACACTAGGATATTTGGCAAGTGAAGTCTCAATTCTCTCAGGAGGTCGATTTGACTCAATTAAACCTATGGTCATAAATGGACGACCTGTATATACATTTGTAGGCAGTACTGATGGACTTTCCTTCACTTTACCGAATTTTGGGTTTTCTGGTCCTATTATCGTGAGTCAAGATCGGTACGAAGAAATTGGTCCAAGAGAGCACGTCATTTCCGTAGATGCCGAAATAATAGGTGAGCCTACCAGGGGATTACGCACAAATGGTTTAAGTTTTAATGAATTACAAAAAGGGTATAAAGCCAAGATACAGTTATCAAATGATTTTAGTTATCCTATAACAAAAGTTACAATTGATGTATTAAGACCTACTGACAGCTGGTACAATGCTCCTAGATATATAACTGAATATTTTGAAAACAGTCCAGAAGAAATATCTGTAATTAGAATGAATAATGGACTTGGCTCTGTAGCCGAGTTGTATGATGAAGTGGAAGAGCGATACAACTTTTTGTTAAAGGATAAAGAAGTCCTTAAGAATGATTATATATTAGATAATGGAATCCTCTATTTCAAAACTTCACTAGAAGACATAGTATATGATGATCACCCTCTATCCGGTGAAAAATTAACTCCTTTTGTATTTTATAGGATTAATATCCATATTGATACTGTAGTTCCTCATAGCGAAACGTTCACCACCACTTCTGATCGTTATGTGGAAAAGAGAATACAAGATGTAGACGGTACTTACTACACCATACTTGTTCCCTCTGGAACTCATACTACTGTGCAAACTATTCAGACTGGAACCTATTCACATCCCTTAGATGTCACCACAGATTCACATGCTAAAAACGCTTTAGATCAAGCCACATCTTACTTATTAACTGATTACTTTAATGCATATACCTTCGCAGCCACTAAGGCTCATGCTCAAGCAGAAATTGATTATATCTTCCAAACCACATTCTGGTCCACTCTAATCTCTTCATTAATTCTCATCCCAATAACTTTGGGCGGTTCAGCTTTAGCACAAGCTTTTTCGGGTGCGGGTCAGTTCGCAGCATTAGGAGCAGTTGCCGGTACGTTCGGAGGGGTAGCTCAGGCCTCGACTCAATCCTTCGCAGTCACTGTAGCTAAACAATTAATTGGAGCAATCATTTCAGTACCAGGTGAAATATTCGAAGAGCTTTATATTGATCCTTTAATTGAGAGATTTATTTATTCAATTGGAGGACCTGAGGAACTTTCGACATTCATTCAATCCTTCCGTGAGGCAATATTCGGACCTGGAGGTCAGACTCTTAATTTAGATCTTGACATTCAACTCCAGCAGAGTATTGCAAATGATATATCGCAAAATACCCTTCAATCTTTAGATAGTTATCAACAGGAATACCTCCACGGTCAATCCGCTTTAAGCTCTTTAATCTCGAGCATTGATACTCAATCTATGATCCAGTTTGCTCTGTCCGTTCCAGGATTTATGTTCGGAGGGTTAGGCCTAGGTATGATGGCAGCTTCATTTGGCTTAGGCAATTTTGGAATTGATACCTATTTTGATAATGATTTAAAAGTAGAAGCATTAGAAGCCCGATTCAACCAATTCGCAAGTCCTCTGTTTAATTTAGGCGAGAAAATGCAAAAACTTCAAGCCGGATTAAAATTAAAGAATAAAGTTCCGATTATAAAGAAAGCTACTATGTCTGAGAATGCGTACCAAGAAGTGATCCAGCAAATGCAAGATTCAATAGAAGAAGCACTTGACCAGTTTGAATCAATAGCTAATTTAGATAACAAGGAACTAGAATCCCAAGTTCAAGATAGTTTTGATACTAGTCTTATTCCCGCAGACACCTCTGAAGTTATGGAATTATACGATCCTTATTTCAGAGCTGTAGGCAAGACCTATAAAAAACCTCTACAACAACTTGACATTTCAAGCAAATTAAATTTAGGTTGGATAAAGGTTTGGCTTTTTAAAAAATTTGGATTTTCCAAAGAGATTAATTTCTATTATAAAGGTATAAATCTAGATAATTTAATAGGTACAAAAATCATAGATCAAAACGGGAAGACTCAAGACGTTAAAAAATATACTCCTCTTTCTCAAATTCTTGATTGGCTAGGATATAGCCTTAGTGAAGAAATCTACATTATTGAGAAAGGCGCAGATTCTAAGCAAATTGCTAAAGATATTTCCGCAAGTAAATGGCGTTTTTGGATCGATAAAGGGATTTCTACTGGAACTTCGGTCACTAGCATTACAAGCAATGAGAATAATGTTAATAAAGAATTCAGAAATTTTAAGATCCTAAAGGAATTATTTGGTTATCTTTTTAAGGACTCGTTTACCGAATTTAGTCATTCTTATAATGACATTAAGATTCTTAGTGATCTTTATGAGTATATTAAGCAAGAAGCAAAAATAATGCTGACGCAAAACTTAAAAGTATATAAAAATTCTATGTTTGATTCTTTAAAATTTGAAGACATCTTCAAAAAGAGTTATTTCTTAAAGACAAAATTTGGAGATATTGAAATGATTGAAGATATCCTTAACGGTAAGACTGCAGCTGAAAAATCACAAATACGAAAAGATTACCTCATAGCCATCAATAAGATATATGACGAAATGATTGCTCCAGGTTTTAAAAGTCATTCATTGGAGAATATCGCGATTGAACAAGCACATTTTCTAGTGTTAGATAAGATTATGAGAAATTTTGTTCTAATTCAAGTCAGTCCTGAGCAAGGGGGTCCAAATTACTATGAAGTAACTGATAGAATTAAGAGTTTCTTAGATGACACAGCTACTAGAAAGGAGTTTAGTAAATTTCTTTCAAAACCGACAGGAAGGATAGCCTATTTTGATGTATTCAGGGAAGCTTTCTTTGATATTGTTGATGCGCCGCTTTCTATTACTAGGAACTTAAATGACGCAAAAGGACGAAACCTAGAAGCTTATGATTTCTTTGAAGATTTTCCAAAAGATCTTTTATTTTCTCTTAAAGAATCCAAATTTGTTGATACTTATAATGGAATAAATTACGGACATGGGCAGATACTTGGATTAAACAGATATATAAATACTTATGGTGCCAAACATTTGATCGAAAATGTGATATTCGGCAAGGACATCAGTTCAATTTCAAAATGGGCAGTATCTGATCGCAGTTTCCCAGATGGTGGTGTTATATTGACAGAAAGTACAATTGAGGCAAGACCAAGCAAAAACACAGCTGATCCTGACGGCATCCAAAGACAACAGAAACATGGCGTAGCAAATGATGTGATGCGTACCGCTTTGACTGGCGTAATGGTTGAATTAGCTAAGATCCAAAAGCTTTCAGCCAATATTTTGTTAAAAGATCTTAGGTCCTTAAAATTCACTATATCAGCACCATCCAGAGACGTTTCACAAGATTTACAAGAAATCTTGAACTATATGACCAAGATTAATAGATTTGTAAAAAGTATAACTAGCTCAAATATAAAAATGTCAAAATTATATACATTTCTATTTCAAGTAGCCGAACAACTAAATCTAGAGCTTTTTACAAATTCTTTTGCTAATAAGGTAAATGCTCTTAATGATTTGAGAAGTAAAATTAGCGATCCTTCATTTTTACAAACCTTACAGAGCATTGCTAACAAAATATACAATATTAGGCGTTTTGATATTATATCAGACAAGTTTTACGAAGAGGTTCAAGACTTTTTTGAGACAAATATCCAATCCTTGCTACATACCACTCCCGATGGTAGTTTTAGGGTTATGCTACAAGAACAGATGAATTTGTTGTTTAAAAAATTAGATTCTCAAAACAGACCTGTTAAGTTAAAGGTTAAAGATTTGCCTAGTAATATTCAGCTATACCAAAATGATATATGGGTTAAGTTAAGAGACGTTTTCACAGATGAGAATACCAAATTAGACTCTGCTTATATGTTTGTTCATAGCAAGGATAGTAATGGAATCCTTTTTAATGGGCTGATTAAGGTAGAAAATGTTCAAAATTATCTCCCGTCTGGTGTCTATGAAGGATATTATTATATAAATTCTAAAACTCAAAACCCCGAAATTATTAACAATGCTTTTGTCTCTGATGCCTATGGAAATTATATATACAGTAGGATAGAGTTACAACAACAAGGAACCGATGTTAATATAAAAATCCGTCCAGAAAAATGGTATACCAGTTTTACTGATACGAATGGTTTACCACTAAAGGAGCTTTATGTTATATTTGGATTTACTTCAGGTAGTAAGTACACTTGCTTATTATTTGATACAGAAGTTAAGCTTAATACAAGACCCTCTTACCAAGAATATGCACCACTTGCAAGAAGCCCACGAGGTAAAAGACAGCGGTTAGTTGATCAGAAGAACTTCCTTAGAAATTTTGTTACAGCAAAGGAGTTTTACGACGCTCAGATTGCTAGACCAAGTTTATTTACAGAAGTAGACTTTCATGCTGAAATTAGAGATGAAATGGGCATTTTCCCACTTGATGACAATGATTTGAAGATTCGAAACGCACATATTGAAAATAATAGACCTGTTTTGGGTCAAGGCTATAGTGAAATTAAAGATAATCTAATTAGATTTTTAGGAGATATAAATGGAAAGATCGATTATAATGATTTAGACCATAGACTCTATAAGATTTTAAATTTTGAATTCATAAAGGGAACAACTTCCAGAGTGGTTAAAAATATAATTTATCGTAGAACAGAAGACGGAAGCGGTAATAAAATGCATCCCCTTAAAGCGTGGTTAATTGAAGTTCGACAGATGCTAGTTGATTATAATCCCACATTCGGTGACAAATTAGATAATCTCATCATAAATCTTGATTTAAGCGCCAGACCTGCTTTTTCCAGCCATCCAACTAGTTTCAGTAACGAAGACTTAGAATTAGGTCAACAGTTAATAGATATTATGCAACATATTTTTGGTTCATATACAATAAAGAAAATGTTAGCAGGAACATTATTCATGGATGAGAAAGGAATTCAGTTTACTATTCCACCATGGAGAACCTTGCATCAAATATTTTCGGAATTACAATTATCGCTCCCCCATAATAATTTCAGATTTGGAGCAGAGATTAAGCAGAATACTCACAATATAAAGAATTTCGTTATGGATTCAATCTTCTCCCCATGGTCTATTAACGGATTTAAGTTGACTTCTGATTCTGCTTTCTTGTTTTTCTCTGAGCTAGATAGTAGTTTTGATAAAAAGTATGAGGAAGCGCTTTATGCATTTACAAGCAGTAAAGCATTTACTCTTTATTTAGAACATTCCCAAAACCAAGACATGTTAGGAAAAGATAAGGCATTAGGTTCTCTTGCTAAGGTATTAGAAAACATATTGACTCAGCAGATTTATTCTCAATATATTCAAAGTAGGAAAAGTTATTATAGTACTGGTGAGATAAATGAGCTATACCGTTGGCGGCGCTTAGCAGTTGATAGTTTATATGACACTCTTTTTTCTACTGGAGGTGAAGCAATAGAACAGCGAAAAAAACTATATAGATTCTTAACTTCTGAAGGACGAGAAGAGGTTGAGCTTGATTTTAGTTCAGGAAGGCTAGGTTTAATCTTTGGTAATAATAGACCATTACATCATATGACGACTTTCTATAAGCTAAAGCTTACAAGTGTGAATTGGAATTTTAACTTTTTCCAGAAATATAAGGCAAGAGTATATGAGATGGCAAACAGTTTATCCTTTTCACTTGTTACAGAACCTTACGATACATTTATTCGTTTACAAGGGAACTCTCGATTTTTACCTCATAGGATGCTAGAGGTTCGTTCTGAATATATCATAAAAATAGCAGATTTCTTAAAAATAATAGCCACAAAGTATGGAGGAGGTAAACCTATAAGGATATTTGGCTTCAATTCTAGAGCTAACGGATATGGTGTGTCTACAGCTGTTAAAATGGATTATTTTCCTCTCAGCTCCAATATAGATTGGAACCTCCCAGGTAATAATTACTTTTATTATGAAATCGATCCTAATAATGTTGACAGTTTCAGTTTGGAAGATTTCCGAATATTTCTTGGAGCTCTTTTCGCAGATCATCAAGGATTTTTTGTGCGCATCGATGGATTGAATAAAGGAGAATTTCTTTTTGCTTTTGACTTATTTGGCTCATTATCAGAGGAAGATATTGCTATTCCTTCTTCACGGTATTCTTTAAGACCTTATTCCTCTGCGACTCCATTAATATTTATTAATCCAACCGCTCAATCAGATCTATCAAATAAGTGGAATTCAATAATATCTAGCTTAAGAAACGATAATTTATTAGCAACGATCCATCGATATAACAATATCAACGATTGGCACAACTACTTAAAGATCTTACCTATGTTAAATGAGTTAAAGTCTTCTTTTGATTCTATATGAAGGATATAAATCTATTTTCTTTTTTCTTTCAAGGAGCTAATACGTTTAAATTGCTAAATTCTTATTTTTTTTGCAGAATTTAAGAACTTGCTTCAGATTTTTTGCTTTTCCAAGGAAATTCAGACCACCTAACTCTTCTAGAATTGATGTAGGTATTAAATTATCTTCGATATATAATTCTTTCAATTTAGCTAAATTTTCTAAGCCAGCAATTCTAGAAACTTTATTATTTGAAAGCCATAATTCTTTTAGGTTTTCTAATTCCTTAAGTCCTTCAATATAATTTATCAAATTGTATTCAAGATGTAAGATTTTCAGAATCTTGAGATTATTCAGACCTTCTAATTTATCAATTTGATTACTCCCCAGATGCAGTACTTCTAGATTAACTAAATTGTAAATACCTTTAATTTCTCTAATCTTATTATTTCCCAAATATAGATTTTTAAGAGTTGTAAGGCCCCTAAGACCTTTTATTTCTTCAATTCTGTTTTGACTTAATGATAAGTATTCTAACTTCTTCAGCGATTCTAATCCCTTAATATCGGCGATATTGTTTCTTGACAAGAATAATTCCCTTAAATTCCTCAATTTTTCTAATCCGTTTATTTCTTCTATCTTATTATCAATAAGTTTTAAAATCCTTAGGTTTTTAAGATTAATTAAATTATTTATAACCTTTATATTGTTCCCAGACAAATCCAATTTTTTTAGATTTCTCAATTTAAGAAGACCTCTCAAGTCATTCATATTTTCAATTTTTTTATCTTTTGTTATGATTATTATTAATTCATCATTATTCACGAAAAATTTCTCTCCATTAAATTCTACGTATTTAAGATTAGGACCATATCTGAATTTCTTTAGAAACTGAAAACATTTTTCTTTAATTTCATGTTTTGAACCAGGGTATTTAATTCTTTTTAGCAGCGCATCTTTAATCTGTTTCCTAATATTCTCTTCTAAATCATATAGTAAAAATTCAAATTCTTCTACATCAAGGAAAAAGATATATTCGACATCAAATGATACCCCTTCTATAAAATAAGTATAATATTCTTGCAGTAAATAAGAAATCACTGAAGGACACCCACTCCTAATTCTCTTCACTATTTCTGTTTTGAAGACTCGTCTCGCAGTGATATCCCCTGTATCTACTAACGCCTTCAATAAAGGAAAAGCAATATTTCGATGAAGGAGTCGCGTATTGTAATCATTTTCTACCCAGACTTGGAGGTTGGAGCAATGCGCCATGAATTCTTCTTCGGGAGAGAGCTGATTCTCCTCTGTTCTTTCCAAGGACTTATCTAATTTTTCAGCTGCTTCATCAATAGACTCGATCTCATCAAATGAACGTATGTCTTCCACAGAAAGGTTCAATAATAAGTATTTACATTGCTTAAACAGCTTGTCCTTTACATAGATGTTGGATTCTCTATTTTCCAACTTTAACGTGATAACTTCATTCACTATGAATTTTTGCATTTTCAATTTTCTACTATAATAATGTCTTTTCGCTTACTTAAATATAAGACCAGTTCATTCGATTATTAAACTAAAAAAAATTTTAAGTTTATAATATTTTAAATTCGTCATATTATATTCAAAAACTATCTTGTATATATATTATAAGAGATTTTTAAATTATAGGAGTACGAAAGGTAAACTTGATTAAAATCAAGTCGAAATTTTGTGAATCGTTGAATTTATTTAAGACATAATTAAGCTTAAATATAAAATTTAAAAAAGAACCAGTTGTTAAACTTTGATCTCTCCTTAATTTTTACTTACAGATCTTCAAAAAAAAAATTTTAGGAATAATTTCAAAGCACTACTCTTCTTGATCTAAGCCAAGAAAATTTCTTTGCTTAAATAGACATCTTGTACAGCATTAAGAATTTTTATTCCCTCAGGGGTTGGTTTTTTAAAGGCTTTTCGACCAAGGATTAAACCGGTCCCA
>SDBU01002414.1_pt1 | contig 24880 bp, 23 predicted proteins | sample 2277071 | NCBI WGS metagenome assembly SDBU01 (sample SAMN10397929, study PRJNA504765) | marine sediment metagenome | isolation source: marine sediment core GS08_GC12, 126 cmbsf | place: Arctic Ocean: Gakkel Ridge, Loki's castle | collected 2008
GCCGTCGGGAGTCGCGCGGTACACACGGGTTTCACCTTGACACAAGCCTGAATGTCGTTATACTAGGGGGCACTCAAGCCGGCTTATGGGAGCGGCTGAGCTACGTTTCTCACCATCTTCGGGCAAGAGCGTTCTCGCTCACTCGCGCCTGCCCCAGGCCACACCGGCCAAGTTCCCTTGAATCGGGTAGAGGTGAAGGAGATGTCCATTGGGATCTTCTCCCTTCATCTCTGAGTTCAGCCCTTTCATATGGAGGGCGGTGGGGATGAAAGTTCTTTGTGCTATCGGGGCAGCGTTGGTGCTTCTTGTGGGCGGGGCGGTCCCCGCGCTGGCCCAGGCCCCGACGCCCTGGGACCCCGTCAACCAGGTCTCCCAAAGTCAGTACCAGACCTACCAGTTGGCCGTTCAGAACATGGGGCTGGGGCTGTACGGCGGGCCGGCCTACAACCAGGGCTATCGCAACCGCTACAACTCCGGCGGGCCGGCCTCCGAGAGCCTGGGGTTCAAGGAAGCCACGCTGTACCTGCGTGACCAATTCGCCGCCATGGGACTCAGCGTGACGGTCCAGGGCGACTACAAGAACGTCGTGGGTGAGTTGCCGGGCGCCGGGACCACGGAGGAGGTCTTCATCATCGGCGGCCACTACGATCACCCGGAGTACGATGCCGACCGGCCCGGTGGCGATGACAACGCCTCGGGCGTTGCCGGCGTCCTGGAGGCCGCAAGGGTCCTCAGCCAGTACAACTTCGATGCCACCATCCGGTTCATCGGCTGGGGAGGCGAAGAGGGCTGGATGCTCGGGTCCTGGGACTACGTGCAGAACGTGGTCAAGGCCAACAACCAGAACGTGGTCGGCGTGCTGAACCTCGACATGATCATCCGGCCGGGCTGGGATGGCGACGCCAACGCGGTCATTGACCTGGACATCGGCACGCGGATGGAACGGCCCAACTGCGCGGCTTGGGCGGATAAGTTTCGCACCGCGGCCGGCACGTACGCCCCCTCACTTCCGATCGACCCGGTGACGCACGGGGCGGACGACCGCAACGAGTGGTACGCCGGCGACCAGGGGCCGTTCATGAGCGACGGCTACGACTACCCCGGCCTGATGGTGGCCGAAAACACCGCCCGTGAGATCTGGTCCGGCGAGGCCAACTACTATTACCATCAGTATGACGACGCCAACGACCGCGCCGCCGGCGCCTTGTACGATTACGGTTTCGCCACCGACGTCGTGCGGGCCAGCGTGGGCATGATCGCCACAGAGGCCCACATTCCCGAACCGGCCACACTCTCCCTGCTGGCCCTCGGCGCCCTGGCGGCGATGCGGCGACGGCGGCGGTGAGCACGCAATGGGGAGCCTGCCTGAGGTCGTCGCCCCCAACAGGCCCCCGACCGGCCGGGGCCGTCGGTGTGGGCGGGCACCCCGCAGCGTGAATCATTTGTGGAATTGCGATAGACAGATTCCGGAAGCGCGGTATAATGCCCTTTAGTCGGTCTGCTGGAGGAGCGGACCGCTCACTAGGCTCGACCATCAGGGTACGCGGCTGCTCACGCTCTGTCGCCACGGATCGAGATGGGAGGAAGAAACATGATTGCTCAAGGCAAACTGTGCCTCGCGCTCGGTACAGTGATCGCGCTCGTCGCGTCGGCGGGGTCGGCGGCACCGGTCATCATCGACACGTTCGACTCCGGTTCCCTCTCGGATGCCATTTTCGGGTACACGTCCCGGACGAAGGATGAAGCAGCGACCGGGATCATCGACGGCTGGCGCGAGGTCACTGTGTCCGGCCTCGGCAGCGGCGGGGGCGGGTCCGTCAGCTACGGGATCGCCCAGGGCCGGATTGGCCTGTACACCGGCACCGTCGAGTCACCTTACGCGGGCGAGTGGAAGCTGCTGCACGGCCCGTACAACGACGTCCGGATGGGCAAGGACCTCATCAGCGGCGGCAACACGGGCCTCGTGATTGATCTGATATCCGCTGAGTACGAGTTCACGCTGGACGTGCAGGTGGTGGTCGCCGCTTTGATAGGCCCCCACCTGTACGCGTCGTCTCCGGCGACGACGTATCCGGCAGACCCGCAGCCGCACAGCATCTTCGTGCCGTTCTCGGCCTTCACCCAGGATCCGGGCTTCACGTTCACGCAGGTGGATTTCCTGACCTTCACGTTGTCCGGTGCGGAGGATGGCGACTACGTGATCGACGAGATCCGTGCGGACGTTCCCGAGCCCGCCACGCTCTCCCTGCTGGCCCTGGCTAGCCTGGCGGTGATGCGGCGCAGGCGGTGGTGAACACGCGGACGGGTAGCTCGTCGGGCCCCTTTGTCGGTCGGGTCCGTTATCTGACCGTTATTCTATCATACGCGGGCGGGCTAGGCATAGACCGCCGAACGACAGCCAGGGCGGACGAGAATCGCTCAGCGTTCACGCAGATTCCCGTATTTAACGCTGTCGCTGGTCGTGGCCGATTTGCCTGCATTTCCCTGTATTCTACAGTGCAGCGGCAGGCGTTTTCCCCTCTTGGCTCCCTTTTGGCCGATCTTGGGGAAGAGCCCCCGACGCGCCCGGCCCGGCGCCGCCATACCCCCCCTTGGCCAATTATGCGGGCGCCCGCGTGTTGCTTGCGTAACGGTCTTCCCAAGGCAATCCGCTGGCGGCGTGCGCACGTACACGAAATGCCCAATTCTGCGGAAAAGCGCGTGATGCTGGGCGAACGGTCGATCACTTACGCGGCCCCAGCGATCGCGAGGCCCCTCCCCGGGCTTGGGCACCAGGTCCGCTATTCATATACTAGCCGAAGCACGTCGCGCAAGGGCCTTTCCAGAGGGGGTGTTCCAAGAGTTGGCTTGCGGTCTGCGGCAACGTGTCCAGCACCGACGTCTGGGGCGGCCCGGAGAGGTCAGCGGGTGACTGCTACACGACCAACAGCTACGGCTGCGCAATCCAACGCGCCTGCGCCCACAGAGCAACATCGGGCAGAATAGGCCGGCCGAAACGTCGCAGCTGCCGACAGGACGGTCCGGACCCGCTACCGCTGGTTTGTGGTGACTGGGTGCAGCATGTGTAGGCGGCCATCGGTAGACGGGATGGTCGATGGACGGAGTTTTCGACAGGGATAGGTTCGCACGGCGGGTCACTTCGAGCTGGACTCGGCGAGGATGTCATCCCAGAGCTTGCGGGCGAGTTGGATGTTGTGCAGACCGACGGCTTTAGCGGCGGCGATCCGGCGCGCGAGGGCGGCGGCGCGGGGGGCGTTGTCGCGTTGGAGGCCCGCCAGCCGTTTTCGCGCGCGGGTTTCGCGATCGGCGAGAGACTTCGTCCAGTCGAAGTAGAGGTCGCGGTAGCGGGCATTGTGGCAGTTCTGGCACGTACGGGCGTATCGGTCGGGTGTGGGGGAGTTGACGGCGGGGGCGTGACACTGGACGCACGTGGCCCGGCCGAGGTGGGGGTCCGGTTTGTCAATTCGTCCGGCCGACTGTCCGGGCAGCGACTGCGCGGCGGTCAGGTGGCACTGTTGGCAAACGGTGGGGGTTGGTTTGTAGCGTGTCGTATCGCCTTGCTTCTCGTGGCAGGCGACGCAGGAAAGCCCGGAGTGGAGCGCGTCGATCTTGAACGCCGAGTCGCGATTGTGGGTGAAACGAAGGGCATTGCCTTTCCAGCCTTTCTCGTCGTGGCAGGCCGTGCAGTCCCTCTTGATTTTCCCAAGGTGGGGGTCGCGATGACAGTCGGCGCAGCGTGAGGGCGTATCAACGAAGTGCGCGTCGGCCAGCCGTGGCGCGGGCTTGTGGCACTTGGCGCAGGCGACGGCGCGGTGCTTGCCGAGCAGGGGATACTCTGAGTCTCGGTTGTGTTGGAACAGCAGGTCCTTGCCGGTCCACCTGGTGTCGCTGTGGCAGGTGGTGCAAGCGGCCGCGAGCGTGTCCTGATGAGGATCCTTGTGACAGGCGGCGCAGTCGGTGGCCAGCCCGCGGAAGGTTGCCTCGGCCAGCGCCGCGCCGGGCTTCGGCGGCTTGTGGCACTGCTCGCACGCGACGGTCGGGTGGGCGCCGCGGAGTGCGAAGCGGCTGTCGCGGTTGTGCCGGAAGGCGACCGCGCGGCCGGTCCAGGCACTCTCGTTGTGGCAACGTTGGCAGTCAGCGCCGAGCGTCTGGCGGTGCGGGTCCTGGTGACAGTCGGCGCAACGAGCACCTACGCCGTAAAGCTGCGGGCCGCTTCCGGCCGAGGCGGCGGGGGGATGGCACTTCTCACACGTTGCGTCGACATGTCTGCCTTCCAAGCGGAAGCGGCTGTCGCGATCGTGATCGAAGGCCAACCGGGGGCGCCTCCATCCTTCGACACTATGGCAGCGACGGCAATCGGCGGCGCTGGGGTCGTTGTGGACGTTGATATGACAGTCGGTGCATGCCTCGAAGCGCAAACCGATGTAGCGGGTCCGGGTGACGCCGTCCGGACCGGTCTGAAGATGACACGCGCGGCAAGACACCCGGCGGTGCTTGCCATCGATGGGGAAGCGGGCGAGGTTGTGATTGAACCCGGCACCGTCGAAGTGGCGGATGTCGGCTTGGCGGCCCTGGTGATCGGCGTGGCAGTCGCGGCACGGGCCTGTCTGTTGCCCGTGGTAGCCGACCTTCTGGGCCATCACACGTGCGATCTTCGGGTGGCAGTCCAGGCAGGCCGAGTCCGGCGGCGGCTGGAACCATCGGTGGCAGGTGAAACACCCGCCGGCCCGGGTGGCTTCGGCGTGACCGGCGTACAGATCTCCGGGGGCAATGGCCCGTTCCTTGGCTCCTTCGAACGAACAGGCCCAAACAGCACCTGCGACGATTATGCCGATCGCAAGCAGCACCCCCATCTGGATCAAGCGTGTCTTTCGGTACACAAAGGCCCGGTAAAGATGCAGCGTAAGAAAAATGGACGCAGGCACGAAGGTAACCACGTGCACAATCCACGGCCCCAGGGCCGAAGGGACGAACATCATCGCCAGGCCCGAGGCGACACTCACCGGGAAGAACATGACCATGAAAAAGTATGCAATTGGCACTTCGGCATAGATGACCAGACTTGGCACAAATGCCATCCGTCGCAGAACGCGCCGCACCTTGCCCGAACTGGTATCCCCCCCAGGGCCCGAGCCGAACGGTACCTTTGCCGCCCAGACGAGATCTCGCAGCCCCCAGGACAGGCTCTTGCGCATTCTCTTGAGCAGTTCCCGGAAGCCGCCGTAAACGAGGCTCACGATCAACGTTTGTGCCACAGCGACCACCAGCACGAGCCCGGCGATTTGATGTACTATCGAGAGCACCCGGTGGCCCACGAGCGTGGTGCCGGTGAGTCGTTGACCGAGCATGGCGGCGCCCGTGCAGAACAGCATCAGATACGGGATCGCCTGGCTCAAGTGATAGGCGACCTCCAGCGGTACGAAACGACTGACGCTGTTGTTCTTCAATGGCAATTGAATCACCGGTCTCGATCGGAAGTCATGGGACGGGAACCTGCATCTCGAAGATCGTCACGGCGTCTGCCCCGTCGCGTCCCCGGCGAACGAGACGGATGCCCAGCTCGCGCGTCCCGTCGGGGACGACAAGCCGCCACTGCTTTGCCTGCCCGGCCGGGATCGCCCCGCCGCCTGATCGGGTCAGCTCCCACTGGGCGAGGGGCCTGGCCCCTCCGTCGTGGGCGATGTCGATTACTTCGACGGCCACTACTCGCACGCCGAAATCGCCCGTGGGCAGGTTGTGAGGCAGCTTGTTGATCACCGTGACGGTCGCGGCCCGGCCGGCCCAGGCGACGCTGACGGTGACGGGCGGTTCGTCCCATTGCGGGGTTAACTCGAAAGTGTGTCGCTTCTGGTCGGCGGCGCGCTCGAAGGCGACGATGACTCTGGACATTGGCCCTGTGGCCTGGGTCATCTTGCGATGGACGGCGGGCATGTGGCAATCCTGGCAGGTGGACCTGTCGGGCATGTCGGAGGCGAGCCACTGTTTGAGCGTGCCTTCGTGGCAGCGTCCGCAGAAGCGGCTGTCGCGGTAGCGAGCCGGATCGACCTTCACCGGGTGGGGCGCGACCAGGCCATCGGGGTCGATTGGACCGGCAAGTGTGCCTTCTTCCAGATGACAGGAAACGCACGTTACGCCCGTTTCGCGCCCCGTGGTGCGGACGGCGGGCCGGGTGGCGGTATACTGCGGGGCGGGAGCATGGCAACTGAGGCACTTTTGGAAGCGGTAGTTGTCGGTCGCCTGTCGGTAGTGCGGGTTGGTCCAGGCACGGGCATGGGGCGAGCCGATCCACTCGCGATGGATCTCGACGTGGCAGGCGCCGCACGCGGCGGCACGGGGGAACGAATCGCCCTCGACGCGAGTCAACTGACGCATCGTGCAACTGAGGCTAAGCGTCAGCATCGCCAGCAGCACGAACGGCGCCGCCAAGTCAGATGGTTTCCAGGACGTTCTCGAGCGCATCGATGGCACCTTGTAACTCGCCCTCGGTGATGATCAGCGGCGGCATCCAGGTCAGGACATTTCGGCCGGGGCCGGTCTTGCCCAGCAGATAGCCCGCGTCTTTCATCCGCTCCAGGACCGCATCGGTGAGTTCCGCGGCGGTCCGGTCATCCACGGGATCGAGTTCCATGCCGAGCATCAGACCCAGCCCGCGGACCTCGCGTACGCACTCGAAACGGTCGCCCACCGCGTCCAGACGCTGTCGCAACCACTGGCCGAGATGCTCGGCGCGGTCGACCATGCGATCGCGCTGTAGCACTCGGAGCATCGCCAGCCCCGCCACGGCCGTCACCGGGTTGCCGCCGAAGGTCGACGCGCCCGGGCGGGTGTAGCTGGCCGCAATTTCATCCGTCGTGGCGAAAAAGCCAATCGGCGTGCCGCCACCTAGGGCCTTGCCACCCGTGACGATATCAGGGGCAACGGACCAATGGTCCATCGCGAACATTCTGCCTGTACGGCCGAAACCAGTCTGGACCTCGTCGGCGATCAGCAGCATATCGTAGCGGTCGAGCAGTTCCCGCAGCCGCGGGAAGTACTCCGGCGGCGCCACACAGATGCCGCCGTTGCCCTGGATCGGCTCGACGAACATCGCTGCGGGGCGGCCGCTGGTGGAGGTGTTGATGGCGTTCTCGACCGCCTGCACGCATTCGTAACTACAGGAGCCGAACGTCCGACCTACCGGGCAGGCCGAGCAGGTTGGGTGGGGCACGAGGGTGATCCCGCCGACGGGGTCCGGGTCGGTCCGCCAAAAGGCAAGCCCTGTCAGGCTCATGGCGAGTTTGGTGCGTCCGTGCAGGCCGTTCTGGAATGCGAGGAACTCGCTGCGCCCGGTATGCAGGGCCGCGAGCAGCGCAGCGCCCTCGTTGGCCTCGGAGCCGCTGGCACAGAAGAACGTACGCCCGATCTGGCCGGGCAGTACGGAGGCGAGGGCCTCGGCGAGGTTGACGATGGGTTCGGTGAGGTAGATGGTGGTCGTATGTTGAAGTGTTCTGACCTGGCGGCAGATTGCGTCGGCGACTTCGGGATGACAATGCCCCAGTGCGTGGACGCTGACGCCGCTGTAGAGGTCGAGGTAGCCCCGGCCCTGCGTGTCGTACACGTGCACGCCCTCGCCGCGGACGATCTGTGGCGGGTCGGCGTAGAAGTGGTACACGCAGGGAATCAGGTGCCGCTTCTTCTTCTCGAGCACGGCATCGGGGCCGATCGGTTCATTGGACAACTTGGCTCACCTCCATCGCGTTCTTCGCCGCCGGATGCAGGGCGAGGCGGGCCAGCGGGCCGTCGCCAAGCGGCCGATTGACGGCCTGTCGGATTCGGTCAATGCCCCCGGGCACGTCGACGGGCTGTCCGACGCGGAGGGAGTCGATCGCCACGCGATAAACGGCTACCACAGCGGCCACAACGTCGGGGACGTCCAGTTGGCCTTCGACGCGAATGCCCGCTACACCCGCGCCGGCCAACTCCGCCAGGCTCGGCAGCACCGTCACATCAGCGGCCGTGTAGATGTGATTTCGGCAGCGCCGATCGCACTCGACGCGGAAGCTCTGGCCGGACGGATCCTGCAGTTCGAACTGCCCGTGTGCGCAGTCGATAGGACAGACGTCCTGCGGCGAGATGCCGGCGGTGGCCGCAATCATGCAGTGCTCCAGTAGCATTCCCGGCAAGGGCCCTTGGCCGATGGCCTCAACCGGCAAGCGGGTCGCCGTCGCCATCGCACGCAACTCGTCGAAGGTCAGTTCGACCGAGGCCGTGACACGCGTAGCGCCCATGGTGGAAAGCTCGTCGACGGCCACGCTGTTTGTGGCGTTGCACCCAAAGTCGGCCAGGATGTCCGCACCACCGGCCTCGGCGGCGACCTGCAGTGCGCCCAGGTTGCCCGCGCCTACCGTCAGCGAATTCAGAACGGGTGAAAGTTGGCCCAGCCACCATCGCCACTCGGCCATGTCGCGCTCGTCGCAGATTCGCGGGCTAAGAACACCGAGGCGAGTATGGCGCCCAGCCAACTGTTCCACAAGCTCCTGCACCTCGGCCGGCGAACATGCGGGGTGGCGGACCAGGCGGTCTCCGGTCAGATACACCGCGTCGGCACCGGCGTCAGCGGCGGCCCGGGCGGCGGGTATATCGGCGACGTGGGCGATCAATTCCAGTTGTCCGCCGCCCTCGCCCATGGCCACAGGGCGGCCGGCCGACAGCGTTGGCTGCGGAGCGCGATGGCTGAAGAAACGCGGTTCACGGCGGCCGGTCGGGTCGATCGAGACTGGGCCGGGATTGCGGAAGGCGTGGGACGTGGTGAGTTCCCGGACCCGCTTGTTCCAGAGATCGGCCATCGTCTCGGCGCTGGTGGCGTAGCCGTGGGGATCCTCGAAGTAGGCATCCACGGCCTCGCGGAAGGCGGCGACAATCGGGGTGAGGAACTCGGTGCTGCGCATACGGCCTTCGATCTTCAGCGAGACGATGCCGTTCTGGACGAGTTGCGGAATGTGCTGAAAGAGGCACATATCCTTCCGGGCCAGCAGGAATCCTTCGTTCATCTCACCGGGCTGGGCGCCGCCGCGGCTGCGGAGCCGCCATTGCCACCGGCACGGCTTCATGCAGCGGCCGAAATTGGCGCTTTTGCCGAACAGGATGCCGCTGAGATGGCACTGGGCGCTTTGGGCGACGCACATGTCTCCGTGGACGAAGTACTCCATCTCGAGGCCTGAGACCTCGCCGATTCGTCGCACCTCGTGCAGTGGGATGTCGCGGGAGGTGATCGCGCGGGTGAAGCCTATCATGCTTAGAGTCGCCGCCGAGGCGGCGCTGTGGACGTTCATCATCGTGCTGGCGTGCAGAGGAACGTGCACGCAGATTTCCCGAGCCATGGCGGCGGCGCCGAGGTCCTGGACGATGATCGCGTCGGGGCACAATTCTCCCAGCGTCGAGAGTATCTGTCGGAGTTGCGCCACCTCATCTTCGAGGATGAGGCTGTTCAGAGTGAAATACAGCTTTCGGTCGCGCCCGTGGGCGATGGCGATGGCCTCGGCGAGCTCCTCGTCGGAGAGGTTGTAGCTGCTTCGGTGCTGCCGCATGTTCAGGCCCTTGCCGCCGAGGTAGACCGCGTCGGCGCCGGCGTCAATGACGGCTCGGACAGTCTCCAGCGTCCCCGCGGGGGCCAGCACTTCGGGTTTTCGGTTGAGATCCATCAGTTACTTCCTTCGCACTCGGGCAATGTGCGATCGCGGACGAACGCCTCAACGATCGCGGATATTCTGTCTTCCTCCCCGCGGAAGAAATGGTCTCCCGCCGGCTGGACACAGACCTGCGCCCCCGGGCCCGCGACGCATCGGAGAGAGGCGACCTCCTCGTCGGAATAGAGGAAGTCGCCCTTGGTGAGGAACACCAGGCAGGGCTTCTCGCAGCTGGCTAGAAACGAGAAACTCACGCGCGTCAACGGGGGCGCGACGGCAACCATGCATTCCACGCGGCCGTCTTCGCAGCCGTGCATCAGCCCGACGGCCGAACCGAACGAGTAGCCGAGCACCGAAAGCGGCAGGCCCCCGCCGGCGCCGGCGAGTTCGTCCGCCGCGGCGGCCACGTCGGCGAGCACGTCGGCATAGTTCTTGCTCTCCTCCACGTCGTGCCAGTAGTCGAACGCGGAGGTCCGCGGCGGGAGGTCGATCTCGCTATCGGCGACGCCCCGGTAGTCGAACCGCAAGGTGACAGCCTCGGCGGATAATCGCCGAGCCAGGGCGCGGACGACGTTGTTGTTCATGTCGCCGGCGAAGTGCGGGTGCGGGGGGCAGATGAGCACGGCCCGGACGGGCGTTGCGGTGGCCGGGTAGCCCAGGACGCCGGATAGCCCGAGCCGCCCGGCTGCAAACGTTACGCGCTCTTCGATGATCGTCTCGATCTGCATTAATACAGTCCCGTTACGGGTCTTGTCGTCTGGTCGACGATGGGCTCCGGCTCGCGCAGGCCGTCCAGGACAAAGCCATCGCCGGCGGCGCTTTCGGGCGGTCCGATGCGAACGGCGGTGTCGCGTTCGATCATGTTGGGAATGAACTGCAGCTCGTCCAGGCGATTGACAACGACCTGCCCCCGCTCGCCATAGGGCATGGGCCGTGTTAAACGCTCGGCGTCGGCGTCGGCCGATTGCTCGATAATCCGCGTGATCAACCGGCGGCCGTGCGGATAGTAGTCCGTGCCGGTATCGGGGCTGTAGTTCAGTTCGGGCATCATGCCGAACAGCGTATTGCCGTAACCGGAAAGCACGACGGCGTTGGGGAAGTCCACGCCGAGCTTCTCACGGAAGGCGGGGCCGGCGGCCATTCCGCCGAGGTGCAGCCCGCCGATGCGCTCGCGGAGGCCGGCGTCCATCTTCTCGCTGAGGCTCGTCAGGACGCGCGGCGTGGCGAAGATCACGCCGATCCGCTGACTCTGCAGCACGCGGAGGGCCTGGTCCTCGATGTGCTTGAGGTAGCGCCCCCAGGCGAAGGTACCGGCAACGAGTGTCTTGGCCCATCGCGGGTCGAAGTCGGTGGTGAACGGATCGGGCGAGCCCATCGCCTTCGCGCAGCAGCGGGCGGCCTTGCCGATGACGTGCGGACCGGACGGGCCGATGAACAGCCAGCTCTGGCCCCTGGGGAAGCCCGCGCGGGAAGCAGCCGAGAGGAACGGCTGGACGAAGGCGGCGTCGAATTCGTCCTCGCGGTGCACGGCGAACTTCGGCGGCCCCAGCGTGCCGGCCGTCTCGGCGACGACGAACTCTTCGCGGCGATGCCGCTGTGAAGCGGGGACGAAGTCTTCAACGGGGCGTTCGGCCAGGGCCACCGAATCCATCGGGCCGAGCACGGGAAGGTCTTCGGGCGAGCCAATCCTCTCGCGAGGGTCGATTCCGAGGTCGGCCGCTCGCCCAAGCCAGTACGGGCTGCCGCCGTCGGGGTCGAAGTGCACGGCGATTACGTGCCGCAGCCAAGTCGTCAGGACGTCGGGGGCAGTGGTGTCGGGGGTCATTTCTTCCTCCAGAGCCGCAGCACGTTCACGCAGGCTGGAAGGACGAACAAGTCAGCCGCCAGGGCCGTCAGCATGGTTACGCCGGCCAGCAGCCCGAAGTAGACGATCGGCCGGAAGCTCGCCAGGCAAAGAATGGCAAAGCCGGCGGCGGCGACGACGGACGTGCAGAACATGGCCCGCCCGGCCGTGCCGAGGGTGGCCGACGCTGCAGCGGGAATGTCCGCACTGGAGCCAACGGCCCGCCGATACTGTGAGAGGAAGTGGATGGTATCATCGGCGGCGATCCCGATGGCGACGCTGGCGATCATGACGGTCGCACTATCAAGGGCGATGCCGGCTGCAGCCATCAGGGCAAACATCGCGAAGACCGGCAGCAGGTTCGGCAGCAAGGCCGCCAGCCCCGCCATCGGGGACAGGAAGAACAGGGCGATCATGATCAGCACGGCGGCAGCGGCAATGCCGAAGCTGCGAATCTGCGTGTTGACCAGCGACCGTTGGACGTCGTTGATCAGCGGTACGATCCCAGTAATGCGATACTCGCCGGCCGGGCCCAACTCAGTGGCGACCTGGGCGTGGAGGTACTCCAGCAACGGGTAGAACTCGGCCGAACCTATCGCTCGGACGAGTACGGACATGCGAAGGGAAACCTTTCCGTCGGCGGCGTGGCGATATCGCAAGGCCATCTGCTGCAGGAGCCTCACCGAGGCGAGCAGCTCATCGGGGCTGCGGGCCAGCGCCGAGAAGTCCGGACGCAGGGAGAGGAACTCGCCGGCGTGGACCGCCCTGGCCACCTCCGGCCGCTTGCCGATCGTCCCGGCCAGGCGGGTCAGTGCGGCCACCAGCCGGGGCTCGTCCCTGGCGTCGGCGGTCACGTCGATCTCGACAGTGTAGAAGCCGGTGAGCCGTTGGCCGACGAAAGCGTAGTCTTGTGCGATGCTGGACTCTTCGGGGAAGAACTTGAGAACGTTGGATTCCGCCCGAGTCTGGAAAGCAGCGACGACGCAGCCGGCCAACAATACGGTCGCCGGGAGAACGACGCGCCATCGCGATCGTGCGATGACCGCCCCGGATCGGCCGGACCAGTGGGGCCTGATCGCACGCGGATGCCGGCCTGGCCCGCGATGGAGCAGGACGAGCAGGCCTGGGATGATGCCGGCGTTGCACACGAAGGCCAGGAGCATGCCGACCGCGGCAAACATGCCGAAGTCCCTCACCGGCTGCATGTCGGAGATCATCAGGGACGCAAAGCCCACGGCCGTGGTCAGGCTCGTCAGCAGCAGGGGGCGCAGCAGTTCGCCCAACGCCTGGCGGGCCGCCTGTGCCGGGTTGCCGCACTCGGCGAGTCGTGCCGCGAAGCGAGAGCAAAGGTGGATGCCGCCGGATAAGGCCAGTACGAACAGTAGGGCCGGAAGCACGGCCGTCACCATGTTCAACGTTCGGCCTGCCCAGACCATGATGCCCATCGTCCAGGCCACCCCGGCCCCGACGGCGAGCATACAGACGATCACGCGGCGAAAGCTCCGCAGCATCACCACCAGCACCACGACGCACAGGGCCATCGCCATTGGCAGGAACAACCGCGACGCCTGCAGCGAGCCCTGGTCCAACTCCACGTTCAACAGCGGCGTGCCGGCGAAGTGCAGCGGGAACCGGCGACCGGCTGCGTCGTGGGCGACTTTCTTGATCTCTGTAACGGTGTTTCGGCGGCTCGCGGGGCCGGGAAGCGGTTTGAGGAACACGAACAGGCCTACCGTCCGCCCGTCCGGACCCAGCAGGAGATTCTCGAAGACGTCGTTGTTCTTCGCCTGCCGTTTCCATTCCGTCGGTTTGCCCCACATCGCCCCGGCGGCGGTCGGCAAGTCCAGGACGTCCCGCACGCCGCTGACGCACTTGAGGCGTTCTGCCAGGTCCCGCTGGACCTGAATCGACTCCGGCGAGAACGGATCCTCCGTATCGAGAGCGACCACGACGAACTCCTCGCTGCCGTACTTGCCGAGGAATTCTCTATACGCCGCGTACTCGTCGCCATCACGATGCAGCCAGACCTCCATCGAGTTGTCGATCTCCAGGCCGGTAAGGGCGTACAGCGGGAGGATCGCGCTGGCCGCCAGAAGCATCGCTGCCAGCGGCGAGAACCGCGAGAATAGGTTCGCTCGGGCCGCCACGTCAGGCACCTCCCTCGACACGGCCGGGCCCGAACGGATGCTTGCGGAAGAAGGCGGACAGCACGACGGTCAACCGCAGGCCGACCTCGACGTCGCCTTCGATATCGATCCGACGGTCGAAGAACGCCTGCTGTGCGTTTAAGCGGCCGGCGACGATCTCGCCAAAGGCGGCCCGGTCGACAATGAACGTGCACTGGTAGGTGTGTGCGTTGGCGTTAATCGACCGCACCATGCCGTCGCGGATGTCGACGGCCCAGTGCTGCTCGGGCCGGTCTCTTGGGACGACACGGAACGTGGCGGTGAGTTTCCGCACGTCCGGCAACAGTAGCTGGTTCATTCGGGCGGCCAGGAACTCGCTGAAATAGCGGTCGAAGTCGCCCATCTCAGGTGGCGAGTCAGCCGGCGCGGGCACCCGCGGTTTCCAGTCGACGGCGCGTGCGTAGGCCACCAGCCGTTCGTAGAGGGCCAGGCCGTCGGCGGGCGATGCGATGTTCGCACCGGCCAGAGCCGCGTCGGTCTTGCTGCGATCGAACACCGGCTCGGCCTGCATGTACGGGGCGTAGTTCTTGCTGACGCGTTGGAAGAGCCGCTCGGCTCGGCTGGGCGGACGCTGACGGAACGCGCTCTCGTCGACTAGTTGCAGACAGTCCGGCCCGAACAACTCACAGAAAAAGCCCCGAAGCTCTCCGAGCGTTACCGGCGCCGGATGCGTGATGTGGTACGTGCCTGGCTCGCCGCGGGCGATGAGATGCAGGGCGACCTTGGCCAGGTAGTCTGCGGGGATAATGTTCTTGGTCACGTCCGCTCGGGCCGTTACGCGGGTCACCCCGTCGTCCCCTGAGACGCCCGAGTCGAAGAATCGCATCAGGTGGTAAATCGTGTTGAAACGAATCGTCCGCCCGGTGACCGAATCGCCCACAATGATCCCTGGCCTGAGGATGATGGCCGGCAGGTGTGTGCTCTTGGACCATTCATGCACCAGCGCCTCGCCTTGGCACTTGGAACGCTCGTAGGAGTTGTTGAACTCCTGACCGACGTCCAGTTCGTCCTCGCGGACCACGCCGCTACGGCCCCCGGCGACGTAGGCGGTACTGACGTGGACAAGCGGCACACGCAGTCGCCCACCCAGGGCCAGCACGGCCGCGGTGCCTTCCACGTTGCTCTTTCGGTTCTGGTGAGTCCCGGCGTCGTCGAATTGCGTGGAGGCGGCGCAGTGCCAGATGGCCGAGATGTCATGGAGGGCCCCGGCGGCGCCGTTGAGCCCGAGCCCAGGCTGGCAAAGATCGCCCCTGACGACCTCCAGGCGGTCGCCCCAATCGCCGGCGCCGGCTGTGTCGAGGGCCGCCGCGGCACGGGCGCGGGCCGCCGAGTCGGTCCGATCCCGCACCATGGCCACGATGCGAACCCCCCTTCGCAGCGCCTCGGCCGCTAGCCAACTGCCGACGGTGCCCGTCAGCCCCGTCAGGAAGACGGTGTCGCCGTCGTGCAAGACAGTCATTTCGTCACCGTCTCCGTCAGGCTGATCGGTTCGGTCCCCGGTCCGCCGTAAGCTGCCAGCAGTTCACGGAATCGGTTCATGCCAGCCAGTTCGGCCGGGCCCAGATCATAGCAAATATTGTCACGCAGATAGCGGCGGCAAGTGTCGCTCGGGAGGTTCAGCCGTTCGGCGCACATTGCCGCAAGGAGATCGATCGAGGCGGCGCCGCGCTGCCAGGCGGCGCGCAGCACGCGCGTCAGCCCCGGCTGATCCTGACAATCGCGTCGGCAGGCCCAGACGGCGAACACAAAGGGCAGGCCCGTCATCGTCCGCCATTCGCTGGCCAGGTCGTAGCTCCAGGGGGCCGGCGGCGACAGAATCGCACGGTCCCCGATGATGACCTCCGCGTCGGCCGATCGGCCTGGAGGCAGGAACCGGACCCGATCACCCAGGCCGAAGTGTTCCCGGAGCAGCAGACGCGACAGCGCGTTGGCCGTCCGCGATTCGGGATCCATCGCGACGGAGGTCACTTCCTCGACGGGGCGTCGACACTGCAACAGTACGCTTTTGACCGGCCCGGGCGACGCCACGCCCAACGGCGTCGCCACGTGCACGTCCGGGGCGCCGAACAGATCGGCCACCGGGATGATCGCCGCGTCAACGTCGCCGCACTGCAGCATGGCCAGTGTCGCCCGTGGCGCCAGGGGCACCAGCTCCACAGTCGGGCAGACCTCCGGCAGAAAATGCGTCAGCGGCAAGGCGTTAGCGTAGGGGGTAACGGCAAAGCGGTACATCAACACTCTCCTTCCTCTGCACCTGCGGCCCCGGCGGCCGGCAGGACGACCCGAAGAATGGTTCCCCTTCCCTGCCCGGTGTCGATGCTGATGACGCCGCCGTGAAGTTCGGCGACCTTGCTGCAGATACTCAGGCCCAGCCCCGTCCCGCCGGTTTCGCGCCCCCGGCCGGAATCGCTACGGTAGAAGCGATTGAAAAGCTTCGGAATCTCCTCGGGGGCGATCCCCGGGCCACTATCGCTGACTACCACCTCCACGGACCCTTCGGTGGCGCTGGCGGCCACGCGAATCGACCCGCCGGCCGGCGTATGCCGCAGGGCATTGTCGACGAGGTTCGCCAGCAACCTGCGCAGCAGCGCGGGCCGGCCTTCCACCAGTAGGGAAGGGGCCCGCGTGACCTCGACGTGGATGTTCTTTTCCTCCGCCGCAGCAGACCAGAGCTCCTCCATGTCTGCCAGGACGTCCGCGAGGTCGACGGGTACCATCTCCCCCTCGACTTCCCCGCTGTCAAGGCGACTCAGCAACATCAGGTCGTCAATCAACCGGCGCAGCCGCATCGTTTCCTCGTAGGCCTCGTCCATTACCTCCCGAGCCTTGGCTGGGCTCAGTTGCCGGTCCAGGCTCGTCTCCAACACCGCCGCCAGTCGGGCCAAGGGCGTGCGAAGTTCGTGGGCGGCGTCACCCGTAAACTCGGTAACCAGGGAAAACGCACGGGACATGTCGGCGAGCATTTCGTTGACGGCCTCTCCGAGGCGGTCCACTTCGTCCCCGGTGCCGCGAACGGGCAGCCGACGACCAAGTGAGGAACTGCGAATCTGCTGCAACTGGGCGAGCATGTCTCCGAACGGTTGCAGGCTCCGCCGGGCCACCCACCGTGCACCGACCGCGCTGAGGATAAGGATCACAGGCACGGTTGCCAGCAGGTAGTTGCGCAGGAGGGCGATGCGATCCTCGACCCGATCGATTCGAAGGCCCAGTTCGAAGGCGAAGGTCTTCCCCGAGGGCGACCTCACCGGCTTGATCGCGTACCAGTAGGTCCCAGTGCCTTCGGCGCCGATCAGCGTGTAGCGAAGCTCCTCCCCGGCCAGCGCCCTGGCGATGACGTCGGGTCCGCCGTGCGGGGCGCCGGCGACGTTATCGACGTCCACAACCAGGCGTGTCTTCTCGTCGTAGATCTGACAGGCAATCGGATACGCCATTCGCGCCTGCGTGAAATGCTCGCGCATTTCTCTGGCCAGCGTGGTCGGGTCATCCAGCGATGCCTGGTACTTCAGCGAGTATTCGCCGAACTCATCCGTCAGAAACCCGCGCATCTCCTTTCGCATCTGGTGGGCGACCAGGAAATAGACCACTGTCACCAGCAGCAGCGAACTGGCGCCGATCACCGTGAGATTCAGCAGAAGGAGTCTATTCCTGAGTTGCATGGTCGTTCCGCGACTCCCGGACGATGTATCCAATCCCGCGTACGGTGTGGATCAGCGGCTCCTCACCGTCAATCGTAAGCTTCTTGCGCAGGCGGCTGACCACCACCTTCAGCACGTCAGAGAACATATCGAAGTCCATGGTCCAGACTTTCTCGATGATGTCGGTGCGTGTCACAACCGTTCCCTTGCAGATCACCAGATACTGCAACAAGGCGAACTCTTTCGGTGTCAGGGCAAGTTCCCGTGGCCCGCGAAACGCCTGGTGCGTCTCCGGCCGGATGACCAGATCAGCGCACGTCAAGGCTGTCGGATGGAGCGAGTCCTTCCGACGCCCCAGCGAGCGGACCCTCGCCATCAGTTCGGCCAGAGCGAACGGCTTGGTCAGATAGTCGTCGGCGCCGAGGTCCAGGCCCGTGACCTTGTCGGCCACGGCATCGCGGGCCGTCAAGACCAGCACCGGAACCGCCGAGCCGCCCGACCGCAGGCTCTTCAGTACGTCCAGCCCGGAACGTTTGGGGAGCATGATATCCAGGATGATTGCATCGTAGGCCTCCGTGTCGGCCAGTGACCAAGCCTCATCGCCATCGGACGCCAGGTCGACGGCATGGCCCTGCTCAACGAGAGCCTGCCGGAGGAATTCCGCCAGTTTCCGATCATCCTCAGCAATCAGAACTCGCATTCGGCACTCCCGGGGTCCGCGGGCCGTTTTCCGGCGCCGCCGCGTGCAATTCGCGTCATTATACACAGCGCGAGGTTACAAAAAGGTATCCAGCCGGTGATTCTTCGGTAAACCCCGGGCCTATCTGCCACGCGGTCGGCTTGGGCGTCCACGGCGAAGCAACCTTACGCGGGTATTCCTCGGAGAAGGGGTTATGCGGCCCCAGTGTCGGCCGTACCGACACAAGTTGACCATTACCCGGGAGGAGCGTAAGAAACACGAAGTCGTCCTGTCATGGGAGGACGATTCCGGCGATCCGGGCAACTACCGCACGACACTGACGCTGTAGCAGGGCTCGGATGAAGAGGAACCACGGGCAATGTGATCCTTCTGGGGCAGCCGAGCAACTCGATTTCCCCGCTAGCCTACCGGCGATCCCGTTGCTTGACCAACCGGATGGACCCTTGACGCTCCGGCCCGTGCAGTTCGTACCCCTCGGCGTCGGTGACGCTCACCACCGGCCCGCCGCGATACATCGTCGTCACGATGGCCAGTAGCTCCTCCCCGCGCACCACGTTGGTGATATGCCCGCCCCACAGGAGGTACTTCAGGTCCCGCCACGCCGTCGTCCGGCTGACGCCGAACGCCTCAGCGAACGCCCCCGCCAAGTATCTGGTGTATTTCCACCCCATGATTCCCAGCCGGTCCAGGGCCTCAGCCATCGCTTGCCGTCGCTCATCGGCCGCCCGTCGCCGCTCGGCGTTGTACCTCCTCCGGCCGCTGGCCCGCTTGTTGACCGTCTTGGCGTCCGTCCAGTTCCGCCAGTCAGATTCGCTTATTGTTGCACACAGATGAGGCCCGTTTAACAGGCCCTCCCCCTTCATCCGTTGCCCTGTTGCTCTTCGCCACTGGCCACCCCAATCATCGCCAGAATCCCCGCCCGAATCGCTTCCGGCAGCCTTGGCCAAGCGTCGATCACGGCTGACAGGTCGGGGTCCCCGCTGGCGCGCTTGTCGTTTTGCTTGTCGTCCTGCTTGTCGTTCTGCTTGTCGGTACGCCGTTCATCGCACGGGCCGCGCGATTCACTTCCCTGCACTGTCGGGGCCGCACCTGAGCGTCCGGCAGGCGGCGTTCCCCCCCTGTTCACAGGTCCTTTCGTCATCTCAAGTCACCGCAGGGCCGCACCATTCTCCTCGGTGCGTGGGCCGCTTGAATCAATAGGACAGCCCCCCTCTTGGCGACTCTTAATCAGCAGGTCCCGGGTCCAAGTCCCGGCTCCTTCAGTACCAAGCCCCGTTAATGGCGGGGCTTATGTTTTGTGAATCCGCTGGTCCCGAATTGGGTCTTCGGCTTGCGCTACACCTGCGCCACATCGGGCGTCAGTTTCTTTGGGGCGGCGGATGTCCGGTTTGACCGGCCGGGCTCAGCGGGTATCATGGTCCTGGGCGCCCGCCCCTCTGGGCGCCAAGCGGCGGGCTGGTCTCCCCCTACCAGGTCGCTGCACCTTTGCGCGGCCTGAGCGTGTGACGTGGATAGAGAACTGGCGACTGGCCGTCCCTTGTGGCCAGCCGCCAAGTTGGCGGACGAATTGCCCTACCAAGGGCATCATCGGTGAGCCTGGAGGCCGACTTTACTTAGGGCCCCGGGATGCCACCGACCGGGGAGCCCCGGCCACAGTATGTCGACCCGCCGCTCTCGAAGCCGCTGGCCGCAACCGGAAGCGCGCCCATCGCCGTCAGGCCGATGGAGATCACCGTCCCGCTTCCTGAACGTTCTTTCATCACCTACCCCTTTCCTTGCCGCCTGGAGACGTGAGAGGAGACCATGCCTTATGAGGTAAGCGGCCATCAGTTGGCGCGCAAGGTTCTGCTCAGCGGGATCCACAAGGCACGGTCGGCGTCACAGCCCGGCAACGCTCTGATGCCCGCCTGTCAGAGCCGGAGAAATGCTTGCTGATCTCGAAGATTGTGATAGAATAGTCAGAAAGGCCGACGGCGGTCGTCGGTCAGAGTCTATCTGGGAAATCCCGGCTGAGACCGTGATCGTTACCCACGCGGACAACGATCCAGATAGAAACGGACGAGGCGCGGTCGCCTACTCTTACAGAAGCACTCGATGTGTTGGCCAGTCGGCCGACGGAGGGATGTATCATGCTTAGTCGTTCCAGCGCTTGGGTTGTGCCGGCTACGGTGGCCCTACTCTTTATGCTCGTGGCCGGGCCCACCGGGGCGGCTGCCGACCCGGCTGTCCAGGCCGTGGCCGACCGCGTTTCTCAGACGCACTACCAGACGTATCACCTGGACGTGGAGAACATGGGGCTCGGGCTCTACGGTGGGGCCGGCTACGACATGGGCTATCGAAACCGCGATGGCTGGGCGGGCCCCGGTACCCTTGGCAATCAGGAAGCCCGTCTGTACCTCCAGGACGCGTTCACGGCCATGGGCCTGAGCGTCTCGGTGCAAGGAAGCTACTCCAACGTGGTCGGCGAACTGCCCGGCACGACAACGCCCGAGAACATCTACGTCATCGGCGGCCATTACGACCACCTCGGCGGCGACCGGCCCGGCGGCGACGACAACGCCTCCGGCACGGCCGGCGTGCTGGAGGCGGCCCGGATCTTGAGCCAGTACCAGTTCGAGTCGACCATCCGTTTGATCGGTTTCAATGCCGAAGAAGACGGCCTGCGGGGAAGCAAGGACTACGTCGACAACCACGTGATTCCGCGCGGCGAGAACATCGTGGGCATGGTCAACATGGACATGATCTTACGGCCGGGCTCGGATGATGATCCAAATACGGTCATCGACGCCGAGGTGGAGACCAATGGATCCCTGCCCTGGGCTCAGGCCTATGTGCAGGCGGCGGCCGACTATGTCCCTTCCCTGGTCATCGGCAAAATCTGGAGCGACCGGGGGGACTCTTGGAGCGACAATGACTCGTTCCAGAAGAGAGGTATCCCGTCCTTCCTGGTCATCGAGAATTCGTGGGATGACTGGGATGTGGCGAATTCGTACTACCACACGTACGAGGACGCCTCGGACCGGCTTGCTAACGACCCGGACAGCCCCAGCGGCGTGACCTACGATTTCGCTTTCGCGACCGACGTTACCCGGGCCGCCGTAGCCTTGATAGCCCAAGAGGCCATTCTGGTGGCCGGGCCCACCATCCCCGGAGACGCCAACGGCAACGGCTTCGTCGACGACATCGACATGGCGATTCTGCTGGGCAACTGGGAGCAGGACGCGTTGATCATCTCCACGTGGGCGTTGGGCAACTTCACCGAGGTCAGCCTCGGCGACACCGACGTAAACGACACCGACCTGTCCGTCCTGCTGGGAAACTGGACCGGCCCCCCGCCGCCGGCCGGAGCCGCCGTCCCCGAACCCGCCACGCTGGCCCTGCTGGCCCTCGGAGGGCTGGCGATGCTGAGGCGCCGTCGGAAGTAAGACATCGCAGGCCCAGGGGCCTGAACGGTCACCGGCTTTGGTCGTCTCTGTTCGGCAAAGGAGAATGCGATGAGAGCAGGAATTCTGATTCTTGTTGTCGCCCTCAGCCTGGGCGGTATCGTCAACGCCGCAATCAATGATAATCTGGTCGCGTACTATCCTCTCGAAGACGGATCGGGACTGGTCGCCGCCGATCGGGCCGGCACCAACGACGGTATCCTCGCCGGCCAGTTCAACGGTACCAACGGGTGGACGACCGGCAAGATCGACGGCGGCCTGGAGTTCACGCGTTCGGCTCGCGACAACCCTTACCCGGACACCACCAATATCGGTTGGATCGAAGCCGACGGCCTGCTCGATGGCATCGGTGAAAGCGGCGTCCTCAATGACACCGATTCCTACACCTTCTCGGCCTGGGCGAAATGGGCTCCGCAACAAGGAGGCGATTCCGGGTGGGGCTACGCTATCTGGGGAGCGAACACGGTTGCCAGTGCGAACGGTAACGTGATGCGTATCGGCGCCAACAAAACCGCTGACGGCGTCTTCACACGCACCGACCACGCCTTCGGCGCCGGGACGGTGGACTGGACGGACCAGGAATGGCACCTCTTCACGATCACCTTCGGGCCCGACGGCAACGCCGATTGGTACATCGACGGATCGCTCGTCGTCAGCAAGGCCGACGACCCCAGCCTGGATCGCGAGAAGCTCTGGAGCACCGGCGGTCTCTTCCAGTTCGGCATGGAGATGGAAGGCAACCAGGCCACGGATGGCTGGAGCGGCAAGCTGGATGAATTGGCGATCTGGAATCGCGAATTGACTGCCCAGGAGATCTCCGATCTTTACAACAACGGTGATGGCGTGTCGCTGTTGTTGGCGGACCCGGAGCTGCCCGGCGATGCCAACGGCAGCGGGTACGTCGACGATCTTGACCTGGCGATTCTGCTGGGCAACTGGGAGCAGGATCCGTCGATCATCTCCACGTGGGGGCACGGCAACTTCACCGAGGGCAGCCTCGGGGATACCGACGTGGACGACGCCGACCTGGCCGTGCTGCTGGGCAACTGGACCGGTCCGCCCCCGCCGGGCGGTGCCGCGGTCCCCGAGCCGGCCACGCTGGCCCTGCTCAGCCTCGGCGGCCTGTCGGTGCTGAGACGTCGAAGATCCTGAGCCTGTCGAAGGGCGTAGGGTGCATAACTTGTTATGCACGTGTTGATTGCGGGTTGCACCCAGGCAGTAAGGACGCGTGCAGAACGAGTTCTGCACCCTCCCGGCTGTTTACGGCGCCCGGGGAAAGGGGTCTCCGATGGCACACGGCAAGTGTCCGTCGTGCGGCAAGCGGTTGCATCTGCCCACCCGGCGCGGGCGCGAGCCCATCTGGCAATACCGGATTGGGCCGACCCGCCTAAGGGAATCGAAAGATTTGGGTAGGCGCGGGGGGGGGAAGGGAGTATAATCCACTCTCACGTTGGGCGGATGAGCCAGGAGAGGTGATTCGGATTTCATTGATTCTACGCTGGCTACTTCGCCACTGTCGCAGTCTAGCAGATCCCATCTTGGTGTCTGCGGCGCAATTAGTGGACGTATCGTTCTTGTTGGGTCGATCTGAGCAGTCGACCTGAGCCTTTTGCATGAGGAGGGTCTGAGGTGGAGAGCAGGAAAACCACAGCGTTTCTGGTGGCGGGATTGATGGTCATATTCGCCATGACCGCGGCAACCGCACAGGCTGGCATCATCACCCCCACCGTCGCGAGCGCGACAAGCTCGATCAACACCACCCGTGACATGGATGGGACCATCGATGGCGCCGGCCTGTCAGGCGGCGGAACCAGCGGCGACATCCTCTCCGAAACGCACGCCTCGACCGGCGGCACCGGCCCTACCTACTGGCTGGGGACCACCAGCGTTACGCAGGTGTTGGACTTCACGCTCGCCGCGGCGACAGACGTCGAGGCCGTGCACATCTGGAACTATGAACGGGGATCCGAAGACAACTGGGACAAGCGGGCGCTGGCCTCGTTTGACATCGCGTTTTCGACGAACAACGGCGCGACCTATTCGACGCCGATCAGCATCACCGGCATCCAGGGAAACACCGCCCTGACCGCCCCCATCCCGGTCCAGACGTTCACGTTCGCCAAGCAGACCGGCGTGACTGACATCCAACTCACCAACTTGGTCAACCATGGCGACTCGAGTTGGTACGGCCTGGCCGAGATCCGCTTCGACACGGTGCCCGAGCCGGCCTCGCTGGCGCTGCTGGGCCTGGGCGGCCTGGCGATGATCCGCCGTCGTCGTTGAGCGGCGATGGCACACAAGGTTCATAAGGCCGGCAACCGGCGTGACGGATGACGCCGTTTGCCGGTTTCTTATTGGTCGGCTCCCGGAGCCGTGCGAGAGGAGCCCTGAAAATGGGGAGCGGGGCGTTGAGCATATTGTGACGTTGAAAACCGGGCTGATACAATCTCTGCGAGCTGATGAGAGGAGCACATGATGGATCTGAGAGCACTCGCTGCTACGGGGATGGCGATCCTGTTCGCCGTGGCCGTCACAACCGCCCAAGCGGTCGTTATCACTCCCGTCGGTGCGACCGCTACGGATGACATCGGCAGCAACGACCGAGGCATCGAGCACAGCATCGACGGCAGCGGCCTCTCCGGAGGAGGCGATCCCATCCTGGATCAGACACACGCCGGCCTCAGCAACTTCTCCGCCAATTACTGGTTGGGCCACCTCAACCCTGTAGACGAGTTCACCAACCCGGTCGATCAGGTCCTGACGTTCGACCTGGGAGGTGCGACAACTGTGGGAGCCGTACACGTCTGGCAGTACGAGAGGAATAACGTTTGGGACAACCGATCTTTCAAGTCCTTTGATATCTCGTTCTCCACGGATAATGGCGCGACCTTTCCGACCACGATCACGGGACTGTCCGGATTGCTCGGCAGCGACACCGATCCTATAACAGCCCCGGTTCCGGTTCAGACACTGACATTCGCCGAGCAGTCGGGCGTGAGCGATATCATGATCTCGAATATCCAGAACTTCGGCGATCCCACCTGGCTCGGCCTGGCCGAGATCCGCTTCGACACCGAGGGCGAACCGCCAGAGCCGCCGGAGCTGCCCGGCGACGCCAACGACAACGGTTTCGTGGACGACCTCGACCTGGCGATTCTGCTGGGCAACTGGGAGCAGGACCCGTCGATCATCTCCACGTGGGCCTTGGGCAACTTCACCGAGGGCAGCCTCGGGGATACCGACGTGGACGACGCCGACCTGGCCGTGCTGCTGGGCAACTGGACCGGCCCGCCGCCGCCCGGTGCCGCCGTCCCCGAGCCCGCCACGCTGTCCCTGCTGGCCCTCGGCGGCCTGTCGGTGCTGAGACGTCGAAGATCCTGTCTTCGACCCTGAGGCTCAGACCCGAAG
>SDBU01002415.1_pt1 | contig 24874 bp, 20 predicted proteins | sample 2277071 | NCBI WGS metagenome assembly SDBU01 (sample SAMN10397929, study PRJNA504765) | marine sediment metagenome | isolation source: marine sediment core GS08_GC12, 126 cmbsf | place: Arctic Ocean: Gakkel Ridge, Loki's castle | collected 2008
GTTGGGGATGCAGGCCGCGAGTTGGAGACAGGCCGCGGTGCTGACCGGGCTGAGGGGGTTGTGCGGCACCACGCCGACGTAGTGCGCTTCGGCCAGCGCGGCGATCTTCTTGCAGTGGGTCAGCCCTCCCGCCAGGCATACGTCGGGGCGGACGTACTGGACGGCGCCGCGTTCCAGGAGCATCTGGAATTCGTATATGGTGTGCAGTCGCTCTCCGGTGGCGATGGGTATGGAGATGTGGCTGGCAACCTGCGCCATAGCGTCGAAGTTGTCTGGCAGGATGGGGTCCTCGTAGAACATCGGGTGATACCGCTCGATGCCCCGTGCGAGGGTGATCGATTCCGCGGGAGTCAGCCGCCGGTGGATCTCGATGCAAAGATCCACCTCGTCGCCGGCAGCCTGCCGGTAGGCCGCCACGGCGTTGATGGCGTCCTGCATCTTGTCGGCGTGGGTCTTGAAATAGGGAACGTCCGTTTCTTCGTCCAGGAAGGGCGAAAGGTGGCCGACGGCGGTGAACCCTGCCTCTCTGGCCTCTGCGACGCCCTGTACGAGCTTCTCCCTCGTGTCTCCGAGAACGTGGTAGTAGACCCGCGCCTTGTCGCGCGTCTTGCCGCCCAGAAGCTGGTAGGCGGGAACGCCGAAGTGTTTGCCCGCGATGTCCCACATGGCGATGTCCAGGGCGCTCAACGCTCCCATGATGGCCGCTCCACGGAAGTGGCTGTAGCGGTACATGTACTGCCAGTGGTGCTCGATGCGGAGCGGGTCCTGTCCCACCAGATAGCGCCCGAACGCGTTGATCGCCCCTTCCGATGCCTCCAAGAACCCCCAGGCGCCCGATTCGCCCACGCCCGTTATCCCCTGGTCGGTATGGACCTTTGCGAAGAGGAACCTGTCGACAGGTACGGCCTCAACGGCGGTTATCTTCATTGCTGCTCCTTGTGATGGGGTTCCAGGGTCGAGTTGTCGTCCCGTATCATACTCTACACTATGGCTCTTGGACAAAGTGGTGATCGTGAATGTCGCCCTGCGACCCACCCTGTCTCATCCTCACGTCATCTTGTGCAGCGTAGTGTGCAGAAGATTGGGGGACGGCAGATGCCCGCCAACCTGACCATTGACGACAGTCTGATCGACGAAGCGCGCCGGGTAGGCCGGCACAAGACCAAGAAAGATGCGGTGACCGCCGCCTTGCGCGATGACCCGTGGAGCTACCGCCGGCTGTGGAGGGCGGCGAACGCCGTAGCGAGTCATCTACGCCAGCAACAGGGCCTTTGTCCCGGCGACAGGGTGCTCGTGTGGGGTCCCAATAGCCCCCAGCTCGTCGCCACCTACTTTGGAGCCATGCTGGCGCGCCTGGTTTTGGTGCCGCTGGACCCGTACTCCACAAAGGAGTTCATGCAACGCGTCGCTGACAAGACGCAAGCCGCCAGCATCATCACAGCCGGTTCAGCGCCCGCAACAGCCGGGCCGCTCACGAAATGCACGTGTGCTCTCCGGTTCTGGCCTTCCGTGAAGTCGGGCTCGTATGCCCGTGTCGTCGCGGTCACGCCCCGACACGACTCAAAGGACCTTACGAGAAGGCCGCGATCCAGTCCCACATCGCGTTAGACACGACCCCCGCCATGACCACGGCGAGCGCACCATAGAGCCACCTTCTTACCCGGCGGAAACGGGCGAATATGGTCAAGGCTTCTACGGCTGATGATTTCTTTCCCTGCCACTCAACGAGAGCCATCCAAGCCAAAAGTAGCGCTAGCCCTGAAATCAAGTATGACTCGAGCGCTCCGAGAGCCGCATAGTCGCTCAGCGCGAGCGCCAGACGCCAAGTGACGAGCGAGGCCAGCGCCACGGGTAGCACTAACCAGTTGAGGATGAATCGCCCTAGCTGCTGTCGGGCCTGCCGCTCTGTTTTGGCCTGTTCCAGTTCCCGCCGTAGCTCCGCATCCACCCTCTGCTGCTCAGTCAACTGCTCCTGGATTGCCCCTAGAGCCCCGGCCTGTTCGTCAGACGCGTCGCTGAGCTGTTTCGACGTTTCCTGCTCTGCTTCAAGTTTTTCCCTCAGCCTCGCATCATGTGCAAGGATCTCTTCCTGGACGGCTGTCATCTGCTCGTCGGGATCGTCCGCGGACGCCATCCTCCCTCTGAGCGCATCGCTCGTTAGTATCTCGGCAACAGTTTCCGAGGAAAGGTCCCCTACATTTTGAAATCTGGATAGAGAAGTCAATATCCGTATCGTCACGCGCTCAGCCACGCTATCGAATTCTTGGAAAATGAAAGGCAGCCGCATGCTCCCGATCATTGTCTCTTCGAATTGTGTCGTTCGAGGCTCGAAGAACTGAAGCATGTGAATCAAATCAGTCGGGTGTAGGCACACGGGAACATTTTGGGAAGCGTCACGCGTCTTTTGGCGATCGAACCTGAGGAGCGAAAAGTCGAGAGTAACCACCCAATACTTGGCATCTAGCGGAGACTCAGTTTGGGTCGGCCGTTTGTCCAGCACGAATTGCCTGAGCACTGTGTCATGTTCCAATGCCTTGTATCGTCTGTGTCTTTCCGAGGGAGGAGGGTTCTCGGCTTCAAACCGCGCCATAATGTCGTCGACCACATCTTGCCTCGTCAAGTACCGGTCGATCTTCTCGTTGTATAATTCCACTCCCTTTCCACGCAAGATGGAGCTAAAGTTCCTCAGGTAGGGACCGAAGAACGATTCAGCGTCGATCGCAGATCCAGTTTCCTTGATGGCGCGTACAAATCGTAACGCAACGCCATCTAATAAACCCTTCTCCGCAGTGTCGGCGAGATTGGCGGGCAGTCTCAGTCCTTTGAAGGATTCCCTTTTCGCGACTATGACACGCCTGAATTCGTCGGCTGTCAGTGGGAAAACGTATAATGTCGATGATATGTGTCGGGCCGTGCTGCGCATTAGGCCGAGAAGGGCGTGCGCAGCTTCATTGGAAGGGTTATCGTGAAGATCAAGAACGGAGAATAGGAAGTTAGTATCCAAGAAAACCGCGAAAGCAACAGGCCGCCGTCTCCGATCATGAAGTGCTTCCAGCGTTTCTGGCCGTAGGCTGATGGCTTCGACGAAGAAGTAAGCATTCAGCGTACGTAGCACATACGATCGAACCGTCAGTTTCTTTGGGTCTAGAAAACTAACGATTGATGCACGAAGTGGCTGGGCAAGTTCCAGAGGGTAACGGTTGAAGAACTTGGGCGTACGTATGCTGGCTTCGATTTCCTGCGGGGTGCCCGACAAGAGTTCATATGTCTTTGCTCCAAGCGCTTGCACTAGTGGCACAAGGCAATCGTCGTTAAAGAACTGCCAGCATTCCTCGGGCTCAATTGAAGGGCATGATCGCTTGATATTCTCGATGAACAGCTTTTTGGCAGCTTTCTCATTCTCCTCTGCCTGCTTGAGGTCCTGCTCAAGATGTCGAAGCCGCTCCTCAGAGATCTTCAGGCGGCTGTCGGGCAAGGACATTATTGCGCCTGACTCACGTAGCGCATCAACCTGACGGTCAACTCTGCTACGCTCGACACGAATCGAAAACGTCTCCTGTACCGACGCAACGAGGTCGTCGCGCGTCTCCACATCGCCGTCTAGCCACAACGTCGCCAATAGCACCTGTTGAAGCGCTTTGTCCCACCAGCCAGCTTTATTCAACTCTACGTGATGGACGAGGGATACTAGTACAGGCGGTAGTGGTGATACTGCCATACGCAATCTTCCCTAAGGTCACTCCGCAAGGTTAATACCGGTGTCTCCCCGGACACCAAATTCATATGTGTCAAGGCTATGCGCTGGTCTGGGTTATTATTATACCCCTTGGACGTCCTTGAACGCCATCCGCGCGTCGGCGACCCAGTGATCAGGATTCGTATTGACCAGGTGTCTCTGGAGGAGGCGGTGCAGATAGTCGTGGACGGCGTGTCGGAGCGTGTCCCGGCCGAGGCCTTTGGCCTCTACAGGGACAGCACCTCTCTCCCCAAGACCATCAGACTGGTTACGGCAATGAGAGCGACCACGCCCTGCCTGAATGTCCTTTCGTTCATTCGGCGAACGAACATGGAGGCGACCCGGTATCCCAGGAGAGCCGGGACCGCGACCAGAGCGATTAGCTCGACGCGTTCAAGCGTGAACAGCCCGGCGATGCCGTAGCCGACGACCGCCGTCGCTTCCATTGCCAGGAAGAAGAACGACATCGACGCCCTCAGCGCGTGTCTGTGCATTTTTCGACTGAGGAGGAACAGCACCATCAACGGGCCGCCGATGGCCAGGCCGGCAACCAGCGCTGCCACAATGAACCCCAGCAGTGGCCCGACGACGCGAGGCCGTGGAATCGACCACCGCACGTTCAGCACGATGGCGCCAGTGAGGACCAGAACGAGCACCGTAATGCCGATTCGAAGGACCGTGTCGCTGAGTGAGCTCAGCGCGAACACGCCGAATGGCACGCCAAGGACGCCGGCTATGGCGACCGGCGTCATCTGCCCGACGGCAAGGTCGTCCTTGGTCTCGAAGAGTACCAGCGCGAAAAGACCCACAGCGATGGTGTTGAGCATGACCACCACTGTCTGTGGCTCAAGAAACAGCAGCAATACCGGGGTGGCCGTCAGGCCGATGCCAAAGCCGAGGGCGCTCATCACAGTGGAGGCGACGAGCATGGTTAGGGCGGCTATGGCTAGCTGAGGGGCGTCTGGCAACGGCGTGTTCCTATAGACGTTCAGGTAATGTCTCGGGGTAGGGGCGAACCTGTGTGTTCGCCCAATCGTAGCGCCGACGAGTCAGGGCCCATGCTACAGAGCGCACAAGGAGCGCAGACAGGAAGAAGCTGGGACAGGCTGGGATAGGGTCGGTTTGGGAACCGTCCGTTCTCCGCCAGACCCAGAGCGTCAATACGCTCTGCAGAAGAACATCTACGGGGCGCAGGGAAGGGCGCCGCCGGCGATTCTCGCAAGAGGCCCTACGGCACAGCCTGCCCGGCCAGGACCCCTGTGCACCGCTCGTGGTCGACGGCGACCTCTCCGTTCACCAGGACGAACGGGATTCCTGTCGGGTATTGCCGAGGGTCGTCGTAGGTGGCGTTGTCCATGATGTGATCGGCGTCGAAGACCACGATGTCGGCGTAGTATCCCCTTTCGATGCGTCCACGGCGCGTGAGGCCGAATCTGCGCGCTGGGTTGTCCGTCATGCGCTGGACCATCTGCTCGAGAGTCAGTACGCCAAACTGCCGGCGAAGGCGGCCCAGCAATCTGGGGAATGCGCCGTAGGCGCGGGGATGCGGGCACGCCCCGATGTGTATCGAGTCGCTCCCCACCATGTAGTCCGGCCTGGACAGAAGCTCCAGACAGTCGCGGCTAATCTGACGCCAGACCGCTACGTCGTCGGGCGGCGATACCCAGAACCCGACCTGTAGGTCGTTCTCTATCAGCAGGTCGCAAAGGACCTCTTCCCGCGAGACGCGCCGCTGAGCAGCGATGGTCGACAGTCTCATCCCCTCCATGTGAGCAGTGTTGGGGAGGTACGAAAGCACCGTGTCGTCCAGAAGGCGGCGAGGGACGGAGCCAAAGGACCGCACTATTCTCTCTCGCTCGCGGGGGTCCTCGAGCCGTTCGATGAGGGCGTCTGGTCCGCCTTCGTGTGCGGAGCCTCCCACGAACATGAGCGCAAGAGCGCTTCCGGTAGGGTACGGGTAAAGCTCCGCCGAGCAGTCAACGCCTTCGGCCTTGGCCTCGTCGATGAGTGCCATCCGCTCGGCCACCTGGCCCGCGTTGTGTTCCGCTGTCCTATGGTGTGAGAAATGGACCTTCACGCCGGAGCGTCGCCCAATCTCCAGCGCCTCCGGAATCATGCCGCCGCCGAACGCCCTGTCAGTGTTCACGTCGCGCACGTGGGCTATGTACACCCCGTCTGCCTCGTGCACGGTCTTGCAGAGCGCCACGATCTCTTCGGTGTCGCTCCACGCCTGGGGATAGTAGGACAGCCCCGTGGCCAGACCCACGGCGCCCTGCTCCATGCTCTCTTCGAGGAGCTGCTTGGCGGTCTTCAGCTTGTCGCCGTCCATGGGCTCGTCGCGGAAGCCGACCGTCTCCAGGCGCAACGCGCCGTGAGCCACCGCGTATGCGGTGTTGATGGCGGTCTTCTTGTGGTAGTGAGACCTGAAGGATGCGACGCTGCTCATGTCCAGACCCGCAGGAGGCGTACCCAGGATACCGCCGATGTAGCGACTGTAGACGCGGTAGTTCTCCGAGGAAAGGGGTGCGTACGATAGGCCGTCCTGCCCCAGTATCTCGGTGGTGATTCCCTGACGCAGACCCTCGGCGTGCTGAGGGTCGACCAGCAGGGCGGCTTCGGAGTGTGCATGCGAGTCGACGAAGCCTGGCGCGACAATGTGGCCGGTGGCGTCGATGACTCGGCGCGCCCCAGCCTGCGAGAGATCGCCGATCACCTCGATCTCCTCGCCCTTGATGCCCACATCGGCCCGGAAGCCGGGCGCTCCGGCGCCATCGATTACGGTTCCTCCAGTGATAAGGACGTCAAGCAATCTTCTCTCCCGCATCGTTTACTGTAGTAGGCACTAAACTTGCTGGCCTACCGGACCTAACCATCTGGGTAGAGACGACCCGCCGGGGCGTCTCTACATCCCCATCGCAGATACGATCCGCCTACGGTCGCAAGATGCGCCGAGGCATGCGGACGCCTGTCGGCCTCCTATCTCAAGGAAGCTCCCTTATGCTCGCTCGTAGGAGGTCAGGGCGTAGAAGGTGTTGAAGACCACGAATACGAGCGAGAACTCCCCTTCCACGCCGACATCGGCGAAGTCCCCCAGCGTGGTCGCAACAGCTCGCCCATCTTTCTTTGCGAGAAGCCTGGAGAGCATCGCTTCGGACGCGTCTATGCCGTGGACCTCGACGCCGCGTTGCACCAGCGGGAGCGCGATGCGACCGGCGCCAACCCCCAGTTCCAGGGCGCGTCCGCCGTGGGCCTTGCGGGGTCTCACGCGTCGTCCACGATCCTGAGGTGCAGCTCCCTCAATTGGGCGTCCTCCACGGGACCGGGCGCCTCGAACAGCGGGTCGATTGCGCTCTGGGTCTTGGGGAAGGCAATGACGTCTCGGATGTTCTCGATCCCCGCCAGCACCATTACCAGACGGTCGATGCCCGGTGCAATACCGCCGTGGGGCGGAGACCCGTACTCGAACGAGTCCAATAGCTGGCCGAACCGCTGCCGGATCTGCTCCTCGGTGTACCCCAGCACCCTCAGCACCCTCTCCTGAAGCCCCCGCTTGTGTATGCGGATACTGCCGCTCGCAAGTTCGAACCCGTTGCAGACCACGTCGTAGATGTGCCCGGTGACCCTCCCAGGGTCGCTCTCCAGGTACTGCTTGTCCTCCGTCTTTGGCATTGAGAACGCGTGATGGGAGGCGTCCCAACGCCCCTCATCCTCATTCCACTCGAACAGAGGGAAATCGACCACGAAGGCGAAGGCCAGCAGGTCCGGGTCTGCTAGTTCCAGGCGGCGGCCCATCTCACGGCGAAGGGCGTTCAACGCAAGGTTGGTGGGCTTTGGCGGCCCGGCGATGATGAGCATCAGGTCCCCGACCTCGGCTCCGGTGCAGCGTGCCATCGCCTTCACGTCTTCGAGTGACAGGAATCGGGATACCGGGGACTTCACCTGGTCTTCGGTCATCTCGTCGATGGAGCAAGGCCCCCCGGTAAGGGCGATGTAGACGAGTCCCTGCGCGCCGGCGGTTCTCGCGAATTCGACCAAGGCGTCAAGCTGCCTGCGAGGGTAGTCGGCGCAACCGGGAGCTCTGAACCCCTTGACAATCCCGCCGTCGGCCAGCACCGACTTGAACACACGGAATTCTGTGCCCTTGGCGACGTCTGCCAGGTCTGCCATCTTGAGGCCGAAGCGGAGGTCGGGCTTGTCGGAGGCGTATGCATCCATGGCTTCAGCGTACGTCATTCTCGGGAAGGGCCTCAGCAATCGCTTTCCTGGAAAGAGGCTGTCCACGAGAGCGGTGTAGAGCTCCTCGATCAGGTTGAGCACGTCGTCCTGTTCCACGAAGCTCATTTCCAGGTCGAGTTGAGTGTGCTCCGGCTGCCGGTCCGCCCGAGGGTCTTCGTCTCGGAAGCAGCGGGCGATCTGGAAGTACTTTTCTACCCCTGCTGCCATCAGGAGCTGCTTGAGCTGTTGAGGTGACTGAGGCAGAGCGTAGAACTTGCCGGGGTGGAGGCGGCTGGGCACCAGGTAGTCCCTGGCGCCTTCTGGGGTGCTCTTGATCAGGATCGGGGTCTCGATCTCCAGGAAGCCCCGCTCGTCCAGAAAGTCGCGGATGAACTTGACAACGCGGTGGCGGATTATGAGATTGTGCCGCATTCCCGGCCTGCGCAGGTCGAGGTAGCGGTACTTGAGCCTCAGGAGCTCGTCGACTTCGCTGTCGTCGTTCACATAGAAGGGCGGCGTCTTCGATTCGTTGAGGACCGCGACCTGCTCGGCCGCAACCTCAATCTCCCCGGTGGCCAGGTCGGGGTTCTCTGTGCCTTCTGGGCGGCGGCTCACATTGCCGGTTACCTGGATTACCCACTCGCCACGAACTCGCTCCGCCACCCTGTGTGCCTCCGGGAATAGGTCAGGGTTGCAGACTACTTGAACGATGCCTTCACGGTCTCGCAGGTCGATGAAGACCAGGTTCCCGTGGTCTCGCCTGTGGTTCACCCAGCCAGCGAGCTTCACTCTGTCCCCAACGTGATCTGCTCTCAAGTCCCCGCAATTGATCGTCTTGAGCATTCTGCTTCCCCTTGTTCCCCTTGTGCTCTCACTGCCTTCGCCAGTGGACGGCTCGAAGCGCCTCTTGCCGGTGGCAGAACGACTCACCCGGAGCTGGTTGTCGATGCTCTTGGCCCAAGCCGTGGCCGAAGGCAGGCGCCTCGATGCCGCGACGTTGCCAGATACGCCGGCGGCCCCAGTAAGGCCACAGCTACCTGCCATCCAGAGGGCAAGGACACATCTGTATGGATTGCGCCGCCCGAGCAGTGGCAACCACGGCATGATTATAGAGGAATAGATGCTGGCACGTACAGCTTCACGGGGTGACGGAACGCCGCTCTGCCGCGACCACCGCTCAGATCAGGGTCGTGGCCGCACCGTGGGAGTGGTGTGGCGGCGTTCAAGGGCCCGATGACTCGGGACGTGTCGGGACGCTCATCGGGCCTGACTGATTGGGGGAGAGGGGTGATGCCTGCGCATCAAATCCGGACTGACGGTGTACTGGGCTACGCTCGTGACTAGGCTGATGTTGCCCCAAGCTGCTGCTTGGCCGTGTTGACTATCTGTGCGAATGCCTCGGGTTCTCGGATCGCGAGGTCGGCCAGCATCTTGCGGTTGACCTCAACTCCCGCGAGTTTGAGGCCATGAATGAGCTTGCTGTACGATGTGCCATTGGTGCGCGCGGCGGCGTTGATACGTATGCTCCACAAGCGCCGCATGTCGCCCTTCTTCTGCCTACGGTGCGCATAGGCGTATTGAAGCGCGTGAATCATGGACTCGTGGGCACGCCTGTATAGCTTGTGCCGGACGCCCCAGTGACCCTTGGTAAGCTTAAGTACTTTCTTGTGGCGGCGACGCTTGGTGACGCCGCGCGTTATCCTGGTCAACTACATCTCCCTGCCACTATCGTGATCCGTACGGCAGCACCCGCCTAACTCGCCGTGCGTCCGCGGTGCTCACCGCCAACTTGTGTGAGTACAGCCGGCGCACGCTTGCTCCCTTCTTGCGGCGCAAGTGGCTGCGGTGGCCTTTCATTCGCAGTATCTTCCCGGTGCCGGTAATCCGAAACCGGGCGGCAGCGCCCTTATGCGTCTTAAGCTTTGGCACGGCTAGGCTCCTTCTGCTGAACGGCCTTGCGAGCCCTTGAGGTCGGCAGGCTGAGTATCATCGTCAAGAACCGGCCCTGGAAGAACGGCGGTCTCTCGATCAGCGCGTCATCCCCAAGATCCTCGGCCACTGATTTCAAGACCGCCATTCCCACCTCTGGATGGGTGATTTCCCTTCCACGGAACATGACGCTGACCTTGACCTTCGAGCCTTGGTCCAGAAGTCGCTTCACATGACGAACCTTGGCCGATCTGTCGTGCTCACCTATTCTGGTCCTGAAGCGGATCTCCCGAAGCTCATTTGAGGCCCGTGCTTTGCTCTCTCGACGAGCCACCCGTTCCTTCCGAGTTGCCTCGTAGCGGAATTTCCCATAGTCCATCAGCCGGCACACCGGCGGTTTTCCAGCAGGCGCTACTTCGACAAGGTCCAGCCCCTGCTCGTCGGCGATTATGAGAGCCTGGCGAGTGGGCATTACGCCCAACTGGTTACCCTTCTCGCCAACCAGACGGACTTCGGGGACGCGTATCCTCGCGTTGGTACGGTAGTCTTTAGGAATGCCAACACCTCTTCAACCTGATAGCCCCAGCTATCCGCTGACCATCAACGACTATAGCACACGGCCCCGACACAGGCAATAGAGTCCTCGAAGACGCGAAGAGGCAAAGAGGCAAAGAGGCAGCTCTGGCAGAGAGCCCCGGCGCAGTCCCTTGCTGACGATATCCGTGAAGCTCGCTGGGCCTGCTGGACCTCCTGGACCGCCTCTCGCGTTCCTACGTGTGTGCTTCACTCTCGGCGGCTATCCGGGCCGCGACATCGGCGACGGGCAACGCGCCCAGATCCTCTCCCGAACGCAGCCGGACCGCTGCCGCGTCGGACTCGGCCTCCCTGTCGCCGACGATGAGCATGTAGGGGATCTTCTGAAGCTGAGCGTTCCTAATCTTCGCGTTCATTCGCTCGTTGCGCGTGTCGGTGTGCGCCCTGATCCCCGCCTCGGCCAATTGGGATTGCACTCGACCTGCGTATTCGTTGTGGCGCTCCGCGATAGGTATTATCTCAGCCTGCACCGGAGACAGCCAGGTCGGGAAGGCGCCCCCGTAGTGCTCTATTAGCAGGGCCATGAAGCGCTCCAGCGTGCCGAGCAAGGCGCGGTGAATCACGTAGGGCCGGTGCTCTTTCCCGTCCTCGCCGATGTAGGTTAGCCCAAAGCGCTCCGGAAGGTTGAAGTCAAACTGCACCGTGGTGCACTGCCACAGCCGTTCGAGGGCATCGCGGATGTGGACATCTATCTTCGGGCCGTAGAAAGCCCCGCCACCCTCATCAATGCCGTAGGCCGTTCCTCGGGACTCCAGGGTCCTGCGCAGTGACAGCGTGGCCAGTTCCCATTGCTCTGCCTCACCGACCGCTTTCTCCGGCTGTGTGGAGAGCATGACCTCGAACTCCGAGAAACCGAAGCTTCGCAGCAGGTGAAAAGTGAGGTCCAGAACGCCGTTGATCTCATCTTCCACCTGGTCGGGTCGACAGAAGATGTGCGCGTCGTCCTGGGTCATACCGCGGACTCGAAGCAGGCCTTGCAGTACCCCACCTCGCTCGTACCTGTATACCGAGCCAAGCTCGCCGATGCGCATCGGCAGGTCGCGGTAGCTGCGCAGGCTCGTTTTGTAGTACATCATGTGGAAGGGGCAGTTCATCGGTTTCAAGTAGTAGTCCTGCCCGTCCATGTCCATGGCGGCGTACATGTGCTCTTTGAAGAACTCCAAATGGCCGCTGGTCTCCCACAGCGTAGAGCGCCCGATGTGAGGTGTATACACCAGGTCGTAACCCCATCTGTAATGCTCGCGCTTCCAGAAGTCCTCCACGATCTCTCGTATTCGTGAGCCCTTCGGATGCCACACAATCAGGCCCGGCCCGGTTTCCTCGTGCATAGAAAACAGGTCCAGCTCCTTGCCCAGCACGCGGTGGTCCCGGCGTTTGGCCTCTTCCAGGCGGCGGAGGTGTTTGTCCAGCGCCTCCTTCGACTCAAACGCGGTACCGTAGATGCGCTGGAGCATGGGGCGTTTCTCGTCTCCGCGCCAATACGCGCCGGCCACGTTCAGGAGCTTGAAGGCGGGTATCTTGCCGGTCGACTCGACATGGGGACCGGCGCAAATATCCTCGAAGTCCCCGCGCCGATACGCCGTTATCTTCTCTCCCTCGGGGATGTCTTCGATGATCTCCAGTTTCAGCGGCTCATCGCTGCTCATGGCGATCGCCTGGTCGCGTGAATACTCACGGCACTCGAAGGGCAGGTCGCGCTGGATGGTCTTCGTCATCCGATTCTCTATGCGGGCCAGGTCTTCGTTAGAGAAGGGCTCGCTTACCAGGAAGTCGTAGTAGAAGCCGTCCTCCGTGGGCGGACCTATCGCCAGTTTGGCATCGGGGAACATCTCTGTGACGGCCTCGGCCATCACGTGGGCCGCAGAGTGACGTATGCGTCTTCGTAGTTCTGCCAGGTCGTTTGCCTGTTCTTCGGCCATTGTGGGGTTCCTTTCGTGGTTTCGGACTTGACCGCTCCCGCGCCGCAGGGCGTTCCTGAGCGCGACAAGTCCAGGGCATGCTCAATCTAGGGGGTGTTTCAGGACAAAGACAAGCCTCCCGCGCCCATGTGTCAAAGCGCGGAAGGCCTCGTAGTCAAGAGGTGGCTGCGTCCGGGATGTGCTATGCGGTTCCCAAGCCTGTGTGTCTCTCTGCGGTGAATTTGTGCCATTGTAGCGCGCCCCGCCGGACAGGGTCAAGGAGAATGTGGGCAGCGGGTGCGGTCAGAAGTGGCGGGAACGCAAGAAAGAGATCTGCAAGAGGCCAAGAGAGATGGCAGTCTGCAACGAGGCGAAGTGGTGGCCGATAGCTTCTCGCCGAGTGGAGACAGGTAGGTCATGCCTGGAGCGCCATCCTCAGTTACAGTCAACAGGCACGATGATAGGACTCGCAGAGTCCATGAGGATGAGAACTCGGAAGGCGTCGATGGCCGGGTTGTCGAGAGCGCTGGGTGACCGTGCCTCAGAGAACGGCCGACGGCGAAGCTCAAGGGCAACAGGATCAAGGTTGACTCACTGCCACGAGCCACCGCGCGCGGGACCGCTAGTCATGAGCGACGTGACTGAGCAGCGGGTCCCGTGGGACCACACTCGATGCCCTTTCGGCGTAGGAAGTCGAGGGCATCGCCCGGCCAGTCAACGGTCGCACCGAATGCGCCCATGTCCACGGCAGGCGCCAGGTCGTTTGGGCTGCGGAGACCCCACACCCCGACGACGAGACCCTCTGAGCGGGCGTGCCGCGCCCCCTCTGAAGTCAGAGAGCCCATGTAGGAGTACATCCCGTGCATTCCGAGTCCCCGGGCAAGGCGAACGTCCTTGGGGCTGAGAGCCAACACGAGCCACGCGTGTCGGATGTCGGGCATGATGGCCAGCGACCGCTTGAGTTGCCCCAGGTGGAAGGAGACAAGTGTCAAGCCGGGAACGTTGTCTGGGGCGCCCCTCGCTGATTGCAGCCAGCCGTACTGCGCCAGCAGGTCAGCTAGGGCCCTGGGAAGCTCAGGCTGGCCGGACTTCAACTCGATGTACAGGTGCGCCCTCCCTTCGTACCGGCTCAGCACCTCCTCCAAGGTGGGTACCCGCAACCCCACGTACCCCCGCTCGGCTGCGTTCTCGAACCACGATCCGGCGTCGAGCCCCCTGATGTCAGCGAGAGTCATGTCCCTCACCGCGCCCGAGCCGTCCGTGGTCCGGTCGACGGTGTTGTCGTGGATCACCACCGGTATGCAGTCTGCCGTGAGCCGCGCGTCCAACTCAATATGCCCAAACCCCGAAGCAAGGGCCAAGTCAAAGGCGGCCAATGTGTTCTCCGGCGCCTCAGACGAGAACCCTCGATGCGCAACTAGAACGAACGGCATCTTCTCTCCCCATCTGTTTGCTCGCTACCGATTAGCTACGGCGAACTACGCTATAGAGCAACCCCACGAGGCCATCGTCGGCCATGTTGCCAACTGCCCGTCGGCTTCTGCCTTGATGGGCCTTTGCAGCAACCCTATGGCGCCGGTCGGTCAATGGAGCTCACCTGCGGGGGCTCTTGCTGTGACGGAATGCATTTCGGGGGTGGTATCTATGCCTCCCCGTGCTCGCCGGCACGCCCATCTGCTCGCGCGACCTGCCCCGCGAATGCTCTGATCTTCCTGGGGTCCTTCACACCTTCGGACTCGACTCCGCTGGACACGTCGACGGCCCACGGTCCCACCATCCGAATGGCCCGTCCCACGTTCTCCGGAGAGAGCCCGCCGGCCAGCACGATATCGTGGCGCTTTGCCACTTCGCGAGCAATGGTCCAATCGAAACTGCGTCCTGTGCCCCCTGGCGAACCGGCCTCGTACTTGTCCAGCAGCGCAATGTGCCCACGACAAACGATCTCCTTCACCCTCGCCAGCGTCTCAGCGACCGCCCCCTCGACAGCCCCGTGTTCGCGGACCTTCACTTGCTTGATAACGCGCGCCCCGACCTCCTGCCAGTACTCCGGGGGCTCGTTGCCACAGAGCTGGGCGAAGTCCAGGCCGCAGCATTCAACGGTATGGTTCACAACTTCTATCGGCTGGTCGGCGAAGAGCCCCACAAGTCGGGGACCCTCGCTCCCGCGACAGCGTCGGTAGCCATCGATGACGGCCTTCGCCTCTTCCACCGTGAGCTGTCGGCGCGCACACGGCACGAACACGAATCCCAGGAAGTCGGCGCCCGCACCAGCGGCGACAAGCGCGCTGCCGACGTCGCGCAGCCCGCAGATCTTCAACCTCGTCATGTTACTGATCCTTGCATAGAGAACTAGAATCTGGGACGTACGTGTAACTCAAGGACCGTTCGTCCTGTCCGACGATGCTGTCCCGATTCATCGGGATCCTTCCCGACGCGTCGGGGTCGGTAGCCTCGATACACCGGGGCGTATCGGAGAGCTTGTCGAAGGAGGAATCGCAGGGTCTCTTCGCACTAGCGGTCAACGCCGGCTCAGTAGCTCCCGCAGTTTCGCGCCGGGGTCCCCGGCGGTCACGAGCGCCTCTCCCACCAGGACGGCGTGAGCGCCTGCGTTTCCCACACGGTGAATGTGCTCGCGGTTACTGATTCCGCTCTCGCTCACGATGATCTTGTCCCCCGGGACCAAGGAAGCAAGGCGCTCTGTAACACCGAGGTCGGTCTTGAAGGTGCGGAGGTCCCGGTTGTTGATTCCCACGATCTCCGCCCCGGAGTCCAAGGCGACGCTCAGTTCCTCTTCGTCGTGGACCTCTACCAGGCACTGCATCCGGAATCGCTCGGCAAGTTGGCGCAAGTCAGTCAGCGCTCTGGGCGTAAGGATCGCCACAATGAGCAGGATGGCGTCGGCCCCATAGGCGCGCGCCTCATACACCTGGTAGGGATCGAAGACAAACTCCTTGCGCAGTACGGGCGCCCCGCGCGAATTAACGACTTCATGCACCGCCTCTAGGTGCCGTATGCTCCCCCGGAAGTGCTCGGCATTGGTGAGCACCGAGATGGCAGCCGCTCCGTTCTTGGCATAGACATCAGCAAGGGACGCCGGGTCGAAGTCCGCTCTCAGCAGGCCCCTGGAAGGCGACGCCTTCTTCACCTCCGCAATGACGCGCACCGAGTCGCCCCGAAGCGCGCCGGCGAGGTCTAGTGCGGCCTTCTGTCCTTCGATGCGCTTCTCCAGGCCAGAGATGGGCGCCTCGACCCTCAGTCGCTCCACCTCGCGGCGCTTGGCCGCCAGTATCTCGTTCAAGATGTCAGGCGTGTCCAGCTTTGCCAATCTCGGACCTCTCCAGGGACTCAGATTGGGAGGCGTTGAGCTTGCCCGTGCGTGCCGCGCGGTCCTATTCCAGCTTCTGGCTGAGCGCCACTAGATCATCGAGATTGCGCAGAGCGGCGCCGCTATCGATCGAATGAGCGGCCACGGCAATGCCCTCCCTGAGCGTGCGCACTCTGTCAGCGGCCAACAGAGCGCCAGCGGCATTGGCAAGCACCACGTTTCGCGTTGGGCCCGCCGCGCCTTCAAGCACCTCCCGGACCGTCCGTGCGGCCTCTCTAACGCTCCCCACTCTGAGCTCGTTGCGCCGTGGTCGCTCGAAGCCCAGCTCCTCCGGCGTGACAGTGTATGAGGCGATGATTCCATCTTTGAGCTCCCACACCTGGGTTGGGGCGCTCAAGCTGATCTCGTCGAGGCCGTCAACCCCGTGCGCTACGAGGGCGTGCGAGGCGCCGAGCATGCCTAGTACCCGTGCCATCTTCTCGCCGATGTCGGGATCGGCCACTCCGATGAGTTGGGCGGTCACTCCCGCGGGGTTGGTCAGGGGGCCCAGGATGTTGAACACGGTCCTGATGCCGATCTCCCTTCGGGGGCCCGCCGCGAACCGCATCGACGGATGGAACGTCTGGGCAAACATGAACCCGTGGCCCACTTCCTCCAGGCATTTCTTCACACCGTCGGGGCTGAGGTCGATCTTCACGCCGAGAGCCTCCAGCACGTCCGCGCTGCCGCACGCGCCGGACATGGCCCGGTTCCCGTGCTTGGCTACCTTCACGCCCGCGCCCGCTACCACGAAGCCTGCCGTGGTGGAGATGTTGAAGGTGCCTGAGCCGTCGCCGCCCGTGCCGCACGTGTCCACAAGGGGCCCCTCCACCTCCACGTGAAGGGACTTCTCCCTCATTACCCGCGCCATCCCGGCGATCTCCTCCGCTGTTTCCCCTTTCATGCGTAGCGCCGTCACGAACGCCCCGAACTGAGCGGGCGTGGCCTCCCCACTCATGATCTCGTTCATGGCCTGCGCGGAGACCTCTATGGAGAGGGACTGCCCTCCGACTACGGTCTCAATTGCCTCCCGTATCATAATAACCTCCGTTCTTCTGGCCGTTGACCATGAAGTGCTTGGCCGAAGCCAGCCAACCATGACAGAAGTGATTCGTTCCCTGGCACCCTACATCTCCAGGAAATTCCTCAGCAGGTCGTGCCCGACCTTCGTCATGATTGACTCCGGGTGGAACTGGACGCCCTCGACCGGGTGGGTCTTGTGTCTCAGTCCCATAATGATACCCTTGTCTGTCCAGGCTGTCACCTCAAGCTCATCGGGCAGGTCCTCGCGGTAGACCGCCAGCGAGTGGTAGCGAATGGCTTCGAAGGGGTTCGGCAGTCCCTTGAGCACCCCTTTGCCGTCGTGGTGAATCATCGACGTCTTGCCGTGCATTATCTCGCCGGCTGGGCCAACACTGCCCCCGTAGCTGTACCCCACGCACTGGTGGCCGAGGCAGACGCCAAGCATAGGTGTGCGGCTGCCGAAGTGGCGAACGACATCGTTCGAGATGCCCGCCTTCTCCGGCGTGCACGGACCGGGCGAAATGACGATCTTGTCCGGCGCCATTTCGTCGATCTCTGCGATAGTGATTTGATCGTTGCGAATGACAGTAACCTTGGCCCCCAGCTCACACATGTACTGGTAGAGGTTGTACGTGAAGCTGTCGTAGTTGTCTATCAGCAGTACCAATGGTGTTTCTCCTCTGTTCCCACCCCCGCGCCCTACACAGGCCTGGAGAGAGCCCCAGACTCCCAAGAGCCGGATTCTCTCCCCCCCGGCCCCCCGGTTTTCACGTTCTTCGGGGAGTTGGGAGACAACGATGGCGGTGTTGACCGAAGGCGCCTACCCACCGGCCTCTGCCTGCTCGATGGCGCGCAGCACGGCCGAAGCCTTGTGCAGCGTCTCCTGGTACTCGGCAGCCGGCAAGCTGTCGGCCACGATGCCTCCCCCGGCCTGGGCGTAGGCCACCCCATCCCTGATGACCAGAGTGCGTATCGTGATGGCGGTTGTCATGTTCCCCAACAGGTCGAAGAAGCCGACCGCGCCCCCGTAGGGCCCGCGTCTATCGGGCTCCATCTCTGCGATGATCTCCATCGCCCTTATCTTTGGGGCTCCTGACAGGGTGCCCGCAGGGAAGCAAGCGCGCAAGGCGTCGTAGTTGGTGCACCCTTGACGCAACTTGCCGGTAACATGAGAGACCAGGTGCATCACGTGCGAGTACCGCTCCACTGTCATGAACTCGGTCACCTGCACCGATCCCGGCTGGCTCACTCGCCCGATGTCATTGCGCCCGAGGTCCACCAGCATGATGTGCTCGGCTCGCTCCTTCTCGTCCGAGAGAAGCTCCTCCTCCAGCGCCAGGTCCTCAGCCTCATTCTTGCCCCGAGGGCGCGTCCCTGCGATGGGCCGCGTGGCCACGGTCCCGTTCTCGACCTCGACCAGCATCTCCGGCGATGCGCCCACTATGTGGAAGTCGTCCAGCTCCAGGTAGTACATGTACGGCGAGGGGTTGATGGCGCGAAGGGCGCGGTAGATCTCGAACGGATGCGCCGAGGTCGGCCGCGCCAGGCGCTGGGACGGCACGGCCTGGATGATGTCCCCGGCGTATATGTAGTCCTTGACCTGTCGAACGATCTCCTCGTATCGTTTGCGCGTAATGTTAGAGCCCACGTGTTCTGTCTCTGCCGCTCGCGCGCCGGCGCGTCTGTCCGGCAACCGCAGAGGTGAGTCCAATCGGGCGACCAGCTTGTCGACCCGCTGGGCGGCATCCGAGTAGGCGCGCTCCACGTCGCCGTTCAGGTGGGCGTGGCTTACGACGCGTATCTTGTGGCGCAGGTGGTCGAATATCAAGAACGTGGTGGTCAGCATGAAAACCGCCTCGGGCACGCCCAGCGGGTCCGAGGCGGGGGACGGCAGCCGCTCGAAGTAGTTGACCGCATCGTAGGACAGGTATCCCACCATACCGCCGTTGAAACGGTTCCGCTCCGGGAGCTCGACCATCTTCATCCTCCCCAGAGCCCGCTGAATGGGGATGAGAGGGTCAACCGCACCGTGCGTCTGCCCCTGCCCGGTCTTGACAACGTCCTGTGGCTCGGTGCCGATGAAGCTATAGCGAGCGATGCGTTCTCCTCCCTCGACGCTCTCGAGGAGAAACGAGTAGGGGCGCCGGGCCACCTTGAGATAGGCAGAGACGGGCGTTTCCAGGTCCGCGTTGATCTCGCGGTAGACCGGCACCAGGTTACCCTGTCCGGCCAGCCTTTTGACCTCTTGCAGTGTTGGCTGGTGCATCGCGTTCATGACCGCGATCCCCGTGGCAGGACAAGGCCGACGCGGCGCTTGACCTCGTCCAGTTTGGGGCTGCTAACCGCGCGGGCCTGTTCAGCGCCCAGAGCCAGCATCCGGTCCAGCTCGGCCACGTCATCCATGAGCGCGTGATACCGTTCGCGTATGGGGGTGAGCTCGTTGATCACGACCTCGGCAACCACTCTCTTCAGGTCGCCGTAGCCCCTGGCCGTGGCGAAGTCGGCCTCGACATCGGGATTGCTCTTTCCAGTAATCACCCTATAGATGCCCAGAAGGTTGTTCACTCCCGCCTTTTCGGGGTCATCGGAGAAGCATATCTCGTTGCCTGGGTCGGTGACGGCACGCCTGATCGTGCGCTCGATCTCCTTCGGCTCGTCTAGCATGCGGATCGCATGACCCCGTATGTGTGCGTAGCTCTTGGACATCTTGACCGTTGGGTCGTTGAGGCCCATCACTCGGGCGCCGACCTCCGGAATGACCGGCTCCGGTACGACAAACGTATCGCCGTAGACGCGATTGAACCGCTGCGCGATGTCTCGCGCCAGTTCCACGTGCTGCTTCTGATCGTCGCCCACCGGCACCTCGTGTGCGTCGTACAGAAGGATGTCTGCCGCCATCAGCACAGGGTAGTCCAGCAAGCCGGTGGACACGCTCTGGCGATTCGCAGCCTTCTCCTTGAACTGCGTCATTCGTTCCAACCAGCCGATGGGCGTAACGCAGTTCAGAATCCAGCACGCCTCTGCGTGGGTGGTCACGTGGCTCTGGATGAAGACCGTGCTCTTGGACGGGTCAAGCCCTGCCGCAAAAAGCATCGCGGCCAGGGAGCGGGTCTGGTATCGGAGTTCTTCAGGGTCCTGGGGAATGGTTATGGCATGCAGATCGACGATGCAGAAGAAGCTTGTCTTCTCGTCCTGCCGGGCGGCCCAACCCTTTATGGCGCCGAGATAGTTGCCAAGCTGGACGTCCCCCGAAGGTTGAATGCCGCTGAATACACGCTTCTTGTCGGTCTCGTGCTTGATTGAAACGGCGACCTCGTTTGTCGGCTTGGTATGCATCTGTAGTTGGTCTCCTTGTTGAGTACTGGGTAAGAAAGCACAGGAATCGTCTTGGGGAGACCTCGCCACAATTTTGTGCCGATGGGAACCATCGCGCCGTTTCCTCCCTAACCTTATCCTTCCGGAAAGTCGCCAATACAAAAACCCGCCCACCAAGGGACGGGTTGATTCCGTGGTACCACCCTACTTAGCTGCCCGTCGCCGCTACCAGCCAGATAGGGCCTTAACGGACGGCATCTCTGTCGAGCACGCAGGACAACCTTCTCAAGCCATCCTCAATGCCCTGGGCTCTGATAACGGGGCCCTCTCCGTCCAGACCTACAGTTCACGTGCCCAGCATCGACCAGCAACAGCCGATCATGGGCGCCGAAACCTTCGGGTGGAGGCTCCCAGGTCCATTCGATCTCTGCGCAGGCGCCGGCTCTCACCTGCCCCGGCTCTCTGAGCCCCGCTGGAGACGTACTACTCCTGTTCACAGCCTTTGGAGTCTGCTATGTGTCCTTCAGTATAGGCAAGAGGCAGAAAGCGTGTCAAGCCGCTCACTTCGCGCGTCACAGTACAACAGTCTGCGGGCCTCAGGCCGCCCCACTCGCGGCTCAACTCCTGCGGAGGACAGACAAGCCTGTTCTCAACCAGCCCGAGATCACAACACGAGCGGCAGCGTCGCCCAAGCCCCACACGCCCTTCCGCCGCCGCCGGACCAGGGGCGAGCCGGACCACCTTCATTCGTGCGGCGGCGCGTGACTACTTGTCGGAGAGCAGGGTGCCTCCCGAAGCCCAGTTCTCCTTCTCCACGTCCTTGAACACGACGTAGACGGCCTCCGGCTTGGCGCCTCCGATTTCAGACATCGCATCGGTGATCGCCTTCGCTATCTTTGCCTTCTGCTCCCCGGTTCGTCCGGCTACCAACTCCACACTCACAATCGGCATTGCTCACCTCCCATTGATCTAAGGTGGCCGCTATTGTATCAGTCGCCGCGACCTGTTTCAATTAGCAGGACGGGAGCGTGGGTGGCTGTTCCGTAGCTCCCCATGACATTGGACTCGAACGGGTCTCGGCGGTCTGACCCGGTACAACCCCAACGGTACGCATCCATTGACAGCAATCGCAAATCGCCTCAGGACTGCCTCGTGGCTCGTGGGCGTTGGTCTTTGGGCGGCTTCGCTAGCCCTCTATCTTTCTACACTCGCGCCCACGTTGAGTTGGGGGTGGGACGGCAAAGGGGTGGACGGAGGCGAGCTGCTGGCGGCCGCCAGCAGCCTTGGGATACCGCACCCCCCGGGCTACCCGACGTATACCCTCCTGCTGAAGGTCTTTGCCACCTTGACGCCGGTCGGAGACTTCGCCTATCGTGGCAACCTGCTCTCGGCCTTGCTGGCATCGGCAACCGTCTTCGTCCTCTACTGGGTCATCCTGCGATTATGTCGGTCCCTGAGGCCGAACGCTCCGGAGGGACTCGCCGTCACGGGCGCGGCGTTGGGCAGCGCCGTTCTTGCGACATCGCCTCTGTTCTGGTCCCAAGCTGTCATCACTGAGGTGTACACTCTCAACACCCTGTTCGTGGCTGCCTTGCTGCTGACGGCCTCTCATCTAGCGCTTGACCCGCCTTCGGACGGGGCCGACCATGCGCTTCCTTCTGTTCACCTCCTGGCCCTGTTCGGATTCCTGGTAGGTGTCGGACTCGGCAACCATCTCACGCTGCTGGCAGTGGCGATACCACTACTCTGCTGGATTGGCTCGGCTCGAGGCTGGCGGAATCTGGCTTCCCCGTGGATGATCGGCGCCTTCGCATTGGGTGTCGCCGTCTACGCCTACCTACCCATCCGCGCAGCTCAGAACCCCCCTGTGAATTGGGGCAACGCCGCCAGCGTTCAGGGATTCGTGTGGATGTTGACTGGCCGCGCCTATCAGGATTATGTCTTTGGGGTTTCGGCGGGGGGTATACCTACTCGTCTACTTGCCTTGACAGAGCTCACTTTCTCTCAGTTCAATCCACTTGGGCTTTTTCTGGGGATTATGGCCGCACCGCCCTTGCTTTCGAGGGCCCCGAGGTTCTTCCTTCCGGCGCTGGCCTCAATTGTGGGCTTGACCGGCTACGCCGCTATGTACAACACCGTGGACTTCGAAGTCCTGATGATTCCCGTCTTCTTGGTGTTCTCGGTATGGGTGGGGATAGGCTTCTTCTGGATTGTCTCGACCTGGCTCAGAGGCCGCGCAAACGGCAAGGCACTAAGACCGGAAGCGAGCCCCCGAGTCCGTGTGCCACATCAATCTCTTGCGCTAGGTCTGCTGGCATTTCTGCTGCTCCCTGTGGTCTCGGTGGCCCTGAACTACGGCTCCCAGAATCTGAGAGGCAACCGAGTCGCGCGCGACCACGCCAGCGCGATTCTGGACGCAGTGCCCGACGGCTCGGTGCTGCTGAGCAATCGAGAGAAGAACGTGTTCTCGCTGTGGTACATGCTGTATGTCGAGGAGCCGGAGCGGGATGTCGCCGTCATCGCCGTGCCGCTGTTGAGGTTCGACTGGTACCTGAACGATATCATCCGCATGTTCCCAGACCGGGATCCTGCCATGAGGGCGATGAACATCTCCAGAGCGCTCAAGCGTATCGTCGAGCACAACGACGGCGATTCAGGGGTCTACTCGACATTCAAAGACCGAATTCTAACCAGCCCGTTCAACCTTGACCAAGTAGGCAGGATCTACGAGGTACGCCCGAAATAGTGCTAGGGTCCATGCCTGGGGTCTGGCGCGAAGGGCCCGGGGCTCTGCGGGAAAGGGCCACGAACTAGCCACATCTTCTGCCCGCCTGGCAGGCAGGTAGCTTCCGTTCTGTCCCGCAACTACTCAGACCGTGGCCTCGATTCGGTAGCATCTGACGCGCTTCGGCAGATCTCGTGCCCTGATTTCCTGTCGCTGCCTCAATGTCAATCCCTCCACGGACCGACGTTTTCATCATTGAACAGTCAAACAGATCGCCGAAGATATGTTCTGTCTAGATGCGATTGCCCTGGACCTGGGTCGAAAACCCGTTGACATCGAACAGGAGTCGTGATAAGTTGAACTGTTGGCTGGGGTGCGTCACGCGCCATGATTCTTCAGGTTGGAGGTGTTCGAGAGAGTGGAAACGTCAACATTGCGTCAGGGGGCTGTAGCGATAGAGGAGGTCCCGGAGGCCCCCAAGTGCCGGCATCATTGGCTAATAGAATCGCCGGCGGGTCCATCTAGCAGAGGGGTGTGCCTCCTCTGCGGCGACGTCAAGGAGTTTCAGAACTACGTCGAAGGCTCCGCTTGGGGTTATGACATATCTATTGAGCAGTTGAACGGTGGCTCGCGTCTGCCGATAGCTCGGGAAAGCCGCGCTAGCGAAGGTCTCGCCGAGGACGAGTGAGTCACCGAGCTTGCGTTCGCAAGAGCCGACATAGCGTAACCACCGCGCCGGAACTGCGGCGGTGACGTTCCTCGTGTCTCTTGGCATCACAGGTGTCTTGTCCATTGGTCGCGGACATGGCTAGTGGTCAGTCCACATAGATTTGACGCAAGGATTTCAGCCCCCCCATCCCAACCTTCTCCCTCGATGGGGAAGGGGTCTTATCCTCTCCCCCTTTTGGGGGAGAGTTAGAGACGGGGTAGCACTGAAGCTCAATGTCATCAGAATCAAGTGGACATGACTAGCGATGCTGCTCGGCAAGTCGGCCGCTCCCGACCCCACAGCCGCTTCTACGACTGACCTTGGGCGGCAGGGGCAGCATCCCGCGCTAGGGCCCACAAGCGCGGCACTCTAGCTTGCACGATCCCTTGGGGTGGCTGGCGAACGTCCAGAGGACTCGTCAGGCCCCTGCGGTGTGCGAGGGTGTAGGGCTGTGCTTCCCGGGTCTCGATAGCGAAGTGCCGCGGACCTGCTCGAATCTAGCGGAACAGGTCTCGAGAGCGGTCGCGTATTAGGGACGTGGAACCGGCTGGCCCTGGGACGTACGAGACGCCCCTGATGATCACCACCGGAATGCTCTCAGCCTTGCCCATGACGACCTCAGAGGCGGCTGCCAGCTCGTCGGCCAGGGCGATTCTGGTCACCCTCAACACCTGGCCAAAGGTGTCGCGGGTACCTCGATAGTCCTTCATCGGGTGCATGCCTGCGACTCCGATGGCGAAATTAACGTGTCCTTCTCTCCATGCCCGCCCGAAGGTATCCGAGATGATCACCGCCAGGCAGCGCGTGGGGAGTGCGGCGCAGAGCTGTTCCTGGATGCTGCGCGCCGACGCGTCCGGGTCTTCCGGCAGGAGCGACACGACGTCCTCTCCCGGAACGTTTGACGCGTCGATACCGGCGTTGGCGCATACGAAGCCATGCCTCGTTTCGGTAATGAGTATCCCGCGCGACGGATCCATTCTCACGATGGCCCGGCTTTCCCTCATCACCAACTCAACGAGCCGGGGATCCTTGCCGCTCTCCGTGGCTACTTGTCGGGCGAAGGATGAGGGTTCCACCTCGCTCAATCGGACGAGCCTCCCTTCTGCCTTCGAGACGATCTTCTGCGTAACCACCAGGACATCGCCGTTCTTGATCGGCGTCCCCTGTCTAGCGGACGCGACAGCTATGATCTCGCCCAGCCTGTTGCCGGGCTGGATCTCCGGGATGCCGGTGACTCCGATCACCTCGATCCGGGGGATTCTTGTTCTGCTCTCCCTGGTTGCTTGGGCACTCATGACCTTATCATTATCGTTGCCCATAAGTCGTTGCCCAGGTAGGAACATAGGGAAGGCAGAGGGGCCAAGGC
>SDBU01002416.1_pt1 | contig 24871 bp, 25 predicted proteins | sample 2277071 | NCBI WGS metagenome assembly SDBU01 (sample SAMN10397929, study PRJNA504765) | marine sediment metagenome | isolation source: marine sediment core GS08_GC12, 126 cmbsf | place: Arctic Ocean: Gakkel Ridge, Loki's castle | collected 2008
TTCAAATCCTGCACCGCCCATTTGCAGACAATGAGCCGAGGTAGCTCAGTGGTAGAGCACTGGTCTGAAAAACCAGGTGTCGGCAGTTCGATTCTGCCCTTCGGCATGTCCAAATAAAGCTTCAATATCCGTGACCTGTGTTTTTCGGTTACTTCTATTTTCGCTTTATTTCTCCTCTTCAAAAATTCCTTTTGGGGAATTTTTGAGCTTTGCCTTAAGAAAAAGCGTATACAGGAAAAATCATGTTTTTATCCGAAATTTTAAATATTTTCAAAAAAATTTTTTCTCCAGAATTTCTTTTTCGAGCTCAAATCGCTCCTCAGAATCTGAGATTGATTTTGATAATTGCCATAGCAGTGTTAATCTTGGCAATCCTGATTAAAGTTTTTGCTTTTTTAAAATTCAAAGAAGATAAAGTCCGTCAGAAATTATATGGAAGGATATTTGCCTGGTTTGCCACCATCGCGATTTTAGGAATTTTCTTTTTATTTTGTGGTTGGCAACAGATTGGATTTTTGGCAATGCCATTCTGGTTGATTTTTCTGGGGTTGCTATTTTTAATCTGGGGGATTATAATATTGATTTATAGGGTAAGAAAATTTCCCACCGAATTAACTGATTTCGAATATCAAAAGAGAAAAGCCAGATATTTGCCAAAACCAAAAACAAGGAGATAAGTTATGTCAAAGACCTGGTGCCCCGATATAAAATCGGGGCAGGCAAAAAGTCGAAGATCCCGACTTTGTGTCGGGAAAAAGATTTAAGGTTCCTTACTCGCTCAGGGAACCCGCAAGACCTTAAGCTCGTAACCTATTTAAGGAGATAAATGCCGAAAGTCAAAGAAGAAAAAATGGAAAAATTGTTAAAAAAACAGGCAAGTTTTTTGCCATACAAAAGAGGTGATAGTGCCGAAGGGACAATAATTTCCAAAACCAGAAATAGAATTTGGATTGAGGTAGAAGGCAGGGGATTAGGTCAGGTTCCACCTCGCGAAATTCCAGCAGATACTGAAGATTTAAATATTGGCGAAAAAGTGATCGCTTTTGTTTTAGAACCTGAAGATGAGAAAGGAAATATTATTTTATCTTTAAGAAAGGCAGATCGAGAAAAAGTCTGGCTGAATTTAAAGAGAAAATTTGAACAGCAGGAGAATCTGACAATAAAAATCACCGAAGTCAATAAAGGTGGCTTGATGGCTGAAGTTTCAGGGGTTAAGGGATTTTTGCCGTTATCGCAATTGGCTGCTAAACATTACCCCCAAGTCGGTGGAGATAAAGATAAAATTTTATCAAAACTATCTGAATTAGTTGGTCAAAGATTAGATGTTAAGATTATCGGTTTTGATCAGACGGCCAATAAATTGATTTTTTCTGAGAAAAAAGTCGCTTCCAAGCTCGATGAAGATAAAGTTAAAAAACTAAAAATTGGCCAAAAAGTTGGAGGAACTGTTTCAGGAGTTGTTGATTTTGGTCTCTTTATTAGATTTCCAATCGAAAAAGACACCTCTCAAGAATACGAGGGTTTGGTTCATATTTCTGAAGTTGCTTGGGGGAAAATTGACGATATTAAAAAAGAATACAAACCAGGAGATAAAGTTAAAGCTGAGATTATTTCGATTGATGATGGTAAAGTTTCTTTGAGTATTAAGAAATTATTGTCCGATCCATGGCAGAAAAAAATCAAAAAATATAAAGTGGATAAGAAAGTTAAAGGTAGGGTTATCAGAGTTACTCCTTTTGGAGCTGTTGTAGAATTAGAAAAAGATGTTGAAGGTTTGGTTCATATTTCTGAAATTGGAGATGGTCATATTGCCGATCCGCGCGAAGTTTTAAAAGAAGGGGACAAAAAAGAATTTAAAGTGATTTCAGTAGAGCCAGATGCTCATAAAATCGGTTTGAGCTTAAAAGATATTGAAAAATAAATTGGAGGGAATATGGAAATAAAATGGCTTGGTCAATCTTGTTTTGAAGTAGAAACTAAAGAAGCGACTTTAGTTTTTGATCCATATTCTAAAGAGATTGGTTTGAAATTGCCAAAATTAACAGCTGATGTTGTTCTAATCTCTCATCAGCATTCGGATCATAATAATGTTGAAGCTGTTTTGGGAACGAGCAAAGATAAAAAGCCATTTGTGGTTTCAAATCCCGGCGAATATGAAGTTTCCGGAGTTTATATTTTGGGCATTTCCAGTTTTCACGATAAATCAGAGGGTTCAGAGCGTGGGCCAAATACTATTTATAATGTTGATGTTGAGAATATTAAACTTTGCCATTTAGGTGATTTAGGGCATAAGCTTTCAAATGGAGAATTGGAGAAAATTGGCGATGTTGATATTTTGTTAGTTCCCGTGGGCGGAAAATATACCATTAATGCAGCTGACGCTGCCTCTGTAATCAATCAGGTTGATCCTAAAATAGTAATTCCAATGCATTATAAAATTCCTGGTTTGGCTGTTGATATAGATGATTTGGAGAATTTTGCTAAACAGGTGAAAGTTTCTAATTTGGAAGGGCAGGACGTTTTCAAAACAAAAAAAGCCGATTTGCCCACCGAAGACAGAGAAATAATTATTTTAAAGACCAAGCATAAAAAATGAATCCTTATAATTTTTCCAAGATCTCTAAATTAATTTTGCAAAAAAATAAAATATTGTTAATGAGCCATAAAGATGGTAATTCTGATGGTGATGCGATTGGTTCTTTGCTTGCTTTGGCTATGAGTCTACAAAAGTTGGGCAAAACAGCTATTCCAGTTTTAGAAAAAAAGCCTAAAGAGACATTTAACTTTTTGCCCCACTTGAAAAAGATTAAAAATTTTTGCCCCAAAGATGTAGATTTGGTGATTTTGGTTGATTTTGCTACTAAAAAGAGGGCTTCATTTCCCAAAGATTTAGAGCATTTTTTGGGCCAAAAGATTCCTGTTATTGTAATTGATCATCATCCTAAAGAAGATTTGGCTAAATTAGCTGACCTGAAAATGATCGATACCACAGCATCGGCAGCTTGCGAGATGTTATATTTTCTGATTTTAGATCTTGGCATTAAAATTGATAAAGATATTGCTTTGGCATTGTTGGCGGGAATTTTTACCGATACTTATAGTTTTCAAAATCCTAATACCACTCGCCGGACTTTAGAAGTGTCTTCGGCTTTGTTGGCGGCGGGCGCTCGTTTGAAAAAAATCACAGACAATATAGTTTATGAAAAATCTTTAAAAGAAACTCGGTTGCTCTCCAGGGCGATCGAAAGGCTTTTTGAAAATAGAGAATATAATATTTTGATTACCTTTTTAACTGAGGATGATTTGAGAGAATTTGGGGTGAGCTCAGAGGATGCTTCGGGAATTGCTAATTTTTTAAATAGTGTTTCTGGAATTTCAGTGGTTTTGTTTTTGCTGGAAGAAAATGGCGTTATTAATGGCAGTTTGAGGACGAGGAAAGATAATGTCAATGTGGCGAGGTTGGCTAAATTTTTGGGAGGCGGCGGGCACCGGAAAGCTTCGGGATTTGAAATTACTGGAAAAATAGTATCAAAAAATGGTAAAATAAGGATAGAGTAAGCCATTGCGACGTGCCGAGGTGGCGGAATTGGTAGACGCGTTGGACTTAAAATCCAATGGTGGTAAAACACCGTGGGAGTTCGAGTCTCCCCCTCGGCATTTTCAGATTTTTACCGCCTAATTATTATCGGCGGTTTTTTTATCCAAAAATTTTACATTAAAAATTTGCAAGATTTTGGGAATTTGTTATATTAGTTTTGTAAAGAAGTTTAGCAAAAAAGGGGTTTAATGGCTCAAGACCCTGTTATTAAAAGTTATGTGCCTTTGGACGATGAAGACAAGATAGAAGAAAAGGATGAGCAGAAAGAGCAGCCCAAAAAGGAAGAGTTTTCATTGGAGGATGAGCGAGCTTTTAGTATTGGTTTAATTGCCCTAATTGTAATTATTGTAATAGGCGCAGTAATTGGGATTTGGTATTTGGTAGGACATTTTAGACAGGGCAAGGAAACAGCAGAACCAGAATCAGTGACGACCGAATCTGAAGAGCAACAGCCTGAAGTTTTGGGCGAGCAGGAAGAAGTAGAATTGATCCCAGAAGAAGAATTTGAGGCTCAAATTCTTGAAGGTGAAACTTACACTGTCGAGGCCGGCGATACTCTTTATACAATTGGTATAGAAATGAAAGTTGATTGGGAAGATATTGCTAGCGCCAATAATTTAGAAAGACCATATAACTTGATTCCAGGAGAGAAATTAAAGATTCCTAAAGGAGGCGGCTCAAATGAAACGCAAGATTAAATTATTTTTAATATTATTGCTGATAGCTGGCTTTGGGATTTTTATTTACTTTTATTTGTCGCCGATTTTATCAGATGCGATTTATCCCTTGGAATACAGGGATTGGGTTAAAAAGTATGCTCAAGAGGGTGAATTGAATCCTAATTATGTGGCGGCAGTGATTTTTTCTGAAAGTCACTTTAATCCAAGTGCCACTTCGCCAGTGGGAGCGAGGGGTTTGATGCAGATTATGCCCGGCACTGGAGCTGGGATTGCCAAACAGCTTGGCGAATCTGGAACATATTCGGCTGATAAATTATATGATCCAGAAACTAATATCAGATATGGCTGTTTTTATTTATCAGGCTTGGTCCATAAATATGCCTTTAGTGGTAGTTTACCTTTAATTGCTTATAATGGTGGTGTTGGTTTGGCTGACAGATATGCTGTTAATGCCGCCACTTTAAATCCCGAGACATCCTATTATGTGGTTAAGGTGCAGAAAAATGAACAGATTTATAATCAGCTATATGGAAACTGGTGGGCAGAGAAAACGCCAGAAGAGCCAGCCGAGTCAAAAAAACCAACCTTGAAAGATTTAATTTTGTCTTGGATGTTGGGTAAAAATTAGTTAGGAAGTTAGGAAATTGAGATGGTAAAAATAAGTTCTAAAGAGTTAAGAGAAAAATTTGTCTCTTTTTTTAAAGATAAAGGACACGTAGAAGAGCGTCCTTCTTCTTTGATTTCGAAAGATGACTCTTCGGTTTTGTTTACCACTGCTGGAATGCAGCAGTTTAAAAGATATTATTTAAAGCCCGACAAGGCGCCTGCTCCACGAATTGTGACTATTCAACCATGCATAAGGACTTCAGACATTGATGAAGTAGGTGATGAGAGCCATTTGACTTTTTTCGAAATGATGGGCAATTTTAGCTTTGGTGATTATTTTAAAAAGGAAGCAATCGAATGGGCAAAGGAGTTTTTGGAAAAAGAGCTTGGAATTGAACCTAGTAGAATTTCCACATCGGTTTTTAAGGGGGATAGCCAATTGCCTCAGGATAAAGAGAGCATTGAGATTTTGAAAAATTTGGGCTACAAGGAAATTGAACTTTATGGCAGAAAAGAGAATTTTTGGGGACCAACTGGAGATGAAGGTCCTTGCGGTCCAACTATGGAGTTTTATATTGATGGTATGGAAGTTTGGAATTTAGTTTTTAATGAATATTATAAGACAGCGGATGGTAAATTTGAGCCGTTAAAGGCGAAAGGCGTTGATACGGGATTGGGTTTAGAGAGAATTGCGGCCATTATGCAAGGAGAAAAAGATCTATATAAGACAGAATTATTTTGGCCAATTATCAAAAAAATAGAAGATTTAAGTGGCAAAAAATATGAGAAAAATCAAAAAGCTTTTAGAGTAGTTGCCGATCATCTAAAAACTTCTATTTTCTTATCGGCTAAGAATATTTCCCCTTCCAATGTTTTACAAGGTTACATTATGAGGAGATTAATCAGGAGAGCTGTCAGATACAGTTGGCTTTTAGATATTAAAACTACTCTTGGGCCGATATTATCTCCAATTATTTACATCTATAGAAAAGTTTATCCCGAACTTGGTAAAGGACAAATAATTATAGACAGAATCAGTCAAGAGGAAGATAAATTTCGGGAAGTTATACTGAATGGTCTTAAAAGGGTCGATCGGATTTTTGCTCATAAAAAACCAATATCCCCGATCATTTATTCAAAGATAATGCAATTGAAAAATCGAAGTCAAAAGTTAGGTAAAATTCATACTGAAGAGCCAATTGACAAAATAGATCCTGATTTAAAAAAAATCGGTATTGAGATTACTAATAAAGATATTCATGAAGCATATGTATCCGGCAAAGAGGCATTTGATCTTTATCAGACTTATGGTTTTCCGCTTGAATTGATTCTTGATTTAGCGCAGAAAGCGCGTCTTTTTGTGGGTATTAGCGAATTTAATGCTGAAATAAAAAAACACCAGGAGATTTCTCGGGCTGGGATGGCTAAAAAATTCAAATCAGGTTTGGCTGGGGATTCAGAAAAAGAAATCAAATATCACACCGCGACTCATTTATTATTGGCCGCTTTGCGGCAGATTTTGGGCAAGCATCTTGAGCAACGAGGCTCAAACATTACTGAAGAGAGATTGAGATTTGATTTTAATTATCCGGAAAAATTAAGTTCAGAGCAGATTAAAAAGGTTGAAGATTTGGTAAATGAGAAAATAAATGAGGACTTGCCAGTAACGATGGAAGAAATGTCGTTGGCGGAAGCTGAAAAATCAGGCGCTTTAGCTGTTTTCAAAGAGCGCTATGGCGACAAAGTAAAAGTTTATTCTGTTGGCAACTTTTCTAAAGAGATTTGCGCCGGTCCACATCTTGAAAAAACTGGTCAAATTGGTAAATTTAAAATAGTAAAAGAAGAATCTTCCGGAGCTGGCATCAGGAGAATAAAAGCAATAATCAGCAAATAGTGAATAAGTAAACAACAAAAAATTTTAAGCCCACTGTTAATTGTTAGCTGTTACTTGTTAACTGAAATAATGGAGGGGAATGGGACTTTTTGATTTTATTAAATCTAGAAAAGCGAACTTGGGATTAGTTTTAGATATTGGCACTGAATTTATCAAAGCTTTAGTTTTTGAGACTAAAGCTGATACGGCTGAAATTTTGGGTGTGGCCAGAATAAGACAAAAGTTGACTGAAATGCGCGGCGGGGCAGTTTTAGATATTGAAGGAGTAACTAAAAATTCTCAAAGAGCGATTGAAAAAGCAGAAAGAATGGCCAAAGTTTCAGCCAATCAGGTGATCGTTGGTATTGCCGGCGAATTAGTTAAAGGGCTTAGTACCACGGTTCGCTACTCCCGATCAAAGCCTAAAGATAAAATTACCTTTGCAGAACTCAAATCAATTGTGGATAAAGTTCAAAGGCGGGCTTTTGATAAGGCGCGCGAATCTTTGGCTTGGGAAACTGGTCGTTCGGAAATTGATGTCAAATTAGTTAATGCGGCAATAGTTGATGTGAAAATTGACGGCTACAGAGTGACTAATCCTTTGGGATTTCAGGGCAAAAATGTTTCAGTGACGGTTTTTAATGCTTTTGCCCCAATCACCCATTTAGGAGCTTTGCAAACTATTTGCGAGGAATTAGATTTAGATCTTATCGCCATTGCCGCCGAACCATATGCTGTAGCCAAAGCAGTTGGTTTAGAGGATTCTTTGGATTTTTCAGCCATTTTTATGGATATTGGCGGCGGGACAACAGATATTGCTGTGGTTAGAAATGGCGGCTTGGAAGGGACAAAAATGATTGCCATTGGCGGTCGTTCATTTACCAAGAGATTATCCCAAGTTTTAAGCGTACCCTTTGAAACTGCCGAAGAGATAAAAATTAGTTATTCAAATGGTTTGTTAGATAAAAAATCTGCTAAAATTGTCCGCAAGGCTTTGCTGGCAGATTGTAAAGTTTGGTTTTCTGGAGTAGAATTGACATTGGAGGAGTTTTCGCAGGGAGATTTGTTGCCATCGCGGATTTTACTTTGTGGTGGGGCATCGGCTCTGCCTGAAATTCGCGAGACTCTAAAAACAACAGATTGGTCATCAAGGGTGGCTTTTGCCAAAGAACCAATGATTGATTTTATTAGAATTGAAGAAGTGGCTAAAGTGAAAGACACAACCGGGAAATTGCGGAATCCTCAAGATATAACTCCTATGGCTTTGGCTAATACTGCTTTGGATTTTGCCGGCCAAGAAAATGTAGTAGAAGGTATTTTAAATAAAGTAGTCAAATCGTTAAGAGAATAAGGAGGCAAATTGGAAAGGGTTTTATATTTAGAGCCTGATGAAGAGATTACTTCAGTAATTGACAGGATGAAAAATTTAAAGGCGAAAGATATCGCTTTGGTAGTTCCCAGAGATGCGGTGGTTTTGCAGAGCGTGGTGAATTTGAAATTATTGAAAAAAGAAGCTGAAGATCTAAAAAAAGAAATGTCATTAGTGACTTCAGATAAAGTTGGTAAAAATTTGGCTGCCCAAGTGGGAATCGCCACTTTTGATAAATTAGATAACCAATTTTTAGAGCCAGAAGAAGAATTACCCGAGCCTTTAGACGAACCAGAGGAAATTCCAAAAGATAAAAAAATAGAAGATTTGGAAAAAGCGGCTGAAAAACCAGAAGAAAAGACTCCTTTTGAAAAAGCCAAGGTTTCAGAGTCAGAAAAAGAGTCATCTGCACCAAAACCGGCAAAGCCTTCCAAAAAGTCTCTTTTGGCAAAACCCAAGATTAAGTTAAATAAGAAACTTTTGATTTTTGGGATAATTTTTAGTTTATTTGTTGTTACTTTTGTTGTATTTTTGTTCTTGCCTAAAGCGACAATCGATTTAAAGGTTAAAGCTGATAAATTTGAGCATAGTTTTGATTTTGTGGCTGATAAAAATTTGATTGATTTAGATGTAGGGAAAAAATCAATTCCGGCTGAATTAATTGAGATTTCTGCTGAAAAAGAAGCCGGGACCCAGGCTAGTGGCAAAAAGGAAGTTGGCGAAAAAGCCAAAGGTACGGTTACAGTTTATAATAGTTATGATTCTAGCCCACAAACTCTAAATGCTGGGACAAAACTTTCTAAAAGCGGCAAAACTTTTATTACCACTAAAAAAGTGAGTGTACCCGGATTTACTTTGCATCAGGGGAGTCCGGTTCCTGGCACAATTGATGTTTCGATTGAAGCGGAGAGCCAAGGTTCTGCCTACAATGTTTCAGCAGGTAAATTTTCTGTTGCTGGCTTTCCATCAGGGCAATTTTGGGGTCAATCTTCGCAAGCAATGTCTGGTGGTTATTCAAAAACAGTCACCGTAGTCAGCGAGGATGACATTGCCGGTTTAAAATTAAGCCTAACTGATAATTTGACTTCGGAAATAAAAGGACAATTAAAAGAGCAAATTTCAGATGAAAATGAGTTGTTGGATGACGCTGTTTCAGTTGAGGAATTAGAATTTACCACATCAGCTTCAGCCGGAGAGCAAAAATCAGAATTCACAGGCAAAATTAAATTGAAAGCTAAAGCTCTGGTTTATAAAAAATCAGATTTTGAGACATTGGCAAACGAGAATTTTGCCAAAGCAGTCGACGATAAAGGAAAAGAATTAGCTGAAGTTGATCTTGGAAAGCTTAAAAAGGAAACCAAATCCATAGATTTAGAAAAAGGACAGATAGCGGTTTCAATATCAGGGGACGGTTTTGCTGCCCCCAAACTTGATCAAAAAACCTTAAAATCTAATTTGACTGGCAAAGATAGAATTAGAGTAGAAGAATATTTGACTGGTTTTGTGGAGATTAAATCAGTCCAAATCAAACTTTGGCCTTTCTGGGTTAAAAAGATTCCTTCATTGGAAGAGAGCATAAAAATCAATGTCGAATATGAGCTATCAGAACCACAAGAGGAGTAATGGTTATTTTGGGGATTGATTATGGTCAAAAGCGAACCGGATTGGCGGTTGCCCGAGAAAGGATAGCTTTTGAATATAGGACTTTGACTACTACTGATGCAGATTCATTGGTTGAAGAGATTGGTCATATTTGTCAAAAAGAAAAAGTGGAAAAAGTTGTTATTGGTTTGGCTAAAACTGCCACAGGTGAATTGGGATTTCAGGCAAAAAGAGAGCAGGAATTTGGGGAAAAATTAAAAGCCAAAGTAGATATTCCAGTAGTTTTTCAGGATGAAATCTTAAGTACCAGGGAAGCTGAGAGAATTTTAGTTGAACAAAAAATAAAAGGCAAAAAGGCGGTGGTGCAAAAGGATGCCAAAGCCGCTCAATTAATTTTACAGTCATATTTGGATAAAAAGAACAAATGATGCAGTATTTAGATAGATTGAGTGAAAAAAAATCCACACCCACACCCAAACCAAAAAAGTTCCCGATTGGAATTCGGGATCCCGATCTCCAAAAGAAGAAAGGAAAAATCGGGACAAGAAAACCAAAAACACTGGTTTTTATTTTGATTATTTTAGTTATTTTAGGAGGGTTGATTGGTTTTTCGTACTATCAAATAAAGACTCCGCAAGTTCTAGCTGAGCCAGTCACTTTTGAAATTAAAAAAGGCGAGGGTGTAGATGAAATTTCCAAAAATCTTAAGTCAGCTGGATTGATTAGGTCTGTTGTTTTGTTTAAAGCTTGGTTGGTTTTCACCAATAAGTCCCCAGAAATTCAAGCAGGCAGATACACTTTTTCTGATTCAGTGACTACCCCCAAAGTTATAGAGGTGATTACTACTGGCGTTCAAAATCAAATTACCATCTGGGAGGGAATGCGGATCGAAGAAATGGCAGATTTTTTAAAGGAAAAAGAAACCATAAATCAGGCTGAAGATTTTGTCAAACAAGCCAAGGCTAAAAATTACAAAGATCAATTTAGCTTTTTAGCTGGTTTAGCTGCCAATGATAGTTTAGAAGGATTTTTATTTCCCGATACTTATGAGTTTGAAGTAGAAAGTTCGGTCTCTGAGATTATTGAGATAATGTTAGAGAATTTTCAGACAAAGGTCTGGGAGGAGCTGGTAGCAGATTTTGAAAAATCAGATCAGAGCTTGGCAGAAATAATTATCTTAGCTTCGATTATTGAAAGAGAAGTGCCGCAAAAAGATACCAAAAGGGTAGTGGCTGGGATTTATTTTAATCGCCTTGAGCAGGGCATGGAATTGGAGGCTGATCCAACAGTCCAGTATGCAAAAGATTCAGAGAATTCGCCAAAAAATTATAAAGATTTTTGGGGCGAGATTTCAATTTCAGATTATAGGGCGATAATTTCTCCCTATAATACATATTTGAATTCTGATTTGCCGCCTGGCGCAATTTGTAATCCTGGTTTGGATTCGATTAAAGCTGCTTTAGATCCCGAGCAAACAGATTATTTATATTTCTTTACACCCAATGATGAAATTCATTATAGTAGGACTGCTCAAGAACACGAAGCCAAAAAAGAGAAATATTTGAAATAAGAAAAAGATAATTTAAAATAAATATTAAAGGGGCAAAAAGCTCCTTTTAATTTTGGTCAAATTTTGAGATAATAAAATGAGCAAAATCCGAAAAACGAAATAGGAAAACAGCTAAAGGAAATAGGAAAACGGTATGGAAAACAGAATTTCCTCTAACTGATTTCTAATTTATCCAAATTTACTCCTAAGGAGTTTTATGGTTTTAAGCAGGCTTTTGGGTTCTTTTTCGCACGATATTGGAATTGATTTAGGTACTTGCAATACCTTAGTTTATGTTAAAGGAAAAGGTATTGTCGCCAAAGAGTCATCAGTGGTGGCAATCAATACTAAGACTAAACAGATATTGGCGATCGGCGATGAAGCTCAAAAAATGGTTGGTCGAACCCCAGCCCATATTGTGGCGATTAAACCCCTGACCGATGGGGTGATTTCTGATTTTGAAGTCACTGAAGAAATGTTGAGATATTTTATTGAAAAAGTTCATCGAAAAACATTTGCTTTTGTACCTCGTCCTCGGGTGGTGATTGGGATTCCTTATGGAGTGACTGAGGTGGAGAGAAGGGCGGTTGAGGAAGCGACGATCTCAGCTGGGGCGAGACAGGTTTTTTTGATTGAAGAGCCAATGGCGGCCGCAATTGGGGCGAGGTTGCCGATTCAAGAAGCTTCAGGCAGTATGATTGTTGATATTGGCGGGGGGACTACTGAGGTGGCGGTGATTAGTTTAGGGGGGATAGTTGCTTCTAGATCTTTGAGAATTGCCGGAAATGAAATGAATGAAGATATTATTGAATTTGCTCGAGAGCATTTTAATCTTTTATTGGGAGAAAGAACAGCCGAAGAGATAAAAATGGCCGTAGGTTCAGCTTATCCTCTGGCTGAGAAGAAAAAAGTCAAAATGAAAGGCCGAGATTTAGTGACTGGTTTGCCCAAAGAGATCTCAGCCAGTGATGAGCATATTAGAACAGCCATTTCTCCCTCTGTGATGCAGATCATCGATGCGATTAAAACCACTTTAGAGGAAACGCCTCCGGAATTGTTGGCTGATATTATGGATAGGGGAATTGTTTTGACTGGCGGCGGGGCATTGTTAAGAGGTTTAGATACTTTAATTTCTAAAACAACCGACACCAAGGTTTATATTGCCGATGATCCTTTGACTTCAGTGGTAAGGGGGACAGGTTTGGTTTTAGAAGATATCGAGACCTTAAAAGATATATTATTACCATCTGAGTATCAACGAATTTCGAGATAATTGTTTATTACCCATGCCCGCTCAGCCTCCAGATATTTTTCTTAGACATGAGCTCGCTTACTTAAACTCTATCTGTAGAAGATGCCTTCGCACCCGCTAAACCTTGGAGTATTATGAGACTAACGACGGCGAAAATTTTAGCTCTAATTTTGGTAGCTTTCGTTGCCATATCTTTAATAATGCCTAAGAAGTATTTTTGGGGGCCGGCAAAAGGGGTATTTTCGGCAGCAGTCGCACCTGTTCAAAAAGTTACTTTTCAAGGAGCGAATTCTGTTTCGGATTTTTTATCAACTATTGTTAGAATATCGCAGCTGGCCAGAGAAAATGAAGAATTGAAAAAAGAGCGAGATCGTCTTTTGGCAGAAAAGACAGAGTTGATAGAATTACAAAAAGAGAATGAAATTTTAAGAGAACAGTTAGGTTTTCAACAAAAAGCCGATTTCAAATTAGTTTCAGCTGAGGTAATTGCCAAAGACCCGACCAGTATTCAGGAATCTATTATAATTAATGTCGGCAAGAATAAGGGAATTGTTGAAGGAATGCCGGTGATTAGTTCTGATATGTTGGTGGGTAAGATTTCAGAGGTTGGTTTTAGTTCTTCTCATGTTCTTTTGATTACTAATCCAAATAGTATCATCAATGCCATGTTGCAGGAGAGTCGGGCATTAGGTTTGGTGAAAGGAGAGTTAGGTTATGGATTGGTGATGGAATCAATCCCCCAGGAGGTTAAAACTAATGTTTCAGATTTGGTGGTCACTTCTGGCTTGGGCGGTAATTTTCCAAAGGGTTTGTTGCTGGGTAAAGTTTCAGAGATTATTTCAAAGCAGAGCGAGATTTTTCAATCGGCAACCCTCAGGCCTGTTTTGGATTTTTCTAAATTAGAATTAGTTTTTATTATAACAGGGATTGAATAATAGGAGTAAAATGAACTGGTTTTTAAATGTGATTTTGATTGTCTTTTTTGCTGTTTTTCAGACTACTGTTATGCCTGAAATTTCGATAAAATTTGGAATAGCTAATATTATTTTTGTTATTTTTGTCTGTTTGCTATTTTTAAGATATTTTGAATTAAGTTTAGTATGGGCAGCTTTGGGCGGTTTGGTTTTAGATTTTTTGTCATCTACGCCGGCTGGCTTGTTTTTCTTTAGCTTTATAATAATTTATTTTGTTTTGGCTACTTTTTTGAAAATTTTAGAATTTAGGGAATTTCTGGCTTTGCTGGTGATTATTTTTGTTTCTTCTATTTTGCTTGATTTGTTGATGATTTCCTATTTGAACATTGCCGGTTTGGGTTTGTCTATTGGTAGTTTTTATAATATAATAATTTTAGATAGTGTATTGAATGTTATTTTTATCTGTATTGTTTATCCAATTTTGATCTATATAAATAGGCATTTTTCAGCCAAAAAAGAAAAAGAGATATCTCTTTCAGGACTTTATGAATAGGGGGATTTTTGGATATTTTTTCAGATCAAACAATTTTAGGAGATCACAGAAAAAGGAAAATAGACAGGGATTTTGAAGTACCAGAGAATGATGATTTGGAGGGGGATAGCCTTTTGGTTGATAAACGAGAAAAGAGAAGTTTTTTCCTATTCTATGGTATAGCATTTTTGATTTTTACTGTTTTGCTGATTCAATTATGGTCCTTGCAAATAATTAAAGGGGCCCATTTTCGATTTTTAGCCGAAGGCAATCGAATTCGGACTAAAATTACCCCAGCTCCCAGAGGAATAATTTATGCCAAAAATGGCCAAGCTTTAGTTTCTAATATTCCTTCTTTTGTTTTAGAAGTGACGCCTCAAGATTTGCCAACTGATGAGGGGGAGCGCAATTCTCTTTTAAAAAAAGTTTCTCAGTGGAGCGAAATTTCATATGCGGAAATTTCAGAAAAAATCAAAACGGCTGGTGCTGAACCTTCAATTTTGGCTGAGAATATTGAAAGAGAAAAAGCTTTAATCTTAAAGGAGAAATTAGCTGACGCTTCGGGTATTTCTGTCGAAGAAAGAGTGACCAGGAGATATTTGATTGATTCTTCTTTTTCCCATATCTTAGGTTATGTTGGCAAAATTACCAAAGAAGAATATAGGGATTTGATGGATAAAGATTACATAATGCTTGATTTGGTGGGTAAGACTGGTTTGGAAGGTTTTTATCAAGATGAGCTCAAAGGTGAAAATGGCAAAAGTCAAGTTGAAGTTGATGCCACGGGTAAAGTTTCTCGGATATTAGCTGAATCAGATCCTCAGCCGGGAAATAATTTAATTTTGACTTTAGATGTGTCATTACAGCAAAAAATGAATGAAATTTTAAAATCAGCCTTAGAATCAGCTGATAGCCCCGGTGGAGCAGTAGTGGCAATAGATCCTGAGACTGGCGGGATTTTAGGAATGGTTAGTTTGCCGACTTATGATAATAATATTTTTACCACCCAGCCTTCTGATATTTTGTCGCAAGAATATCAAAAATTGGTTTCAAATCCGCAAAAGCCTTTATTTGATCGGGCGCTTGCCGGCATTTATCCGCCTGGTTCAACCCTGAAAATGTTGGTAGCGGCGGCTGGTTTGCAAGAAAATGTTATTGGGATTGATACTTATTTATATGCTCCAGAGGCAATTTTAATTCCCAACAAATATGATCCCTCAATTGTTTATAGATTCCCAGATTGGAAGCCGGGCGGACATGGTTATGTTAATGTTATCTCAGCGATTGCTAAAAGTTGTGATGTTTTCTTCTATGCAGTTGGTGGAGGATACGAACATATTTCGGGATTAGGGATAGATAGATTATATCAATATTTTACAAAGTTTGGTTTAGGCCAAAAATCCGGAATTGATTTGGTGGGAGAACATACGGGCCTGGCACCAAATCCAGAATGGAAGTTAAAAGCTAAAAAAGAAGATTGGTATTTTGGCGACACTTATCATGTTTCTATTGGTCAGGGTGATGTATTAATGACTCCTTTGCAATTGGCTAATTATGTTGCTACTGTTGCCAATGGTGGCACACTTTTGAAGCCCCATTTAATTTGGAAAACTCAGGATTCAGAAGGAAATATTATTAAAGAATATGGTAGGGAAGCTAAGGCAGAGAATATTATTGATCCATATAATTTAGAGATTGTTAGAAGGGGAATGCGTGAGGCAGTGGTTGGAGGGACGGCCCGAGAATTGGCTGGTTTGGTTGTTGAGGTGGCTGGAAAAACTGGAACTGCCCAGTTTGATAATAACGAAAAAACCCACGCTTGGTTCACCGCTTTTGCTCCCTATGATAATCCAGAGATTGCTTTGGCGGTTTTGGTTGAAGGGGGTGGGGAAGGTCATGAAGTAGCTGCCCCGATTGCCCGAGAAGTTTTACAATATTATTTTACGAGGAAATAAAAAAAAGCACTTGACCCCACCAATCTTAGCTTTCGCCTTTTCAGTATTATTTATACACGGCTCAAGCTGCGATTTTGGAGGGGTCAATACCCGCCTATTATGCATTATAAATTTAGGTGGGGGTATTGACAAAAATTTCTGTATTTCTTACAATTGTCTCAAGTACAATAAGGGGCAATTTTTTATTCAAGGGGGTAAAATGGAAAAGGTTTTGACTGAAGAAGGCCAATCAAAAATCAAAAAAGAATTAGATTTTTTAAAGAAAGTGAGGAGAAAAGAGATTGCAGACAGAATTAAAGAATCACAGGGCTTTGGTGATGTGAGTGAAAATTCAGAATTAGACGAGGCTAAAAACGAACAAGCATTTTTAGAAGGAAAAATCCAAGAATTAGAATACACACTTAAAAGTTCTAAAATAATCGAGGTTTGCTCCAGCTATAGAGAGAGAATCGAGGCCGGCTGTCGGGTGCTTTTGTTAACAGAGACCGAACAAGTTGAATATACTTTGGTGGGATCTGCAGAGACTGATCCGGCTCAGGGAAAAATTTCTGTTGAGTCGCCCCTGGGGAAAGCCTTGAACGGCAAAAGAAAAGGCGATAAGATTTCTTTGGATACAATCTCGGGTCCTGTCGAATATAAGATTATTGAGATTAGATAATTCAGAGATGGAGAATTAAGCCTCACAAATTGTGGGGCTTTTTTTTGTGATATAATAGGGTCAGTTAACAGTAAACAAGAAACAAGTAACAATCAACAATGAAAAATAATTAATTTCGCACTGTTATCTGTTTACTGTTAGTTGTTAGTTGAGAAAATGATTTGGCTAGATAAAGTTATCAAAAAAATTGAAAGTTCTAAAAAAACGCCATTTTTAGTTTCTGATTATAAGACTCCTTCAGGCCGGATTCATGTTGGCGCTTTAAGAGGAGTGATTATTCATGACGTGGTTTTTAAGGCGTTAAAAGAAAAAGGCCTAAAAGCTGAATTTTGCTATGGTTTTGATGATTTGGATCCAATGGATTCTTTCCCAGTCTATTTACCTGAAAAATTCAAAAAATATATTGGTTTTCCGCTTTGCAATATTCCCTCCCCAGAATCTGGAGCTAAAAATTATGCTCAATTTTATGCTCAAGAATTTCAAAAGATATTTGAAAAATTAGGCTGTGAGCCTAAAATTTTATGGACTTTAAGGCTCTACAAATCAGGGAAATTTAATAAAGCTGTAAAAATTGCCTTAGAAAATGCAGATAAAATTCGCGAAATTTATCTAAAGATATCAGGTTCTAAAAAGTCTAAAGATTGGTATCCTTTTCAAGTGATTTGTCCAAAATGCGGCAAAATTGGCACTACCAGAGTTTTTGATTTTAAAAATGAGAAAGTAGAATTTATTTGTGAAGAGTCGCTAGTTGATTGGGCCAAAGGCTGTGGCTACAAGGGTAAAATTTCACCTTATGATGGAAATGGCAAAATGCCTTGGAAAATTGAATGGGCAGCCAAATGGTTTGTGCTGGGGACTGATTTTGAGGGGGCTGGAAAAGATCATTACACAAAAGGAGGTTCAAGAGATATCGCAGAAGCCGTAGCTCGTGAGGTCTATAAAATAGAGCCGCCAGTTGGGGTCAGATATGAATTTTTCTTAGTTTCAGGTAAAAAAATGGCCAGCTCAAAGGGATTAGGTGTATCGGCTTCAGAAATTGCTGAGGTTTTGCCTCCTGAGTTGTTAAGATTTTTAATGGTTAAAACTCCCGTCCAAAGACCAATTGATTTTAATCCTGAAGGAGAGACAGTCCCCCGCTTGTATGATTTTTATGACGAGGCGGCCGAAGATAAAAAATTAGCCCAAGTTTTTAAATACTCTCAAGTCGAAAAACCTAAAAAAGCTTATCATATGAGATTTTCTAAAGTAGCCTATTTGTTGCAGATGCCAAATGTTGATCTCGAGGCTGAGGCTGCCGAAGAAAAAGGTTCAAAGCTGACTCCTGAAGATTTGGCAGATCTGAAACAGCGAAAAAAATATGCTCAAAAATGGTTAGCTAGTTATGCGCCAGAGCATTATAAATTTGAAGTCAAAGATAAAATACCTAAAGAGGCAAGAGATTTGAGGCAGAGACAGAGAGAATTTTTAGCGAAGATTTTGAAATTAATTGAACAAAAGAAATGGAAGGGCGAAGATTTACACACCAAAATCCATGAAATTAGACAAAAAATGGATTTAGATCCACGCCAGGCTTTCTCAGCTATTTATCTAATATTCATTGGTAAAGACTCAGGTCCTCAAGCCGGCTGGTTTTTAGCCAGCTTAGATCGCGATTTCGTAATTAAGAGATTAAAAGAAGCAGTATAATTTGTTATAATGGATTTGAGGAGTTTTTATGTTAGACATAAATTTTATTCGACAGAATTTAGAAAAAGTAAGAGAGGCAGCCGAAAATAAAGGCTATCAAGTTGATCTTGATAGGCTTTTGGGTATTGATGAGGAGCGCAGAGAATTGATTGTTAAAATTGATCAATTGCGGTCGGAACGGAAAAAGTCAAGCAAAGATGATCGAGAAAAAGGCAAAAAGCTAAAAGTTGAATTGCAAAAACTGGAACCCAAGTTAAAGAAAGTTGAAGAGGAATTTAAAGAATTAATGTACACTGTTCCCAATATGCCAGCCGCGAATGTTAAGGTTGGCAAAGACGAATCAGAAAATGAAGTCCTAAAAAAAGTTGGGAAAATCGGCCTTAAAAAGGGTAATGACCATATTACAATTGGTAAAAATTTAGATTTAATTGATACCGAAGCATCGGCTACAGCTTCTGGTTCGAGGTTTTGTTATTTAAAAAATGAGGCGGTTTTGTTGGAATGGGCCTTGATTCGATTTGCTTTTGATTTGTTGGTCAAAGAAGGTTTTGTGCCGATGATTCCGCCTGTGATGTTAAAAAACGAAGTGGCTCGGGAAACTGGATATTATGAAAAAGGCGATGACGATTCATTTTATTTAAAGGATGTGTCGTCGGTTTTGGTTGGTACTTCAGAGCATTCAATTTTAGTTTATCACAAAGGTCAGATTTTGGATGCCAAGCAATTACCCAAAAGATATGTGGGATTTTCAACTTGTTTTCGCCGCGAAGCAGGTTCTTATGGGAAAGATGTAAAAGGAATTTTTAGGGTTCATCAATTTGATAAAGTGGAGATGGTATCTTTTGCAGCTCCCGAGGATTCTGAAAAAGAACATCAGTATTTTCTCTCTCTGGAAGAAAAAATAATGAAAGCCTTGGAGATTCCTTATCAAGTGGTTCAGATGTGTACCGGTGATTTGGGTATTCCAGCCGCTGATAAAATTGATATTGAAGCTTGGATGCCGGGACAGGAGCGCTACCGAGAAACCCATTCAACATCAAATTGCACAGATTTTCAGGCGCGGCGTCTGAATATTAAATATAGAACGGCTGATGGTGCCAAATTAGTTCATACGATAAATGGAACAGTAGTGGCTATTGGTAGGATGCTGATTGTGATTTTAGAAAATTATCAGCAGAAAGATGGCTCAGTAAAAGTGCCAAAAGTTCTCCAAAAATATTGCGGCTTTTCGGAGATAAAATAAAAGGAGGTTAGATGCCAGATGGCAAAGGGTCCGAAACTGGCCCAGGACCAGAAGGAAAACCCCAAGAAATATCACCTACCAAAGAGAGTACTCCCGAAAAACCTGTTTCTTACGGAGAAGTCTCTAAATACATGAGAGAAACAGGCAAAATTGTTAATCCTTTAGTACATGAGGCAGTAAATTCAATCGAAGATTCAACTTCACGCGAAATAATTGACTATTTTTTTCAGCCTCGCTATGAGGCGTCCAAAACTCGACCCTTAGTAGCTAGATTGACCTTTGAGTTGACCTCCGATGTCTTAGAATCTTTTGAACCCAAAATCGCAGAAAGTCCAATTACTCAGTTCGAAACGGTTAAAAAGCTCGGCGCAGCTGTTAGACTTTTAGATGGAGCTACTTTTATGCATGATGATTTCTTAGACCATACACCAACAAGAGACGGACAACCAAGTGTATATGCCAAATATGGAGCAGAAAGGACCTTGATTGTTGGAGAAGTTCTGAGAGGATTGGCTAGTCAGACTCTTTCTCAGGCTATAGAAGATCAGGAAGCAGCTTATGATCAACTGCTTGCTTCAGCCCCCGATTCAGAGAAGAAAGCTAAGATGGATGTTTCTAGTAGAATTGTTGATGTTGAATTTGGCAGCGAGAGTCTAGTTGTTAGAAGAAACGTTGATATTCAACGTAGAGTAACTGATATTTTTGATGATATCTGGCATAAAGTTTATATTGGTCAACGATTAGATCATGATGATTTTGGCAAAGATAAACAGCCAACTCGAGAGGAAAATGAACGTCGGATTTATTATTTAACTGGGGCTTTCTTTGAACATGTTTCTCTGTTGGGTGGACTTTTTGCTGGTTTAACAGAAGAACAAGGCCAGCAAATTCTCGATAAGATTAGTGAATACGGAAAATATTATGGCATGGCGGTGCAGGCAAGAAATGACCTAATGGATTTTGCTCCCCTGGAAAGTTTTGGTGAAGGTTCAAGGAAAATGAAACAATTCAATTTTGATGACTTTAAAGAAGGTAAACAGACTTTACCTTTAATTTTAGCTCGAGAGGCTTGTACATCAGAAGAATGGGACTCTATTTATCAAAAGTTGGGTCAGGAGATTTCTGACGAAGAAAAGCTAGAGATTAATCGGGTTTTAGCAAGAAGGGGTGTTATTAAAGAATGCCAGAGGCATATATTTGAATTATCAAAAAGAGCAATTGCGGCCGTAGAGGCAGTTCCAATACAGAGTCGTAGAAAGGATATGCTTAGAGTCTGGGCTTTAGCTTTAAACAACACAATCAATGCTAATTTTGATAAGCCGGGCAATGAAAAAAGAGTTAAACTGGATGATATTCAATCTGTTGAAGGATATTTTCAGTAAATATAAAATAGTGAAATAATCGCTTGGATTTACGTAAAGTTTTCAAAGGGGTATTGGTATAAAAATAATATGAAAAAAGAAATAATTATCCTTGTTGATAGACATGACAAGAAAATTGGAACAGAAGAGAAAATGAAGGTTCATAAAGAGGGTAAACTCCACAGAGCTTTTTCTATATTTGTTTTTAATTCTAAAGGAGAATTACTTCTCCAGAAAAGAGCAAAATCAAAATATCATTCTGGAGGATTATGGACAAATACTTGTTGTAGTCATCCGAGACAAGGAGAATCATTAGAGGAAGCAGCACATAGAAGATTAAAAGAAGAAATGGGATTTGATTGTAGGCTCAAGGAGATATTTAGTTTTACACACAAAGCCAAATTCGCGAATGGGCTTATTGAAAATGAATTTGACCATGTTTTTCTCGGAAAATTTGATGGAAAGCCAAAATCAAATCCTAAAGAGGTTGAAGATTGGAAGTGGGTTTCTATCGACAAACTTAAAAAAGATATCAGTAGAGAACCAGGTAAGTATGCTGTTTGGTTTAAAATAGCTTTAAAAAGAATAAAATCTTCGCAAATTAAGGAAGTAATAAAATGATAGATATGTTTTCAGTCCCAATGATTTTATTGTATACAGTTCTTTTTGGCTCATGTATGAAAATTGCTGATTTACTTAATGAACATGGCTTGAAATGGTTTAAAGGAAGTGCAATAATTTTTGGAATTTTGTGGGGTTTTTGGGGTGCAATTTTAATATTAAGTAATAATCTGTTGGCAATTTTCTTTCTTGCCTTATTAGTTCATTATATCTTAAGATATAGGATTGACTATCTTAATCACGGGATAGCAGTATCAATTATGTTATTAGTATTTTTGTATAATTTACCTAACTTTACAATTGATTGGTTGTTATTCTTAGTAATTTTCATAACTTACTCAGTCCATGGTCTGTTTAATGATGCGGTAGATAGGAAAGAAATTGGTGGTATTTGGGCAAAATATTTTAAATCAAATTCTCACTATTTCACGATTCCAATTATTTTAACAATTGTAAATCCAATATATTGGATAGTTTTGGCTGTTTCTGCCTTGCATATTATCTCTTACGAAATTACAAACTATTTTGGTATTAAACTAGCTGAGAGACAAAAAGCAAATAATTTTAATAAATTTTAAAAAGAAAGGAGTAAAAATGCCAGGATCAGAAACAGAACTAGAAGGAGAACCTGGTTCTACTCCTGAAGCGGAAAACTCAGAAGAGGTTGAGAGGGAAGTAAGCGAGATTCGTGAGGTATTAGAAAAGGTAAAAAGTGATGCTCGAAAAACGATGCAAGCGCAGGGGCTTGGAGTGCAAGGTCCAAAGATAGAAGAATACGATTTAGAAATTTCTCAAGAAGGGATTGATGCAATTAAAAAAGAATTGGGAGTTGAGGAAGAGCCTATACGTACAGACAAACACACCAAGCTTAGAGGACATAATACCCAACAAGAGATTTTCGCAACCGGTGATTCTCATTTGATTTTTTCAGTTTACAGAGAACAAGACTCCGACAAAATTTATGCCCAACGGTTTAGTTACAATCCTAAAAGTACAGTCCCTCGTCGTCAATAATTTGTACTTTTGTGGGTAATATGAGATTAATTCTCAAAGGACGGGGTAATTTTAATTCTATAACTTCAGTTTTAGATCCAAATATGATATAATCAAAATACGGGAGTTTCATGATAGTATTTACTGAACATTCTAAAGCTAAAATGAAGCAAAGAAATATTTCTAAGGAATTGATTAAAAAAGTATTGAAAAATCCTGATAATATATTACCTAGTTATGGAAAAAGAAAAATAGCACACAAAAAGATAGGAAGATTATTTTTAAGAGTTATTTTCAAAAAAGAAAAGGATAAAATAATCGTGATTACTACTCATTGGATTAAAAAGTGGAGGTCAAAATGAAAATAACCTATGATCCAGTAGCTGATGCGGTGGATATTGTTTTAAAGAAAGGAAAAGTTGCTAAAACTAAAGAGATAGCCAAAGAGGTTTATTTGGATGTTGACAAAAGAGAAACCCCTCTTTCTTTAGAAATTTTAGGGGTGAGCGAGAAAGTTTCTGAAAAAAGCCTCCGCCGATTAACTATAAGTTCTAAATAAAATTATGAGACTAATAATAAAAGGCAGAAAACAATTTAAGGTGCCTGATGATTTGGCTGATTTTGCTGAAGATAAAGTCAGAAGATTTGAAGATAGGATTCCTAAAAATTCAATTGTAGAATTAGAATTTGCTGACACGAGAGGGCCAAAAGGCGGAGAAGACAAAGTTTGTGATTTGACAATGATTTTGCCAGGTGAAAAAAATGCGATCCATTTTTCAGAGAGAACTGAAAATTTCAGAAAATCAGTTGAATTTATTGAAGAGAAATTAGAAAGAGCACTCAAAAGATATAAGGAAAAAAGAAGCTTTCAGGATAGAGGACACAGATAAGCTAAAAATTCCAAATCTTAAGCATCAATGACCAATCAAACCTCAAGTACCAAATTTCAAATAAAATAGTTTGAAAATTGGGATTTGGAAATTGATTGAAAATTGATAATTGATCATTTAAAATTTATTTATGTTGGTGCCTTATTTTTTTTATGATAAAATGAGAATAGTGGGTAGAGGAGGATTTTTTATGGCTTTTTTAAAATCGCTTTTAGGCGATCCAAATAAAAAAGAATTAGCCCAATTAGAAAAAATTGTCGTCCAAGTAAATGAACTCGAACCTAAATTTGAGAAGTTTTCAGATAGCCAAATAAAAAAAGAAACCGAAAGATTAAAAAAACAAATCAGCCAAAAAAGAAAAGAACAAAATATTCCGGAAAAAGATTTGGCTAATTTAGAAATCCAGGAAGTTAAAGAAGTTCAAAAAAAAGAGCAACAGATTTTAAATGAGATTTTGCCGCAAGCTGCGGCATTAGTGCGAGAAGCAGCTAAGCGAACAATTAAACAACGACATTTTGATGTTCAGGTTTCAGGTGGAATTGCTTTGCATTTGGGCAAAGTTGTGGAAATGAAAACTGGCGAAGGAAAGACATTAGCCGCCACTATCCCGATGTATCTGAACGCTTTGGCTGGCCGGGGAGCACATTTGATTACCGTGAATGATTTTTTGGCCAAACGTGACACTCAGTGGATGGGTATCATATATAATTTTTTGGGTTTGTCAATGGGTTGTGTTCAGCACGATAAAGCTTATTTATTTGAGCCGCGCTCTAAAAAAATTGAATTTGGAGAAGAGTATAATTTAAAACCTTGTGATCGAAAAGAGGCCTACGCAGCCGATATTACCTATGGCACCAACAACGAATTTGGATTTGATTATTTGAGAGACAATATGGTTTCGGATATTTCGCGATGCGTTCAACGGGAATTGTATTTTGCCATTGTTGACGAAGTCGACTCAATTTTAATTGATGAGGCAAGAACGCCTTTGATTATCTCGGCGCCGGCTGAAGAATCAGCTGAATTATATTATAAATTTGCCCGCTTTGTCCCCCAATTGAAAGAAAATAAAGATTATAATATTGACGAAAAAATGCAGGCCGCTACCCTAACTGATGAGGGGATGGAAAAAGCAGAAAAATTCTTGGGAATAGATAATTTATATGAGGCAGGCGGCGTGCGCCTGATTCATCATTTAGAAGAAGCCTTAAAAGCTGAGACTTTATTTAAAAAAGATCGCGATTATGTGGTCAAAGATGGCGAAGTGGTGATTGTTGATCAGTTTACTGGCCGTTTGATGCCAGGCCGTCGGTATTCAGAAGGTTTGCATCAGGCAATTGAGGCAAAGGAGAAAGTCGAGATTAAGCGGGAATCAGTCACATTGGCTACCATTTCTTTTCAGAATTATTTTAGGATGTATGCTAAATTAGCGGGAATGACTGGAACAGCCAAAACCGAAGAAGAGGAATTTTATAAAATTTATGGATTG
>SDBU01002417.1_pt1 | contig 24864 bp, 15 predicted proteins | sample 2277071 | NCBI WGS metagenome assembly SDBU01 (sample SAMN10397929, study PRJNA504765) | marine sediment metagenome | isolation source: marine sediment core GS08_GC12, 126 cmbsf | place: Arctic Ocean: Gakkel Ridge, Loki's castle | collected 2008
TGGATCGGCATGGTGCGGATCGTCTCTGTGTTTGGCAGTCAGGTGATGGCCGGCTACACCATAGCCATCCGCATCATCATCTTCTCCATTCTGCCGGCATGGGGATTGAGCAATGCGGCCGCAACCCTGGTTGGCCAGAATTTGGGGGCCAAAAAACCGGAGAGGGCAGAAAAATCTGTCTGGATGACCGGTTCTGCCAATATGGGCTTTATGGGTTTTATCGCGTTCTTCTTCATTGTTTTTCCCGGATTTTTTGTGCGGCTGTTTATTGCCGATCCGGTGGTTGTTGCCAGCGGAGTGTCCTGCTTGCGAATCGTTAGTTATGGATTTATCTTTTATGCTCTGGGAATGGTGATGGTGCAGGCGTTCAACGGAGCGGGAGACACGGCAACGCCCACATTCATCAATTTTTTCTGTTTCTGGATGTTTGAAATCCCTCTGGCCTATGTGCTGGCGCTTCATCTTGGCCTCGAGGAAAAAGGTGTCTATATAGCCATCGTAGCGGCCGAATCGCTCATGACGGTCGCCGCCGTGCTTATCTTCAAGCGCGGCCGCTGGAAGACCAGAGAAGTCTAACCCCTGAATTATTCATAACAACTGCCGACGGCTTATTTCTTTTTCGGTTTAAACGACTTATCCGGATAGGCCGGGGGTGCTGGAACATCAACGGGATGGATTTCAATTTGCTCTTTGAGAAACGCAATGGCCGCATCAAGCTGGGCATCCTTTCCCATGAAGGTGGCATGCGGCTGGTTATCAACAATAATATCGGGATCTACGCCGTGGCCTTCTATCAGCCATACTCTTTCCGGTCCATAGACTCCAGTTTGGGGGGCCCTTGCCAATCCCCGGTCTGTGAGACGGTTATTGCTTGAGAGCCAAATCTCGCCTCCCCATGTTCGTGTGCCGATGACCTTCCCAAGCCCAAGTCTCCGGAATCCTTCCGCAAACGCTTCTCCATCCGAAGCCGTATTTTCGTCGCAGAGTACGACAACGTGTCCCCTGAATGCATACTGCATGTTCCATGTTGGCTGACCTACTCTGTCTTTCCAGTAGAACCAGGCTTTGCGGATCAGTTTTGCCAGAATGAAACTGTCGATATTGCCGCCCCTGTTGTGCCGCACGTCTATGATCAGGCCTCTGCGGTTAAACACGGGGTAAAAATTTCGGTACCACTCAGTGATGTTGCCTCCGCCCATGGCACGAAGATGGACATAGCCGATGTCTCCACTGCCATCCTCTTCGACTTTGAGGCGTCGGGTGTACTCCCAGTCACTGTATCTGAGACCGGATTCACTGCCGGTGGGGACAACAATAACAGGCCTCGTGTTTCCGGTTGATCCGGATTTGATTTCGACAAGGACCTGGCGTCCTGCTTGATTCCGGAGCAGTGCATTGGGATGTTTTACCGAAAGAGTGGAACGGCCGTTGATACTGACGATAATATCCCCTTCCTTTATGTCCAGGTCGGGATCGGCCAGAGGAGAGAGTTCTGCGGGATAGTCTGGATCGGATAAGTAGATGTGATCGATTTTATAGCCTCCGGCCGTATCAAGGCGCTCGAGCCGCGCCCCGAGCGTAGCCACACGTATCTGATCTGTACCTCGTCGGAGATCGCCGCCACGGACGCTGACATGAAGGGCCGAAAGCTCACCGACAACCATCCCGATAAGGTCATTGAGTTCTAAACGTGTTGTGACTCTTTTGACAAGAGGGAGATATTTATCCCGGACAGCTTCCCAGTCAAGGCCGTGCATTCCAGGATCATAGAAATAGTCCCGTTCCAGACGCCAGGCATCGATAAACAGCTGTTTGAAATCTTCACGCACATCGATGGAAAAACTCCAGCCCCTGAGATCGACCTCACCCTGTTTAAGATTAGAAATTTTTTTTGGTGCGGCGTCAACTACATAGATGGAGCTTCCCTTCTGGAATAATATTTTCTTTTTATCGGCCGAGAATTCAAATCTCCGGATTCCCTCAGTGACGGTGACCACCTGGGGATCTTTATTCCCGATGGGGATGGCCTTGAGTTGGGACGGAGAGCCGAATCCTGCACCTCTTTCCACCCAGAAGAGAGCCTTATCATTGACATTAAGGCTGCCGTAATTTCCCGGTGCAACAGGAACTTCACGGATGCGTATTTGGATTCCTTCCAGATCGATCAAGATGTCTGGAACCTCTTTTTTTTCTCCTTTGGGCTTCTCTTCGGATTCAGTCGTTTTGACCAGTTCGTCTGCCGGTTTAAAAGGTGACGAAACACCTTTTTGGAGAGAGAGTGCAAAAATTTTCTGGGTTTTGTCGAAATAGGGTTCTGGCTGGCGTGTGCCCCATGGGCTTCCCACCACCGAGCGAAGATTTCTGTCAGAAAGAAAATAGATGAATTTCCCATCGGGGCTCCATGAGGGATTGACGCTGTTAGCCCTGTCAGTTGTCATGGGTACCTGATTTCCGGATTCACGGTTGTAGAGGTGGATCTGTATAAAACTGTTGAGGGCCGTCTGTGAGTAGGCCAGCCACTTGCTGTCGGGAGACCAGGAGATATCCCGGATACCCTCACGGTTAAAAGACACTTTGCGCTCTTTTCCGTTTTCTATATTGACGATCCAGAGATCGTTGTTTTTATCATCAAAAGCGAACCATTTTCCGTCTGGTGAGGGATATCCCTGGAAGCGCAGGATGGTGCTGTTTTTTGTCATAGCTTTTTCGCTGCCTACACCATTTGCCGGCAGTGTAACAAATTCGAGTTCACCGCTTTCGTCGGAAACGGCTAAAATTGTTTTTCCATCAGGCATAAAAACTGCGTCTCTGTACCGGATGCCTTCCTTGTATGAGGCACGCACCAAACGTCCTTCTCCAACCGGAGCTACAAACACACGGCCGCGGGATGTCAGAACAACACTTTTTCCCTCCGGATGAACATGGGCAGATGTCAGATAACTCATAGGATTTTCGACCCAATTTTCACGCAGTTGATCAAAATCCGAAGCCAGCGTGATTGGAATAATCCGGTCGTCATTATTTCTGACATCTACCATCCGGATATCAGAACCTAGTTGATAAACGATTTTTCCGTCATCGAGGTCAGGCGACCGGACATCCCAGCCCACGTGAAATGTGTGCTGCTTGAGGTCCTTCCCATCCGGATCCATGGACCAGATATTCCAGGAGCCGCTCCGGTCACAACCGTAGTAAAGCCGTCCGTTCCACCACATAGGGGCAAAATTTTCTCCGGGAAAGTCGGCCGTAAGGTTTTGAGCTTCCTCTATACCGGAAGTGAATTTCCAGATGTTTCGTGCTGTCCCGCCCTTATATCGTGCGGTATTATTGTTGTGAAAACCCGGCCTTGCAAAATAGAGGGTCTTTTTTGTATCGTCATAAGAACCGTCGCTAGCCTGATGGAGGGGGATTCGAAATGTTGCTCCAGTTTTGAGATCGACCGTTATAAGCTGAGGATCCGGTATGGTCGAATACGCACGGGTTGTGTACATGAGCAATCCATCGGGAGTAAATCCAACGGCTGTAGAGGAATCGGCCTCATAGGTTCTTCTTTCTGGCATCCCTCCTTCGATCGGCATGGTGTAGAGCTCTGTGGGTCCTTCGTATGTGGCTGAAAAAGCCAGGGTTTTTCCATCCGATGAGATGGTGGGATAAGTTTCCTCGCCAGGATGAGTGGTCAGGCGATGGGCCATGCCTCCCTGACTATCTACAATCCAGAGATCCCCTTCTGCGGCAAAAACCAGTATATTTGCTCTGAGAGTGGGGAATCTGTAATAGCCGTTTGTCGATGCACTGGAAGTCTGGACAGTAAAAGCCAGTGCCATTCCAAAAATAAAAATGGAAATGAAAAGACGCTTTCGAATTTTCATTCTTATCTCCTTTGGGTAATATGTTAAACCTTGTATATCATAGGAAGGGGTCGCGTCTCAACATTTTTGGGGCCTGGCTTTGAAAACTTTAAGAAATCGGGGTCAGGCTTTCAAAACTTGAAAAACTTTCTCGATATTTATTTTATTCTGTAGAAAGTTATTCAAGTTTTGAAAGCCTGACCCCAAAGTTTTCAAAGCCAGGCCCCATGGCGTTGACTCGTAAACTCTTGATCGGTAGAATGAAGCTTCATGTCAAAAAAAGCAGCAATCAGAGATGCACTTAAGATAAAAGCACTTGAGCTGGAATTTTCTCTGATTGGGGTGGCGGATATTACGGGAATTCGGGAGAAATTTCACCTCAAAAAAAAGACTATTTCCAGGTTTGATCGGGCAGTGTGTTTGGGAAAAAGTCTTCTTAATTCCGTACTTGATGATATCAAGGATGAACCTACAGTGTTGTACCTCCACCATTACCGCAAGATCAATTATTTCTTGGACAGACAGGCTATAGCTTTGTCCTATTATATTCAGGAACTTGGTTTTCAGGCCCTTCCGATGCCTGCGTCCCAAATTCTTGACTGGGAAAAGCATATCGCACATGTCTCCCACAAGCATATCGGAGTACTGGCCGGTCTGGGATGGATTGGCCGGAATAATCTCCTGGTCAATCCCGATTTGGGCGCTAGATTCCGGTTAGTGTCAATTCTTACAGATATGCCCCTCGATGCAGACAAACCATTAGATAGTAACTGCGGAAAGTGTAAAAAATGCCTAGCAGCCTGTCCGGCGAATGCGATAAAAGACATGCAAGAGGAGTTTGATCACATGGTCTGTTACGAGAAGATTGAGGACTTCCGAAGAGCTGGAATTGTCGGTCAGCATATCTGCGGCGTATGTATCAAAGCCTGCAGTGGTCCGAAATTATTATAAAGACAGGACCAGCCGGATTCCGGCTTCAATCTCCTGAAGCATATCTTGAGGTAAATTCCCTACTTTTTCATTGAGAAAAGATTTGTCAACTGTGATCAATTGTGAGACGTTTGCGACGGATTCTTTGGTAGAGATGGCTCACTCGTATTTAATCGCATTGATGGGATGGGACAAGGCGGCCTTGATAGACTGGAAACTGACGGTTAACAGTGCGATCACAGCGGCAAGGACACCGGTTATCACAAACATCTCGACGCCGATTCCTGCCTGATAAGCAAATCCCTTTGTCCACTCTTTCATGGCCAAATAGGCGATAGGCCAAGCAAGGATGTTGGCAATAAGGACAAGCTTCAGGAAATCTTTAGCCAAAAGAACGACAACTCCAAAAACAGAAGCCCCCAAGACCTTCCGGATGCCGATTTCCTTAGTCCTCTGTTCTGCTGTAAATGAAGACATGCCGAACAGGCCTAAACAGGAGATAAATATGGCAAAGAGAGTGAATGAGGAAAAAATCCGGCTCAGCCGGCCATCCGACTCGTATAAAGTGGCTAGAGAGTCATCAAGAAAATAGTAATCGAAAGACTGGTTGGGAAAGAGTTCATTCCATTTAGTCCTGAGTTTATCTATGGTGCCTCCGACATCGTTCGAGTTGATTCGGATGGCTAAGTTATCCAAGTCATCTGATTCATTATTGATATATAGTGGCATGATGAGGCTGTGGAGGGATGACATATGGATGTCCTTTATAACTCCGACTACAGTCTTGGATGAGCGGACATCGATATCTTCTCCGGAAAAATCCTCGATTTTCTTTCCGATCGGATCGGCCCAGCCGAATTTTCTAGCCGCAGTCTCGTTGATGATGATTGCATCACTGGCATCCGTTCCAAATTCAGATGAGAAATTTCTGCCTGCAATCAATTCGATCCTCATGGCCGGAATAAAATCCTGGTCTATATCGAAATTTTTCATGAGCTGAGCTTCGGTCGCAGAAAATCCCTCGGGAACATAGGGGCTGATGCTGGCTTCTCTTCCCGGGAGTTGTGAAGATAATCCGGCGTTTAAAACTCCTGGGATCTTCTTGAATTCCTGTTTAATAGAGTCGATGGACTCTCTGGCCGGGCCGTCACTCGTTCGCACTACAATGAGGTTTCCCTTTTCAAATCCCAAATTTTTATTCTTCATGAACCGGAGTTGGTTGAGGATAACTCCCGTAGAGATGATAAGGCCTATAGAGATGACAAATTGTCCTACCACCAAAATGCTGCGGAATCTGGCATTTGCCGCCCCGGCTTTGAGTCGTCCTTTCAAAACTTTGACCGGTTGAAAGGAGGAAAGAAAAAGTGCCGGATAACTGCCTGCGGCAAGTCCGACAAAGAGTATCATTCCGATTAAACCTGGGATTAGCCACGGCATTCCGAAATAGTCAATCGACAGTTCACGTCCGGAAAGCGAGCTGAACAATGGAAGCACGAGATGGGCCAGTCCTACGGCCACAAGCATGGAAAAAAGACTGTAGATCAGCGATTCACCTAAAAACTGTCTGATCAGTTCCTTTCGTTCTGCTCCAATGACTTTCCTGATGCCGACCTCTTTTGCCCGGAGAGCCGACCTGGCTGTAGCCAGGTTCATAAAATTGATACAGGCGATAATAAGGATAAACAGTGCAATGGCGGAAAAAATATAGATATAGGCGATATCGCTGTTTGCTCCGATTTCATTCTCCATGTGTGAATGGAGATGGATTTGTGTTAGGGGCTGAAGGAAAAATTCGATTTTACCGCCAATGGCTTTTAATTCTGTTCCCATATGTTTGTCGATGAGGACGTGGAATTTATTCTCGAGTTCTTTGATATTTATACCTTCCTGAATGAGAACGTATGTGTATAAATTGAAGCTTAACCACACATCCATAGCCTCTCCTCTTTGTGCATAGAGGGATTCGAACGAGCAGAGTATATCGAATGTGAAATGGGAATTTTTCGGGACGTTTTCCATTACTCCTGTGACCGTATAGTCAAATTGATTTCCAACTTTTAAAATTTTTCCAATGGGATTTTCGTCTCCAAAATATTTATGGGCTGTGTCCTCAGTCATGACCATGGAGTAAGCTGTTTTGAGTGCAGACTGTGGATCTCCCAGTATCATTGGAAATGTGAAGATATTAAAAATGGAGTTGTCCGTAAGATAAACATTCTCCTCGAAAAACTCCAGGTCTCTGTCTTTGATGGAGACCTTTCCCATGCGTTGAAATCTGACAGCATCGAGGATTTCCGGGTAATCCTGCACGAAAGCCGGAGCTGCCGGAGCCGTGCTGATGGGCATGAGGAGCTGATTCCCGCCGAGGTTGGCATCTAATCCCTGCCTATATATAAGGTCCGCGTTCTTGTGGTAGCGGTCATAACTGAGTTCGGTGGCGATAAACGAGATAATCAGGATGCAGCAGGCCATCCCTATGGCGAGTCCGGCAATATTGATAAAAGCGTAGGCCTTGTGTTTTTTTACATTTCTGAATGCAATCTTTAAGTAGTTTTTAAACATTTATCTTCTCCTCTCTCTCTTTATGAAATATACGAAAATTGGATGCAAAAAGTTCTCTCCTCATGGCGGGAGTCTTATAAAATGAGGTTTTCGATTCTCGATATGGGCGGGAAGTTTTTTAAGTTGGTGAATTATTTTTTTCTAACCGGTTTCTAATGAGAGACTATCTGCTTGGCATTCGCCCAGTTTCTCTTTGAATTTTTCTTAGGGCGGGAAAAGTGATTCTGGATGGGGATTCTTAAATATCCTCTTACATGTTTGATTTTGAACGGTTTCGTCTTTGTGAGGGCGATAATATCCCCTCTGGAATTCAGAACATGGGCTTCAATTCTGTATATGTATCCGGGATTTATTGTCGTGGAAAGGGGCACATCGAAGAACCGCTTCACATCTGAAGAGTCGTTCCCTTTGTTTTGGGAAATTAGATTCACAGAAAAAACGTCATGGGTGTTTGAGAGAGTGTATTTTTCGTTAGCCAGTGTTTTTATGCAAAGTTGTAAGGATTCGGTCCCCGGCAAATCCAGAAGTTCCTGACCCAAACGCATTCTGCAAACTCCATCTTCGTTCCACAGGAAAGTCATGTCCTCATACCTGAGTGCAAAATTAAGATCTTTGATCTGATGCCGGATGTCGTAAGAAGACACCCATTCCGGAAAAATCTGCTGTGTCGATGATATAAATCCTACGGAATCCAGAGCTGCCAGACCACCGTGTGTGCCGTGCCTGTTTTTTTTAATTCCTGAAAACCAATTCATGAATCTGCTGCTGCTGCTTTCGTACCCGTATTTTATACTCACAAGAACTGATGCCGGGTATTTTACAGTGTTTCCATTAAGTGACATTTGGATGCGCTTCAAACCATCCGGGAAATTGGTCGCAAGGGAAGACTGAAATATTTCAGATTGGGGAATCCATTCATCCATGGCCAGCCCCAACCCGATTAATCCCATGGGGTCCTCACCCTTTAAGTTTTTCATCTTAAAGGCGTCGTTATCCTGGTTGTATTCAACTTCGATGGAACCGGCTTGAGAGAGAATGAGAAAATGGCCCGTATCTTTATTATAAGTTGCCGTCAGCTCTGCCCAAGGCTGTTCAGCAAGCCTGCAGGCCAGTTCAACTCTTCTGGGTTCCTGTATAAAAAATGGAGCCACCGACAGAATTCCCGATGAGTGATAGATGACATCGTCTGGATTGTTAAGGCTTTTGACGGGATTAAAATCGGCTTCTTTTAAGGTCCTGTAAATGTTTATTACTTGTCCTTTCTGTAATGTACTGGCATGGTCAGACAGCATGGTCACTACCAATGGCTCATTGAATTTCTTGAGATGTTCTTCTTGAATTTGGATGAGGTTAGCGTCTACGGCAAGAAGAATTTTATCAAGGCCCTCTTCGCCCTTCATGTGTGCGATAATATCGGAAATACCGATAAAGGCAAAAAACAGCCTTGGAGTATTGGAGGAAAGAACTTTTTCACCCAGGCTTTTCATCTTTTTGTCGATTGCGCTTCTACTGAAGATGTAGGCCTGGAGCTGAATTATTACATTTTCTTGAATGTAGTCAAATTTATTGGGAAAACCTTTGGATTTGAATAGATCCTTAAATCCGCCTTCCAGTCTATTCATAACGGGATCGTAGTACCTTGTCTGATATCCTTCAACCTCTCCTGCATTGAGGATAACCGACCATGCATAATTGGTAAGAGCAGGAAACGTCGATATCATATGCGAGGGTGTCTGGAAGTTTTTAAAGAGCCCATGGTCCTTTGCTTTAAGAAAAACAGAGTAGGGAACGGAATCCAGACAGAAAAAAAGATGCCGTTGATTCAGTTTTTCTCCGAAACAGTGCGCAGAAAAAAAGAGTATTAGAGATGAATATATCAGGATATTACGGGGCAAAGTCAATCCGGCTCTTTTTTTCATATTTTCTCGAGATCTCTTTAATTATTATCCCGTATAAAATTTTTAAGAGAATCGGGCTGAAGTTTATATCAGCTTAAAAACGAATGTCAAATAGATTAAACGAATGTTTGGATAAGATGTTCAGCCTCCCTGAGATCGGAAGCGATAAAATCGGCGGACGTAAAGTCCTGTGATTGTGTGTACTCCGAGGGGACGGCAATGACTGTGCAACCTGCTTTTTTTCCCGCCGTCACTCCGTTGGCAGAATCTTCAAGGACGATGCAATCCTGTGGAGTCACTCCTAATTTTTCACAGGTTTTTAGGTAAATTTCGGGCTCAGGTTTTCCCCTGGCTATACTGTCAGAGGATTGAAGCACATCGAATTTATCCCGGATTTCCAGCAAATCGACCGCGATATCTAAAAACTCCTTCTGGGCACCCGTGCACAAAGCGAGTTTAAATTGATTGAAAAAGGTATCAAGGATATGGAAGAGGCCCGGCATGGCCTCGAGCTCGGTCTGCAGTTTTTTCCGCATGATATTGTTTCTCATCTCCAACGCTTCCTGAGCACTTATAGGCAGCTTCAGATCTTCGACAAATATAGCAAGGCCTTCTATGGGTTTTGTCCCCATCATCTTCCAGAGTGTTTCTTCCTTAAGCTCGGCGCCGAATTTTTTGACTATTTCGCCCTCAGCCTGAAAATACAGCCGTTCACTGTCGATCATCAGCCCATCCATATCGAAAATCAGTGCTTTGATCAAGAGATTCCACCTCCTAACAAGTTAACATCTTCTTTTTTTCTTGCTTTTTCCTTTACCGAAGATGCCGCCGCTCAGAAAAAGTCCGGCACCCAGAACAAAACCGAAATTGTACCAGTTTCCATTATTGTGAGCTTCATAAAAACTCACGTTATCTGAAAAAATAGAAATAATAAATGTTATGGGTGCAATGAGGCCGTGCCAAATTCCCATAAAGAATCCGGCAGTCTCTCCTTCTTTGTCAGGAGTTTTTTCAAAGCTGTTTGGGCCCGGGGCACAGTTGGAAAAAATAAATACTACGACTAAGAGGATCCCTAGTAAACTTAATATTCTCATTTTCTCCTCCATTTGTGTGTAGTTATACCACAGAACAGGCCAAAAGTTTGTTAAGAAATTGTTGGAAAAAATATTTAGAGGCTTTGCCTATTCTGAGTGTAATGTGATATATTCGCTGGCACAAGGGAACTATAAAGAGATGAAGAAGAGATTTTACATCTTTAATTTGATCTTGGGGTGTTCCGTTGATAAATCTTTTAATTGGTTTATTCTGTGCAGCAACAGGACTGCTCGTATTTGTTCTCCGTTCACATTCCAAAAAAGCACGGGTCTACTACTGGGCCACCCTCACTTTTTATATCACTCTCTGTATAACGGAGGGAGTTTATGTTTTAGGAAATAATTGGTTTTCTTATATTCCTGGAACTTTGTATTATCTGTCCTATTCTTTTGTTGCTGCTCTTTTTCTTCATTTTTCATTCCAGTACACCCAAACATCGTCAGGGAATATAGAAAGGTGGAAATTACGTAGAGTGACCATCCCGTGTCAACGCCATTCTTAGGAGGACTTCTCCAAAGGAAAGCGAAATAGAAGAATACGCGTTTGGCGATGTGACGATCAATTTCAAGAAACAAGCCGCAAAAAAAGGAGATACCGACATCTCATTTACATCTAAGGAATATGGACTGTTAAAACTGCTCATCAAATTGGAAGGGGAAGTTATAAGCCGTGACAAAATTCTCCCACTACACGAACGATCGATACTTTTGTTCACAACATCAGGAAAAAAATTGAAAACGATCCCACCAATCCTGTTCACATATTAACCATTCCCTGGAGCGGTTATAAATATCAGAAATGATTCCTGGGAAAAAATTCCCTTTGTCTTGATAATTTTCGCGATTTGTTTGAGTGCGGTTTCCGCTAGAATCCTTAAAAACCAGCCAACTCTTATGGAAATGGTCCATAAATTAATTTATAGAGTAAAAAGAGCAATGAGAGTGTAAGCTACGGCACTCAAAACTGCCGCTAAGGTCGCCAGAGGCAGCTGAGTCAGAACATGGTCCATCAAATCCGTACCTGTCGCCAGAGATGAGAGGATGGTTGTGTCTGAAATGGGGGAACAGTTGTCCCCGTAAACTGAACCTCCAGTAACGGCCGCGAAACAGAGCAGTGTGAAAAACGGATCAGGGTTGATCGAATAAGCCAGAGGCATCGCTATCGGAAAGACAACAGCGTAAGTTCCCCACGATGTTCCTATGGAGAATGAAATAACCATGGTCACGAACAAGAGAATAGCCGGCAGTAAAAATGGAACAATCAACGAGCTGGTTGACCGTATGATAAAATTAGCTGTGCCCAATGCACCTGAGACATTTCCAAGCGTGATGGCCAGACCTAGGATTATGGCCCCTATCGTCACCCCTTTGCACCCATTGACAAAACCCTCGAGAACGGTTTTCAGCTTCATGCCCTGATACATGGCTAAGGCCATGGCCGATAAAAGGGCCAGCACAAAGGCCTCAGAAACAAGGAGCTTGCCGAAAAAGATATAAGGGATCATGGCGACGGAAAGAAGCACTCCAATAGGGACAAGAAAACCTGCAATCGAAGGTTTAAATCCTTCCGGTATCTTGATTTCTGAGAGTTCTTTAGAAATCAGCGGCTCTGATTTATCACGATTGAGTGCTCCTGTCGTCTTTGCGCGTTCCATTGCCTGTTTCATCCGTTTTCCATACCAGGGCATCTTTTCCCATGATACTAATAAAGTAAAAAGAAGGGCGAACCAGGCGTAAAAATTGAAAGGGATGGCCTTGAAAAGAAACGCTTTGCTGATATCCAGATCCGCAAAAATAGGCGATGTCCCTACCACCAGACCTCCGATGTAAATGGGCCAGACATTAAAGGGGAGGATTGTCGCTACGGGGGATGCGGTGGAATCGATGATGTAGGAGAGTTCTTCATGGCTGACCTTTTTTTTGTCACTTAAGGGTCGGACCGTGGAGCCGGCCAGGATGGTGCTGATCGTTCCACCTTGATGAAACAGTAGGCCCATAAGATAGGCAAAAAATTTAGTCGTGCGGCGGTCTTTTGCAAATTTAGCGCCTGCCCATTCGGCGAAGTGTTGAGCGCCGCCGGTTTTTCCCCAAATGCCGATAAGTCCTCCCAAACACCAGAGATAAACCAGGAGAATTTCACCATATTTTGCGCTTCCTATGGACGGAATCAAAAATTCCTGGATAATATTAAATTTTCCGCTGATGACACCCCCAATGACTATTCCTGCAAAGAGCGAGGGGATCACCTCTCTGGTGGCAAAACAGAGGATCAGTGCGATCACCGCAGGAAAGAGGGACCAGAGAGCAAAATCCTGCGTTGTTTCATTGATACTTATAAAGTCGGTGTTAGTGCGTAAAATTATAAGAGTGACAATGCCAACCAGGATAAGCAGCCATTTTGTCTTCCTATTCATGATTCACCTTTTCTTTAACAATATTGAATGAACATATCACACACAAAACGGTAACGTCAAAAAAAATAATCAATGTTCTTCGTATGATTTCAAAACTTTTCATATTATGGTATTTTCATTAGAGCCTTTAAATTCATCAGGAGGAAAAATGAAAAATAGAGCGCTGATAATTATTTTCATTGCTGTCTTTTGCCTTTCTACGGCAAGTGTCTTTTCTGCACAAGCGGAAAAGTATGAGGCTCTTCTAGGAACCTGGGATGTGGAAACGGAGAGCGGTGAGTACACGTTTACGTTTATTTTTTCCATGGACGGAGATACTCTGAAAGGAACCTTCACAGGAAGTTCGGGAGACGCCGATATGGAAAACCTCTCCTTCGAAGACAATAAGGTTAAATTCACTGTGGATATAGGCATGATGGTTATTGATTTTAGTGCGACTATAGAAGGAGACGCCCTGGAAGGGATGCTGTCTATGGAATACGGCGAGGCCAATATCTCAGGAAAAAAGAAAAAATAAAAGGCAGTTTTTTAAGGTTAAAGCACATCACGGCGGGTGATGTTCCACCCATCCAGGAGAAAGATAACAACACTCCCCTGCGGTACTTTAAGATCGAGGGAATTAACAGCCGTTAAATCGCCGAATTTCCGTGTGAGTCCGGTGGTGGTGATGGCAAAGATATTATAAGGCCGTCTGAATGAGATATTTCGTTTTTGATTTATGTTCTTTTAAGGATATCTTGATAGGAAGCTTGGTAGGTCCCATTGTCTGCCTTTATAAAATTCATGTTGGCTTGGATTCTTATGACGGCCTTTTGGATAAAGAGGTTGGCGACTTTCTTTTTGCGTTCCGAATGGAGCGCGTCCATGCAGAGGAGATAGCTGAGGATAGTGTCAATGGCTAGATCTACAAGGCGTCCGGCATGGAATTCCTGAAATTCATGGCTGTTCTTGTCTTTGACAAATGTGACTGAATCTTCGAGATGCTTCCGTAATTCCTGCGCTTTTTTATAGAGTTCGGACACGGATGAAAAATCATTGTTTTCGTATTCATCAAGCCTTTCAAAGATGAGTCCGGAGACAATACCTCCAAGGGCAGCGACAACCTGAAGTTGGGTCGTGCCTTCATAGATGCTGGTGATACGGACATCACGGAAATGGCGTTCCACATTGAACTCAGAAGTGAATCCTACCCCTCCGTGGATCTGAATCGCGTCATAGCAGATTTTATTTGCCATTTCGGTCGTATAGACTTTGGTTATAGGCGTGAAGAGAGCTGCATATTTGGTATATAAAGAGGTTTCCGTTTTCATATCATTCTTGTTTTCCGGGTGTTTTTTTGCGGCCTCTTCCAGTCCTTCTTTGATATCAACGATTCGAGATGTTTCGTAGAGGAGGGAACGTCCGGCTTCGATAGACGTTTTCATATCGGTCAGCATTTCATACACGGCGCTGAATTCACGGATAGGGCGCTTAAACTGAATTCTTTCTTCAGCGTATTTATCGGATTCCCGGAAAGCGGCTTCGGCAATCCCAACGGCCTGGGCCGATATGCCCAACCTGGCCCCATTCATGAGGGACATGGTGTACCGGATGAGCCCTAATTTTCGTTTTCCTAGAAGCTCTGCTTCGGCATTGTTGAACTGAAGCTCGCATGTAGGGGAGCCGTGAATACCGAGTTTATTCTCGATGCGCCGGATGCGCATATTTTTATCTCTCTCATAGATGAAGAGAGAAATACCGCGACCTCCTGAGATCTCTTCTTCGGATCGGGCCATGACCAGTGATATATTGCCGCAACCGTTTGTGATAAAACGCTTGACTCCATTGAGTAGCCATTGGCCGTTGTCTCCCTGACGAGCTTTGAGAGAAATGACCTGGAGGTCCGATCCGGCATCGGGTTCGGTAAGGGCCATAGATCCGGAGACTTCCCCGGAACAGAAGCGGGGAAGAAAGCGCCGGTGCTGATCTTCAGAGCCGTATTTATAGATCGTTTCTGCAATCTCCTGAAGTCCGAACAGGTTCGTCAATGCGGCATCACCGCGGGATATTATTTCTATAGCTGCCGAATAAACAGTTTTGGGCATGTTAATTCCACCAAACCGGCGTGGGATAGTGAAACCGAGAAGATCGGCTTTTTTGAGCCTTTCAAGTGCCTCGACCGTTCCCTTGGCATAGGTCACCGTTCCGTTTTCGAAATGGGCGCCTTCGATATCTACATCTGCGGCACGGGGAGCGATAAATTCTCCCGAGATATCGCCGGTGATATCCAAAATTCGCAAATAATTATCTAAGGCATCTTCTCGATTCACCGGTGCTTCAGGGAATTTCCCCTTTTCGCTGAAATTGTCCTCTCTGAGATCTATAACTCGAGACAGATCCATATTCTGGAAATGGAATAGGATATCCGGGTTGTCTTTATAAAAGTTGGACATGAAATTTCTCCTAGGCTCTGGCTCTATAGGCCTTTATGAATTTGGGGACAATGCTTTCGATTTTTCCCACAATTCCATAATGGGCGATCTTAAAAATGGGTGCTTCGGGATCACTGTTGATGGCAATGATTCGTCTGGATTCTGACATGCCGGCGCGGTGCTGGATCTGTCCTGAAATACCGCAGGCGATATAGAGGTTGGGTCTTATGGTCGTTCCTGTCTGGCCCACCTGATGATCTTTAATCAGCAGGCCGGAATCCACTGCGGCCCGGGAGGCTCCCAGTTCTGCTCCAATGGTTTGAGCCAAGTCTTTGACCAGATTAAATGCCTCAGGAGACGTCGCTCCCATTCCAGCTGAAACTACGATCTGGGAGGACTTGAGGTCAACAGATTTCTGCTCACTCATGACTTCAATGACTTCCGTGATAAAATCATCGTCGGAAAATATGTAGTTTTCTCGGAAGATTTCGATTTTTTTTGTTGTGTCCGGAACGTTCATCTTCATAACCCCTTCACGGACTGTGGCCATACTCGGCCGGCTTTCCGGTGACGCAATGGTGGCAATAATGTTCCCACCGAATGCGGGACGGATCTGAAGGAGAGTGTTTGTATAAGTTTTGCCGTTAAGAGTGTGTTCTCCAATTTGCAGTGAGGTACAGTCGGCAGTTAATCCGCATCGGAGCTCCGAGGCGACTCTGGGTGCAAGGTCTCTTCCTGTTGTTGTGGCGCCGAAGAGGACGATCTGAGGTTGATGTTTTTTGATGACATGGGCGATGGCTTTAGCATAGGGAGTTGACGTGAGAGAAGAGAGTCTTTTGTCATCGACCGCAAAGACAGTGCGGCAGCCAAAGTGGGCGCATATATCAAGCTCTTTCCCCAGGTTGTAACCTACGGTGATCCCCTCTATGGGAACAGAAAGCTGTCCCGCAAGCTCGGCTGCTTTACAGATCAGTTCCAGGCTAACGTCGGCTATACCCCTGCCATTATATTCTATAAAAACCATGACGCTTTTTTGGCTCATCGGGGCTCCTATCCTAAAATGTATTCTTTAATTAGTTCTTGGACAAGATGTCCAACATCTTCTTCCGTATCTGCTATTTGCTTTGTATCGGTGGCGGTGAGAACGACATTTTTGATCTTTTTGACACGAGTGGGAGATCCTTCTATCCCGCAATATTTTGGATTGGCTCTCACTGAGGCCACATTCCATTCTTTGATATGGCTGAGGACTTCAGGTGTAGAGTCCTGAATGTAGGTCTCATCATAGGATTCGTCTCTGAGACACTCGATATTTTTATAGATCATGACTTTTTTTGCTGATGGAGGGCGGGGATCATTTGCCTCTGATGTAACTGTGAGAAGAACAGGCAGGCGGCTTTTTACTGTTTCAGATCCTCCATCCAGTGACCGTTTCACAGTTATTGATTCTGTATTAATATCAAAGATTTCCGAAACGCAGGTCAGCTGGTCGATCTTTAATTTCTCTGCAATCTGAGGGCCGACTTGGGCCGTATCGCCATCAATGGCTTGTCTACCGCACAAAATGAGATCGTAAGCGCCTATCTTTTCTATAGCACATTTTAAGGCATAGGAAGTGGCCAGAGTGTCTGCCCCCGCGAATTGTCGGTCGGAAAGAAGAATAACATTGTCCGCGCCCCTATACAGGCAGTCTTTAAGGACTTCGATGGCTTTGGGAGGGCCCATTGTGATGACCGTGATGTGGCCACCATGCAAATCTTTGATCTTTAGGGCTTCTTCTAGAGCGTTCAGATCCTCAGGATTGAAAACAGCTGGGAGAGCGGACCTGTTGACCGTGCCATCAGGCTTCATGGCATCTTCATTGACATTGTGTGTATCCGGCACCTGCTTGACGGTTACAATCATGTTTAGACTCATAAATCATGTCTCCGTTTTCATAGATGTGTTAAAGTCAACGAGTGCTGGATTCAGCCGTTCGAACTGCTTTCTGCTCTCTTTTTCGATTGGATTTATTAATATTATGTTTTAAGTATCGTATTTTAGCATTTCAAAAAAAGAAAGTCTTTAAAAATTTCATGCAACTTTTTTGGGCAAAGAGACATCCAACATTCTGGAGTTGAACCAAATTTTCGCCTGTGGTATAAGCACATTAGATTTATCCAAGGATGGATTTCTTGATGGAAAGAAAAATAAATATTTTAGTCAACGAGCGGGAGTCTTCTGTTCCCCATTCATCGACAGTAAGGCATGTGCGGGATTCTATAAAGCCGGATGCGGATGTGCTGATTGTCAATGGTTTTCCTGCAGAAGAAGATGTTGTATTAAAGGGTGGAGACCGGTTGGTTCTCATCAAACGCGGAGAAATTCCTGCGGCTGGTGAACTGGAAGCTCTTCTGATAGCTCGCCACACTCCCGGCATCTATGACAAATTAAAGAAGGCCACAGTTGGGGTAGCCGGCCTTGGGGGACTGGGATCGGCCGTGGCTATTGCCCTTACCCGGATGGGATTGGGGACTCTCATCCTTGTGGATTACGATGTTGTCGAACCAAGCAATCTGAACCGCCAGCAGTTCCCCATCGACCAGATCGGCACGCCTAAAACCGAAGCGATAAAGATAATTCTGGAAAAAATCAATCCCTATGTCCAGGTCAAAGTCATTCGAAAACATCTGAACATGGACAATGTACCAGAGCTATTTAAGTCGGTGGATATTTTAGTGGAATGCTTCGATCGTGCTGAAGAGAAGAAGATGCTGTTAGAGACGGCTGCGGAATTTTTGCCCAATACCTTTTTTATAGGCGCATCGGGATTAGCCGGTTATGGGGACAGCAACAGCATCAAAACCTGGCGCCTGAGTGACAGGATCTTTGTTGTTGGAGACCTGGAAAAAGCCGCCGAATCAGGGCAGGGTTTGATGGCCCCCAGAGTGGGAATTGCCGCCCATCACCAGGCCAATCTTGTCATCGGTTTGCTCATCGATCCAGTCAAAACGGTCTCTCAAATTCCGGATGTCTCTTAAGAGAACCACGATGAAGAAGAGGTTTATGAAAACGTTTAAAATTAAGGCTCTGTTTTTTATGGTAATTTTGTGTTCAATCTTTTTGATCTCGAATTCCTGCACCAAGCCGAACACCGTGCCCGTCCAGAATTCCTCCAGGCACAAACAGGCCTGATGCAGGGCGCTGCCGGTATAGGATTATGGCTTCTCCGTCTGATTGCTTTTGATCAAAATATTGTGCCTCGAATTAATTTCCCCGACAATCCCTTTTCCTCTGTCCGATAACGGACAAGCATTGAACGCTCGCGGGATTGTATCTTTTTTCTGCACAGGGATCCAGATCTCGGCCTCTAGCGTAGATGGATCGATCTCGGGAGAGGGCATACTCATATATCTTTCCATAATGGGTCCTACTTGCTCATAACCGTTAGTTTCCATCCATTCGAAGATTCTCGTGTAGGTTTCGCCTGTATTTTCATAAGGGCCTGTGTGTATTGCTGAGGCCACCTGCTCGAATGACCACACCTTTTTTTCCAGAGGTTTGAGAGGGCTCGTTTGAGCAGTGCAAGGAAATCCTATCTCCCATTCCAAGTTTTCCGGAGCTACCACTTGGGGATCGCTGTAGTACACTCCGATCATGGCGCTGTCCGGGAAAATATTCTGACTCTGCATGATGGGGAAAAGCTGGCTGATGACGTTTTCGATTTCCGTAAAAGGTCCCACATGGTGGATGCAGCAGTAGGCAAAAGGCTGAACTGTCTTTATTTCGACGCCTGTCTCCTGGGTTGACCTCTCGGCAGAAAGGTTAGAGGCCAAAGCTAAAGACAAAAGAACAACGAGAAAAAAATAATGAGTTTTTTTCATAAATTCCTCCAATTTTTAACGAATAATTCAGACTAAATCCTCATTTATTAATTTATTTTTGGAGATGATCCTCATTTATTTACTCGGATATAGGTGATACCACCAATCCGATTCTCTCTTCAACCAGCGGTCAAACCAGGCAATAATGGTCTTAGTCCAGAGGATTCTTTTATTGTAAGTCAAGATATGATGGTCTTGGTCATAAATCTGAATGTATTCCACTTCCCTTCCGAGCAGTTTGAGAGCTGTGAAAAGCTGCGTGCTTTCGCCTGGAGGGACATTGGTGTCAGAGGTGCCGTGCAGGAGAAGCAAGGGTGTTGAGATCTTGTCTGCATTAAACAGCGCACTCTGGCTGATGTAGATGTCCTTTCTGTTCCAGGGAAAGCTGTTGGCTGCGGCGTAGGCGCTGTAGGAGTAGCCCCAGAAGCCTTCTCCCCAGTAGCTGGAGATGGAGCTGATGCCGGCATGAGCTACTGCAGCTGTGAAAATATTTGTTCTTGTCTGAAGCAGCATGGTCATGAATCCGCCGTAAGATGCGCCTATGCACCCTAATCTATTGGAGTCAATAAACGAATGCGCCGAGAGAAATTGGGTGACACAGTGGATTATCTCATCGGCTACCGTCAGTCCCCAATCGTTGACATGAGCCGCGGAAAATTTCTGGCCGAAACCTGTGGCGCCACTTGGCTGAAGGACATAGATGATATACCCACGGGCTGCCCAGACATTTTTGGGGTAGCGGCCTCCAAAATTCCTAATAACAGGGGTTGTGCCACCGTAATAGTAGACGATACAGGGATATTTTTTACTGGGTGAAAAATCCGGCGGATAGTACACTCGCCCCTCGATTTCCACCCCGTTTTTGTTTTTGCATGTCCAGCGCTTAACATCTCCAAACGAAACGTTGGAAAAATCTTCCTTTCCCGGATCGAGGAGAAGACGGGACTCTCTTGTCTTCAAGTCGATGACAAATGATTTTGGAGGAACCGCTGCGCTTGAACCCGTGTACACAGCCACCGGTTTTTCTCTGGCCAGGCTAAAGGTTCCGAGAACTTCCACGCCACACTCGATATATTCAAATTCTTTTGTGAGGAGATTATACCTGAATAGATGCCGGAAGGAGCGGTCGGTTGTGACAAAATAAATGCAGTTTTCCGTTTGACTCCACAGGGCCTGGTTTATGGCCGGATCGAAATTTTTTGAGATGGGCTCGATACTGTTTGTGGCCAGGTCGAAAAGATAGGCCTGGGTGTCATATTCATTAGGAACAGTATCCCTGGGGAGATTGATTCCTTGTGAACCGAAAAGCGACGGTCCACCGAGAAATAGAAGCCGTTGTCCATCAGGGCTCCACTGGACTCCGTTAAACCAACGTCCCTCCCAGAGCAGGCTGGGCTTAAGAGTCTTAAGGTCAAGGACATAAATCTCTGTTTTTGAGTAGGGCCGTTCTGAGTAGTCCTCGACTGTCCGTGTAAAGAGAAGTGCTTGTCCATCGGGACTGATGCCGTTAAGCACTGTTGTGAGCTGTCCGGAAGTCAATTTCTGTCGAGTTCCTGAGGCTAGGATGACTTTATAGAGAAAACTTCTGTCCCGCCATCCGGGCTGCCTATCGGACATGTTTATGATTCTTTTGACTCCAGGGCGGTCTTCGACTCCCTGTTCATTTATGGAATAAATGAGATACGTTTCATCTGGAGACCAAGAGTGGGGTCCAAGGTCCCTGATGTTCCTTAGAAGTGGTTTGGATTGGCCGGTGTCGATATCGGCAATCCAGATCGTGCCTCGGGAATTGTCTCTGGTAGTGTAAGAGAATTTATTTCCGGTTGATGCCCAGTTGATACTGGAGATGCGGGTTCCTCCTCTATAGGTCTGAAATAATTCCCTGTTTTCTGTTCGGTAGAGTTCTATCCAGGACTCTGCAGCATCGTTGGGTGGTTGTGTTTCACGGAAAGAGACAGCGGCCAGGCTTCCGTCTGGAGAGATGGACACATCGGTGACTTTTGGGCCATCGAGGAGATGGGAGATGGTCATGCGTTGTTTTGGAGAGAGAGTGATTTTAGGCCGGGGGTTTTCTATCCTGTCCGTGTAATTCAGAGAAGCCCGCAGTTCCCAGGAGGAATTTTCATATTTTTTATAGACTGATTTGATGATGAGGAGATGGACTCCGGTTTCCAGGTTGACGTCGATTGTGATTCTTTCTGCTGCGGTTGTATTGTATTCTGCCTTTGTCCGGATGCGCCTTCCATCTAGATAAACGCGGAAAGGCTGCCGGCTCGCAATGAGAATCTGTCCCTTTGTAAATTTTTCGGTGTCAATATAAGCAGCCAGGTAGGCAGTAGCCGGACCTTCAGAGTCATAATCCACTTTTATTTCTTGATCTCTGGCCTGAATGGTTTGCCACACAGCTGTGGTACCATCATGCCACGTGAATGTGCCGTCGACTTGAGGTTTCATTTTTTTGATATCGACTTCATTGAATCTGAGAAAATCTTCGAGATCGAATTCGTTATTCTTGGAATCATGGAAAGCGGGCAGCGGCGTCGAAAATGGGCCTAGTTTGAGCCAGGATGAAATGGAAATTTCTTTGTCTGTAATAGGATTGGACTGTTGGCTTGCGGCAGATAGGGTGATCATAAGGAAAGCCATCAGGAACGCGATATTATAGAATCTGAATCCATTCCGTTTCATTTTGTACCTCATTTCACTCGAATCCTTGAACCCTTGAATCCTAATAATCCTCTCAACTCTTTTGGAGATAATCCTTAATTATATAAGGTGTACGAAGAATTGTAAAAAACTGTTTAGTACGATTGTACGATTCTTTGCGAAATCGAACGAAGTTCTATTTGTTTTTTACGTATTTATCGAACCACTCGATCATTTCGGCCAGCACATGGAGAACAGACTCTTTAGCGCTGTAGCCATGGCTTTCGTTGGGCAGCATTACCAGTCGGGCCGTGGCTCCATGACCTTTGAGAGCGTGAAATAGACGTCGTGATTGAATAGGGAAGGTTCCGGAATTGTTGTCGGCTTCACCATGAATAAGGAGGATCGGTTCATTGATCTTGTGGGCATGCATGAATGGAGAAACTTTGAAGTAAATCTCGGGAGCCTGCCAGAGTGTACGGCGTTCGCTTTGAAATCCGAATGGAGTCAGGGTCCTGTTGTAGGCGCCGCTTCTCGCAACACCTGCTGCAAAAAGGTCACTGTGGGCCAGGAGATTGGCCGTCATAAAGGCGCCGTAGCTGTGTCCTCCGACGCCGACTCTTTTTGGATCGATAATCCCCATGGCATCGAGTTTGTCTATAGCGGCTTTTGACGCGGCCACAATCTGTTCGACAAAAGTGTCGTTCATGGTTTTGGGATCGCCCAGAACCGGCATTTGTGCACCGTCGAGAAGCGCATAGCCCTGTGTGACAAAGAAGAGCTGTGATGTGCCTCTAAAAAAGGTAAACCTGTAGGCCGAGCCTCTAATCTGTCCGGCCAGTTTGGGATCGTTGTATTCGCGCGGGTAGGCCCAGATGACAAGAGGAAGTCGTTCTCCTTCCTTGTAATCCGGAGGGAGGTAGAGCGTGCCGTAGAGGGGGAGCCCGTCTGCCCGTTCGTATTTGATCATCTCCTTCTTCATCCCTGTCATTTGAGGAGCCGGGTCTTTATGGTCTGTCAGCGGTGTCCTCTTTTTTGTCTTGAGTGTAAAGATGTAGTAATTGGGAGGTTCTGTTTTGGACTCGTAGGATGTGATGATGTCCTTCCGGGAATCACCGAGAAAATCCAGGAAGCGCTCGTAGTTTTCGCCTTCGCACTGGAACAGGCGTTCTTTCTTCATTGTTTTGAGGTTGAGTTTATCCAGAAATGGAAAGTCTCCTTTTGGTGAGGACCCGCTGCCGGAGAGATAAATCGAGTCCTTATCCTGAAGAATCAATGACTCTCCCGATGCGGTAGAAGTTCTGATCGGTGAACCGGGATTGTTATACGAGTCCTGTGTGCTGAGATCGAACAGTTTTTTAGGTTCAAAGCTCGGATCGTCGACATTGACAAGATATGTGGTCCTCCACCTTCGTTTCCAATCGCGTTCGGAGAGGAAGCCCATGCCTGCAGTCTGGAGCCAACTGATACCGGAGTATCTGTTTTTGGTCTTAAGGACTTCTTTTGCTTCTCCTGTAAAAGGTGCGGAGAGAGTCATGAGTTTGTCCCGGAATGGAACTTCATTCTCGGGATCTCCTCCGTCAAGGGCTTCTACCCAGATGAGGGTGGATGGTTTAAGCGGCTGCCAGTTGACTGACCTCATGCCTGTAGAGACCCCGCTTAAAGGAACCTGATCGGCCAGAGGGAAATCTCCTAGAAGATGGACTAATTTGCCATTCCTGTCCCATATTTCCAGTGTGTGTGGAAAACTCCTGTAAGTGAAAAGGTAGGAATACGGCTTTTTGATTTTGTTGATGATAAGGAGCTTCCCATCAGGGGAGGAGCTTTCAGAGAGATATATACCGGGTGTTCCGATCTTGCGGGAGTTTCCGGTGGCGACATCGATCTCCATTATCTGAGATGTTGCATAGTAATCGAAGAGAGCCACATCGTGAGGTGATTTAAGAAGATCCTGATAGGTCCTGACTTTTGAGACTCTTCCGCTGTGTTCCTGCACATTTGGCCCCTTGGGGACGGCCGATTTTTCTGGTGGATTACCTCGGCCTTCGACGATAGTATGTACGATGAGATGCGTGCTCCCCGGGAGCCAGGCAAAACCCGAACTGACGGCAGCATTGATGACCGGTCCCGTGAGGGCTTTGGCCTTTCCTGTTTGGGCATCGACAACCCAGAGCTCGATTCCGCTGTCCACATAGCGCAGCAAAGCCAGCCATTGGCCGTCATAGGACCACCGTGTTGATGAAAATTTTATGTCAGCGGGAAGAGCAACTTTTGTTTCCGTACCATCTTTAATGGATTTAATAGTCAGCCCTGTATTGAACGTGGTGGCCTGGCGGCTGTTGTATTTTGGTAAAATCCTGATTCCGGCGATCCTCAGCAGCGGCTGGGACATGTATTCGATGGAGGGCATGGACTCCGATACAGTAAAAGACATAAACTCCCCTGTAGGGCTAAAGCTGGCTCTTGGTGTTCGGGGTGTCGTGACGATGTCCAAAATATTTTTTGGCGGAATTTTGTAGGGTTCTTGAGAGAATACAATCCCTGTTAAAAAGATAAAAACTAAAAGAATCAAAGCCGATTTTTTAAGCATTTTTCCCCTCCGTAAAAGGATATTCTTTCATAGCTCAGTCAATATATCTAAATCCCTTCCCAATTGCAATTAGCCTGAACTATTCATAAAAAATGTCGATGTTCAAATAATACAGGTAATTTCATAGTATTACTTTGGTTTTTGGCGAATCACTCTGAATATTCTTTCTTCCATGTCCTGTCTATTTATAATCGACATTTTTCACCTCAAGGAGGCGAGCCAATCTCACCGCATCTGCTTTGTTGCGACGGATTCGCGGTGAAATACCACAGCTTCATCCGCCACGCCTCGCATCTACCCGTGAACCTTGACTCGTGAATACTCTAGGTTAGATCGGGGCCTGGCTTTGATAATGTGAATTATTTTATAAAAGACACCTAACCCAAGGTGATTTTGTCCACTTTGATCCGGTTGAGATCGGAGATTCCAATTCCCTCAAAGCTTCCGTTCCGTAACAACGTATGCCTTCTTTATCAGTATTAAATGTGAATGGTTCTCTTCCATTTTGCGTGGGTAAATTCACTGAAATGGCTTCGCTACTATTCAGATTTTTAACGCCATTCCCTTACCTCCCTCATCGGCGCCCCCGGAACTGCGCATGTTTAATC
>SDBU01002418.1_pt1 | contig 24863 bp, 19 predicted proteins | sample 2277071 | NCBI WGS metagenome assembly SDBU01 (sample SAMN10397929, study PRJNA504765) | marine sediment metagenome | isolation source: marine sediment core GS08_GC12, 126 cmbsf | place: Arctic Ocean: Gakkel Ridge, Loki's castle | collected 2008
GGTCTTGCGGAAGTATTTCTGCACCAGTATGTCCACCGCCACCTGCGACCACGACGCCGGGACCCTGATGTTCTCCAGACGGAACACAATCGAACCGTCCGGATTCCTGATTTCCGATGTCCTGGTTACGAACTCAACCGAGCTATAAGGTGATTCACCCTCAACAGTGAAATACCGTCCTATTTTCAAACCAACCTCCCGTGCCTATTCCACATCTGATCCGACCTAAACAATCCCTGTATGAGCAAAAGCGAACCCTCCCTGCCTGCTGTTAGTGCATCCTGAACTCACATCATCTCCTGCTTCCGGCGAAAATCGCACATAACCGTGCAACGACAAATTACGGCCGCCAACAGACACGACCGAAAGTGACGCCAATATACCGAGTGCTGTACAGGAGCACCTATTAAAAGATTCCATTTTATTTCGTGACTCGTAGATCGATGAACGGCAGGGGAGTACATTCAACACATTTCTTTTAAATATCGAAGACGATTATTGAAGGCATCATTACAATAATTCGACAGATGTAAGTTGCTGTAATGATTTGAAATACGGACAGGCAGTTTCTTATTAATATTCCCGTCTAATTTCAATCACAACTCGACAGGTAGTAATCAGCGACAATTCAACGGGATACGAGGAAATCAACAACATCTCAACGACTTTTCAACAACGAATGTGGAAAGATGGGGGTGTTGGTATATGGGCCGGCATTTGGGTATTTACTCTGACCTGACAAAAAATAATCCTTTTTTATTGGCAGATGGGATTTTTTGCTTGACAAATTGTGTTTTTAGAGCTAAACTTCATGTGCAATCGGAAAGTGTTACTCTTTCTGTGGATTACCTAATATCGTCCACCCAGGCAGGTATCTAACCTGCTTGGGTTTTTTTTGCCTTTTGCGCAGTTTATTGACCGGTCGTACCTGTTTGCCGTTGCCGGTTACTGTGCCGGCAGCAGGTCGGGGTCGCTTTCCTTGATCATGTCCAGGTAGCCGACGCCACGCAGTCCCAGATAAGCCTCGGGCGTTGAGAAAAGCCGGTCACCCAGAGCCTCGTCTAAAGATATGAACTTGTAGCTCATATCCACCAGGGCGGTCAGCAGGGCATCCAGGTAAAGAGCGTTGAGACGATTGGCCCTGAGTTGCAGAATATGTCGACAGGGGCGCTTCAGGATCTCCCTGGCCACAGTCTCACAGCGTTCCACCTCGGACAGAACGTGCGATATGTACTCGTAGCGCAGAATTTCGTAATCAGCCGAATCATTGCCCCGGTCGATTTTCTCCATTATCAGGTTGTACAGGTAATCATCGATAACGACGGTGGCGTGCGCCACGGTTATGTCCTGTGCCTCAAGGTAGAGTCGTATCTGTCGTTTGGCTTGCACGGTGGCGCCGTAATGCAGGAAGGGGTAGCGGAACCAGCGCTTTTTCTGTCCGAAGCCGGCCAGCATCGGTTCCAGTTTCTCGTTTCCGGCATTTATGTCCCGGATAAACTGCTCAATGCTCATTTCGTGCAGGTCCTGATGGGAGTAGGTGAGATTACCCAGTTGGTGTCCGGCGTTGAGCCACTGGCCCAGCAGATCGTAACTGTTGTCAATCTTCTCGCCAACCACAAAACCGGCGGCTATCACCTGGTGCCGGTCGAGCACCTCAAGCAGTTGTTTGGTCACGGCTACCCGATCGACCGTGTCAAAAGCCTGTGAGACGGGCAATTCGTTGAAGGTTACACAAATCTCCCGGTGGGTCGATTTGTCACCTGCCTGGGAATCTCCGGAAGACCAGGCCAGCGACATAACCAGGGCGCAAACCATCAGAAACTTTCGTGGCTGTGTCCGTAGAGGGGTCGTCGTCACTATGTCAATCCTCCGGTCGCAGGAAATATCCGGGGCGGCCACCATAGCAGTCACTGCCGATCAGGCAGCGGCATCGGTGGCGGCCGGCTTGTTACTGTAGGTATATTGACCGGTGCCGAAAGCCGCATGTCAAGCCTAAAACAACCTACCGTCGTCCTTCTTTACAGGCTTTACAGGACTTTTCCCGACCGGCTCAATTGGTTATCATTACTTTACACGACACTGCCCCGCGGATGAGGGTGACACAGGTACAGATGTTCGTAAGAGAAAGCACAGCCAATAGCGTTACCGTTGACACGCCGGCCAAGGTTAATCTGTTTCTCCAGGTTTTACGGCGTCGACCTGATGGCTATCACGACATCAACTCGTTGTTTCAGGCTGTTACCTTGTTTGACACCCTGAACTTTTCGGTTACTGCCGGTGATGGGGTGACTATCCGTCTTCAGCCCGGGATCGAACTGCCGGTAGATGAAAGCAATCTCATCACCAGGGCTTACCATCTTATCCGGGAGCGTTTTGGGCTCAGCCGCGGTTTGCAGGTAGTATTGCGCAAGATGATCCCGGTTTCGGCCGGATTGGGCGGTGGTTCTGCCGATGCAGCGGCTGTTATTCTGGCATGCAATCTGTTGTTTGATTTAGGCTTGAGTTGCCGGGAGATGGCCCGGCTGGGATTGAACATAGGATCGGATGTACCTTTCTTCTTCGCCGGGGGGCAGGCGCTGGTATCAGGCCGTGGTGAAATGATACGGGAAAGTACCTTTCCTACCGACTACCGGATGATTTTGGTGACTCCGGCACTGGCGATTGCCACTACCGACGGTTATTCGGCTCTGAAAAGGGGCTTGACAACATCAAAGCCCCCCTTTAGCTTACCCCGTTGCCGGACGCTTGATGATCTTATAGCGTCATTGCGCATGGTTGGTAATGATTTTGAAGAGGTTCAGTTTCGATCTCACCCGGTGTTGGGTGAGATCAGGGACGAACTTCTAAAGTGTGGAGCGTTATTAGCCCGGATGAGCGGGTCCGGCTCGACGGTGTTTGGCATTTTCGGGTCGGAGACGCGAATTGTGGAAGACAGAATACTCGGCCGGGAGGACTGGCGGGTCTATCGAGTTAAGCCGGTATCCCTCTCAGGCCGGACGTGACTTTGTGGAGGGAGGCACCGTGGAGATCACCGAAGTCCGGGTAACATTACGGGACGAGGAGAGACTGAAGGGTTTTGCGAACGTTACATTCGACAACGTCTTTGTTGTCCGTGGCATGAAGATCATCAAGGGCAATACCGGCCTTTTTGTCGCCATGCCGAGTCGCAAGCGTTCCAACGGTTCTTACCAGGACATTGCCCATCCCGTCACCAAAGAGATGAGAGAAAAGCTGGAAGAGAAGGTTCTTGAAGCCTACGACGTGGAACTCGAAGCCTGCAGCAGCACGGCTTAGTGCCGGGACTTTCTGGGGCGTCGTCAAGTGGTAAGACACCAGCCTTTGGAGCTGGCATTCCCAGGTTCGAATCCTGGCGCCCCAGCCAATGGTCAGGGTTTGCTGCCACCCCAACGGGAGTGAGAATAATATGAGCCTGCCATGGCAGAGAAACGACAGTGAGGATAACGGCCGATGATTATTCGTGAAGAACTCCGACTGGTAACGGGCAATTCCAACCGTCCCCTGGCGGAGATGATCACCGCCTATCTGAACGAGAAACTGACCGACTGTGTGGTTACTCACTTCTCCGACGGCGAGGTGTTTGTCCAGATCAATGAGAACATCCGGGGTGCCGACGTTTTTATCATCCAGCCCACCAACGCTCCGGCCGAGAACATCATGGAGTTGCTGATGTTAATCGATGCTGCCCGGAGAGCTTCGGCCATGCGTATTACCGCTGTCATTCCCTACTACGGATATGCCCGGCAGGATCGCAAGGACCGCCCCCGGGTGGCGATTACCGCCAAGCTGGTAGCCAATCTGATCACCACCGCCGGGGCCGATCGTGTCATCACCATGGACTTGCATGCCAGCCAGATTCAGGGATTTTTTGACCTGCCGCACGACCACCTGTATTCGTCCACCCTGTTTAACGGTTACTTCAAGCAAATGAGCCTTGAGAACCTCTGCATTGTTTCACCGGATGTCGGCTCGATCAAACTGGCCCGAATAACGGCCAGGGCCCTGGAAGCGGAACTGGCGATTGTTGACAAGCGCCGTCCTCGGGCCAATGAATCGAAAGTAATGAACCTGATCGGTGATGTCAGCGGCAGGAATGTCCTGATTCGCGATGATATGGTCGACACCGCCGGTACGCTCTGCTCAGCGGCCACTTTTGTCAAGGAGAGAGGTGCTCTGGATATCTACGCCGCTTGTACACACGGTGTTCTCTCGGGAGAGGCTATTGAAAAAATCGACCGGGCACCGATCAAGAAGATGATTATCACGGACTCTATTGACCAGGGCCGGCGCGATCTGCCACAGAAGTTTGAGATTCTGACCTGCTCCGAACTTATCGGTGAGGCCATTAAGCGGATTTTTGATGAAGAGTCAGTATCTTCCCTTTTTGAGGACCAGCCTCTGGTGATCTGACGATGCTTTGGAACCATTCCTGTCTTTTGGAGGAAGAAGACCAGTTATGAAAGAGATATCTCTGGCTACCAGTATGAGATCGTCGGTCGGCAAGGGCCCGGCTCGTCGGTATCGCATGGACGGCAATATCCCGGCCGTGATCTACGGCCCGGAGGTCCCGCCGGTTTCCCTGGCCGTGGACGAGAGAGCTTTTCGTGCCGCCATGAAAAACGTCAGTGGCAGCACTATCATCAACCTGGAGATGAACGGCAAAACCAGGAAAGTGATTGTCCGCGAAATCCAGCGCGATCCGGTTACCAGCCGTATCATCCATCTTGATTTCTATGCGGTTTCCATGACCAAGCCGATCAGCATCTCTATCCCGGTGCGTTTTGTCGGCACTGCCCGCGGTGTCAAGACTGACGGCGGCATCATGCAGACGACTATGCGTGAACTGGAAATTTCCTGTCTGCCGTCGAAGATCCCGGAATTTGTCGAGATCGATGTTTCCGACCTGGGTATCGGCGACTCCGTTCACGTGCGTGACCTGTCTATCTCGGACGTGCAGATCCTTTCCGAGCTACGGCGCACGGTAGTGGTCATCAGTGCCCCGACCGTCATCAAGGCCGAGGAGGTCGAGGAGGAAGAAGTTGCGGCCGAGGAGGAAGGCGAGGTTGCCGAGGCTGCTGCCGGCGAGGAAAAGGCCGAAGGCGAAGAACAAAAAGACCAGAAGGCCGAGGGAAAATCTGGGGACAAGAAGTAGCTGTCCCGTTAAACTCAATTGCTCAAGGTCGTCGAATACTCGGCGGCCTTTTTTTAGGGACTTATATACTTCCTACACACAAAACTCTATAAGACGGCTTTCTACACGGGTTTCATTAGATAATTGACATTCCCAGATTACGAGAACATCCCAGCCCGCCTTTCTGATCTCACGAATCTGCGCCGTATCCCGTTTCTTGTTTCGTTCGAGCTTAGGCTTCCAGTAATCCTGATTTGACCTTGGCGTGTTGCGACCAGCCCGACAGCTATGACCATGCCAGAAACACCCATGAACAAAGATTGCCTTTCTGCGTTTGGTGAAGACCACGTCAGGTTTGCCGGGCAACTTATCATAGTGAATCCGATAACCTCTATAGCCAATACCCTGAAGCAATCGGCGAACCGCCAACTCCGGGGTAGTGTTCTTAGATCGCACCTTCTGCATATGAGGCCGGACGATAGTCATTGCACCCGTTCAATCCAACTCTCGTTGAATTGTACTAATTGCAGTACGTGCTGTGGCTCAAGTAAACCGGGGTGTCGAGTAATGCGAAACTTACAAGCAGAGCCGGGGACAACCTTAATAACCGTAAACTGACAACCGCCCGGTTGCCAAGTGAACTTATGATTGCCCGTAGATTTCTCATAGCCTTCTAAGTTTCCGCCCTTGTTTTTTTCCCATTGATAATCGGCTGGAGCATACCTGCCAGCCTCATATTCAAAAAGAGTGAATTCCAACGTGTCCATGTTACGTGCAAAAACAACTATGCGGAGGTCGTCATACTCGTTGAGAGATTGGTTAACTCGTTGGTTCCATATATTCAAAACGGCCCTGCCGGTTACTTTTATGTCCGCCAGTGAATCGCTAATGCCGTAAGAATAGTTGGGATCATTCCTACCAGATATTAGTCTAACTCTGACTTGTTCAAAAGGCTTTGTTGCCTTAACGGTTTTTGCTGACCATGAGCAACCATCCCATATCACATCTGTAATACCGACTGGTTTATGAAAATGTTGGCCGCTTATCGCTTTCGCAAAGATGTCTGCGAAGTTGTCCCCAGTAAGATCAGCGTGCCCAACAGCTAAGTGATGAACTATTTGTTTTCCGATATCAAAAACAACGTCATCGGGGAACTCACTGAGGGGATATGGTGACTTACGCGCTTTGGATTTTCCGCGCAATCTTGGAAGCTTGGACGGCATGGAGAACCCCCTCTAATCCAGCTACGGCAAGAGGAACTGGTATAGCATTCCCCGCCTGTTTTCGCGCTTGGCTGTCATTGCAGATAATCTCAAACGAATCAGGGAACCCCTGTAACCGAAGCATTTCTCTGGGCGTTAGCCTACGCTCTCCATCGACAAGAAGATAGTTGTATGACGCTCCAGCCCTCAATGCGCACGAGTATGGGTAGCTCCCAATGTTGCCAGCTTTGTTCTCATGCCAAACAGCAGGCTTGAACTCGCTGACGTGACTCTCCTGTCTGCGCCTGCGTATTCGATCACTTACGAAATGCTTAGGATCGGGTTTCTTCTCTAATATCTTTTTCAGCGGGACCATCTTCTTATTGCCGCTTGGCCAGGGGAACCTTTCAAACGGTTCGAGCATGGCCGCAATTAGCACACGTTCTCGTTTTTGCGGCAACCCATAGTCAAGGGCGTTTAGTACCTTCCAATCAACGCAATAATGAAGGCTCTCAAGAGCTTCGATTATCCTCCGCAGCGTTCGACCCTTGTCGTTTGTCGTAAGTTGCTTGACGTTCTCTAATAGAACAGCGCGTGGTCGCTTTGCTTTGAGTATACGCACTATTTCAAAGAAGAGCGTTCCGCGAATATCACCGAATCCTTTCCGGTGACCAATAATCGAGAATGGCTGACAGGGGAACCCCGCACAGAACAAGTCATGGTCTGGTACGTCTTTTGCCCTAATTCTTGAAATATCTCCTTTTGGGTCCAGCCCAAAGTTGTGATGATAGGTTCTACGGGCTTCCTCGTCTATGTCACACGCAAAGACACAGCGCATACCAAACGAAGTAGCCGCCAGATGAAAGCCACCAATACCACAAAACATATCGACGAATGTCTCTAAGCCGGTCAGATGTTCAGATGGGGTCTTTAAGGCAGCAACGCTTCTGACCATTGCCGGAAATGCTGGCAAGTGTTGTTGTTTCATTGTATTAGAGACTTATACGTCAAGCGGCGTCCTTCCATACCAGCTACAAGAACTCGGATGAAGTTGATACCACAAGTCGCCTCATTTCTGTCGAAAGCCGGTAAGTTCTTTGTGTTTAACCGGAAGATGAACTCATCAATGTATCTCCGCAAGTGTTTTTTACTCCACTGGTGAAATGTGCCATAATGTCCCCGCTTGATTACTGCCCATGCGCTTTCAACTGAGTTAGTGTGTACTTCACCGCGTACGTATTCTCTCGCACTGTGATTGACGGACTCGTGATAATAGCCCTTGATTCCTTGGTAAGACTGATGATCGTCGCTAAACAGCTTCGACCCAGCGGTTACGCGACGCGCAACGGCAGACCGTATCGTCTTACCACCAGTGTCTGGCAAAACGTCGGCGCGTATCTCGCCACCCCTTGACCTTGCGCCGAACACTACTGACTTACCAATCGTCCCACGCCCAGCATTGAGCTTTTTGTTCTTGTGCTTGTTCATCTCCTTGCCGCCTATATAGGTCTCGTCCACTTCCACTATGCCGCTAACTTGACCCTCCTGCCGACAAGTTTCTCGTATCCTATTGAGCATGAACCAAGCCGATTTCTGGGTGATACCAATTTCTTTGGCTAATTGGATAGACGAAATACCCTTCCTCGACGTGCTCAAAAGGTACATTCCATATAGCCACTTTCTGATGGGTATGTGCGAACCTTCCATGACGGTTCCAGTGCGGATTGTGAATTGTTTGCGGCAAGTCTTACAAGTATAGAGGCGGCCTTCTCTGATCTTGTAAATTTCGCCGTGCCCACAATGCAAGCACCTAATGCCATTAGCCCATCGAGCCGTTTCCATATAGTCTCTGGCTGACTTCTCGTCAGGAAACTTCTTGAAAAACTCGAACGCGCTTGGCTGATCTACCTTAATTTGTTTTTTATGTGTTTTCATATCACTAATATAATACATTATTTGTGTGTGTCAAGTATATAATTCCCTTTTTTTATGGTCGCCGACGATTGTGACGGTTTCAACGAGGGGTTGGTTGTCGCCACTTTCTGCCGACGCGGGCGAATGCCAGGCTGGCCACGCCGCCGACCAGGATACCGAGTATCGCTCCGGCAAGAACGTCAAAGGGATAATGGACGCCGACGAAGATACGACTGACAGCCACCAGCACCGCCAGCAGCAGCAGATACCGGCGCGCTGCCGGCAGGTGATGATAGAACAGTGCCGCCTGGCCGAACAGATTGGCGGCGTGAGATGATGGCATCGAATACCCGGCGCCACAGTCGACCAGCAGATGCACCGAAGTCAGCAGATGGCAGGGACGAAGGCGAGCGATCAGACCTTTCAACAGGTTGCTCGAGAGCTGGTCGGTCAGCAACAACGTTATTGCCGACGCCAGCGCCAGCCAGCGCAGACGTCGATCTCCAAACCACAGCAGGCACGCCAGACCGGCACCGTACATGACCCGTAAAAGCTGATCCGATGTAAGCACGGGCATTATGATGTCAGTGACCGGATTGGACAGACTGACGTTGATCCAAAGAAACAACACCTTATCGATACCGGCCAGGAATTCAAGCATAAGTGACCGGATTGCTTTTGAGGAAACGCATCAGTTGGTGGCGAGTCGGCATACCGGACCGACCGCCGGGGCGGGTGCACTTCAGGGCCGCCACCGCCGCACCCAGGCGCAGCCGCCGGGGCATCGGATATCCCTGCAGCAGCCCGTACAGATACCCGACGTGGAAAGCATCGCCGGCCCCGGTGGTGTCGACGGTCTCGATCTTAAAGGCCGGCTGACGGAAGAACCGGTCTGTTTCCATTCCCGTAACGCCGCGGAGACCTTCCGTAACCACGATGCAACCGCTGCAAAGACGAGCCAGTATCCGAATTGCCTGCCGGACTGTCCGGGTGCCGGTGAAAGGGAGGGCATAATCATCGGCTACGACCAGGTGATCGACCAGCGGAAAAATGGGCGAGACGTCGTTGCGGATGGAACCGATATCAAACGAGATCAGCGCTCCCACTCGCCGACCCCAACGAGCCAGTTTGAGAGCCGCCGCCATATCTCGACCGTCAAGATGGATCAGGCGTGGTCGGGGATAGCGCGAAGTCCGAAGGTCTGTCGGTCGCAGTCCGATCTTTCGATGGAAGGCGATTGTTCGGCGACCACTGCCGCGTTCTATGAATCCGGCTGCGGTGGCCGAGGGTGCCTTCTTGATGATCAGGAAACTGGTGTCCACGTTTTCACGGCGCAACTGATCGACATTGATGTTTCCCGCCCAGTCCTCGCCCACAACCGCTACCAGCGCCGTGCGTAAACCAAGTCGCGTCAGCCCCACCATGGCATTGGGCACCGGGCCGCCTCCCTGCACGCAGAGATCGACAGCGTTGACCTTCCCCCCCGGTCGCGGCAGTCGATCGACCGTGTAAAGCAGATCAAGGGGGATGATACCCATTCCCAGGCAGTCCACCGTCGTCTTACGTGTCATCTTCGGTCCGATCTCTTTTAATGACGGCTTTTCCTCCGCTCAGTTCGGTGATGTCAGCCACCAGGTGGTCGACGCGGCTGCGACGGATTCGCAGGCTGCGTGCAACCTGATCAGAGTAATCGGCGCCGGTCTGCTCGGCGCCGTACTTCTGCACCAGTTTCATTAATCGGTCATACAGGGGAAACGGAATTTGCACCTGCAACGTCTCGGTCAGGAAGTTCTTCACCCGGCCGGATTTTTCCACTGCCAGCCCGGCCGCTTCGGCATAGGCCCGGGACAGCCCGCCCGTACCGAGCTTGGTGCCGCCGAAATACCGAGTGACCACGACCAGGACGTTGGTCAGATCATGCCCCAGAATGACATCATATATCGGTCGCCCGGCGGTTCCCGATGGTTCTCCATCATCGGAGTACCTGAAGACTCTCTCACCCGTTGCCCCGATCCGGTAAGCGTAACAGTGGTGCGTCGCGGCGTGTTCACGTCGGCGAATCCGTTCCAGCATTCCCCGAGCTATCTCAACGGACGTTACCTGCTCGCATTCGGCCAGAAACCGCGAACCTTTGATTTTAATCTCGCCCCGGGCGGGTGTCTTGATCGTGTAATAGAGATCATCCATGACCGGCGTCACACCAGAGTTCGCACGATGTCCCCCGCCTGATCCAGGCTGGTCATGAGTATGGCCCCGTACTCGATCGCTGTTTGCAGACTTTTCTCATCGGCCAGATGTTGACGATCATTAGCTGCCATGAAAAAAGTCAGTTTCCCGATTCGCCGACAAAACGATAACATATCCATAGCCCGTTGCGAGTCGGCGTACAGTTCGGTGATCACCACTGCCTGGGCCAGTCCGGCCAGAAGCCTGTTGGCAGCCGTGACATTGTCGGGATGGTAAGCCTGCTGAGGGGGGTATTCTGTAATGACACCGCCACTCCGGGCGATATCGAGTGCCAGAGACAAATGCTCCTCGGGGTGGATGTGATCGAATCCGGAGTCGAGCACGCCGTACGAATCGCAGCCGGCGGTACGGACACCGACGTGGGCGGCGGCATCGATCCCTCTTGAGAGTGAAGCGATTACCTGTACGTCCGCCTGACCAAAGAGCTTTGCCAACCGGACGGTCAGTTCTATACCCTCGTTAGTGGCCTCTTCGGCCCCGGCCAGAAGTACCGTCTTGCGATCATTATCGGGCAGTCGGCCACGAGTGTAAAGCAGGGGAGGAGGATAATTCGATTCAAACAACAGCCGTGGATATTCTTGGTCGAAGCGGGAGATCACGCCGATCTCCCGATCCCGCAGGGCGTTGTATAATTCTTCAGCTTCTCCCAGCCGTCGTGACGCACCGGCAATCTTCTTTGCTACCGAGCCGCTCATGCCGTCAATTGCCGCCAGGGTGGCTTCGTCGGCGCTGAGAATATCCTGCGTACTCCCGAAGATGTAGATCAGGACCTCCATCAGACGGGGACTGACTCCGGCCAGATGGCACAGAGCCAGAACTTCAACGGTAGTCTCTAGCCGGTTACTTGCGACCATACCTCAATTTATCTATTGAGTACCGCTTGTCAACCGGGCTCGGTCGGCAGAGGGGTTGTGAAAAAGATAGAAATCATACCTCGCGTAGGGTGGGAGCTTGTCTCCCGCCAACAGATGTGATTTGTCACCGGCGATGCCACCGGCGGACATAAAGCCCGCCGCTACGCGAAGTTGGAGATGTTGCCTTTTTGCTCGAATAACTCTCTATGTTCGAGTAACCGACTTATATCCCAGCCTCGCGGGGGACTTGACTTACCTGGCGCTAGCGGTATATTTATAGAGTACGCAACATCTGAGATTTCAATATGGTCAGAAAGTATACCCTCCTGATCGGTCTGGCGCTGGCACTTCTCTGGTCGGACGGCGTCGCCGATGTCGATCGCGGTGAACCTGTTCGTCTGGAGCCGGTCGATGACCCGTTGATGCTGCCGTACCGGTTCACGATCAAACTCAAGAAAATCGGTCTGGGGGCGGACGGGCAATCGATTCTGGAACAATTCGTACCGGCCGATATATTCGGACACGGCACTATCGGTCTCTACGGCATCGATCATAACTGGCGTCAGGCGGACAGTCTGACCGGAATCATTTTCTATGCCGATATCGAGCAGAAAAGGACCATCTCTCACGTCAATGTCAAAACGAATCGGATCACCTCTCATCGACCCGGTGATTATGATTGCGACGGCATCATAGAAGTGGCCGTCACCTATACGCGGCGGGACACTCTCTGGCTGGAACTGATCGATCCCGTGCAGAAGAGTTTGTGCCGGATGGTTCTTATCGTCGGCCGTGACCTTGACGGCAATGGTTTCTGGGACGGTGCCGGTGTTATCGCTGCCGCTTACGACTTCAACGGTGACGGTTACCCGGAGTTACTTATCAACTGCGACACGGGCTACGATCTCTACCCTCGAAAACTGATCTGTGTTGACTGGTTTAACGACGAGATTCGGTGGGCTTTCGATGTCGCCGGTGTCGTCAATACGGAGTTTGTCCACGTACAGCCGCTGGCCGCGGGAGAGAGACCGTCCGTGGTTTTTGCCACTGGCTCCAAGGGCAATGCGGCCGTTACGGCGGACATGGATGACCGTCATGCTTACCTGATTGTCCTTGATGACGAGGGTCGCCTGCGGTGGAAGAAAGAGATGGGTGGTGTTTTCAGCAGTTGCTGTGCACTGATCATAGATCGCGACCGCGACGGCATCAGTGAAATTCTGGCTACCTGCCGCTACGAAACTCCCGGTGCGAAGGATGACGACGAGACGAAATATGGCGGCATGTTGCAGGTGTTTGACCGGCACGGCTTGCTGGTCGACTCGGTCGTGTTTGGAGTCGACCGGGTAGTCAGTTGGCTGCAACAGTTTGATTGGGACGCCGACGGGGAAACGGAACTGTTTATTTCGCTCACCGATGCCGGTCTGCTGGTCTACGATAAGACGTTGCGGTTGGTTCGACAGGCAGATTTGTACACGGTGGGTGTAGTCTGGGACTGTCGGGATTTTCTCGGTCTGGACCGCAATCAGCTTCTGATGGTAACCCGCGATAATAAGCTCTGGCTGCTGGACACCGACTTCGAACCACTGGCTCAGTTTTCGTCGGGGGAGGTCTTTGATCGCGGCAAGTCGGCTGTTTTCCCACGTGGCGACAGCCGTGCCGGCTACGGAATTATTCTGGCCGGGGATGGAGGACACGTTAATTACTTTCTTGCTCTGGTGAACAGTCCCTGGAGTACGGTGTTTTCCCGACACCCGGGGTTGGCATTCCTGGCGGCGCTGGTACCGATGAGCCTGGTGGTGCTACTGGTCGGTGTCAACTGGTTCCGGACACGAGCGAAAAACCGGGTCATCTCCGAGCAACGCGACAGGTTGAACGGCGCCCTCGAGAAACTCCGAGTCGCCCAGGAGAAACTGGTGGCGGTTGAGCAGTACCGCCGTACCGAACAACAACTTCGCGCCAGTCAGCAGCGGTACAGCGAACTGGTGAACTTGCTGCCGCAGGGCGTCTATGAGATAGATATGGACGGTAATTTAACTTTTGCCAACCACCAGGCATTCATAGCAACCGGTTACACCCAGGGTGATCTCGATCAAGGCCTGAATATCAGCATGTTATTCCCGGCACAAGAGCAGGATCGTGCCCGGCAGAACATAGCCAAAGTCCTGCAGGGGGAGCAATTTGATGATCACGAATACACCCTCCGGCGCAAGGATGGCAGCACTTTCCCGGTCCTGATTTTTTCCAGCCCCATCATGCGTGGCGACCAACCGGTTGGGATACGTGGTATCCTCCTGGACATAACTGAGCGCAAGTCTGCGGAGGAAGCCCTCAGGGAGTCCGAGGCACGCTACCACGAGCTATTCGAGTCCATCATTGAGGGGATAGGCGTAGTCGACGAAAACGAGATTATCCAATTCTGTAACCCCGCTTACGCACGCATCCTCGGGGTAGAGTCAGCAGACAACCTGGTTGGTAAGAGCATGCTGGATTTCGTGCCCGAGGATCAGAAAAGCATTATCCTTGCCCTGACTGAAACGCGAAAAAAGAACCGGGCTTCACAGTACGAACTGGATATCATAACGGCCCAACAGGAGCGCAAGACCATCCTGGTGTCGGTCTCCCCGCGATTCGACGACGGCAATCGATACATCGGCGCCTTCGGGGCCGCCATCGACATCACTGAGCGCAAGCGAGCGGAGGAAGCGCTACGGGAGAGTGAGGAAAGATTCAGGCACATTGCAGAGAATGCGATGGAGTGGATTTGGGAAGTCAATGCTGATGGAGAATACACTTACGCAAGCCCCGTTGTCGAGAAGATTCTAGGGTATAATCCAGAGGACATAGTGGGGAAACACTTCTATGACCTGTTCCATCCCGAAGACCGGGAGCAACTGCGCAAGGCGGCATTTCAAGCGTTTGCTGAAAAGCAGTCTTTCCGGGAATTCATAAACAGGAACGTGCACAAGAACGGTAAGACGGTCTGGCTGATGACAAGAGGAGCTCCCATACTCGACGAGAATAGAAACCTTCTCGGATACAGAGGTGTAGACATCGACATCACTGAGCGCAAGCGGGCTGATGAAGCGCTGCAAAAGAGCGAAGCCCACTATCGCACGTTGTTTAATAGCGCTAACGACGCCATCTTTCTGGAAAACGAAAGAGAAGAGATCATTGATGTCAATCACCGCGCCTGTGAACTGACCGGCTACTCCCGGGAAGAATTGTTAACGATGAAAACAACCGCCCTGGAGACACCTGAGATAAGCGTCAAACCGCCTTTGCCCATCTATAGTGACACGGAGCTTACCATCACCGGTCCTGAAGAGAAAATAATCCTGTGCAAAGATGGCAGCGAAGTCCCCACCGAGTTCACGGTTACCTCAATAAAGGTCGGTGAGCAGGCCTTGTTTCTGTCGATTCTGCGCGACGTCACTGAGCGACGGAGAGTTGCTGATCGTGAGAAAGCCCGACTTCAGCTTCTCAATGACCTGCGTTCAGCCTCGAGTGTAGATGCCTGCCTGGAGTGTGGGTGTCGGGCCATCCATGAGGCCGGTCTGTTCAAACGGGCGGTAATCACATTGCACAATGAACGTCGCCAGATTGTCAACCTGGGGCAGGTAGGTCTGGACCCGGAGGTGGTAGCGGCCGCCCGCCAGGCGCCCGCTGCCGATGAAGAACTCACCCGCAACATGACCCGGGACAAGTATCGTATCGGTCATGCCTATTTTGTTCCGGAGGAAGCAGCCCTGTCATTGAAAGACAGCCCCCGCCACGTGGCGCAGGAGGCAACCGCTACCGAGGGTGACACAGCCTGGAAAACCGGCGATGAGCTGTTTGTACCTCTCCGGGGTGAAGACGATCGGTATGAAGGCTGGCTGTCGGTAGATACGCCCTTTGACGGCCAACGACCGACGCTGGAGGTAGTGCATTTTCTGGAACAGGTGGTTGACATCGTGCGTCAGAAAGTGCGCGAAATCGTCAGTATGGAACAACTACAACAGAGTCTCGCCGCCCTGCGGGAGAGCGAGGAGTGCGCACGAACGCTTCTGGACGGCATTACCGAGACAATGATACTAATGGATACCGAAGGCAAAATCCTCACGTTGAATCAGTCAGCCGCCAATAGATTCGGCAGAAACATCGATCAGATGGTCGGCTTGAGGGTGCAGGATTTAGCTTCCCAATTGGTATCGCCGGAAGTGGCTAAATACAGACTGTCACGAATTGATGAAGCCATTGGTCAGAATAAACCCGTGCGATTCGAAGACGAACGTGATGGTCGTGTCTATGACACCAACTACTGTCCTGCTGTTGATGCGGATGGCGAGGTTGTCCGGCTTGCTATTTTTGCCGTGGATATCACCGAGCGCAAACAGGCCGAGGATGCGCTGCGTGAGAGCGAACGCATCTTGCTTGAAGCTCAGCGAATTGCCTCGACCGGAAGCTGGCAGGTGGATGTCCGACAAGGTGTAGAAATTCTGTCGCCGACTATGAGCGAAATATACGGTATTGACAAGGGCACAATCAGCCTCGATGAAGGTCTACAGTTAGTTCACCCTGATGACAGACCGAGGGCAAGAGAAGCGTATCAGCAGGCAGCGGTCGGGAAGCCGGTGTCGCTGGAGTATCGCATTGTCAAACCGGATGGCCAGGTACGGACTGTTTTCACACCCAGTGCGCACTTGGTTCGAGATGACAAAGGTGAGGTAGTGAAGGTCATCGGAGTGACCCTGGATATCACCGAGCGAAAACAAGCAGAAGAAGCGCTCAAGAACGAACGGGATTTCGTACACTCGCTGATGGACACCGCCAACAGCCTGATCGTCTGTCTGGATGGCCAGGCCCGAATCACGGTGTTTAATCGGGAATGCGAAAAAGTTACCGGATACGGACGAGATGAGGTCATAGGCAAAAGCTGGCCCAATATTTTCCTTCCCAAGGATCACCATCACCACAGTATAGAGGATTTTGCTGCCTGGGTCAGACAGCACCCGGTTGATATGTATGAAGGTCCCCTGATAACCAAATCCGGCCAGGTTCGAACGATTTTATGGTCAAACTCGGCACTGTTTTCCGATGACTCCGATGAGGTGACGGCGCTGGCCGTCGGTCAGGACATCACCGACCGCAAAGAAGCCGAGAGGCAACTCGAGTTGGCCAACCGGGAACGCTATGACCAGGTCCGACAGATAGCCGGCGGTGTCGCCCACGAAATACATAATGCCCTCTACCCGGCTACCAGTTCGGTGGCTAAACTGAAGGAGAGGCTGAATCTGGTTGGTGGTGACGATCTTGCCCGCCACCGGGCGCTGGTTACGCTGATTGAGAAATCTATCGCCCGCGCTATCCGTATGACCGAGTTGGTCACGCGCTACTCACGGCTGGAATCCGAAAAGAGGCAGGAGTCGATTGATCTGGCCCAGTTACTGCAAACGGTGATCAGTGACAACCGCTCACGGATCGAGCAGCTTGGCGTTACCGTCAACCTTGACCTCCAGTCGGATATTACCTGCCGAGGCTGGCAAATACATATCTACAGCCTGTTTAACAACCTAATGGTCAATGCCCTGGATGCGTTGGAAGAAGTGTCCCGGCGGGAGATTTCCATTGTGGCCGCCCGTGAAGGCGAGAGAATCAGGGTTGAATTCGTAGATTCGGGGCCGGGTATCCCGCCGGAAAACTTAGGCAAGATTTTCAACGCCTTTTTCAGTACCCGGCCCCGGGGCGGCACCGGACTGGGTCTGGCGATGGCCAAAAAGATTGCCGAATTGTACAATGGCAGCATTGAGGTCGATTCAGCGCTGGACAAAGGCACGAAATTCGTTATATTGTTATAGCCCCAAAAAACAGGCTGTGTCAGGATTCGCTTTTAGTTGCGAGCGGTTGCGAAGCAACCTTACTCCTGTCTGAATCATCAGCTTTGGATACGGCAGCCACGGCGGCAGCGCCTCCCGGGGTAGTAACGCGCTGACTTTGACGGCCGGTGTGGTGTGCCGAATCGTAACGCGACTGTGTATGAACAAACTGGGAACGATTCTTCTTGTTGACGATGACCCCTTGGTGCTCGAAGCTCTGACTCTGACCTTCGTGGATGACTATCGGGTAGTGTCCGTGGCAAGTGGCGAGGAAGCGGTGGCGGCAGTGAAAACCCATCGTGACCTGGACACGGTCGTTCTCGATATTCGCATGGCCCGTATGGATGGTCTGCAGACGGCGCGTCTGATCAGGCAGATTGACCCCGATCTGCCCATAATCTTCCACACCGGATATCCCGGTGAGTACTCCGAAAGCCATATAGACCGGGACCACCATCCGTTCGATTACGTGGGCAAGAACGAGAGTCCGGCGAGACTGGTGCGGGCAGTAAAAAACGCGGTGTCATTTCAGCGCTTGAAAGCAAACAGCGCCGCCCTGGTTGAGTTTGCCCGCGGTGAATTTGGTATGGTGGGCAGATCGAGCGTCATGCTGGAAATCTACCAGACCATTGAGAAGATCGCGCCGACGAACAACAAAGTTATTATCCTCGGCCAGACCGGTACCGGCAAGGAACTGGTCGCACGGGCTATCCATAAGCGCAGCCGGCGTGCCGACAACCGGTTGGTGATATTCAACTGTAACCATAAAGCGCCGGACCTGGTTGAATCGGAACTCTTCGGGCATTTGCGCGGCTCGTTCACGGGTGCGGTGGCTGATCGAATCGGGTTGTTTGAATACGCCGACGGCGGCACCCTGTTCCTGGACGAGGTCGGCGATCTGGACATCACCACCCAGGGAAAGCTGCTGCGCGTTATCGAGACCGGTGAGATGCAGCGGCTGGGGGCACCGGAGGTGAACTGTGTTGACGTCAGGATGATCTGTGCCACCAACCGTGGTCTCGATACGCTGGTGACGGCCGGTACCTTCCGCGAGGATCTTTATTACCGCCTTAAGGGTGTTACCATCACTATTCCGCCCCTGCGGGAGCGGCGCGAAGATATTCCCGAACTGATAGACTTTGTTATGCAGAGCTATGCCCTAAGAAGCGGACTGGGGATCAAGGTTTTTGAACCGTCGGCCCTGGACCTGCTGGTCGAATATGACTGGCCCGGCAATGTCCGACAACTGGCGGACACGGTACAATCACTGATCGATCTGTCTCCGTCCTCGTTTATATCGCTGCCGGATGTTGAGCGCTATCTGGCCTGCAGTAACCGCGACTCTGAAGAAGAGGCGGCCAGCTTCCGCGACAAGGTCCGTGAATTCAAACGGACACTGGTCATCAAGACACTGACCCGCCACAATCAGAACGTCAGTACGGCGGCGAGGGACTTATCTCTTGACCCCTCTAATTTGCGCAAGCTGATCAAAAACCTCGACCTCAATAAGGGTTAATTTTACCCTGTTGTAGAGTAGGATATTTGGGTCTTTTTTACCTGCCACCCTATTATCCAGCATCGCAACCATCCCCTAACACATTGCGGTATACGTCCTTACCTAATTATGGTGGCTGCATTCCGGATGGCACCTTTTTTGTTTATATATAAGGTCGGACTGCTGACTATCTGGTCGGTCTGACTTCCCGGACGGGATACTTGGAAACCGGACTCGCTGGCTGACGGACGGGTCTAGAACTTCTGAGTTCCTTTTATGTACGGTACCGAGAGTCCCTGGTATTTGATGGAATGTCTTAGTTATTGATTATTATTCTTCCTTTGGGGGAAGATTTTTGGGGGGAGCAGGACTCGATTGTGCCGATGAGCATAATCGAGGTGAGAGGGGTTGCCCGGCGGTGTGGCAGCTGCGCCGCCGGGCATCTCGATTTAAGGGGTAATATTCGACGCATACCAACAGGTCTTGTCAATTCCCGAATTTACCTTATATTATATTCAGGCTCCATTTGGGGCACCCTGAACTACTGCGAGAAGGTGTTACTCATCTTCTGGATATCCAGTCGCAAAACATTTATTTGGGCTGGACATCTCGGAATCGTCGGTACTATCGAGTTGCTATCCGGTCTGTGGTGGTACAGACAGTAGAACGCCCCGCAGAAGAAACCAATCGAGGTGGAGATGCTGATGAATAAGCGAGTGCTGTCAGGTGTGGTAATATTGTCGTGTCTGGTCTGCTTTTTTAGCGTGAAAGCCGGTGACCTGTCGCGGGCAATAGTTTATGATTTGCCCCGGCAGGAGTTGAAAGTAACACCGGAGGTAACGGTAGGGTCGTCTCTCACGGCTGAGGACAGCCTGGCTATCACATCCTACCGATTTACCGGAGACACCATCAAAGTGCTGACAATTATGGTTGACTGGTTTGATCGACCCGGTACTTATTCTCAGCCGACCTTTGACAGCCTGGTGTTATCGAGAGATGTCTACCCGGACGGCTCTGTCGCCGACTACTACTACGAAGTCTCATATGGTCAGCGAGTGGTGGTCGGGGATGTCATCGACTGGCAGAACGCCGGATCATATTCTGATTTTGAATGGTGGGACTTCGAAGACGTGTTGTACGCGCTGGACCCGTATGTCGATTTTTCCCAGTACGATTCCGATGGTGACGGGCATGTTGATGCGGTTACCTTCATTCGTTCCGGTACCGGCGAAGAAGACACCGGTGATCCGGAGGACATCTGGTCGTTTGCCGTCAGCTATGGCTCCGGTGGACCGGGTCCGTTCGATGGTGTTTATGTCTCGCGCTGGAATACATCGCCAGAGATGCGGCCTTTGCGCGACCCGACCTATCCGCCCGGTTTCCTGGGCGTGGATACGCTCAACAAGATACGGGTGTTTGTCCACGAATTGGGGCACAACATGGGTCTGCCGGACCTGTATGACTACGACGACAAACTCGACACCATGACCTACATCACTCCGGGCGATTACAATGACCACCCGCTGGTCGACTGGTGCGTCATGGGCTACTATGGCTACGGTATTCTCGCTATCGGCTCTGATATTCCATCGCATTTCTGCGGCTGGAGCAAGAAAGAGCTGGGCTGGATAGAACCGATCGTCCTGCAGGGAACTTTCAACGACCTGGTGATTTACGACATTGAGACGCACAGCAGTAACTCTCTATACAAAATCTATCTGAGTGCCGACGGGCGGGAGTACTTCCTGCTGGAGTATCGCAATCCGCAATCGTCCGCCAAATTCGACAAACTTGATTCTGATTTCAGTTGCTATCTCTGGCCTTATCTCTCTTACGGCTGTGACACTCTCGATCGCGGCCTGCTGATAACACATATCGACGAGTCGATGGCATACTGGTCCAATAACGGCACACCGGACCTACCGCACTATAGAGTCATAGTGGAGGATGCCGGGTACAATCCCTCGTCGGATACCTCCGCCAATCCCGAGGGTCACGTAACCGACAGTGCCCAGTGGTGGTGCCCCTACGAAACTCGCAGGGGAGCCCTGTTTTCCGATGACGTTACCGGTCAGAATGAATTTAGCCCCACTACGACTCCTTCCAGCGATTCCTACTCCGGACCTTCCGGGGTTATTGTCCGGGTTGATTCGATAGTCGATGATCGCCTGTACGCTTATGTTTCCGTACCCAACTCGTTCGATGATGATCTTGATGGTGTCTTGAATATCGTGGACAACTGCCCGTCTGTATTCAATCCCGGGCAGGAGGATGGGGACGGTGACGACGTCGGTGACAACTGTGACAACTGTCCTCAAATAGCTAATCCGACCCAGGAAGATTTTGATAGTGATCTGGTTGGTGATAGTTGTGACAACTGTCTTGAGGTTGCCAATACACTGCAGGAGGATATCGACACTGACGGTTTGGGTGACAGTTGTGACAACTGTCAGTTTGTTTATAATCCCGGTCAGGACGATACCGATGGTGACGGTATTGGCGACTCCTGCTGTTGTGTACTCCGGGGCGACGTTGATACCACCGGCGCAACCGATGTTGGTGACCTGACATATCTGGTTGCCTACCTGTTCCAATCCGGACCATCGCCGCCATGTCCCAAACAGGGTGACGTCGACGGCAGTGGCGGTATCGACGTCGGTGACCTGACCTACCTGGTAGCCTATCTCTTCCAAGGCGGCCCGTCGCCGCCGGGATGTTAGGGTGGTAGGGATTTGGAGCAGCTCCGCTCTCGCTGGTTGCCAAAAACCCCTTGCAAATAGAGTGTTTTGGTCTTATATTAACAAGTTGAATATCCTCTATGGGGGGTAATTACAAGGAGCGGATTGAGGATCATCAGCAACGCTGAAACAAGGAGCAATCCGTGAAATTGTGGCTGACAACAAATCTCTGTGTCCTCCTGATCCTTAGCGCCGGAGTCGGCGCTGTTGAAAATTCTCCTGATAAGACTGCCGCTGTCCGTTTTGTGGACCTGGACGGCGACGGATTAAACGACAACCTCCCTGACCTAAACCATGATGGGATACCCGATTTCGACAAGGTTGCCCAACCGGCGGAGAGCTTTGTAAGTCAAAGTGCCATCGGCGATTTCCTTAATTCCATGGAATCGGCTGTGCCTCAACTCGACCTGGTTCTTGACAACTCGGAGGGCTTTCGCAGCCTGATGTTTCAGGCCCGTGGATTATCACAATGCCGGGGCGGATTTAGTGATAATGAAGGCTTTGGACCGGGCTGCGGTATCGGTCAGGGAGCTATGAAGAGCGGTTGTGTCGGCGGCGCCTGTGTGGGGAGCCGATAGTGCGACGGTTGTCACGTTTAACAGTTCTCCCGGGCTTGGTGTTGTTGTTGGTCGTGTCGGCTCGAGCCGATTTCGGTTACCAGGTAGCCGTTCACAGCGGCTACACCAGCGACCTGTTTAAGGATTCAACCAAACTGGAAGACTCCTACTCTACTCCTGCGGTTTCGCTGAAGTATTACCCGGCGCCATCGATTGAGGTCGACCTTTCCAGTCAGTATACGTACTACAGCAAAATCTTTGAACTCAGCAATGCCGTTTTCTCAGGGCGGATTACTCACATCGCAACAGCGCTGGATTCCCGCCTGTCGGTATATGTTACTATCGGGCATGATAAACAGCGTTACCGGCAGTTATTCGAATCGTATGACAACAATATAACCAACTTCAAGGCCACCGTCGGATTTGAGGCGCATCCTCGCTTCCACCTGAGAGCGGGTTCCAGAATCAAGGCTACGACTTATATCCGGGCTGACAGCGTCGACGTTGACAATGAAAGGCGAGAGTTCTTTGGTGGTATCAACCTGTCACTGCCGGCTGAGAACACCATTGATTTCGAGATCGGCGGTGGACTGACCAACTACGCGTTTATCCACAACAGTGATACACTGTGGGGCTTAAGGCCGGACAGGGAGGACTTCAACCAGGGCCGTTTTCATATGTTCTACTTCTCCCCCCGCTACTCCCGGCCGCTGCCGCTGCGGATCGGGCTCAGCCTGGTCTATACATACCGCCGTTTCTCAAGAATCGACTCGGTGGGCGTGCTCAGCTACGCCACCGGCTTTCTGTCCCCCTGGGCGGCGGTCTGGGACGGTGAATCGGTTACCCTGGAACTGAAAAGCTATGCTGTTCCGCACATGATTGTGTCGGCCGGGATCGGCTACTTTGACAAGATGTACTTGAAGGAGGTCGACCAGACCAGGCCACCGCCGGTGCCGAGTCTCCCGTTCCAGTGGTGGGAAGTCAATGAAGTAGACCGCCGTCGGGATTTCACTACCCGGCGGTATTTCAGCCTGCAGCGTCCCTTCTCCATCGGGCATGATGGTTTGCTGGAAGCGATTCTGTCGGTGGAACACATGCACAACGAATCAACTAAGGCGGTTTACGACTATTCCGACGTGACCGTCTATGGCGGAGTATCTTACAGACGATAGAAATTGTCAAATACAGGTAATACACAGAAAGGAACAGCAAAATGAACAAGTGCCACTGTATGCGGACGGCGATCGGCACCGCTGTCGCCGTCGTGATCCTGCTGTCGTCATCTGTTCTGGGAGCGGATGTGTCGATCGTGGGCGATTTCACCGGGAGCACATCGAAAACACCACCGGTAACTTCGCTGAAAATGGATCCCTCCGACTATACCGGTTGGATACGCATTTACGTTGTCGAACCGGTATACCATTATAAGGATAATTCCGGTTCGCCATTCCACTTCGGGTTCATAGACTTTGCCGTTGATTCATCAATCATACTCCCTGACGGCAGCCGCTTCGCCGGGCACCTGGTCTGGAACTGCAACGCCGGTGGCTACTGGTCCGCTGACTGGGACAACATGTCCGTGGTTGCCGCGCTGTACAATGATGACCCGCACCAGGCATACTCTGAGCCGCCCACCGGCCATCCCTTCTGGGCTTACTATGTTGACGCCACGGCCGGAGCCTGGCCGGGTGAGGTCGACAGCAACCACACTACCGGCAGCTCCACGCACACGGTTTTTGTGCTGGACCATTCAACCACCTGGTGCCCCAACTGCCCGACGACCACTTACTACCTGCATCAGGTCTACAACTCAGGCAACTACAACTTCAAGTACATGACCATGGTCTCGGATGTAAACACCAAGGCCGATGTCTGGCTGAAGGCAATCTACAATAGCTATTACATACCCACCTGCTATACCGATGGCGGCGACTCGGTGTTCATCGGCGGCCAGAGCCCTCAGACGCCGTATCAGAATTTGATCAACTACTGTGCCGGCCGGGCAGTAGCGGACGTGGGCCTGATCCTGCATGTTGAATGGCCCGATACGAACAATTGTGACATGTACATTGATTTTGCCATGGCCCACGGCACGCCGGTTAACACCGGACCGGCAACTCCGCCGGCTCCGATAGGTCCCGATCCGATCCTGCGGGACACCACCGGCGAATACGTGGTCCTGGGAACCGATCCCGAAAATGACCAGCTCTTCTATCGCTGGGACTGGGGTGATGGTGATACCAGTATCTGGTCCGATCGTATTGACGACGGCATAGTCTGTACGCTGACTCACTCCTGGGCTGCCAACGGAGATTATGACGTCAGGGTGCAGATCAAGGATCCGTTTAAGGAAACCACCGATTGGTCGGCACCGCTGACGGTGAGTGTCTTTTGCTGCCTGCTTCGGGGTGATGTCGACGCCAGTGGCGGTACTGACGTCGGCGACCTGACATCCTTGGTGGCCTACCTGTTCCAGGGCGGACCGGCCCCTCCATGCGAGGATGAGGGCGATGTTGACGGCAGTGGTGGCACCGACGTCGGTGATCTGACCTACCTGGTGGCCTATCTCTTCCAGGGTGGCGCGAGTCCGCCAGCCTGTCCGTCATTGTGATAACTGCTTAGCCGAAAGGCATGTTGTGCGCGGCGTACGTCCTCGTGCGCCGCGTTAGTAATTGAGACAGCGTACAACCCGACTTTACGTCACACCGGGCAGTGTCTGGTGTGTCAGAGGCCGGCGTTTCCCATTGGGAGATACCTAACGGCCGGTGATCTCTTTCAAATGACCAAAGAACTCGTCGAGGAAGGTCCGGTTGCCGCCGCGTGACGACCAGCCGACGTCGTGCACCAGTTGG
>SDBU01002419.1_pt1 | contig 24861 bp, 36 predicted proteins | sample 2277071 | NCBI WGS metagenome assembly SDBU01 (sample SAMN10397929, study PRJNA504765) | marine sediment metagenome | isolation source: marine sediment core GS08_GC12, 126 cmbsf | place: Arctic Ocean: Gakkel Ridge, Loki's castle | collected 2008
GACAAAGACATTTTACCCGGCAAACCGCCTGCGCTTTTCTGATCTTAAAATGAGAGTCTGCCCCTCTCGGTGCTGTTAAAAAAAGGAAGGATCTTAAAAAGATAAAGGCTTGTTGTTGTACTCTAAAGAAAAGATATAAAGATAAGGGTATGTATATATAGGTATATTTTATCTAAAGGCACGAAAATATATATTTTGTGTTATTATCAGCGACCCACCCCGTCTCTCTGGCAAGCCCCCCCTCGCTTGTGTACTATAGACAGGTAAGGTTGCCACAGAGCCCCGATTTTTGAAAAACGACTTATTTTCCCCTACCCAAGTTATTTTACCCTTTTTACAATAAAACACTTGACAAATACATAATAATATGGTATATTCTCTATATGGAAAAAAACTGGACGGAAATAATTTTTTTTATGATATTTTTTTGGTTTTATTTTCTTTCAAGTATGTGTTTGTTAACCTACCAATTTTTCAAAATACAATCCCTAAGAACAGAAAACAAAATATTAGAAAAAGTTATAGGTATCAAATGGGGAGAGAATAAATGAAAAACTGGTTAGAAATCGCAAATTTGTATGATACTTTAATAAATGTTTATCACGAAAACCCCGACCAGAGCTACATGATCGATACAAAGAAATCAATTTCCCTCCTTAAGGAAAACCCCAACCCTAGTAAAGATATTCAGGAAGCTATTGCAAGACTTAAGGCACGCCTGGAATGGCTTATCTATATTCGGCAGCCGGCTCTAGGCGTTACGCTCCCTGAAAAATATAGATTGGTTTTTGAAAAAATGCTTAACAACAATAAGCCCGAATACAGCAGTGCAGAAGAATTCGATAAAGAACAGGAGGCCCTTACCTGGATCTTGTCTGATGGGAAAGTTGCATTGCTAGGAATTAAAGCCTACGCCTCGGAAGATATACCGGCACCTGACGGAGGTAAACATGAGTAAGGCTTTCTTGGCGGAAGAAAGACTAAAGTCCTTTATAGAAAGAACATATCACTATTGGGGATGTTATGTCGGATCAGGGGGTTGTGATTGGAATGATTTTTTAAGTAAAGCTATTATCACTCATTATAAAATAAAAAAGAGATATCGCTTAAGAAAAGGTTTTTGGAAGAAGTGGAAGCTTTGGGGGAAATGGCTGGAGTAGCACAATTAATTGGCGCGTGCGCCTACGCTCGAGGGTTCTTGAGAACGCCATTCCCGTACAGCGTAAAGGATATCCCGGTTCGAGTCCGGGCTCCGGCCGGCCAAATGAAAATGAAAAAGAGAAAAGAAACCTCAGGGGTCTGCAGGGTTTGCGGTTGTACCGAAAGCAAGCCTTGTATAAATAGATCCGGTGCTTGCGCATGGGCAAATAAAAAACGTACCCTGTGTAATTTTTGCAAGGCTCTATGATGTTATACTATGCAACATTATGCAACATTATGCTATATGACTGGTACTGGAACGGGTAGGAGGATTTAATGAAACAAGATACCATAACCGGAAGGAATCACGGGGAAAATTATTGTTACTATTATTTGCATACTAACGGGGACCTGATACACAAGAGTAAGCATTGCGATGTTTCTGATTTTGAGGAATCTTCCTTTGTCAAAAAATGGTGGCTGATAGACCTGGACGACAGGGTGGATATCTACAATATGCTTATCCATGCTTCAATGTTAGGCATAAAGAAAGAGAGACTAAAAGAATTGGTTAATAGGTGGAATATTACTGATGACGATGCAACTCACTATTGCAAAAGCACAAAGTTAACCTTTAAGATGGACGGAAGTGCTTATTGTGTACACGGTGATAATTTTACTAATCTGGAAGAATGTACTATAGGGTTTGGCAATACTTTGTTTGAAGCAATTTGTGAGTTTATGAAGTTAGAGGTAATGAAATGAAACCATACGGCTTAGAGCTTATATTAGATATCCACAACGCGGATCCTTTAACCTTTAACAGAAAAAGCATAAGGAATTATCTTAAGCAGTTATGCAAGTTAATCGATATGCAACGCTGCGACCTGCATTGGTGGGATGATCTCTACAGCGCCGAGGAAGAAAAGGAAACATTGCCCCACTTAGTCGGGACCTCAGCGATTCAGTTTATCCGGACAAGCAATATCACGATTCATACTTTAGATATATTAAAAAGGGTTTACCTTAATATATTTTCCTGTAAGTCTTTTGACGAAAACCTTGTGAAGCAATTCACTACGGATTGGTTTAAGGGTAAAATAAGAAGCTGGGCTTTAATAAAAAGACAATGAAAAAGTACACCATAGCTCAAATTTTAAGCGCCATAGAAAAAGTTGGAAACACTATTGTTAATAAAGAACATCCTGTTTTTTGCAAGAATGGGGAAATTCGAGTGAATTATACATACACAGAACCATTAAAGGAAAAAATAGAAAGGCATATAGAGGAAAATGGAGATTAAACTGGAATATAACCAGGGCCGAGCCTATAAGGATTGCGTTAACTGCGTTGATTATTCCTGGATCTTTGGGTTCTTGTTTTGTGATAGTTTTTATAAGCCTAAGACGCATAAATTTACTTCTCAATGTTATAAGTACCAGAGGCGCTGGTATTTGTTCTGGGTGCGCCCGGTTTGTTCATTCGATAAATATGACATGCAGAAGTATCGACGATTGGAAAGGCCAAAATGAGAAAAAAAGTATTGAGGGGATATGTTGCAGACGGGGCTTATACTTATGACTGGGAAACCGGCATAAATCCTATAAAAAAGAAAAAGGACACAACGCTTAAGGATTTTGAGTTTGCGCATCATTTAGGAAGGTTAGAGCTCTGTGTCCCCCTGGTGACGCCTACCAGAAAATTATGGGTCCGCTGTAAGAAGAAATACCATAAGATAAAAATAACCATGGAGCTGGAATGACTAAAATTCAAGAGAGAATAGAAAAATTAGTAGAAGTCATAAAAAAGATTATTAATTGGGGCGATTTACGTTTTGAAGAAAGAGCACATTTAACGAATAAGTTAAATGAAGTTATAGATAAGGAGCTAAAAATGGAAGTGAATCGTTGTGGATATTGCGGTAAGCTTAAAGGAACAGCTTCTACAGAATTTTTTAGTCACTACTGCAAAGAATGTATTAAAATAATTATTGAAGCTTGCGAAGGAAGCATTGAAAGTATTTGTCGCTCAGAAATAATGCCGGAAATACGAACTAATAATATGGGTGCCATCACCAAGGAAGAGATTGAAGAATTCGCCAAGAGAGTTTTGGGTCTGTATGGTTTAAAAGATTGGAAGATGGAATGGACGACTGCATCTCCAAGTATTTGTATGAAAGACCGAAAAATAATATTTATTGAAGAACGATATATCGGTAAATATCCCTGGGATGCGAAAGAAAATATCTTACACGAGATAGCTCATATATTCACGGATGACATGGTGCATGGAATGAGGTTTTATATTTACTATATTCGCCTTTTAAATATTTTTATGGGAATGAATGATGAATAAGACGTTGCGACCAAAAAAATGCTGCGAAATGGGAAGTTATAAATGCCAGGTCCCTATGCCTATTAAAGGTAGGCGCCAGGATATAGATTTGTGTATTGCCGGTATTGTTGCGGCTCTAAATGCGGCGAACATTACGACAGAGGGTTCCTGCTGTGGACACGGAAAAATGGATGGCAATATATTGTTAACTGACGGTCGTGGAATATTAATTAAAAAGACTTGGGAAGAAATATGCAGACCACAGAGCTGATGAGAGAAAACCCGGCAACATTCGGCACTGAAATGGTAAGAGCAATCCTTGAGGGCAGGAAGACGCAGACGCGCCGCGTCATTAAGCCTCAGCCGCATGATCCGCCCAAGGTCCAGGAGATCTGGAATTGTCCTTACGGTTTGGCCGGGGATCGGATATGGGTCCGGGAAGACATGCATATTGACAATCATGTTAATCTTTGTTTACGTTATAGCGATAATATACTTGTTACTATCCCGCAAAAAATAAAGGAACAAACCAAAATAGGCTTACTAGCTTTAAGTTGTAAATATAAGGGGCCCGCTAATAAGATTCCTGCATATGATATGCCCCGATGGGCATCCCGGATTAATCTTAAAATAACTAAGATAAAGGTAGCGCGCCTGCAGGAGATAAGCAGCCTGGAGGCTTCAATGGAAGGGTTAAAAGGCGGTATAATATCAGAATTCGTTTGTGTGTGGGATTTAATACATACAAAAAAATATCGCTGGAAAGACAACCCCTATGTATGGGTAATCGATTTTACCCGGGAGTAATGGATGAGCATCTGCCCCAGCTGTAAGAGGCCGTTTAATACCAAAACTAAAACTTATATGCTTACCGAAATTTTAGGGATAGTGAAGGCCAGAAATAAACACATGATTTATTCCGCGCTTTCCCGGGAGCAGGCGGAAGATATCTATAATTGGGTTAAGAAAAAATGTTAATGACTGATCGTCACCGGAAAAAGGTTGAGAGAAACAGGATGCGGAGAAAATATGTAAGGGCACAGGCCGAAAAGAATAGCGGCCGGAAGATCCGCTGCAGGGAGAGTCTTCTGCGAAAAGATGACGGATCCTGGTTTGCGCCTCTTATGGGAGCTTTAATGAGGAGAAAATGAAAGAATTATTTATTGCTTCAGCTATAACGGTTATTTTCTGTATTATAATGGTTATTTATTTCTTACCTGTAATAATAGCGTATGCGCGTGTGACTTGCCGGCATAGGCCGCTTATAGTGATTTTAGCTGTTGTGTTAGGATGGACTATTATTGGCTGGGTTGCTGCTTTAATATTGGCTATTCGAAGAGCAAGGTATGAATACGAGATCCGCGGTTTCAAGGTAGCAGTTTTCACAGGTAAAGGGTGGCAGTATTTAAAACGGCAGCCAATGAGGGATAATCCGGTTTCGATTCTGCGTGATCTTTTAATTCGTTCCGGAAAATACCCTATGGAGACGCGGGAAAGAGCATTTTGGGATAATATATTAGGTGATCTCTATCGATATGCGGAAGGAAAAATCGATGGATTTGTTATTGAGAATAAAGGCAATGTTTTAGGTTTTAGCTGGCAGCCGAGCCCGCAAGATGATTTCATCATAGATTAAGTGCAGACGTCTGCACAATTGGGGAAGAAATGACAACTGCTTTAAGGATAAAATGTGCTCTAATGGATTACTTTCGCTTTACGCGCCAATGGCTTTGCGCAAGTGAGTGTATGAAGAATGATGTCATGGCGATTACGGATAAAGATGTCATTGAGGTTGAGATAAAGATCAGCAAGCAGGATCTATGGCACGGCGAGGCAAGAAAATATAAGCACAAACAAATGCTTGATCCCGGGGGCGGTTGGGGTTTTGCTTTTATCCCCAATAGGTTTTATATTTGTGTACCGACTTATCTTGAAGACGAAGCTAAAAAATGGGTAGAACAAACTAATAAGAAATATGGCATTATACGATTTTATCCGGATGTTGTTTTAGCTGCGGCTATAACTATTGCTAAAACAGCGCAGACAATAAAAGAAGCGGTTAACGAAAATTTAAAGAGAACTGTTATGATGAGGGTTTGTGCAGAGAATATTGGGCTAATGAAAAAGACCTTAAAAGGGGAAAATCCAAATGACTGGGTTAAAAATAATAATTAATATCTGGAAACTATTTAAATCATACAAGCGCAGCTTAAGGTGGTTTAGCTGGCAGATGGAAAAAAAGCTGATAAAGAATATTTGTAAAGGAAACTGGAAACACAATTTAGATTATCTTTTGATCCGTTTAGACGAAGAACGAAAAGAATTAGACAAAGCAATAGAGGAGAGGAATTTCGGAAGGGTAATAGAGGAGTGCGCGGATATAGCAAATTTAACTATGATGATAGCGGAAAACGTCAACGAGGATTTATATAATTGGGAAGATCTAAGCAAGGGAGAGCCAAGATGATAAAAAGAGTTTTAAAAAGCTGGACGCATTGGCAGGGAGACGGGCATCATTTTGGAATACACCTAAGAGGTAAATGGGCGTTTAAATTTAGTAAACACGAACACAATACTTGTATATTTTATACTTTCTGGAGATTTTTCGTTTCAGTAGATATCGGTCATGTATATATTGTTAAAAGTAACACCAGGGAGGAATTTCTTAAAAAAATAGACGAACAGTGTCCTTACTTCCTGAAGGAGGGATGATATGGATTTACCTACTAAAATCAGAGTAATAAGAGCTGTCAAAAATTGGAAGCAGGCTGATCTAGCTAAGGCGCTCGGGGTTAATTGGACCACGGTATCTTCATGGGAGAACGGGAAGAGTGGCCCGCATTATGCCGTATCTCAGAAAGTCGAAAAGCTGTACGAGGAAGCCAGGGCTGAGCTTATCAAAGGATGATATTAGAAATTTTAAACCAAATCAGCGATCCCGATTTATTCCAGAAGCTATTGAGTATTTATGAAGCAGTAAAGGAGGAATTTACTACTAAGCCGGCATCCGTTAAGTATCACCATAGTAAAAAAGGGGATATGGGGCGCCATGTTTTGGAAGTTTTGCAGCTTGCTCTTATGGTTTATGATGCTTCTCCGGATAAATTTAAGTGTTCCCGGGATGATGTTATTACGGCAGCCTTTGTGCACGATTTAGATAAATTAAATAGATATACTCCGTCTGAGGCCTGGAGACAATTACCAAAATACGGCAGTCAGATGTTTCAGTATAATAATGAAAAGCTGCGGATGAACGGCACGGCTGAGGTTATTTTGTTCTGCTCCCGCTATGGGTTAATTCTTTCTCCTTTAATTATTAATGCCATAACCTTCCACCATGGGGGATGGAGCGTGGATGCGCAGGCCGGCGGAAAAGCAATGAATCCATTGGCGGTTTTATTGCATTTTGCCGACATGTTGTCGCTTGTTACAGATTTAGATAATGGATAATGAATATTTACTTGTTGATAATCTTCCTCGTAATATAGCGCATCCCGATTTAGAAAAAATTAGCCGTTTAGTTGAATGGTGCCTTAAAGAAAAACAACCTATTCTTGCTTGCATACTTCATGAGAAAAAAAGGGTAAGCGTTGGGGATATGCTTTATTTTAGAGATGAATTAACCGAAGCAGGGTTTAAATTATGGAAGGATTTTTCTATTAAAAAGTTAAATGGATCCTAAACTTAATCCTAAACTTGCCGGATACGGAGAAAAGATCGGGTTAAAGAGAATTTTGCATATGGTTCATGCGATTAAACCCGAGCCAATTATCGATTTTTCTGAGTGGATTACTAAGCATACCCTCCTGAAGGAAAGAGCGTTCAGCTTTAAAAAACACGAATATCAACAGCAGATTCTTGATGATACTAGCCGGCGGATGGTGGTTAAGAAATCCGTACAGGTTGGTATTAGCGAATGTCTGGTAAGAAAATTCCTTGCTTTTTTAAGTATGTATCAGGGTACCCAGGGGATATTTACTTTTCCTACGGCCGAGGAAGTAGGTCAATTTGTTAAAACCCGGATAGATCCGGTAATTACAGAATGTGCCAAGATAGATGAATTAGGGTTTAATGTGGATAATGTTAAGATAAAGCAGATCGGCAAGAGCTTCGGGCATTTCAGGGGGAGTTTTGGTGAGCGGGAGACAATTTCTATACCGAGCGATTTCAATGTTCATGACGAGACCGATTTTAGCAAACCCAATATTCAGAATCTTTACCGATCCAGGATGGAGCATAGTGAATACGGTTGGGAGGTCAGCTGCTCAACGCCGACCATTCCTATGTTTGGGGTGGATGAATTATTCGAAACATCCACGCAGAATTTCTGGCATATAAAATGTCCTCATTGTAACCATTGGCAGATTTTGATATGGTGGCCGGAAGAAGAAAGGGAAAAAGAAAGCAGCATACGGTCCTTAAATGGCGTATGGGATGTTGAGAAAGGCGATTGGGCCTATGTTTGTAAAAAGTGCGATAAACAAATCGGCTATGATCCTTTTTTGGTGCCTATGCAATGGGTGGCTAAGTATCCGAGTAAAAAGTTTACCGGATATGCCTTGAATGCCTTAGTCGGCTGGGGATATAAGAAGGCTAGCGCTATTGTTAGAAGTTTTTTTGAATATAAAGAAGTAGAGAAAGCCTATAATCGAATTTTAGGGCTTGCTTATACTATTTCCGGTAGAAAAGTTACCCGGGCGGATATCCTTAAGTGTATGCACAACGATTTAAAAATGGAATCTACTGGGCGGAATTGCTTTATGGGGATTGATCAGGCCACACCTTTGGCAATTGTTGGAAATTTTACAGAGAGGGGCAAGGTAAGGATAATTCATTTCGAGGAGATAAAAAAGAATATATTTGATCAGGTAGATAAAGGCGGGAAGGTCATTAAAGGACGAGCAAGCGAATTAATGGATCAGTATGATATTTTGGCGGCCGTTGTTGATGCGCAGCCCAATACCGAGAGTGCATATCAGTTTGCAAAGAATTTTCTCGGGCGCGTTTGGGTTTGTTTTTATTCAGATAAGCAGTTTGAGAAGATGAATTGGAAGGAGAAAAATTGGAGTGTTGTGGCAAGTCGGAACCGAACATTCGAAACAGCTATGCAATATTGGCTAGATAGGAACGTTGAGATTTTTTCACAGGATAACTATAATTTACGCATCTACGAAAGATTTATCGAAGCCCTATCTTCCTTAACTAAAGTGGTTGATGAGGATAAGGATGGGAGAAAGATAGCGCGCTGGATGACGCCTAAGGGCTGCGATTTTGCTCATGCGTGGAATTATTTATGTATGGCCTTAGAGGCCGAAGTTGTGGCTATGACTCGGATAATGACCCCGGGTATGAGTGGTTTTACGATGAAACGTAAAATTACTTGACAAACGCGATAAAAAGAGGCATACTTTACGTGTATAATTTTAACCTTTAAAAAGGCGGGTTTTTTGAGTAAAAAAGCTGTTAAAAAAACTAAAAAAACACGCAATAAAAAGGCACATTTGGTTACTAAAGGGAGAAGTCGATTAGAGGCATCTCCTGATAGAAGTTTACTTAGTAAGGGCCGGCAGAGTGTTAGCAGCTATGCTGATACTCTTTTTAATATTTTCCGCGCGCGTAGGTACCAAGATCATCATAGGTACGATCTTACCCAATATGCTAACAAAACATCCTCACAGCTTTTAGATATCCTCATTGATTCTAATCCAGATGTATCCCAGGCTTTATTTAGTTTTTTAAGAATGTGCAATTCTGGGCATACCTTTCAAGTCGTAGATCAGGATGGAAAAGCATTTAAAGAAGGTCAGAAAGTAATGGATAGTTGGGTTAAGGAATTGGAATTAGAGCAGACAAATAAAGGTTTTAAGGAAGATAGGAGTTTAAATTCTTTAATAAATAAGACGCATCTTTCTTTCTTTACAAAGGGGGCAGCATCCGGCGAAGTAGTTTTGACGGAGAGATTCAAGCCTAATTATTTAGTAGCGGTAGATCCGGATACAATTTGGTTTAAACAAAACCAGGATCAATATTCTAAAGGCGAGTTGATTCCATGGCAAATACAACCTTTTGGAACCGACAGGAAAATGGGTACATGGGAAGGGAGCTATAAGAGATTAGATATTCCTTCCTTTTTTTATCAGCCCTTAGATCCAAGACTTGATGATGTTTATGGGGTTTGTCCCATATTGCCGGTATTGCAAATTATATTTTTTCAGTTGCAAATATTACAGGATTTGCAGGCAGTAGTGCATAAGGCCGGCTATCCGAGGATAAGCATAAAAGTATTAGAAGAGACTTTGATTAAGAACGCCCCGCCTACAATAAAGCATGACGCCAAAGCGCTTTCTACATGGCTTAGTGCTCAAAAAACAGCACTAGAAAATGAATATAAAGAGATTAATCCAGAGGATGCGATAATTCATTACGATAGCGTGGATATAAAATATTTAGAGACAAATAAAGGGATGGGGAGTTATGACGCCAGGGCATTGATTGAGATTATTGATAGTCAACTCATTGCTTCTTTAAAAAGTTTATCTACATTAATGGGCCGGCATAAAGGAAGAACCGAGACCTACGCTTCTGCAGAGGTTCAGCTTTATATAAAAGGAGTTGAAGCGATACAGGCTGTTAGTTCTTTATATTTATCTCGTCAGCTCACTTTTTGTCTTAATATGTTTGGGTTGCAGGGGTATGTTATCTTTAAATATTTACCGATCGAATTGCGTTCTAAGACGGAACTTGCTCAGTGGGATTCTATAAGAATAAAGAACAATTTGGTATTGGTGGCTTTAAAAATGAAAAGTTTTGACGAGTGCGCTATTGAATTGACCGGTCATGCTCCGGTAGGGGAGGCACCCGAGAATGATTTAATACTTGCTTTATTAGGGGTTCAATATCCGCAATACGAGAGGCCATCTTCTTCCTCTAATAATAATGATAATCGGGGGCGACAGCAATTTCGTACCGTAGATGAATTATTGGCTGTTATAAATGGAAACTAAAAAAGAAATTAAGAAAAAGAAAAAAAAGGTTAAAGAGGAAGTAGACAAGGAAAATTTGAAGCAAACTTGTGGCGGAAAATTATAATAAAATTCTCGGTCTGATCAACCAAGGATCCCAATAAGATAAACCCGGTTCCGATGCATCGGTAAAAGAGCATTGGAATGTGGGCAAGAAAATATAAAGAATGTATAAATTGCAAAACTACTATAATTTTATACGAAGCAAAAGGATTATGTAAAAAATGCTACGATAAAAGTAGGCGATTTAAAACAAGAATTACTACGAAAATATGGAAAAATGAAAAGTTTTTCAACGGTAATAGATTTAAAGTTCTTAATAGGGATAAACATTGTTTAATATGTAAAAAAGATTTTGACTTAGTTGTTCATCATAAAAATTACAAAAAGAGAAGTGAATTAAAAGATTTAATAACATTGTGTAGAAGTTGTCATACAAAATTACACAATTTTTTAAGACTCAGAGAATATTTTAAGGGCCTGCTAAGGAGGAAAAATGAAAAACGAATATGAGCCGACAAAAGAAGAATTGGTAATCATTAATGAGAGATTTGCTAAAGTGCCGTATAAGTCTGTAAGTGATTTGTATCTTTTTCCGGCCATGATTATCGATAATCAATTAACGGCATATTTTACCCGGATGCATCCTACCTTCTTAGAGCAGTGTGTAAAGGACCTATTTGATGGAGTAGGTTTTTTGGTAGGGCATAACAGGGATACTATTCCCATGGCCAGGTCTTTCAAGGGACACTTGACTTCTAATGGTAATGTAATGGAGGTTTTTGCGAAATTCTTTATGCAAAAAGATTTAACGGTTAATGGGGTCAATACAAACGATTTCATGCGGGCTTTTTTGGGGGGTACCGTTGAAGATGTTTCTATTGGATTTGCAGCTAAGCGGTATGAGTGCAGTATTTGTCAAAACGATATCAGGAGTACGGATTGTCCTCATTGGCCCGGGAAAAAATATAACGATAAAGATGAAGTGACTGAAGATGGCACGCTTTGTTTTGCCTGGGTTATGGAACCTGCCGGCCCTAAGGGCGAAGCCTTGTTAGAGGTAAGTACGGTATATAAAGGGGCAGCTCCGGAGGCGAAACAGAAGAAGGCATCTGATGTTCCTAAATTTATAATCAATTTAACAGAAGGAAAAAGCTTGAAAGAGATGCCCAAAGAGGAAGTGCTCGCAATGAATTTTAACTTTTCCTTAACGAAAGGAGGTAAGAAAGTGTTTGATATTAATAAATTTTTTGCTGGGGAATATAAAAAAGAGGAATTGCCGGAGTGCGTAGATATAGATGTTATTTTAGCACAGGAAGTATCTGAGGAAGAAACGGCGACATTGAAAGATAAATTTAAAGATAACATCGATCAATTAGTTACCTTATTAAAAGAATATCCCGCAGCGGAGCTTTTGATATCGAAAGATGATGTGAGTTGGACGCGGGAATATATAAATAGTATGCCTGATGCGTCTTTTGCCGTAATTGAGCCGGCATACGCGAGCGGCGAGACTAAAAATAAAAATGCGCGCCATTTACCGCACCACGAAGGCGAAAACATAGATAAGCAACATTTGAAAGCTGCTTTAGCTAGAATGGCCTTGGTAAAACCGGTAACGGACAGTATTTCTGCCGAAGATTTGAGCGCGGAATTAAGTGGCCATTTGTCGCAACACGAATCCGATTTAGAAGGAAAGAGCAAGTTGCAGATTGCAGAGGCTAATAATCAAGTGCTTCTTGAGCAAATCGGTAATCTTAAGACAGAAATCGACGGCCTTAAGCAGGTTGTAGAAGACGGGGCCACAGCGTTGCAAGTAATGAAAGACGCTAATGCACAATTGCAACAGGAAGTAGAATCATTGAAGACTCTTGCCGAAATTGGCAAAGCGTGTAAAGAAGATCTTATTAATGAGATATTAGGATTGGGAGTTAGGTTGCAGGGAAATAATTATGATGTAGCTACTAATAAAAAAGTGCTAGGACCCACAGACTTAGCCAATATTAAGAAAATTAGAGATCAATTCCTGCAGGAATTAGATAAAAGATTCCCACGTAAACAGTCAGCGGGAAAACCTTTGAATTTGCCGGCAGAGGGAGATTCAGGTGTCCCGGACGAAGCATATAAACAATAAGTAAAAAAATACAATGAAAGGGGGTGAAGTTTAGATGGCTAAAGGGTTAGTGACAAGAACAGTGCAGTTTGAAGAAATTTTGCAGCACCATACGACCTATAAGAATGACCCGGATACTCCTTTAACAACTTCGGAGATCGGCTATGCGGTTGTTATGATTGCTAATAAGACGGTTGGTCTCGGGTTGGACGGCGCGGATGTTATAGGGGTATTAAAGGTGGTTGAGACTGATGGTTTTGTGTCGGTTCAAGATGCCGGATATAAAGAGGAGGTCCCTTATAGTTCTTTACCGGTAGTAGGGGATAGGGTTGTTGCTAATGGTGCCGGTAGTGTAAAGCCGGCTGCTTCTAATGCAAGCGTGGGGAGTCATAAGGTTATTTCCGTGGATACAACGAATGAAGAGTGTATCTTAAAATTGGATTAAAAATTTTTTGAAAGGAGGTGAAGTTTAGATGGAAATGCTCGATTTAAAAAAAGTTGGTCTTGAGAAGGTCGAAAAGGCAGCGGATGTGAAGCTTGGCAGGGAGATGTATGAAATTGCCTCAAAGAACTGTCTGACATTCTCGCAATTGCTAGAGAGAATCAATCCTTCTGATGGTGATAGCAAGCTAGACGCTTTTGAGAGGCAGTGCAGAAGGTTTGGGATAGTATTAAAAGATATTCCAGAAAAAGGAGTTTGGGCATCGAACGGCGAATTATTCTTCCAAAGTAGTCAACCGGCGTCCAGGATTCTTTTTCCTGAATTTCTAAACAGGGTTGCGCGAACAGCACTTTTAGAAGATTATGATATTAATTGGGTGCTCGCGAATATCAGACCGATAAGTAATAGTGGGTCGTTTAGGTCTCTGTATATTACCAGCAGCGCTGCTCAGAGACGTAAGGCGCGTACTTCGCAAGGTAGTGAATTTCCCACAACTACGGTTACCTGGTCTGACCAAGCGGGTTCAGTATATAAAAACGGGATTAAAATATTAATGAGTTATGAATTTATAAGGAGAGCTTCTATACCATTTATTAGCTTAGTCCTTTCAAATATCTTTCTTCAGTCAAGGGTAGATGATTTTGCCGATATGATCAATATTTTGATTAACGGTGACGATCATGCGAGCCCCGCGAATCCGGCTTCTACGGATAATCTGACGACCATGGATACAGGAGCCGCGGCTGGGACATTGTCGTATAAAGGGTATTTGAAATTCGGTAATCAGTTTAGGCCTTACAGAATGACCACAGCCATTGGGGACATAGACACCATTTTGCAGGTTGTTCTTTGTGCGAAGCCTTCTACCGATCCTATTCAATTACTTAGTTTGTTGCAGTCAAAGGGTCAGGTATTGGGTGAAGGTATTAAGATTATCAATCCAGCTTGGCAGAACGTTAATCTAATCATTCATGAGAGCGTACCTGATTTAAAATTAATTGGATTAGATAAGCGTTATGCTTTAGAAAAAATAGTTGAGGTTGGTGCAGATTTGCAAGAGACAAACAAATTAATTGATCAGCAATTCGATGAGATTGTATTGTCTGAGTGCGCCAATTTCTCAAAGTTATTTACTGCTGCTTGTAGGATACTTGATATTAATGCTTAAGCAGTAATATTATTAGTTAATGTGGATTGGATGGCGTAGAAAATTGCAGGGGCTATTGGAATTTTCGTTATCCAATAGCCCTTTTTTTTTAAGAAAGAGAGAGGCTAATGGCAAAACTGAAACTTAGATTAAAAAACAAGAAGGTAATGGCGTTTGATCCTGAGACCAAGAAATATTGGAGCGGGGATAAAATAATAGAGAGCGAAGTTACTCCTTTTGTGGCCCGGGCATTGGGCAAGGGAGTATTGGAGATAGTAAAAAAATGAAAATAATCAAATGCTGGTTAATTTTAATATGTTTTTTTATATTTATTCCGAGTCTTCATGCAGAAAGTTTAATTAAAAGAAAACCTGATGATGAGCATATTGAAAAGTTTGCCGGAGATATCTGGTATGTAACTAAAAGCGGCAATGATTCTAATGGAGGTAAGCGTCCTCATGATGCAAAATTAACTATTACTGCTACCGAAACAGCCGCCAGCGCTAATGATAAGATAATTGTTGGGTCTGGAACTTTTACCGAAAGCGTAACCATAGATCAGAATGGTATTGAGCTATATGGAGAGGTAGGTTCGATATTGGTAGGGACATTAACAATAAGTGCTGATAATATTCGTGTTGATGGAATAATTATTCAAGCAATTGGTGTTATTGGTGTAGATTTGGACGGCGATTATTGCAAGATAAATGACACTCATGTTATTGGTACTCCGACCATAGGGTTTGATATTGATGGTGCTTACACAATTATTACTGATTGTAAAGCGATAGGACATACAGTTACCGCCTTCGATATGGCTAATACCAGGATCCATCTTTATCGTTGCATTGCTCATGGATCCGGCGGGGCAACAAGAGGATTCTATTTTTCTAGTGATGCAGCAGATCTTTGTTATCTAGAAAATTGTATCTCAACAGGTAATGAAACATCGGGCTATGAAGTGGTTCTCGGATGTTCATATATTATGGTTAAAAGTAGTTGCAGCGGTGGAGGCGATGGCCCTAGGGTCGATTTAGGTACAAAGACTATGTGGTGTGAGTTTGATGATAAACTTCCTCGTGAACATCATGAAGAAGTTTATCCGGCGGCCGCTGGCGAAGGGGGTGCGGCACTTCCGATAAATGTATCTAATTTAGCCCAAGATAAAACAGGCACGCAAGATGACCAATGGTATTGGGGCGAGCCTAAAATAATTATCGCTCCTACTGTTAATACTGGTATTTGGTCTTTATTGGGATATAACATTTTTGCTACGACATCCAATAAAGAAATGCAAGCCAATATTTATCGTATAAATTACGTTATTCAATCGGACAAGAACGGAGGTAATGCTTGGGATGAAGGGGCAACGGTATTAACTGTAGATGATGGATCAAGATTCTCTACAGGGGATTTAGTTTGGATATACAGTGACCATAAGACCGACGGTGAGATAGTCGAAGTTTCAAGTGTATCTAATAATGAAGTTACTATAGCAAGAGAAACTGTGGCAAGTGGTAGAGCAGGGCTTAGATGGGATCATACAACAAACAACGCGGGAACAGAAGTCATGTATTTAATTTATCGGTCAATATTAGATGACATGCATCCGACAATGATTAACTATTCTGCGAGTAGCGGAAAAGATTTTCTTATAAATCATTTCCATGTTGTAAAAGAATTTAGAGCTAATGACGGGATATTAATAAGAATGTTAAATATGAACGATAATTTAGCATGTGAATTCGACATAACGGCTATTTGGGAAGATTAGGAGAATAAGATGAACATAAAATTTTTGGTTTTATTTTTACTAATTTTATTAGTTCCATCTTCTTATGCCGATATAAGGAATATCCAAGATAATTACCAGTTGATTTATCATGTTCTTGATGAAGATGGTGATCCTGTAGGAAGTCAGACCATATCTCTTAAGATTAAAAAAGTCAGCGATGGGTATTGGTATGATTTTAATGATGATACTTTTAAGAATTCAGGATGGACATCTAAATCTACTAATTTAAGCGAAGATACGACAGAAAATTATTATCATTATACCTTTAATCCGCCCGCCGCAGAGACTTCGACAGAGCAATATGTTCTTTTGGTAGATAATGCAGATACAGACTATGGTGACCATCAATCAGCGATAATTTGTTATCAGAATATAGGAAACAGTGACTTTGATTATTTAAATAATAATGTTACGGTCGGAGATTTTGTAAGTGGAGTAATAGATGATGATGCCTTAGGATCTATTACAGAATTACCTATATCTACTGATTATACTTCGGCCAGGGCCGGATATTTAGACTATCTGGATGCAGCGATATCAACAAGGTCAATATTAATTGCTTCCGATAATATCGGAATTAACTGGGCGGATATAACTAATCCGACAACTGCGCAGAATCTAAGCGGAACAACGATTTCAACAAGCCAGACAGTGGCTTCTGTTAGTGGCGCAGTTGGTAGTGTTACTGCAGGGGTAATTGTTACCACGAACAATGACAAGACTGGATATGGCTTGATTGATGATGCGATAACTGCGGCAAAGATTGCGGCTTCTGCTATTACTTCAAGTGAAGCACCTAATCTTGATGTAGCGGTATCTTCCAGGTCAACGCTTACTGCGGCCAATGTTTGGGAAATCAATGTTTCGGCTTATAGTGGGGCGGGTTACGCAGGTACTTACCTAAAGAATTTATATGACAGTCAGGGGAATTGGCTAACAGCTGTAGGTTTTTCAACACACGCAGCCGCCGATATTTGGACAGTAATGACAAGAGCGATAACAGATAAAGCCGGATTTAGCTTAAGCGCGGCTGGGTTAGATTCTATCTGGGACGAAATGCAATTAGGACATACTACGGCAGGGACATTCGGAAAGTATCTTGATGCTGAAATTTCAGGTATTTCGATTTCAGATGCAGACATAGATAAAATCTGGGACGAAGTGTTATCGGACCATTTAACGGCAGGGACTACAGGTAAAAAGTTAAGCGAAATGCCGACGCCTTATAATATTTATCCCTAAAAGGAGTATATCGTGAGTGTAGAGAGAGAGAATGCTGTAATTGCTAATGAAATAATTTTACGTATTAATTTTAGATTTGCTCAGACAGGAGATCTCTTTTCCCCGTATGCTATTTCAAAAGTCGAGATCCTTGATTCTGATGCTGAGACAGTTTTAGAAACAATTTCTGGGGCAAGCATTATTAATGATTCCTTAGGTAAATATCATGTTGTTGCAGCTGCCATTGCTACCCCTAAGACGATTTATGATAAATGGTATTTTACTCCCGCAGTGGGGGCTACTGAGATAACCAGGACGAACACCTGTGTTGTTTGGGAAGTTGCCGGCGCAGGAGCGGTTAATAAAATATTAACTAAACCGGAGTATAAAGATATTGTCAGGGATAAGATGGGTTTAGATGATACTGCGTTGCCGGATGCTACTATTGAACGGGAGGATGGAGTAACATTGGCTGAGAAAAAAGTCATTAATAGATTAGTGGCCGCCGATTTAGTATATACTACTATTTTGGAAGGGGAGGATGCATTATTTTTAAGAATGGCCGCTATTTATTGCATATGTGCTTTATTGTCGAAGGATGACGCACAGGGAAAAATCAAGAGCGAAAAACTGCCGGATTATCAGTACGAGAATTTTAAGATCGATAGGGGTAAAAGAGAAAATGATTTCTGGGATAAAGTGGATGAGAATTTATGCTCCATAACCGGTTATACTATTACTAAAAAATTAATAGATGTAATTGAGGGCACCGAAGAGACAACTGAAGAATCAAGTGGGAGTTCGTCACCTTATTAAGGGAGGATTAAATGGAAAAGAAGTTACCAGGGTCAGAAATATTATTTGAAACCAAGGACATAGCGTTGGCGGCTTATTTAAAGATAAGCGGTCTTAATACAAAGAAAATTTATGCTATGGGTAAGAAAGTGATATTTTCGTTTATCGATATTCCGGAAAGGAAAAAGTTGGTAGATGATTATTTTAATGGTTTGGCTAGGGTTGATCCATTACTGTATAAAGATGCAATGAGGAATTTAAAGACCTACACATTTAATAGAAAATGAAAAATAAAATCAAAGATGTTAAAAAAGTAGGCATCCCTAAAGAGGTGTCTACTGCTTGGTTTGATACACTTGTTAGTAATTCAATGATGATGCCGGTGGTTCTAAGGCGTATAACAAGATTAGAGAAACAAATTAGGAAGTTAAGCGTAGGTTTAGATTCAAGTAAAGGCAAAGAACATGTTTTAATTTGGAGAAATGTGGGAGGGATGGGGGATATCTTAATGCAATCTGCAATCGCCAGAGAATTAAAAAAACAAAATCCCCATTCTCACATAGTTTATCAGGTTCCCGAGAAATACTTATCTATACCTAAGCATAATCCTTATGTGGATGAGGCGCAGATCGTAGAGGTTCCTTTTGTGAAGGGTGCTTATGATAGGACGATAAAATTATCTAATCCTTGTCCCGCGTCGGTATATGAGTTAGTTAAAAAAGATATTACTAAATCCAGAACGGACTTATTCTTAGAAGCATCCGGAATAAAGAAGGCGGAAGATAAAAGTTTATGTTATCAGGTAAGAATTGAAGAGAAAAAATGGGCGGCAGAATTTTTAAAGGGGAATAAAGCGGAGAATAAAATAAAGATAGGGTTTGAATTAAGAAGCATTGAAGATCGGCGGGATTGGGTAAGATGGAAAGAATTGGCGGATTTGATATATAGAGATATTAAGGATGTTCAGATTTTTATATTCGATCATGATATTCCTATGGCGTGGAAAGATAAAAGAGTAATAAATGTTTGTGGTTATCCGTTAGAAGATGTTGCGGCGATAATAGAAACATTAGATTTGATAATTGGTCCGGATTCAGGACTTTTGCATTTAGCGGGTGCCCTCCAAACGCCGATTTTAGGTTTATTTGGTGCGATTCCTCCGTTTCTCAGGTTGAATGATTATAGTAATGCTGATTGGATATGGCATCAGCCACATAAAGAGTGCCCTTGCTGGTATTCATTTCCGTGTGGAGATTCAACTTGCATGAAAATGGTGACTCCTCAAGAAGTCTTGAAAAAGGCGAAAGGGATTTTGGTAAAGAAGCCTAAGCGATATTCTAGGGTTGATTATACAGGTAAGACTATTTTGATTGAAAGAATAGATAAAGGATTAGGGGATATATTGACTATAACTGTGGGTATAAAGGAATTAAAGAGGCAATTTCCGTCTTGTTATGTGATATTTAAGGTGCCGGCACACTATAAACCTCTTTTAGAGAATAATCCTTATATAGATGAGATTATTGATCTTGAGGAAGAAGCAGAAAAAGATATCTTTGTGTCTTATTCCAGGCTTTGTCCTGCTGGTGTTTATGAGCATCATCACAACCGTAATATTTTTAAGAGCAGGGTAGATATATTTTGTGATCATCTTGGTTTTAAACCGAAAGACAAAACTCCTGTTTTTTGTTTGACGGATAAAGAAATAAAACAAGGAGCAAAGTTTTTAAAGAAAGCGGCCAAAAAAAAGAAGGTAGGAATTGCTTTATCTGCTGCGGAAATATGGGTTAGTTGGACAAGAGAAGGAAATTTGAGTCTTATAAAATTGTTGATAAAAAAAGGCTATGTTCCTGTTGTTTTTACCATGAAGAATCAATCGCCGGTGAAGATTAAAGGGGCTATAAATGTACACGGCCAGTCAATAAGAAAGATGGCGGCTATATATAAGAATTGCGATATTGCTGTTACTCAAGATGGGGGAATGTTGCATATGGCTGCTGCGTTAGGGGTACCACAGGTATGTCTTTTGGGTCCAACCGATCCAAAATATAGGGTATCGATGTATAAGGATGCGCATTGGATAGTAAAGCATAAGAAAATATGTCCGTTAAAATATGATGATCATAATTTTTGTTGGTATTATAGTGAGTGTACCGTGGATAAGCAATATCCCCAGGGAAATACTGAAATAATCCCTCCGTGCCTTAAGGCGATAAAAGCCGAAGATGTGTTGAAGAAAATAGAGATTATTGGGATAAAAAAAGAGGAGAAAAAATATGAATAGAGTCGCTTTTATCAGCCCGACAGTGGATCAAGCGTTATTCAATCACGGCAAGATGACATTTGAACATTCGATTGCAGGAACGGCATACTTGTTAGATGCAGATTTTTGGTCTGGAAGCTATTGCAGTGCCAATTATAGGAGTTTAGAACCATACGACTTTATACTTGTCAATGAAAATTGGGAAATGTATCAATTAACCATTGATTTAAGGGAGAATTTGCCTCCGACTACCAAGGTGATCGGTTACGCGGACGGAGCCTATCAGGATTTAACCCGGATGCCTTTTATACCTCAGGGGATGGATTTTATTAGGATGTTAAGATCCGTGGATGGATTTGTAACATTAGTTGAGGGTGCTATAGATTATTATAAATTATTTACCGATAAGCCAGTAGCGTATTTGGGGATGCCTTTTCCGTATGAAAAGGTAAAACAGTATCAAGTCCCCTTTGCGGAAAAAGAAAAGTTGATCGCGGTAGCTGGTCAATTAACGCATTGTCCATTAAAAAATTGTATAGGTAATCTTTTCTTGACTAAAAAAGCCGATTGCGCGAAGATTATCTTTTTGGAACCGCAGCCGGATAAAGTAAAGAGTTTCTTAGATGGAAATGCTTTTACAGTGGAGATGCATCCGCCTTTTTCACAAGTTAGCTTTTATGAAAAATACTCTAAATGCTATGTGGGTATTAATATGGATCCTCTGGGTAGCTTGGGAAGATTCTCATTGGATTTAGCCGGAATGGGCATACCTGTAATTGGTGGGCCCGCGCAACAGCACCAGAAAAAGTTATTTCCTCAGCTAACTTTTGATCCGTTCTTAGAAGTGCCTAAAATCATTTTTGCATATCAAAGATTATTCTCTGACATTGATTTCTATAATGAGTGCCGGGATTATGCTTTGAAAACAATAGAAACGGAATTTACCGATGCCCAATTTATGTCTCGATGGGAGAATATGAAGAATTTATTGAAAGGGGCTGATAATGGATAGAGTTGCCTTTATTGCTCCGGCGGTAAATAAGGGACTTAGATTTCATGGTAAAGCAGCGCCTTCTCATTCTATTGGGGGAGTAGCGTGGTTATTGGATGCGGAGTTATATTTTGGTGTTTGTTGTAATGATTATAAGGTATTGGAGCCGTATGATTATATAGTTGTTACACAGGCTACTTCTTTGTATAAGTTGACTATGGAATTGAGAGAAAATTTACCATCTAGAATTAAGATAATCGCGCTTGCTGACGGGGCTTATAATGATATAACCCGTATACCATTTGTGCCAGATGGGGGATCTCTGTTGATTGGGGCAATGCAAGCAGCGGATGGATTTGCTACTATTGTCGAGGATGCTGTGGATTTTTATAGTTTATTTACGGATAAGCCATGTTGTTTTTTGGGTGTACAGTTTCCTTATGATGAAGCAAAGAAATTTCAGATTCCCCCGGATCAAAAACAGGATAAATTAGTAGGAATAAATGGTCAATTGACTAATGCTCCTTCGAGAAATGCCATAGGTAGTTTATTTTTGGTTAAAAAGGTTAAAGGGGCTTGTGCTCTTATGTGTGAGCCGGAAATAGATAAATTGTCAAATTTTTTACTTGAAAATGGTGTTTCTGTGGAGATGCATCTTCCTCTTGGTTATACTACTTTTTATAAAAGGTACTCAAGGTGCTATGTGGGTATCAATCTGGATCCATTAGGCAGTTGGGGCAGGTTCTCTTTAGATTTAGCCGGAATGGGCATACCTGTAATTGGGGGGCCTATTCAGGAGACGCAGAAAAAACTATTTCCTCAGCTAACTTTTGATCCGTTCTTAGAAATATCTAAAGCTACCGCTGCGTATGAAAGATTATTTTCTGATATTAATTTTTATAATGAATGTAGAAATTACGCTCTACATATAATAGAAACGGAATTTACCGATATGAAGTTTAAATCCCGATGGGATAATCTAAGGAGGCAAGTAAATGGCAAAACCGCAAACCAAAATCCCTAAAGAAGTCTTATTGAAATTTGGCAAAGAATACTTCATTGAGTATGCTAAGAATGAACAAAATACCGACATGAAGTCTTATGGATTATGGCAGCATCAGTACTATAAATGCCTAGACAACGTATACCATTTCAGAGGTAAGAAAGTGCTGGATGTAGGTTGTGCTTATGGGGGATTTGTGCTTTCTTGTTTGCTTGATAGCGTAGATGCTTGGGGATGCGATATCTCTACCTTTACTACATCAAAAGAGCAGTTGATTCATCCGATATTAAAGGATAAACTTTTTCCATGCCCGGCACATGATATGCCTTTTCCAGACAACGAGTTTGATATAGTCATTTCAGAACAAGTATTGGAGCATATCCCGGAAGATAAAGCGGAGAAGAGTGTTAGTGAGATTTTGCGTATAGTTAAAGTGGGTGGACATATTCGCTGTTCCGGGATATTTGGGGAGAAACCACCACCTGATTATGTGGATGATCCGACCCATATAAATATTCAATTGAAAAAATACTGGCAAGATTTGTTTGATAAATATAACGGAATGGATGAGCATATTTATTATTATTACCGGCTTTTGGATTCTCAATACAACGGTAAATCTATGCAGTCGGAATATCAGTGGCCGCTTTTGCTCTATACGAAGAAAGGATAAAAATGGTAGGGAGAGGGATGGGGCATGATGTGTATTTGGAAGAGACTAATAAGGCGATCAGTATGCTATCTAAAGATAAGATAAGGGTACTGAAGGCGGATGTCTTTAATGAGATTACTTTAAGGCACCCTATTCCTGGAGGAATATTGCTTAATCTCGAAAGAGATAAACTTACTATGGAGCTTCATGCTATTGACTGTGATCAGTGGAAGTTAGATCAGGCTCAATATATGCAGTTATATGAGTTTGTCAAGTATGTAAAAGGGGATATCCGGAAGATGCCCTATGAGGATAAGTATTTCGATATAGCGCTTGATTTTTCAACCTTGGATCATATTGAGTTAGAAGGGATGTCTTCGGCATTTGCGGAGTATGGTAGAGTTTTAATAGAAGGGGGTTTGTTTGTTTGTTTTGTGTGGTGCGCGGATAAATATAAATATGGCGGGAAGCCGGATCATTCAGGCTGGGAGAATCAACATTTTTTTCTCTTAGAAGACGTAAGGAGCAGATTCCAGCAGACCTTTAATATTGTAGAGGAAGAGAAGGGGTATGCTTACCCTTTCGAGGATACCCTTATTTTTATGTACAGATTTTTAGGGAGAAAGATTTGAAAGATTACTGGTCGTATCTTCAAAATCCTGTTTTCGATTCACGATTTATAAAGGCCGTTGAGATAATTGGAACCTTTAAGGATAAAGTTATTTTTGATATGAATTGCGGAACATCTATAATTCTTAAATATTTGTCGGGGGATTTTGCTAAGTATATTGGAAATGATTATAATGAGGATTTATTGGGAGTTGGAAGATCCAGAATTCCTGATGAGGTTGATAAAGTAAAATTTATTTGTTGTAAAGATGATGAAATATTGAAGCATCTGCCCCCAAAAATAGATATCTTTTTGAATTTCGGTATATGTGCTGGGGTGAATAAGGGAATAGAGAGCGAGACAGAATTAGATACTTTTAAGAGGGTAATTCAGAAATTCTTGCCGGAGATCGTGGTATGTGAAGGATGGAGTTATTATGAAGAAAAATATAAAATAATAACACAGAGAGAGGAGTTTTTAAAGCCTCTTAATTATGTGGAGATAGGTTCGTTTTTCATGACAGAAGTTATGTTTAGGACCTTAAAGGTTTATAGGAGGAAATAATGCATGTAGATCTGGGATGTGCGGGAAAATTTCGCGGGGATGTCAATATCGATATCAATGAATACAAAGATGCACCCGGGATGATAGTTTGTAATTTAGGGTTTCAGCGTATTCCCTTAGAGGATAATGTGGCGGATAAGGTAAGCGCGCATTGTTTTATTGAGCACGTACCTTTTTATATTTATCTCAATAAGGAAGGTGAGAAATATTCTCCGATGCGTCAACTCTTTGCCGAAGTAACAAGAATATTGAAGCCGGGTGGTATTTTCCTTATTGAAGTTCCACAAACACCTTCTTTTCCTGTTTGGATGGATCCAGGTCACATGAGTTTTTGGACAACGCATACAGCGCCGTATTTAAAAGGGCCGCAAATATGGGATGGAAAAGATATGGGAGTACTTGAATTGACAATGAATAGAGAAATAGATCCGATATTTTTAGAGATAATTTTTACAAAAAAATAATATGAGAATATTAGTCACAGGTGGAGCAGGATTTATCGGTTCACATATTGTTGATGAATTAATAAGAAACAATAATCAAGTATGGGTGCTTGATGATCTCAGTGGGGGTTTTATTGAAAATGTAAACGAAAGGGCAGTATTTATAGAAGGGTCCATTCTGGATGTTGAGTTACTCAAACATAATTTTAATCAGTGCAAATTTGAGCATGTGTTTCATCTTGCAGCATACGCCGCTGAAGGGTTAAGCCATTTTATTAAGAGGTTTAATTATAGAGGGATTTAAATTTCCTTCTCCTGATATATCA
>SDBU01002420.1_pt1 | contig 24849 bp, 18 predicted proteins | sample 2277071 | NCBI WGS metagenome assembly SDBU01 (sample SAMN10397929, study PRJNA504765) | marine sediment metagenome | isolation source: marine sediment core GS08_GC12, 126 cmbsf | place: Arctic Ocean: Gakkel Ridge, Loki's castle | collected 2008
CCTCCGGGCTGGTCATCCGGCCCGTCGGGTCTATGATGCCCGCGTCGAGCAGGTCCGCGACGGCGTCAATGAGGCCGCTTCCGCAGATGCCGCTTGCCTTGCCGCCGCCGATCACGCCGACCTCGACCTCCTGGTCGACTACAACCTTGCTGATAGCGCCCTCAGTGGCCCTCATGCCGTGCTGGATGCGCGCTCCCTCGAAGGCCGGGCCGGCCGCGCACGAGCACGCGATCAGCCTGTCCCGGTTGCCGATAACGACCTCGCCGTTTGTGCCGATGTCAATGCCCAGTTGCACCTCTTCCCCACAATTCATGCCGGAGGCAAGGATGAGGGCGACAGTGTCACTGCCGACGAAGCCGGCGATGTTGGGCAGGACGTGCAGGTTGGCGTTGCGGTTGATGTGCAGGCCGATGTCGCACGCCCTTGCATCCACCGATCCCCTCAAGACCGCCACGTAAGGAGCATGCGCGATGGGGCCGGGATCAACTCCCAGGAAGATGTGGGTCATGGTCGTGTTGCCGACCGCAGTGGCCTCATAGATGGAGTCGTGTTCGATGCCGGCGGCCGAGCACAGTTCCGCGATAATGTCGTTGAGGCACGCGAGCAATCGCTCACGCATCTTCTCCAGCCCATTCGCGTTCTGCTCGATGTAGCTGATGCGGCTGACGACGTCGTCGCCGAAGTGCACCTGGGGGTTGGTGCGGCTGGCCACCTTCTGGAGGTCGGCCTGCGGCGGACGGGTCAGGTCCATCAGGACGCCCACGATGGTTGTGGTGCCGATGTCGAAGGCCACTCCCCACAACTGCTCGGTTGTGTCGCCGGCCTCGACCCACTGGATTGCCGCGCCCTGGAGGATGGCCGTCACCTCCGGACCGCCGCTTCTCACAATGGCAGGAAGAGCCCTGATGAGGGGCAGTTCGACCTTAAGACTGTCTTCGCCCAGGGCCGCTTGGAGGCGGTCCACGTCGCCGCGCTGGTCCTCCACGGTCGGTTCGGCCAGGGTCACGAGTTTCTTGCGCACGTTTGGCTGGAAGGGGTGTCTGAGCGCCTTGCCTTCGGTAAGGACGATCTGCTCGAAGAAGCGTGTTTCCTGCGGAACGGAGACGACCATGTCGCCGGCGATCTCGAGCTGACACGCCAGCCGCCAGCCGTCCGTGAGCTGCCCTTCGGTCAGGTGCACTTGGTCGGCGGCAGTCGGCTCGGGCGCGTCGTCCGTCACTTCGACGCGGCACTTCCCGCAGGTGCCCTCTCCGCCGCATGGTTGGTTGAGAATGACGCCGGCCTGCCCGGCGGCCTCGACCAACTTGGTCCCGCGCAGGACGAAGACGCTTCTGCCCTCAGGCTGGAAAGTGACGCGGCAGGTGCCCCGACTCATCGGATCCCCCTTATGTGGCGCGCACGAACGCGTAACGGAAAGTGCGGAAAGAGTGCAGGATCAGGGCAGATCCAGACAGGGCCAAGAGGATAGGGGGCCGCTCAGGCGAAGTCAAGCACCTTTGGCGGCGCCGGTCTGTACTCCAGCGGCTCGATGCTGTAGGTGCCGCGTCCCTGCGTGAGAGAACGCAGCGTAGTGGCAAAGCCAAACAGCTCCGCCAGGGGACCCACTGCGCGCAGGACTCGGAGCGAGTCCCGGGGGATCACCTCCTGGATCGCCCCCCGGCAACTGTTGACGTAACTGATGACGTCGCCGAAGTTGTCTTCGGGCGTGATGATCTCCAGACGCATGTAGGGCTCATACAACTTGCAGCCGCCCTCTTCGAGCGCCCGCCTTTGCGCCCCTGACGCGGCCGCTTCGAAGGCCAGCTCCGTCGAGTCCGTCGGGTGGGTGCTGGCATCCAGCAGCGTGGCCTTGACGTTGATGAGCGGGAAGCCGAAGAGCACGCCGGACGCGCTCTGCGTCAGGGCGCGCTCCACCGCGCGCACGAAATGGTGGCTTATGACGTCCTTGGGGGCTTGGTTCTCGAACTCCAGGCCGGAGGCCGTCTGCGCATGCGCAAACGCAATGACAACGCGAGCGAACTGGCCACGGCCTTCGCTCTCCCTCTGGAACGTCTCCTCGATGGTTACGGGGCTCGCGAGGCTTTCGCGGTAGGAGACGCGCGGCTGCCCCACCCCAGCGTCCACGTTGAACTCCCGCAGCAAGCGATCGCGGATTATGTCCAGGTGGAGTTCGCCCATGCCGCTGATCAGCAGTTGCCCCGTCTGCCTGTCAACGGCCTGGCGGAACGTGGGATCCTCCCGCGCCAGCCGCGCCAGCGCATCGTCCAGCTTTCGTTTATCCGCCTGGGTTCTGGGCTCGATGGCCATCGAAATGACCGTCTCCGGTATGTGCATCCGTTCGTAGATGACGGGCTTTTTTCTGTCGCACAGCGTGTCGCCGGTGACGGTGAACTTGGGGCCGGTGGCAGCGACGATGGCGCCGGGCCCGGCCTCCTCGATCTGCTCGCGGGCGTTCGCGTGCATGCGGTAGAGGCGGGTGACGTGTTCCATCTTGCCCTGGTTTGAATTGAAGACGCGGGATCGTTGCCGCAATACCCCGCTGTAGAGACGGATGAAGTAAAGGTCGCCGTGCTTCTCGTCCTGAATCTTGAACGCGATGGCGCTCAGCGGCTCGTCCTCGCCTATGGTGCGCTCCACCTTCTGTCCCGACTTCGGGTCGGTGCCGACGACGGCGGGCACGTCGGCAGGGGAGGGCAGGTAGCGGCAGATAGCGTCCAGGAGTTGTTGAACGCCGCGGTTGCGCAGCGCTGCGCCGCACAGGACCGGCTGGATGGTGCCGGCTATGCATGCCTCGCGCGTGGCAGCCTCTATGTCGGCGGGGCCGACGGGCTCTTCGCCCAGGAACTTATCGGCCATCCATTCCACCTGTTCGGCCAGGGCTTCCACGAGGTGCGCCCGCCAGTGCTGCGCCTCGTCCCGATACTGCGGCGGGATGTCCTGGACTTCGTATTCCGCGCCGAGGGTCTCGTCTTTGAAGACCACCGCCTCGTTGTGTATCAGGTCAATGACGCCCGTGAAGTCGCTCTCTTTGCCCAGGGGGAGTTGCAGCGGGACGGGGTTGGCTGCGAGCCGCTCGCCGATGTCCGACACGACGTGCAGGAAATCGCTGCCCAGGCGGTCCATCTTGTTGACGAAGCAGATGCGGGGCACTCCGTAGCGCTGCGCCTGGTGCCAGACGGTCTCGCTCTGGGCCTGCACGGCCCCGACGCCGCAGAAGACCACCACCACGCCGTCCAGCACGCGCAGGCAGCGTTCCACTTCCATCGTGAAGTCCACGTGGCCCGGCGTGTCGATTATGTTTATCTGGTGCGGGTCTTTTCGGGGGGAGGCGTTGCCCCCCTGGCCGGTTTTCCAGGAGCAGGTGGTGGCGGCGGAGACGATGGTGATGCCGCGCTCCTGTTCCTGGGGCTTCCAGTCCATGGCGGCGGTGCCCTCGTCAACGCTGCCCATGCGGTGCACGCGGCCGGTGTAGTAAAGGATGCGCTCGGTGACGGTCGTCTTTCCTGCGTCTATGTGGGCGGCTATGCCGATGTTTCGGACTTTGTGCAGGTCCATTGGCGGTTCACCTGCGGGCCACGGCCTTCAAAATGACAGGGCAGCCCTCTTGGCCCCCGGAAGGGAGCGGCGGGACTGCCCTGGTGATCTCCCGTTTATCTGCGTCGCAGGGAGAAGTGAGCAAAAGCCCGGTTCGCCTCGGCCATCTTGTGGGCGTTTTCACGCCTTTCGTAGGCGCTTCCCTGCCGGCGATAGGCGTCGGTGATCTCGTCGGCGAGGCGCAGGTACATCGGACGCCCCTTCTTACTGCGGGCGGCCTCGATAACCCATCGGATGGCCAGCGATATGCGCCGCTTGCCGCTCACTTCCGTCGGCACCTGGTAAGTCATTCCACCGACCCTTCGCGAGCGCACTTCGATAATCGGAGCGACGTTGGAAATGGCCGTCTCGAAGATCTCCAGGGGGTCCTCCTTGTCGAGGCGTTCGACGACCACGTCCATCGCCTTGTAGAAGATGCCCTGGGCCACGCTTTTCTTGCCCCAATGCATCATGCAGTTGATGAACTTGCTGGCCAGCTTGCTCTTGAGCCGCGGGTCGGGCTGGAGGAACTTGTCGTTGAGATCGTACTCTTGCGGCATCGGTTCTTCTTTCCCGTGGCAGCGACCCGCCAGGACGCGGAGATGCGTTCTTAAGAGACTCGCTTAACCCCGTACTTGGATCTGCTGCGCTTGCGGCCCTGTACGCCCATGGCGTCCAGCGTCCCGCGCACGATGTGGTAACGCACGCCCGGCAGGTCCCTGACTCTTCCGCCGCGCACCAGGACGATGTTGTGCTCCTGGAGATTGTGCGATTCGCCGGGGATGTAGGCGGTCACATCGCGGCCGTTGCTCAGCCTGACGCGGGCCACCTTCCGCAGTGCGGAGTTGGGCTTCTTGGGCGGACGTGTCGTGACGTATAGGCAGACACCCCGCTTCTGGGGGCATTTCATCAGGTCGGGTCGCTTGCTCTTCGTGACCTGTTTTTTGCGCCCTTTTCTTACCAGTTGATTGATCGTCGGCATGAAAGGCATCTCTTGTTACTGTTGCTGAAAGTGCCGGGACAGCCGTTCACCAATGCGCTATTCTAACTTGTCTCCACGGGTGCTTCAAGTTCTTTGAGGCCGGCCGGGGCCGCCAGCTTCTCGACGTCGGCGCTGGCGAACTCCAGAAAACCGGTGCCCGAAGGTATCAGGTGGCCCAGGATCACGTTCTCCTTCAGCCCCTGCAGGGTGTCCACCTTGCCGGCCATGGCGGCACGGGTCAGGACGCGCGTCGTGTTCTGGAACGAGGCGGCGCTTATGAAGCTGTCGCTGAGCAGGGCCGCTTTGGTAATGCCCAGCAGAACGGGCTCGGCGGTCGCTGGCTCTCCCTCTTGTTCCTGCATGTTCTGGTTGGTGTCGCGGAACACGAACTTGCCCACCAGTTCGTCGGGCAGGAACTTGGTGTCGCCGGGATCCGTTATCTTCACCCTGCGCGTCATCTGCGAGATGATGACCTCGAAGTGTTTGTCGTCAATGGTGGCGTCCTGGGTGCGGTAGACGTTTTGTGTCTCCTGCAGCATGTAGTTGTGCAGCGCCTCTTCTCCGTTGATGCGCAGGATGTCGTCCAGCACCAGTGGGCCGTCCACGAGCGCCTGTCCCGCCTTCACGCTGTCCCCGCGGTTGACTCGAAGGTGCTTCCCGGGGGGAACGACCTGCTCGGACTGCATTCCGGTCTCCGGGTCCTCGACCTTGATGACGACGCCGCCGCGCCTTCGCTCGATCTCCGTGACGACGCCCTCTATTGCGCTTATGACGGCCGGGTCCTTTGGTGTGCGGGCCTCGAACAGTTCGGTAACGCGGGGCAGCCCGCCGGTGATGTCCTGGGTCCGCTGCACCTCGCGGAGGGTTCGGGCCAGGCGCGTTCCCGCTCCGATCTTCTGCCCGTCTTCGACTTCCACAATGGCCTTCTCGGGCAGCGGGTAAAGGCTGAGGATGTCGCCTTTGGGACTTGCTATGAGGATCTGCGGGTGCATATCCCCCTTGTGTTCCATGACGACTTTGCGGGTGGTGCCGTGGGTCTGGTCCCGCTCGATCTTCAGAGTCTTGCCTTCGACCAGGTCTTCGTAGCGCACTTTGCCGCGCATCTCGGCCAGGATCGGGGTGAAGTGCAAGTCCCACTGGACGAGCCTCTTGCCTGCCTTGACTTTGGTGCCTTCCTTGACCAACACTTTGGCGCCAAGGGGCACGCTGTGCCGGTCCAGTTCGCGACCTTTGCCGTCGGCGATGATCATTTCGCCGTGACGGCTGATGGACACGCGCTGTTTGTCCGGATCCTCGACGACCTGAAGATTCTCATACTGCACGGTGCCGCCGCGCCTGACGACTATGTCGCTTTCCTCCGTGCCGCTGATGGCCACCCCGCCGATGTGGAACGTTTTCATGGTGAGCTGGGTGCCGGGCTCCCCGATGGACTGAGCGGCGATGATGCCGGCGGTCAGGCCGCGCTCGGCCAGTTCTTTCCTGGCCAGGTCCATGCCGTAACACATGGCGCAGACGCCTCTTCTGGCTTCGCACGTCAGAGGCGAGCGGACGCGGATCTTCATCCGTTCATCCAAATCTTCGATGCGCCGCGCAATCTGTTCCGTGATCAACTGATTCTCTCGGACGATCATCTCGTCGTTGACCAGGTCTACGATGCTGTCTCTTGCAACTCGGCCGGTGACGATGTCCCGGAGCGAGACGGCGATCTTGTCGGCGCGCAACACCGGGCCCTTCGTGATCCCATTGGCCGTGCCGCAGTCGATCTCCGTGATGATGACGTTCTGAGCCACGTCGGCCAGGCGGCGCGTCAGGTAGCCGCTCTCCGCAGTCTTCAGGGCCGTGTCGGCAAGTCCCTTGCGCGCCCCGTGCGTGGAGCTGAAGTACTCCAGCACGTCCAGTCCTTCGCGGAAGTTGGCCTTGATCGGTGTCTCGATGATCTGGCCGCTGGGCTTGGCCATCAGACCTCGCATGCCCGCCAGTTGGCTGACCTGGAGAGACTTGCCTCTGGCACCCGACGCCATCATGAGGTAGACGGGGTTCAGGTACGGCTTGCCGTCCCGCTCGTCGTTTTCCAGTTCCTCGAACATCTGATTGGCTACGGCATCGGTGGCGGCGTTCCACTCGTCAATGACACGCTGGCGCCGCTCGATGTCCGTAATGGCGCCCTCGCGGTAGGCGTCGGTGATCTTCTTGACCAGCGCCTCGGTGTCCTTGAGGATCTGGTCTTTGGTGGGGGGCAGCTTCAGGTCTTGCATGGCGAACGAGATGCCCGCCTGTGTGGCCGTATGGAAGCCCAGGTCCTTCATGTCGTCGAGCATCGTCACCGTCTTCTGCCGTCCGAGGCGCTCGTAGCAATCGTGGATGACGCGGTTCAGACCGCTGCTGGCCAGGGGGCAGTTGTAGAAGGGCATTCCTTCCGGCAGGATGTCGTTGAAGACAATCTTGCCGACGGTGGTCTCCAGCAGGCCCTCAAGGGGCTCAGGTGCTGCGTCGTCTTCATTGATCACTTCCGCTATCCCGGCTGCCCTGACCCTGACCCGTGTGTGCAGTGTCACCCGGCCCTGACCGTGGGCCATGTGGACCTCTGCGAAGTTGCTGAAGTTCTTGATTGTGTCCTGCTTCTCGCGCGGGTCGATGGTCAGGTAGTAGCAGCCCAGTACGATATCGTGCGAGGGGCCGATGAGGGGACGGCCGCTCTGGGGCGTGAAGACGTTGTGGGGCGCCATCATCAGCGTCTTGGCCTCTATCTGGGCCTCCACGCTCAGGGGCAGGTGGACGGCCATGGCGTCGCCGTCGAAGTCCGCATTGAAGCCCTTGCAGACCAGGGGATGCAACTTGATGGCGTTGCCTTCTACAAGCACCGGATCGAAGGCCTGAATGCCCATCCTGTGCAGGGTGGGTGCGCGGTTCAGAAGCACTGGATGGCGCTCGATGACCTCGTCCAGGACATCCCAGACCTCGTCCGTTTTCTTCTCCAGGACCTTCTTGGCATTCTTGAGCGTGTCGGCGATGCCTTTCTCTTTCAGTTTGCGGATGATGAAGGGCTGGTAGAGTTCAAGGGCGATCTTCTTGGGCAGTCCGCACTGGTGGAGCTTCAGTTCCGGTCCGACCACAATGACGCTGCGGGCGGAGTAGTCCACACGTTTGCCCAGCAGGTTCTCGCGGAAGCGGCCCTGCTTGCCGCTGATCATGTCCGTCAGGGATTTCAGCGGACGATTGCTGCTGCCCATGACGGGACGCTTGCAGCGGTTGTTGTCGAACAGGGCGTCCACCGCCTGCTGGAGCATGCGCTTCTCGTTGCGGATGATGACGTCCGGCGCGTTGAGGTCGAGCAGTTTCTTGAGCCGGTTATTGCGGTTGATGATGCGGCGATACAGGTCGTTGAGATCGCTGCTGGCGAAGTTGCCGCTCTCCAATAGAACCAGCGGCCTCAGGTCCGGCGGAATGACCGGTATGACTTCCAGCACTATCCATTCGGGGCGGTTGACGCTGTCCCTGAGGGCCTCGGCTTCGGTGAGCTGCTTGACGATCTTCTTGTAGCGTTGCTTGGAGGAGCAGGTCTTCAGTTCGGTGCGCAGTTCGGCGCACAGGGTGTCCAGATCGAGGTCCTTGAGGAATCCTTGTATGGCTTCGGCGCCCATCTTGGCCTCGAAGGCGCGTTCGCCGTACTGCGCCTGCGCTTCGCGGTATTCCTCTTCGGTGAGAAGCTGCTTGTACTCCAGCGGCGTATCCTTGGGGTCGGTGACGGCGTAGCTCTGGAAGTAGATAATGCGCTGCAGGTCGGTGCTCTTCATCGCGAGCAGATTGCCAAGGCGGCAAGGCATGCTCTTGAAGAACCAGATGTGCACGACGGGGGCAGCCAGGGTGATGTGGCCCATGCGACTGCGCCGCACCCGGCTGTGGGTCACTTTGACGCCGCAGCGATCGCACACAATCCCTTTGTGTTTCATGCCGCGATACTTGCCGCAGCTACACTCCCAGTCCCTGTCCGGGCCGAATATCCGCTCACAGAACAGGCCGTCCCGCTCCGGACGGTAGGTCCTGTAGTTTATGGTCTCCGGTTCGGTCACCTCGCCGTAGGACCAGCTGCGGACGTCGGCGGGCGAAGCAAGGGAAATCCTCACGGCCTTATACTGGTTGATTCTATCGTAACTGCTGTCCAGCATTGCGTTTGGTCTCCGCTCAGGTTTTTTTGATCCCGTTCGTCAGACCAGCCGGGACACCACTGCTCTTAAGCCTCCGGCCTCCGCCCGACGGTTCCTGCCTTCGGGCTGCCAACGGCCAATCTTGCCGTGCTGGATGAAGCCGCGCAGGGCCCAGCCCGGCCCTTCTATAGCCTCTCCTTCTCCAGGTGGATGTTTAGACCCAGCCCCCGGATCTCGTTGCAGAGCACCTCGAAGGCGACGGGTATGCCGGCCTCGAGCAGGTTCTCGCCTTTGACCATGGATTCGTAGATCTTGGTGCGTCCCTCGATATCGTCGCTCTTGACGGTCAGCAACTCTTGCAGGATGTGAGCGGCTCCGTATGCCTCCAGGGCCCAGACCTCCATCTCGCCGAATCTCTGGCCGCCGTAACGGGCCTTGCCGCCCAGCGGTTGCTGCGTGATGAGGGAGTAGGGCCCGGTGGCGCGGGCGTGCACCTTGTCGTCCACCAGGTGGTCGAGCTTCATGATGTACATGCATCCCACGGTGACGCGCTGGTGGAACGATTCACCAGTGCGGCCGTCGTAGAGCACGGTCTTGCCGTCCTCTGGGAGCCCGGCCTCGACCAGGCACTGGTGGATTTCATCTTCTGTTGCGCCGTCAAAGACCGGCGTCATCACGCGGAAGCCAAGCGCCTGGGCCGCCCAGCCCAGGTGCGTCTCCAGTATCTGCCCCACGTTCATACGACTGGGCACCCCGAGGGGGTTGAACACGATGTCCACGGCCGTGCCATCCGCCAGGAACGGCATGTCCTCGTCGGGGAGGATCTTGGCGATGACGCCCTTATTGCCGTGCCGCCCGGCTATCTTGTCCCCGACCGACAGTTTGCGTTTGGTGGCGACGTAGACTTTCACCATCTCCAGAACGCCGCTGGGCAGTTCGTCGCCGCTGGAGTACTGGACGAGCCTGCGATCCCTCTCGTCCCTGAGTTCTTCGAGCTTCCCGGCGAAGGGGGCGAAGGCCTTGGCGACCTTTGAGTTGATCCGGGCCCCGCCGAAGTCCATGGCCTTGGGCTCGAACTCGTCGGCAAGCTGGGCTGTCTCGGTCGCGCTCATCCCTTTGGCGATCTCGAACGTCAGCCCGGTGCGCGCATCGACCGCCGGCCGGCCGAGCGCCTCTTCGACTGCCGCCATCGCCTCCCGGAAGACATCGGCGATCTGTTTGCTGTGTTCCAGCGTGATTCGTTCGATCTCGGCGTCGAGGGCGGCCCGTTGCTCGTCGCCCAGGTAGGAGCGGCGGCTGAACTTCTGCGTCTTGACCACTACGCCTTCCGTGCCGCTGGGAGCGGTGAGTGAGTCGTTGCGGACGTCTTCGCCCGCCTTGCCGAATATGGCGAAGAGGAGCTTCTCTTCCGGGGTCAGTTCGCTGCGGCTCTTTGGGGCGACTTTGCCCACCAGAATGTCGCCGGAGCCCACCCAGGTCCCCTCACGGATCACGCCCTCCTGGTCGAGGTTGCGAAGCTGCTGCTCGGGGACGTTGGGGATGTCGCGCGTGAATTCCTCTTTGCCCAGCTTGGTGTCGCGGATCTCTGCTTCGAACACCTCGATGTGGATCGACGTGTAGGCGTCGGTCTTCAGGAGGCGCTCGCTGATGAGGATGGCATCCTCGAAGTTGTAGCCTTCCCAGGGCAGGAAGGCCACCAGCACGTTCTTGCCCAGGGCGAGTTCGCCCTGGCTGGTGGCTGCGCCGTCGGCGAGCACGTCGCCGGCCTTCACTTTCTGGCCGATTGCGACGATGGGCCGCTGGTTCAGACAGGTCTTTTGATTGAGGCCCCGGAACTTCTTCAGCCGATACACCTTCTCGTCGACCACTATGCGGCCGCTGTCCACGTAGGTGACCGTTCCGGCATTCTCAGCCAGCACCACCATGCCGGAGTTGCGGGCGACGGCCTGCTCGGTGCCGGTTGTCACCACGGGCGGCTCGGTCTTGAGCAAGGGCACGGCCTGGCGCTGCATGTTGGAGCCCATCAGGGCGCGATTGGCGTCGCTGTGCTCAAGGAAGGGGATGAGGCTCGCACTGACCCCGACGATCTGTTGCGGGGACACATCTACGTACTGTGTGTCCTTCACTCTCACCTCGGCCAGGTCGCCGGCGTGCCGTACGATGATCTTGCTGTTCGGTTTGAGTTTTCGCAGGTCGAGGTCGGCCGGAGCGATGTAAGCGGCCTCTTCTTCGTCGGCGCGCAGGTAGTGGATTTCGTTCGTGGGTTTGCCGTTGTGGGTCGCGCGGTAAGGCGTGACGAGGAAGCCGAACGGGTCCACGCCGGCGTACAGGCTCAGCGAGGTGATCAAGCCGATGTTGGTTCCTTCAGGCGTTTCGATGGGGCAGATGCGGCCGTAGTGGGAGATGTGGACGTCGCGGACTTCAAAGCCGGCGCGCTTCCTGTTCAGGCCGCCCGGTCCGAGGGCACTGAGCCGACGCTCGTTGGTCAACTGGCTCAGGGGGTTGGTCTGGTCCACTATCTGCGACAGTTCGCTGCGGCCGAAGAAGTAGTTGATGGCTGCGCTGACAGTCTTGCTGTTGATGAGGCTGCGCGGGGTGAACTTTTCGGGGTCCTTCAGGTTGATGCGCTCTTGGACTGTGCGCTGCAACTTCAGGAAGCCCTTGCGCAGTTGATCTCCGGCCAACTCGCCGATGGTCCTGACGCGCCGGTTGCCCAGGTGGTCTATGTCGTCGGCCTGGCCCTGGCCTTCGCGCAGCCCAATGAGGTATTTGATGGCGTTGACCAGGTCCTTCGGGCGCAGCGTCTGCTGTTCCACGGCTACGTTCTCGCCGAACTTGCGGTTCATGCGGAAACGCCCCACCGGGCCGAGCTGATAACGGTTGCTGTCGAAGAACTTCTCGGAGATGGTCTGCCGTGCTTTCTCGAAAGTAAACGGCGTGCCCGGTCGCAGCTTGCCGTAAAGCTCCTTGACGGCCGATTCGTGCTCGGAGCTGCGATCCTCGCCCAGCGTGTTCAGCATGAGAGGATCGAATTCCTCCGGCAGGACTTTGATCCGCCGCACTTTGGCCTGCGCAAGCTGCTGGGCGATGTCTTCAGTGATCGGCTCGCCGGCCTCCACCACCTTCTGTTCGTTGAAGGCGATGGTCTGGGCGCTGACACGGTCCCGCAGTTTCGAGCCGGCAGTGCGTTCCGTGAAGTTAATGGTCTCGATCTTGTAGAACAGCTTCAGCAGGGCCTCGTCAGTGCCGTATTTCGGGTCCACCGCCCTGAGCAGGAGGCTGGCCGGTATCTTGCCGCTCTGGTCAAGCTGGCACGTGAGGGATTCGCGCCGGTTGACCTCCATCTCGATCCAACTGCCGCGTTGGGGGATGATGCGGCAGGAGTGAAGAGCGCGGTCCCCGACGACCTGTCGGGAGAAATCGCAACCCGGCGAGCGATGAAGCTGGGTCACGATGACCCGTTCGGCGCCGTTGATGATGAACTCGCCGCCCCCGAGCATGATGGGCATCTCACCCAGGTAGACGTCCTCTTCGATGACCTCGTCCTGTTTGTGCAGGAGCACTCTGATGTAGAACGGGCGGCCGTACGTGAGCCGCAACTCCAGGCACTGTTCGGGCAGGTAGCGGGGCTTGCCCAGCCGGAAGTTTATCAACTCCAGCCGGATGCCCTTGGCCTCGTTCTCAATGGGGAAGACTTCCTTGACGATCTTCTGCAGGCCCACATCCTTCCTCTTGGCCGGCGGGACACCCGCTTGCAGGAATTCCTTGTAGGAATCCCTCTGGATGCTGGTCAGGTCAGGAATCTCTACTATACTGCCGACCTTTGAGAAATTGCGGATTTCCATACTGTCTTCGCTCCGGTTACGGGCCGCAGGATCCCAGGGCTATTCGTTTCCGGCAGGAGAGGCCGGGCTGATGAGCCTGTCCTTGAGTTCTCTGTCCAGGGGCGTTCGCCCACTTATCCAGTCCCCTTCTTCTTGCCTAGTCCGTCTCCGGCTGGACTTCCACTTCGGCGCCGGCTTCCTGAAGCGTCTGGGCGCACTTCTGGGCCTCTTCATTGGAGATGCCGTCTTTGATCGTGGACGGTGCGCTCTCCACGACCTGCTTTGCCTCCTTCAGGGCCAGGGAGGTCTCGGCTCTGACGGCCTTGATAACCTGTATCTTCTTCTCGCCGAAGCTCTTCAGCACCACCTTGTAGGAGCTGGGCTCGAACTCCTCCTCGGCTTCGGCAGAGGCCGCCGCCACGGCCACGGGCGCAGCCACCGCGGCCTGGATCCCGAACTCGGTCTCGAAGGCCTTCACAAGCTCCGATAGCTCCAGCAGCGTGAACCCGCCGATCTTGTCGAGCACTTCCTTGATCTTCTCGGAGTATTCCGGTGCCTGCTCTGCGACTTCTGTCTCGGCCATCGTTTCCTGCCTCCTGATGCGTTAGCGTCGTTGCCCGATCCGCACCGGTCACAGTGCCGGCTCTCGCTCGGAAAACGGTGTTATCTCCCGGATTGTCTATGCGACTTCCTGTTGCGCGGCCCTTGTCCGCAGTTGGTCCAACCCACTGACGATGGCGCGTGGCTTGGCCAGCAGGCCAAAAGCCAGCCGGCGCAGCGGCGCCAGCAACGCTCCCGCCACCATTGCCAGCAGCACCTCGCGGCTAGGTATCCGGGCCAGTTCCTCAACGGCTTCTGGGCCGACGACGGCCCCGTCAACGTAAGCCCCTCGCACCTGGATAGCGGCGCAGAGCTTGGTCATTTCCTGGGCGACTTTGGCTGCGGCAACCGAGTTCTCGCTCTGCACGACGGCGACGGGGCCCTCCAGCAGGCTCTTCAGTTCAGCAGCGCCCAGACTGTCCAGCGCCAGGGCGAACAGGGAATTCTTGACCACCGTCATCCGGCTGCTCCGCTGGCGGACCTCCTGGCGCAGCCGGTGGGCTTCGTCGGCCTTCATGCCTCGGTAGCTGACCAGGACGCAACCGGTCTCGTTTATGTCCCGGAAGGTCTCGGTCAGTTCCTTGACTATCAGTTCTTTAACTTCCCGTGCCATCTCTGTCTTGCTCCGGCCAGTGCTGCTATTCCACCTGCACCTGGATAGCGGGGTTCATAGTCGAGCAAACGGAAACCTTCATGAGGTATTTGCCCTTGGCGGCAGGCGGCTTCATCCGCAGCAGCAGGTCTATGAGGGCCTGCGTATTCTCCGCCAGGGCGTCGATGCTGAAGGACAGCTTGCCGACCACCATGTGGACGTTGCCGCCGGTGTCGTTTCGGAACTCGATCTTACCGGCCTTGAATTCGCGCACGGCCTGGTCAATGTCTTCCTGGACCGTGCCGCTTCTGGGAGAGGGCATCAGGCCGCGAGGTCCCAGGAAGCGGCCAAGCCGGCCGATGCGGCTCATCATGTCGGGAGTGGCCAGCGCGACGTCGAAGTCCATGAATCCGTCTGCCACTCTCTCGACAAGGTCATCGGCGCCGACGATGTCTGCGCCTGCGTTGCGAGCCGCCTCCGCTTTGTCGCCTTCGGCGAACACGGCCACGGTGCGTTCCTTGCCCGTGCCGTGGGGCAGGGAGATATTGCCTCTGACTTGCTGATCGCTATGGCGGGGGTCTATGCCAAGCTGGACGCAGCACTCCACCGTCTCGTCAAAGCGTGCCGGATCCATGGACTTGAGTGTGTCCAGGGCCTCTTTCAGCGAGTAAGTGCGAGCGCCATCAACGACCTGGCGAGACCGTTGGTATCTACGGCTCCTTTGCCCCATTATTGCCTTTCCTCAAGCGAGCTGTCCGACCGGTGGCCTTACGGCACTTCAGTCTGCGGCGATCTCCACCCCGCAGCTTCGGGCTGTGCCTTCGATGATGCGTATGGCGGTTTCCATGTCGCACGCGTTGAGATCCACCATCTTCTGCTGGGCGATCTCCTCCAACTGCTGGCGCGTGATCGTGCCGACGTTCTCGCGTTTCGTCGCGCCCGATCCCTTGACGACGCCGGCCGCCCGTTTGATCAGATAGGAGGCCGGGGGCGTCTTGATCTCGAAGTCGAAAGATCCGTCGCGGTAGATCTGGACGATGGCCGGCAGCGGCACGCCCATCTGGTCCTTTGTCTTTTCGTTGAACTGGCTGATGAACTGGGCAATGTTCACCCGGTGCTGACTCAGCGTGGGACCCAGGGGAGGCGCCGGGCTGGCCTGTCCGCCGGTCACCAGAACCTTCACCACGGCGTCGGGCCGCCGTCTTCGTTTGGCCATGATGTCGCCTCGTTAGCTGTGTCAGGTGCAGGGGAAGCGCGTCAAATGGGTTGAACCTGCCAGTATTCCATCTCTACCGGGGTGGCTCTGTTGAATATGGTGATGATGATTTTCACCTTGCCGCTTGCGGGATTGACCTCCTCGATGTAGCCCTCCACGCTCTTGAACGGGCCCTCCCTTATCTGGACCAGCTCGCCTTCCTTGAGGCCTATGTCGAGCTTGGGCGCTTCCTCTTCGATCTCTTCGGCTCGGCCCAGCATGTGGGCCACTTCCTGGTCGCGCATCGGCCAGGGCTTCTCCGCCCCTATGAAGTCTCCCACGCCGCTGGTCTCGCGGATGCAATGCCAGAGATCCTGCGGGATGTTGCCCTTTTCGTCCACCTCCACCTGCACGAAGATGTAGCCGGGGTACAGCTTGCGCTGCACGACTTGTCGCTTGCCGCCACGAAGCTCGGTGATGGCCTCCGTGGGCACCAGTATCTCAGGCACGCGGTCCTTGACTTTCTCCAGTTCGAGCAGCTTCTCCAGGCTTGCCCGCACCCTTTCTTCGCGATTGCTCTGGACCCGCAGCACAAACCACCGCTGCGTCCCTTCGCGCTCCTCTTGTTTGCACTCGGCTTCGCTCATGCTGTGTTGCTGCCTCGCGTAAGGTCCGCGGATCTTCCCGTGCCGCCTCTGTATCCGTCCCTGTTCGCCCGGCGTCCAGGGCTGGCGATCACTTCGGTAACACCTTCAGGATGCCCATCACGAACGCGGTCATCGAATCGATGCAGAACAGGAGAGCGCCCAGCACCACGATCGAAACCAACACCGCCGTGGTAGAAGCAGTCAATTCCTCCCTGCTGGGCCAGGAGACCTTCGCCAGCTCGGCTTCGGTGTCTATCAACAGATCTATCAGGCGATGAGTTCGCGCGTCCAGTCCCTTCAGCCCCGTGTTCAGACCGAACGTGAACAGGAACACGAGCGCTCCGAGCGCGATGAAAAGCCCGCCAGCCCAGAGGGCAGCCTGCGGAACATCCATGCCGAGTACTTCGAAGGCGGCCACCGTGCTGGTTCCCTGGTACAGGCGCCAACAGGCGAACAGCGACAGTAACAGCACTGCCGCACCCATCACGGCGCGCGCATGCATTCCCTGTCCGGGTCGGTAAGGAGTAACACCCGCGGCTTGCGACAACTGCTACCTCTGTGAGGCTGGTGAATTCGTGCCCTTGCGCCCGCACTGCAAGATGGCAGGCCAGGAGGGACTTGAACCCCCAACCACCGGTTTTGGAAACCGGGGCTCTGCCGATTGAGCTACTGGCCTACTGGGTGAGGCGCCGCCGTAAGCCATTCTCGGAACTTTCTGGACGACCCAACGATCGCCCTTATCTCCTCTTCTGCCTGTGTGCCGTGTGCTTTCGGCAACGGGGGCAGTGCTTTTTCAATTCGAGGCGTTTGCCGCCTCGAGTCTGGACCGACGTGCGGTAGTTCTCGCTGCGACAGTCTGTGCATTCAAGGGTGACGTACTCTCGCATAGCCGGGTCCTACTCGATGATCTTGGTCACCACGCCTGCGCCGACCGTATTGCCGCCCTCGCGGATTGCGAAGCGCAACTGCTCCTCCATGGCGATGGGCGTGATCAACTGGACCTGCACAGTGACATTGTCGCCCGGCAGAACCATCTCCAGGCCTTCCGGCAGCGTGACGTCGCCGGTCACGTCAGTGGTGCGGAAGTAGAACTGGGGCCTGTAGCCGGTGAAGAACGGCGTGTGACGGCCGCCTTCGTCGCCGGTCAGCACGTAGACTTCCGCGTCGAACTTGGTGTGTGGGGTGATGGAGCCCGGCGCCGCAAGCACCTCGCCGCGGGACAACTCGTCTTTCTCGATCCCGCGCAGCAACACGCCGATGTTGTCACCCGCCTGGCCCACGTCCAGCGTCTTGCGGAACATCTCGACGCCGGTCACGACGGTCTTGCGGACCTCTGCCTGCAGGCCGACGATCTCGATCTCTTCGCCGACCCGAACCGTGCCCCTTTCCACCCGGCCGGTGCCGACCGTGCCGCGGCCCTTGATGCTGAAGACGTCCTCCACCGGCATCAGGAACGGCTGGTCTATGGCGCGGACGGGCTCCGGGATGTGGTCATCCAGGGCCGCCAGGATCTCCACGATGCACTTGGTTGCCTCTTCATCGTCGGGATTCTCCAGCGCAGCCAGTGCCGAGCCGGTGACACAGGGCATGTCGTCGCCCGGGAACTCGTAGTCGGTGAGTATCTCCCGGACCTCCAGCTCGACCAGTTCCAGCAGTTCGGGGTCGTCGAGCTGGTCGGTCTTGTTCAAGAAGATGACCAGGGCCGGCACGTTCACCTGGCGGGCCAGCAGGACGTGTTCCTTGGTCTGAGGCATCGGCCCGTCCGCGGCGCTGACCACGAGGATGGCACCGTCCATCTGGGCCGCCCCCGTGATCATGTTCTTGATGTAGTCCCTGTGGCCGGGGCAGTCCACGTGGGCGTAGTGCCGTTTCACGGTCTCGTATTCCACGTGTTGCGTCTGGATGGTGATGCCGCGCTCCCTCTCTTCGGGGGCGTTGTCAATGCTGTCGAAGGTGCGATACTCCGCCAGCCCGCTCTTGCTCAAGTAGAGCGTTATCGCGGAAGTCAAGGTGGTCTTGCCGTGATCGACGTGGCCGATGGTGCCCACGTTGATGTGCGGCTTGGTCCGCTTGAAATCCTCCTTAGCCATCGCCCGATGGTTCCTCCAAAAACGTTTGCTCTGCCGGAGCTCGGCTCAAAGAATCAGCGCGGCACAAAACTCACAAGTGAATTACCCGTCTTTGGCCACTACGTGTCTGGTTGCGGAAAACCCTGTCAGACGCCTGGCCCGATCCGCTCACACCTGAGGGTTGGTGTTTGTAAGTGGAGCTGCTGATGGGGCTTGAACCCATGACCCCGTCCTTACCAAGGACGTGCTCTACCACTGAGCTACAGCAGCTTGGGTACAGACCAGCCCGGTTGGGCAATCGAATTCCCCTGCGGCAAAATCACAGGAATGGCTCACCGCCGGCCCGGGGTGGAACATGCTGGCGAAAAGGTACACAGACCCAATTCTACGAATCCTACCACACCCCTCCCGGCAAGTCAAGCATAATCCAGCCGCTCGCTTTGCGTGGAGCGGGCGATGGGACTCGAACCCACAACAGCTGGCTTGGAAGGCCAGCGCTCTACCAATTGAGCTACGCCCGCTTACGAAGCTGGTGGGCAGGGGAGGATTCGAACCTCCGAAGGCGTCGCCAGCAGATTTACAGTCTGCCCCCTTTGTCCGCTCGGGAACCTGCCCGCTGCTCTTGTTGCGCCGGTGGCGCTCGTCCATACTTGTGTGCTATGGAGCTAGTGAGGGGAGTTGAACCCCTAACCTGCGGTTTACAAAACCGCTGCTCTACCGTTGAGCTACACTAGCACTGCCCAACCAACTGCTTATACACGCCACTGGCTGGCGTTTTCAAGTGCCTGTGCCGCCCGCCAGGCGCCTGAGGCCCCGACAGAGCTTGCCGACGCGAGACGCTTGCGCGTAGCCCGTCGTGCGTGTAGTATTGGGCCAACGACGCTCTCTTGCACAGGGGTCGCTGCGGTGCTCGAAATGGACGACGACGAGCTGTGCCTGGTGGGCCTCTGCGCAACGGACGGCATAGGCCCGGCCAGTGTGGCAAGGCTGCGCGAGGCGGCGCGCAACAGGGGCGTGCCGCTGCACACGTTGATGGACCTGCCGGGGGCGGAGCTGGGGGCGGAGGTGGGCCTGCCGCGTGCAGCCGTGCGGGCCGTCGCTGCTATAGGCGGCGCGAGGTCACACGGCCGATCCGTCTTGCGGCGGCTGGGCCGGGCCGGTGTGCGCGTCCTCATAGAGGGGCAGCAGGGATACCCCCGCCGGCTGCGGGAATCGCTGGGGAACCAGGCGCCCCCCGTGCTATTCGTTGCCGGTGACGTTGCGGCTCTCCATGAGCCTTGTGTCGCGGTGGTCGGGTCGCGCCGGCCGTCCCGCCTCGCCAGGGATGCGGCACACAAGCTGGCCGGCGAACAGGCGGCTGGCGGGACGACGGTTGTCAGCGGCGGAGCGCGTGGGATCGACACGACGGCGCACGCGGCGGCCGCTTCAGCGGGACGGACGGTTGTGGTGCCGGCCATGGGGGTGGAGCGTTTCCGCTGGCGCAGTCTGAGCGCCTCTGAGCTTTCGGACGGGGGATGGTGCGTGCTGGGGCAGTTTCCGCCGCAGACCGGCTGGCGAGCGGCCCACGCCCTGATGCGCAACCGCACCATAGTCGCCTTGAGTGGGGCCGTCGTCGCGTTCGAACCTCGGGATACCGGCGGCACCTGGCACAGTTGCGTGGGTGCGCTGCACATGCGCAAGCCGCTCTACGTGGCGACGGCCTCTCGCGCCGGAGCCAGGGGGCGGGGGCTCAGGCGGCTGGTGCGACTGGGAGCCGTCGCTCTCGACCCGACTCGCATGCCCGACTGCGCCGAGTTCAGCCGCCTGGTCGCGGAGTACCGTGCGCCGCTGTCGCCGGACCAGCTCCGCCTGTTCGACATTCCTGAGCTGTGAGGCGCTGCGTCTCGCCGCTTCTCGCTTGAGTCGGTCTGTCGCTTCACCTAGACTGAGGGCCGCCTGGTTTCGCGGGGCGTTCCAGCCTGTCGCAACGAGACGGGGGGTTGTAATGTCGCTCTTGGTCGTGGGTTCGGTTGCTCTGGACAAGGTCGAGACTCCTTACGGTTCGGCTGATGACGAACTGGGGGGTTCGGCCGTGTATTTCTCTTTTGCGGCGGTGTGTTTCTCACCCGTCCGGCTGGTTGGGACGGTGGGGCGGGACTTTCCCCCGGCTTACGTGCAGCGCCTGGCTAGCCGCCCCATTGACCTGCGGGGGCTGCAGCACGCGGAGGGCAGGACCTTCCGCTGGCATGGCGCCTACGAGGGCCGGATGGAGCAGGCCCGGACCCTGGACGTGGAGCTGAACGTGCTGGCCGGGTTCCAGCCGGACATACCCCGGGATTATGCAGACTCGCGCTACGTTTTCCTGGCCAACGGGTCGCCGGCGACGCATATGCACGTGCTCGACCAGATGGACGGGCCGCAGTTCGTCCTGGCTGACACCATGAACTACTACATTGAGAACGAGCGCGACGCCTTGCTCGAGCTGATGGGGCGGATTGACGGACTGATTCTGAACGATGCCGAGGCGCTCCAGCTCAGCGGCGAAACGAACTTGTTCAGAGCGGCCCGCTGGGTCTGCGAGCGCGGACCGTCCTGCTGCATCATCAAGAAGGGGGAGCACGGATCGGTCCTGCGCAGTTCGGAGGGCGTTTTCGTGCTGCCCGGCTTTCCCCACGAGAGCGTGGTGGACCCCACGGGGGCCGGGGATGCTTTCGCCGGAGGGTTGATGGGTTACCTGGCCGGCAGGGACGAACTGGGACAGCAGACCTTGAAGCACGCCCTCGCCTATGCGACCGTCACGGCGTCTTTTGCCATAGAGCAGTTCGGGCCGGCAGGGCTGGAAAACCTGACGGCGGAGGAGATTGACAAGCGGCTGAAGGAGTTCTTCAGGCTAACCCATCTGTGCACGCCGTGAGGGGGGCGCCGCGCGCGTCGGCCCCGGGCCCGGGTCAGCCCGATGCCTGCGCTTTCGCGTCGTTGAAGCGCTTCTGGCACTGTGCTTGCTTTCGGGCGGCGGTGTTGGCGTGCATGATGTTCTTTGCGGCGGCTTGCTGGTAGAGCTTCGTTAGCAGGTCGAGGAGTTTTCCGGCTGCCTCGACATCACTGCGTTCCAGCATACGGTCAAACTTGGTTTGTTCCGTGTGGAGCCGGCTCTTGACGGCTTTGTTCCGCAGGTTCCTTTTCTTGCTCTGTTTCAGACTTTTCAGCGCTGCTGAACGGCGTGGCATTCAGTGTTTCCTTCCCGAACTGAGACGGCGGGACGCGGGACGGCCTATTTGCCAAACGATTCCACTTTTTGGGCGACGTCCCGGAAGTTGATGTCCTGGCTGTAGATCTTCTTGTAGAGACTGAGGGCCTCTTCGCTCTTGTCCATCTGTTCGCAGACCTGGGCCCTGTAGTAGCACAGTTCCTTGCCTTCCTCATCCATCTCGCGATGACGCTCGGCGGCCCGCTCTAACTGCTCCAGGGCCAGATCAAGCTGACCTTTCTGCATGAAGCACAAGCCCAGCATCTTACAGCATTCCTGCTCGTATCGGGCGTCCTGAAGGGCGTTCTGGAACGCGGCGATAGCCTCATTATAGAGGCCGGCGTCGAACTGCACCTTGCCCAGGTCGACGTGCAATGCCCGGTCGGTAGGATGCTGCGAAATGCGCCACATGTATTCCTTGACGGCAAAGTCAATCCGATGCTGCTTGAACTCCGCTCGTTTGGCTTCTGCTTCGGCGTCCGCCGGGCTCTTGTCCGCCGCCTCTGCGGCTTTGGTTTCGGCATCCTTGTAGATGCGCATCTGCACGTCGCCCAGTCTTGCACGAATCTCGTATTCGTCGGGGAGCTCCTCGTGCTTCTGTCGGAGCAGCTTCTGGGCCTCGGCGACCTGGTCGGTGTCCAGGTACAACCTGGCCAGCGTCAGAATCCTGTTGACGCTGTCGGGATGTCCCTGGAGTTCCTCTTCGGCTCTGGCCACTCCTTCGCGCAGGTCGGCCATCGTTACGGCAGTCCGGCCCTCTGCTTCCAGGCTGGCGGCCACCTCTTTGTCACGGATCATGTCCCTGAAACTGTCGGCCGATTCCATGTCGTGCGCTGCCATGTGATCGGTGGCCGCCAGGTCGCGCACTTCCTGTTGCAGGTCTCGGTTGGTCGGTTCCAGGCTGGCGAGGCGGAGCAGGTATTCCAGGGCCTCCTGATGCGCACCCGACTCCCTCAAGACGTCGCCGAGCGCGCGCAGCGTATCCTTGGAAAATGGCTTCAGTTTCAGGGCGTCCTTGTAGATGTTGACCGCTTCTGGCGGAAAGCCCGCTTTGTCGGCCGCCTTCGCGGCCTTCATCAGTGCCCAGAAGCTGTCCGGACAGCGCTCCAGGTAGTCCTCGAACACCTCGAGCTTCTTGCCGGGTTTCGAAACGAGCGCTCGCAGCGAGGTGAGCAGACCACGTGGCACCGCCATGACCGTGGCGAGCGGCGACCTGCCCTTCTGCTCTTGCCATCGTCGTTCCGCGCCTCTGAGGAGGATGCGTGCGTCCGGGTAGTCGGGCTGTTGCCGCAACACCTCCCGGAACAGTTTGATGGCGTAGTCGAACTGGCCCCGCTCCACCGCGTCACACGCCTTTGTGTAGACTTCTTCGGTTGCCATGCTTCTTCTCAGAGCAGAGGCGTTCACATATGCTGCGACGACTGTATAAGGTAGCCAATGCTGCGTCTACTGTCAAGAAGAGGGTCAACTCAAACCATCTCGACCGAATGCCCTTGCCGCCCCGATATGCTTGGGTTAGAATTCATCTTACGCCCGTTTGGGCCGGCGGGCGGGCAGGCTGCGCTCTATGCGCCGGCGGAAGGGAGCAGGGCCGTGAGAGTCATCCAGGTCGGAGTGGGCGGATTCGGCAGGACGTGGCTGGGCCGGGTCCAACGCGACCGCACTGCCTCTCTGGTGGCGCTGGCCGATGTGAGCGAGGAGGCCCTGGGACGGGCCCGGGAGGAGACCGGGCTGACCGCCTCCCGGTGTTTCACGGACTTCCGAGTCGCTTTCGACACTGTGGAAGCCGATGCGGTGCTGAACGCCACGCCCCCCGCCGTGCATCACGAGGTGGCTCTGGCGGCGCTCGAGCGTGGCCTCCACGTGCTGACGGAGAAGCCCATTGCCGACGACATGGAGCACGGCCGCCAGATGGTGGAAGCCGCCGAACGGGCGCGGCGGACGCTCATGGTCAGTCAGAACTACCGTTTCCGCCCCTGGGCCAGAACGATGCGGCAATTGCTGCTCAGCGGCAGATTCGGTCCGCCGGACAACTTGTCCGTCTGTTTTGCGAAGTCTGTGCAGTTTGAGGGCTCTTTCCGGGTCAAGATGGAACACCCCCTGGTCAGGGACATGAGCATCCACCATTTCGACCTGATGCGGGCACTGACGGGCCGGGAGGCCCTTGTGGTTTATGCGAAGAGCTGGCGGCCCCAGTGGAGCTGGTTCGAGCACGATCCGTGCGTGGTCGTGGTTTTCGAGTTCGAGGGCGGGTTGAAGGCCCTCTACGAGGGCTCCTGGGTGACCCGTGGGCGGGAGACCGCGTGGGACGGCTACTGGCGCGTGGAATGCCCGGAGGCCGTCATGGAGCTGCGCGGCGGCCGGGTCCACGTCATCCCGGCTGGCCATCCCGACCAGGACAGCGAAGTGGAGGTGCATGGAACGCCCAGCAGCGGACAGAGCGCGGCTCTCCTGGAGTTTCAGCAGGCAATAACCGAGGGCCGGGAGCCGGAGACCAGCGGTCGCGATAACTTGAGAAGCCTTGCGATCAGCTTCGCCGTCATGGAGTCTTCCAGGACGGGCATGCCGGTTGAGATCGGCAAGCTGATCGGATCTGACTGACTCCCCTCAAGAGCATGGTGGGCGGCGCATCGTGGATTCAAAAGAAAGCAGCTTTGCCAGGAGGTTGGAGGAGTTCAGCCAGCACATCGAGGCGATGCTGGGCCAGATCAGGCGCGTCATCTACGGGCAGGAGAACGTAATCAAGCAACTGCTGGGCGGCATCTTCGCCTGTGGCCATTGCCTGATGGTCGGTGTGCCCGGTCTGGCCAAGACGCTGATGGTGTCCAGCCTCGCGCAGGTCACGTCCCTGACCTTCCGGCGCATTCAGTTCACGCCCGACCTGATGCCCAGCGACATCACCGGCACGACCGTGCTGGACGAGAGCACCGGGCAGAGGGACTTCCGCTTCGTGCCGGGTCCCATTTTCGCGCACATCGTTCTGGGCGATGAGATCAACCGCACTCCGCCCAAGACCCAGGCGGCGCTGCTCCAGGCCATGCAGGAGAGGCAGGTGACCGTGGGGCAGGTCACTTACGACCTGCCGCGCCCCTTCTTCGTCATCGCCACCCAGAACCCCATCGAGCAGGAGGGCACTTACCCGCTGCCCGAGGCGCAACTCGATCGGTTCATGTTCAATATCCACATTGACTATCCGGAGGAGCAGGTCGAGGAGAGAATACTGGGGGAGACGACGCGCGGTGCGCAGGCGAACCTGGAAAGCGTCATAGACGGGCAGCAGATACTGGAGATGCAGGGCCTTGTGGAGGAGATCGTCGCATCGCCGTACGTGGTGCAGTACGCGACGGCCTTGATCAGGGCATCGCGGCCGACCTCGGACGGGGCGCCGGAGTTCGTGCGCAAGATGGTGGATTGGGGTGCGGGGCCCCGGGCCGGGCAGCACCTCATACTGGGCGCGAAGGTCATGGCTGCCATGGACGGGCGCTTCAACGTTTCCATAGACGACCTCAAGAGCGTGGCCGTGCCTGTCCTGAGACATCGTATCGCCTGCAACTTCCAGGCCCAGGCCGAGGGGATAGACAGTGTGCAGATCGTCCACATGCTGCTGGAAGGGGTGAGCGAGCCGGACGTTAAGAGATACGAGTAGAACGGCGGCCGGGCCGCGTCATGGAGGAGCGGCCGGGCCGCGTAGGCGGGGCGCAGAGCCCGCAGATAGCCGGCAAGTTCGGCCCTGCCATCTCTATCGGTCACTGAAGGACGTTATCGGGCACGGTGACGTTTGCGAGCGCTTGAATCCGAGGAATCTGTGAAACTGGTAACCATGGCGGCGGACGGGACGCCCACCGTTGCGCTTGTGCTGGACGGTAAGGTGTTGATCCTCAGCGCCGCTTCGGACGGCCGCATTATGGGGCCGCTGGAACGGGTCCTCGCCGACGCGGACTCAATGGCGGCGGCGCGCCGTCTTGCGGAGCGGGCTCAGGAGGACGCCCGTTTTGC
>SDBU01002421.1_pt1 | contig 24844 bp, 22 predicted proteins | sample 2277071 | NCBI WGS metagenome assembly SDBU01 (sample SAMN10397929, study PRJNA504765) | marine sediment metagenome | isolation source: marine sediment core GS08_GC12, 126 cmbsf | place: Arctic Ocean: Gakkel Ridge, Loki's castle | collected 2008
GCTCCCGGAGGTGGGAGGTCTTGAAGCCCAGATCGACCCCCTCAATGTATTTCAGGGCCATGACCAGCTCCTCCAGCCTCGCGTTGCCCGCGCGCTCCCCCAAGCCGTTGACGGTGGTGTTCACATAGACGGCTCCCGCTTTGAGGCCGGCTATGGCGTTGGCGGTGGCCATGCCGAAGTCGTTGTGGGTGTGCATCTCCACCGGCAGCTCCACCTCGTCCACCAGTCGCTTTATCCAGGCGTAGGTGCTGAAAGGCTCGAAGACCCCGACGGTGTCGCAGAATCGGACCCGATCCGCTCCGGCTTCCTTGGCGGCGACGGCGAATTCCAGCAGGAAGGGGAAGTCGGTGCGGGATGCATCCTCGGCGTTGACCGAGACATAGAGGTCGTGTTCTTTGGCGAAAGCCACCGACCGCCGCACGGATTCGATGACCCATTCCCGGCTCCTGTGCAGTTTGTGCTCGATATGTATATCCGACGTTGAGATGGAAACGGCCACCGCATCCACGCCGCAATCTATGGATTGCTGAACGTCCCCCACCACCGCGCGATTCCACCCCATGATACTGCATCCCAGGTTCAGATCGACGATCTGCCGGATGGCGTCCTTCTCGTTCCCGCCCATGGTGGGTATGCCCACCTCGATCTGATGGACTCCCAGATCGGCCAGCAGTTTCGCGATTCGGATTTTCTCCTCATTGGCGAAAACCACGCCCGCCGTCTGCTCCCCATCGCGCAGGGTAGTGTCATCGACGTAGATGGGCCATCGAATCTCCTGATGCTCCTCGGTCATGATTTAGTCCTCTCTGAGAATAACGGTCGATGATCCCTTCCCATATCCTGTTCTCATGGGAGGATCATCTCCGGAAAGTCGCCTTCCGTGAAGGCGCTGGAACCTCGACTAGGCCGTAGGGGACGGCGCCGCCCTGAGAAGCCGGCCGCTGCTCTCCGCCATGTCGGAGTAGACTCCTCGGTACTCGGGGGGCAGCAAGGCCGCGATCCGATACATGACCTCCGGCGTCGCAGCGTGCAGTTCTTCCCGAGTCATCTGCTCTCCAACGGCCAGCTGAAGCGGCTTTCCCACCCTGACACGCACCGTGGTTCTGTGGAGCCTCTTCAATCTTGAGATCACTTCCTCGGCGTGGGCGAAACCCACCGGAAGGATCGCCGCCCCTGACCACTTGGCGAGCAGAATCATCCCCGACTTTCCTTCCAGAAGCCCACCGGTCCGGCTTCTGGTGCCCTCCGGGAATACGCCCAGGGCCAGACCCTTTTCCAAAATCGCCAAGGATTCTCTAAGAACCTTTCGGTCAACCTCTCCCCGGTGGACTGGGATGCACTCGTACCACTCAATGCATTTTCCAATAATGGGCTGCTGGAAATTCTCGATCTTCGACAGCAGGATCACCTTCCTGCCCATGCAGGCGCCCATTATTAGGGGGTCCAGGAAACACACGTGATTCCCTACCACTATCAGCGGCCCCTCCTTGGGCACGTTCTCCATTCCCTCGACGTCCCAGTCTATCAACAGCCAGAAGAGAAAACGGAGCATCCAGCTGCCAATTCTATAGCCCATCTCTGCCCATCACCAACTAGATTTCCATCCCGCCCCGGGCCGATTCGCGCGATTCCCCCTCGCTCGCCAGGGCAGAGTCCACCAAGCACAAAACCTGGTCCACAACCTGCTCGATCCCCATGTTATCGGTATCTATGACTATCGCGTCCGACGCCGGTCGCAGCGGGGCCACGCTCCGACGGCTGTCGAAATCATCCCGCCACCGCATGGCCTCCAGCACTTCCTCGTAGTCCTGCGGCCGGCCCTGCTGAGCGAGCTGTCTGTATCGCCGCCTGGCTCGTTCCTCCGGCGATGCGTCCAGATAGATCTTGAGCTCGGCGTCCGGAAGCACCACGGTGCCGATATCCCTGCCCACCGCCACCACCTGTCCTTTTCGAGCCACCCGCCGCTGCTTCTCCAGGAGCGCCTTCCGGACTCCCGGATAGGCCGACACGGGCGACACGGCCGCGTCCACCTCGGGCCGGCGGATCTGCCAGGTGACGTCCTCTCCGTCGGCCAGTACCGTATATTGGCGACCGTCATCGACCTCGGGATGAATTATGTCAATCTCAAGATCCCCGCTCAGGCTGACGATCGCCTTCTCGTCCTCGATGGGTATCCCGCGCTCCAAGGCGACCCAGGTCACCGCTCGATAGAGCGCCCCTGTATCCAGGTATAGGTATCCCAATCGCTTCGCCACTAGCTCGCCGATGGTGCTCTTGCCTGCCGCCGAAGGCCCGTCGATGGCAATGTTGAGAGAATCGATAGTGGCGCCTCCCTGTCGGTGTTGTGGATGGTGGTTTGCCAGCCTTATCGCTCTGACCCGACATTATATGGAGTGGAGGCACCTGAAGCAACCGAAGCCGGCACGGGCCTGCAGGAGGCAATTGGCCCGACCGAATACTATGCAGACCCGTGGCAGCAAGTGGGACGGACTCGCATCCGCCCCACCAGATCACTTGCGGCTGCTAAGACTTCTTCACGGTCAGCGGCAAGAAGAGGTGGTACTTTCGCAACCTACTGCAGCATCACCAACACCTGTATCATTCCCATGCCTTCACCCAATGTATCGAGGGCCTTGCCGATCACCGTGCCGATGGGCGGATTGGTATCGGCCTTCATGGCGTGGCCGGGAGTGGCCGAGGCCACCAGCAGATCGCCCGGCTGGATGGAGCCGTTCTCACCGCTGGCCTTCACGGGCACAACGCCCAGCACCGCCAGGGGAATGCGCTCCGGCTCCAGGGGATTGCCCTCCTCACCCAGCTTGTTGCCCGCGAGGAACCCCGGCTGGGTTGAGTACACGCCAACAACGGTGGATTGGTAGGCTTCCGTGCTGCGGACCATCCGACCGTCGGGACCGATGGCCAGCACGTCGCCGGGCGCCAGGTCCACCTGACCGGGGAGCATCACCTCGGTGAAGTCGGGATTCTGCATAGCCACGAAGCATCTACACCTGCTGGAAGCCCAGAGTCCCTCTACTTGTGCTGCGATATCATCACCGAGGAACGCAGAGCAACGATCGAAATCGGGGACTGCAGCGAGCGGAAGGCGGATATGCGTTCGATACATATTTACTGTAGCATACTTCTGCAGGAAAGTCAATAGGTTTCCATGGCCTGGCCTGACCAGAGACTCTACAGACCCCCGGTGGGTGGCGCTATCGGAGTTCCAGGTCCATCAGGTCCCGGTGCGGAAGATCCCTTTCCGGGGATGGGGTTACGGTGCCGCCGGAATCAGCCATCCCCTCGTCACCGATGTGCTCCTATCATGACGACTTCGACCGCCTGCCTGCGGTCCGATCCCGGCCGGCGCGCGCGGGCTTATCGCGTCTCTTCAGCTTCCTGAGTTCTTTGAGCTCCTGCTCTGCCAGCTGCCGCCACTCGCCCGGTTTCAGCCTTCCCAGGTTTATCGGCCCGATCCGTACCCGGATCAACCGAGCGACCGGGTGACCCAGCACCTCGGCCACCCGCCGGATCTGACGCTTGCGGCCCTCGCGCAAGGTCACCCGCAGCCAGGTGGTACTCCTCCCCCGGCGGAGCCTGGAGACGCGGGCGGGCGCGGTTCTCTTCTCGTCCAGAAGGACCCCCTGCTGCCATCGCTCGATCGTCTCAGCATCGGGATGGCCCTCCACCTGGACGTGATACTCCTTGGTATGCTCGTAGCGGGGATGCGTCAGCAAGTTGGCCAGCTCGCCGTCGTCGGTGAGCAGGATGAGCCCCTCGCTTTGCAGGTCCAGCCGTCCCACCGGGAAGAGACGGCCTGGCAGGGACACCAAGCCCCGCGCTGCAGCAAGGTCCCTCGAGCCATCATCCTCGCTGGACAGGACGCCTAGAGGCTTATGGAGGGCCACATAGGTGCGCGGAAGGCCAACTTCCACTGGCCTCCCATCCACGACGATCCGATCCCGCCTCGGGTCGGCCTTCTGGCCCAGTTGGGCCACCTGTCCGTTGACGGCGACTCGCCCCTCGCGGATCAGCTCTTCGCAGTGCCGGCGAGAGGCGAGACCAGCTCGGGCCAGGATCTTCTGTAGGCGCTCTTCCATTGGCGTGACTCCGGGGATGTCGACAGCATCATAGCTCAGACGAGGGTAAGGATCAAACCAGGATGCTTGCCGTCCCAAAGGAGTAAGCAGATGCACGGAACCCGCACATAGGCCCAGACACATTGGAGACGAATAATCAATCGAGGTCCACCCAAGTTTAGACCTCTTGGCCCGACCATGATACAATAGATCTTGGCGCTGTTGCGAGCGCACGATATCGTCGATGGCTTCGGGGGGCGAGAGGTGGTGCTGAATCTGACAGAAGGGTCGGGACCCGATTTTGAAGTGGAGCGCTTTCCGTAGCGGAAAGGGGCAAGCAGCTATGCCATCCGAAGACCCTCTCAAAGCCTACAGGCAGAAGCGGGACTTTCGCTGCACCTCCGAGCCGTCCGGCGGCGAGCGGGAAGCGTCAGCGTCCAAAAAGTCCATCTTCGTCATCCAGAAGCATGCCGCCCGCAGCCTCCACTATGATCTCCGTCTGGAGGTGGACGGGGTCCTGAAATCCTGGGCTGTGCCCAAAGGCCCCTCAACCGACCCTGGTCAAAGGCGGCTGGCGATTCCCACCGAGGATCACCCCCTGGAATATGCCAATTTCGAGGGGATCATCCCCGAGGGCAAATACGGTGCTGGAACGGTGCTGGTCTGGGATGCGGGGACCTACCGCAACCTGAAGGCGGAGACCGAGAAGATCTCCATGGGGCAATCCATCGAAAGCGGAATGGTTGAGGTCTGGCTGGAGGGGAAGAAGCTGAGAGGTGGCTATGCCTTGATCCGCACCGGGAGGGGGAAGGACCATCGCTGGCTGCTGATCAAGATGAACGACGAGGAGGCGGACGTCCGTCGTGACCCCACCGGCGCCGAGCCCGAGTCCGTGCTCACCGGGCGCACCCTGGAGGAGATCGCGGAGGAGGAAGGAGACCAGCGGAAGGACTAGAGGGCCCCAGAAGGCGGTGAAATCACGATGAAGGATCTCAAGGAACGAATCGAGGCCATCTACAAGCGGGCCAGCGATCTGAGCGGCGGCAATCTCGACATCTTGAAGAACGCCATCCTGAGCTTCAACGACGCCCGCGCCACCGAGGCCGCAGCCAGCATGGCCTACTATGCCCTCTTCTCCATCTTTCCCCTGCTGCTCTTCCTGGTGGCTGTCGGAAGCTACCTCCTGGAAAGCGCTCAGGCTTATCAGGCGGTGGTGGGCTTCATGAGTGATGCGCTCCCGGTCTCTCACGAACTCATCGAGACGAACATCCAGGAAGTCTTTGAGATGCGAGGGACGATTCAAGTCGTGGGACTGATCGGATTGCTCTGGTCCGGCATGGGCATTTTCCTCACCCTGGAGCACAACATCATCCGCGCGTGGCCGGAGGCGGACGAGCGCAATTTCCTGAAACAGCGCCTGGTGGCCCTGGCGATGGTGGCGGTGCTGGCCGGGCTCCTGAGCCTTGCGCTGATCTCGGGTGCCCTCGCCGACCTGTTGCCCCGATTCCACGTATCCCTGTGGCATGGGATATCCATCTATGAAACTCCGCTGTGGCAGGTGCTATCTGGCCTGGTGCCGTGGCTCTCCACTTTCCTGTTGTTTCTGGGCCTATATCGCTGGGTACCCAGTGTGGCAGTCCGGTGGTCGGAAGCCTTCTGGGGAGCTCTGGTGGCCGCCCTTGGGTGGGAGGCGGCTACCAGCGGCTTTTCCTGGTATCTGGGCAGCGGCCTGGCTCGGTATGAGTTGGTGTACGGCTCCCTGGGGGCCATTGTGGCCCTGATGTTCTGGATCTATATCAGCAGCCTCATCATCCTCTTCGGCGCCCACCTCAGCGCCGCGGTGGCTGGGCACGCTTCATCCAGGCTCGATACGAGATCGCATGATCCGAGGTAGCTCTCCCCCGGCCGAGCCCTCTCGGACTCCCGATCCGGGACCTGCCGCCGGACTCCTCCCCGCCATCCGCGGTGAAGACGCCCCACAGGCATCGACAGAGGGCGCTGGTCCAAGCCCTTCCTCAGGTTCCACTTCCACCGTCTCCTCCAAATATCGTAGGCTGCGGGGCGGTCGATGCCAGACGCTCGAGCGTGCCTGGATCATCCGGGATGTCCTGGACGCCGCACATGCAAGGCTTGACAACCTCACTGTAGTGAGTTATAGTAAGACAGGTTAGTGCATACTAAGAAGCCGACTCGGGAACCTTGGTGCCACGTTGAGGAGTGAGCGGAGAAACGCACCTTGGGGAAACGGCGTGCACAAGCCTGAAGTTATGGACTGCCGATTAGGGGCCGCTATTGGACCCAAGCGTGGCGATAGAGGGACAAGAGAACTCATGAGTACCACCAAACCAACGCCCACCGTAGAGGATTACCTGGGGATCATCTACACCCTGGAGAGAGATGGCGAGCCGGTGATAGGCGCCAGGCTAGCCGAGTGGCTCGAAGTATCGGCGCCGACGGTGACGGTTACTCTCAAGAGGATGATCCGCGACGGCTGGATCACCATGAACGAGCGCAAGGAGATCTCCCTGACTCCCACGGGACGCGATGCAGCCCGCATGGTCATCCGACAGCACATGCTGACCGAGCTTCTGCTGGCCCAAGTGTTAGGCGTTCCCTGGTCCATGGTGCACGAGGAGGCTCATCGCGTCGAGCATAGCTGGTCATCCGAGACGGTGGAACGCATGGCCGCCGTCCTCGACAACCCCGCCAGTTGTCCCCACGGAAATCCCTTGCCCAACCACGAGAGCTCCGCGACCGGCCTCGTGCCACTGGTGGACGCCTGTGCCGGGCGCGAGTGGGTGGTGGCACGGATTCATGAGCGAGCGGAACAGAACCCGGAACTGATGACTTTCCTGGAGAAGCAAGGGGTGGTGCCAGGAGCCAGGGTTTGGGTCGAGTCGGTCGCTGCCCTGAACGAGACGGTCAGTCTGCGCGTGGAGGACACTCCGGTCGTCCTAGGACTGGCTGTGGCCAAGCATATCTTCGTCCGGGAGAGCTGAGGGCAAGCCATCTCCTCCCTACCTCTTTGCCCGTAAGATAGGAACAGTGAGAAGCCCGCCCGTCGTATCTCCGGGGGGATATCTCTCTACGCTACGGTCACCTCAGTTGACAGATAGACATCCTGGATCGCGTTAAGCAACTCGATGCCCTTTTCGAACGGTTTCTGGAAGGCCTTGCGTCCGCTGATGAGGCCCATGCCTCCTGCCCTCTTGTTGATGACGGCGGTTCTCACCGCCTGAGCCAGGTCGTTCTCGCCGGAGGCGCCGCCCGAGTTTATCAAGCCCGCCCGGCCCATGAAGCAATTGACCACCTGGTAACGGGTCAAGTCGATGGGATGATCGCTGGTCAGCTTGGTATAGACCAGTTTATGGGTGCGCCCGAATTTCTTGCCCTCGCTGGATAGAGCGCCATACCCATCGTTGGTCTGAGGTTGCTTCTGCTTCACGATGTCGGCCTCGATGGTCACGCCCAGGTAGTTGGCCTGACCGGTCAAGTCGGCGCTGTCGTGATAGTCCACCCCATCCACTTTGAAAGCGTTGTTGCGCAGATAGCACCACAGGACGGTAGCCATCCCCAGTTCGTGGGCGATCTGGAAGACTTGAGTCGCCTCGGCGATCTGACGGGAAGATTCTGGGGAACCGTAGTAGATGGTGGCGCCCACCGCCACCGCCCCCATATCGAAGGCCTGCTCCACGCTGGCGAACATGATCTGATCGTATTTGTTGGGGTAAGTGAGGAGTTCATTGTGATTGAGCTTCAGGATGAAGGGTATCTTGTGGGCATACTTTCGCGCCACCGCCCCCAGCACCCCCAAAGTGGAAGCGACGGCATTGCACCCGCCCTCCATGGCTAGGCGTATGATGTTCTCGGGATCGAAGAACGCGGGGTTGGGCGCGAAGGAAGCACCCGCCGAGTGCTCCACACCCTGGTCCACCGGGAGGATGGATAGATATCCTGTTCCCCCCAGTCTCCCATGATTGAATATGGTACCCAGGCTGCGCAACACCTTGGTGGGCCGATCGGAGGGCGCGACCACCCGATCCGCGAAGTCCGGCCCGGGCAGATGCAGTTGAGATTTATCCACGGTCTCGCACCTGTGGTTGAGAAGGCTTTCCGCCTCGTCACCTAGCAACTCGGTAATCGCATCGATCTTGCTGCTCATATCATCCACCTCTTTTCATGCTTGAGCCCAGCCGCCGGTTGAGATGGTATATCGAAACCGGAAGATAGTCAAGAAATCGGCTGCCTGGCGCCTGCCGGAACCCGCAGCTAGCATGGATGATCAAGGACCTGTTCGGCCAGGAAGGTCGCTATCCCCAGGCTTGTATGCCGCATCGCCACATGGTAGACTAGTGAGATACGACCGAGCGCGCTTACTAAGGAGAGAACCGTGTCCAAATTGACCGAACTATGCGTTGGGGATTGCATGAAGCGGCAGGTGTTCACGGTATCACCATCCACCACCGTGCGGGAGGCGGCCCGCTTGGTTATCGAAAAGCACGTCGGAACGTTGCCGGTGGTGGACGAGGGTGGCGTCCTGGTGGGGATCGTGCGGGATGTGGACCTGGGGAGCGTCTTCATGCCCGACTTCATGTCTCTGATGGACAACATCGAGTTCGTGCATGACTTCGGAGCCAAGGAGGATCTGCAAGCTCAGGATATCTCCCAGGCGGAGTCCCTCACCATGCAGGACCTCATGCAGCCCCCCACGATGGTGGAGGAGGATAGCGGCCTCCTATACACCGTCGCCATCATGATCAAGGGCCAGCTTCGCGACCTGCCCATAGTGAACAAGGAGGGTCGGCTGGTAGGTTTGGCCTCGCGAGTGGACATCCTGGTGGCTCTGCTCTCCGCCTGGATAAAGGACTAGACGGATGACCTTCACGCAAGGCATCGCCCTCGCCATCTTCGTCGTCACCTTCGCTTCCATCCTTCTGGAGCGGGTTCACCGGGCCATCATCGCCATGGCCAGCGCCGTCGTCATGGTGGTGGTGGGCATGGCTCTCGGTTTCTACACTCAGGAGGCGGCGCTGGCCTCCATCGACTCCAACACCATCGGGCTCCTGCTGGGCATGATGATCCTGGTGCATCTGCTGGAGAAGACCGGTTTCTTCCAGTATCTGGCCATCCTGATGGCCAAGCGCTCCGGGGGCAATCCATGGCTCCTCCTGGTCGTCCTTAGCGTCTCCACGGCAGCCCTCTCCATGCTGTTGGACAACGTGACCACCGTGGTTCTCATCGCGCCGGTGACCATCCTCATAGCCGAGATCGTGGGGATGGATCCCATAATGCTGTTGGTGTCAGAGGCGATGCTGAGCAACGTAGCTGGTACTGGCTCGCTGGTGGGAGATCCCCCCAACATCCTCATCGGGTCGGCGGCCGACTTCACCTTCGTGAACTTCCTGACCCACCTGGGACCCATCGTGCTGGTGGCCGTCCTGGTGACCCTGCTGGTCCTTCGGCTGGTCTTTCGCCATCAACTGGCGGAGCGGCCCAAGAAAATCGAGGCGCTGGAGGGCCTGGACGAGAAGAAAGCCCTCAGCGATCCGGCGACCCTGAGGAAGGTCGCGATCGTCCTGGGAGCTGTCATCCTTCTGTTCTTCCTTCACGGGGTCCTTCACCTCACGCCAGGCTTCATCGCCTTGGGGGGCGCGGCGGCCGCGTTCCTGTGGGTGCGGCCCGATGTAGACGACACGCTGCGCCACGTGGAGTGGACGGTCCTGGCGTTCTTCGCCGCCCTATTCGTGACCGTGGGGGGGCTGGAGGCGTCTGGCCTGCTGGGCTCCCTGGCGGTGGCAGTAGGAGGGTTGGCCAGCGAGAACCTGCTGCTGGCAAGCCTGGCGCTCCTGTGGACGGCTGCCCTGGCGTCTTCGGTGGTGGACAACATACCCTTCACCATCGCCCTGATCCCGGTGATTCAGAACCTGGGTTCCATGGGCATCTCGGTCACACCCCTGTGGTGGGCCCTGGCGCTGGGAGCAGGCTTCGGGGGCAACGGCACCACCATCGGTGCCACAGCCAACGTGGTGGTGGTGACCCTCAGCGAGAGAACGCGCACCCCCATCACGGCTCGCATCTGGATGCGCACCGGCTTGCCGGTGATGATTGCTACACTTATCGTTGCCAGCGTGATGTTCGTCTTGTTGTTTGGCTGGATGAACACGCCCTAGGAGGCGGCAACTGGCAACTACTCCGCTCATCACTCCGCCTACGGCTGGTTAGAAAGTGCGCACTTCACTGTAGAGGACTATTCTAGAACTGAAAGGCCTGTCCGTTGAACTGGGACTGGAAAACGCTGCTTGCTCAGATCTGGGCAATCGCCGTGCTTGCCGCCTACATCTACTATAACGACTTGGTGTTTCGCCTGCTGTCTTCGGGCTATCGAGTCTTCGGAATTCTAGCCAGTATGCTGGGACTCCCCAGCATCTAACCTCGACATGAGTATCCTTATCGCATTTGGCATTTACGTCATCTGGGCCGTTGCTGGCAGACAACTGGCTGATTGGATTGGCTTTCCTCGCTTGGGACGCATCGAGGGCTGGGTCATTTCTTTAGCCCTGGGATGTGGAGCCTTCCTCACCATATTCTGGTTTTTGGGGCTACTTGGGCAGTTTCATGCCCTGGCCGCTTGGACTCTACTTGCAATTGGTTTGGCCCTCGGTTGGCGACAGGTGCCGCCGCTGTTTAAAGATATCATCGCCACTTTACGCGCTCTATGCTCATTGCTGACTCAGGCTCCTTGGATGGTTCGCCTCTTAGTAGTCGCATGTGTTGCCCAGGCCGCGGTGCATATGGTGGCAGATATGGCGCCGCCGATAGAGGCAGATACCCTACATACTTACCTACTGGTTCCACGCTATTGGGCAAGTAGCGGGCGCTACTATCACCCTTCCCATCTGGGACAAGCTTCGCTTCCCATGCTAATGCTAGTTTCCAACGCATTCGGACTGATGGCTTGGGGGGAAGCCCTAGCGCAAATCCTTACAGGGGCAGCAATGGGTGTAGCTGCTTCTATGGCTGTCTACAGTATCGCGCGCGTCTTCACTGAGCGTCAATACGCGATTCTTTCAGCCACAATATTCTATCTGATACCTTCAGTCTGGTGGATCTCAAGCTCGGCCAAGGTCGATTTGGGTTGGACTTTCTTTGACTTGGTTGCAATTTGGGCATTTGTGACTTTCCTGAGCAGGCGTGGCAAAGCATCCGTCTGGCTCTTGGTCGCAGGACTGATGATCGGCTTCTCTATGAACGTCAAGTTCATGGGCATCTACAGCGGCGTGCTCATCCCGGTGTTCCTAATAGGCGTTTCGCTCCTGCGTGGCACTAGCTTGCGACAGACTGGCAGGCATCTAGGATGGTACCTGCTGGGTCTGCTAATAACGGTATTTCCCTCCTACTTATACAACCTTCTACAGTACAGGAATCCAGTTTACCCCCTGTTCACGTCGCTGTTTGCCGATCTGTGGGGCGGAACAATAACGCAGCCTGGGGTTGCACTGGGCGAACCGAACCCATATTCAGGTCTCGTTGGCTACATTACTGTCGTTTGGGATATGTCTCTTAGACCAGGATTCGCGTATGGCATGAGCTATCTGGCTGGCCCTCTAATCATCGCCTTCGTACCTGTTGCCGTACTCCTTCGCCGTCGGTGGAAATCTAATTTGGCTCTCTTGGGTCTGTATTCCATTGGGTACTCAATGCTGTGGTTCTTGGGAGTGCAGCGGACGAGACACTTCCTGCCGGCACTTGGCCTTCTGTCGATCATAAGTGCTTGCGGCTTGTTGTGGCTCCATGGAAATCTTAGCAAGTTGGGTCGGGCCATGCTTGCATGTACGGTCCTGCTGCTAGTGGTGTTTCAGACTTGGTCGTTGAACAGGCACAATCTCCAGTATAGGGTTCCAACAGCCTTGGGTCTGATCGCAAAGGAAGAATACGTAAGGATAGCCTTGGACCAGCGAAGGGTCTTTGCCAGCTACGACATGACCAGCTTCATCAATGCTAGACTTCCCTTGAATGCTCGCATCGTGAGCCTCCACGAGCCGCATGGCTATTACATCATGAGAGACTATATACGCCATACTTGGATTGATGGCTATGACGCGGCTAGCTTCGAGAAGCCCCAGACTTTTGCAGAGTTTCTAGCTCAACATTCCATCACTCATGTTCTGATCAATGACGTAATTGTTTCATCTTTTAAGGCTGGTGACTTCTGGCTACCACACCGTCCGACGCTATTTGAGGATCCGGCCTTTCAAACCAAATACATGAGGCTGATATATGAGGATGGCCAGCAGAGGCTCTATGAGTTCCTGCCAGAAGACTAGGAGAATCGAACTGATAAATAAGTGGCTTCCCGGTTCATCCGCCATTCGATTGCCAAGTTTGGGCAGCCCTGTCGACAGAGTGAACGGCAGGAGTGTTGATGTCCTGGCCAAAGGCGGGGAGCACCCCCGGACGCGGTTTCGCAGGTTGTGCCTCGTTGACGCAATCCCGCTCTATCTGTTACAATTCCCTGGGGTGAATCTGACTTCCATGAGCAATAGTCATGGAACTGGAGTCTTGATTTGAGCGGCACTGCCATTCGCGTGAAAGACCTGAGTAAGATGTACCGAATCGGCGAGAAACAGGCGCGGTACAAGACGATCCGAGAGAGCGTAATGGAGACCTTGGGGGCGCCACTGCGCCGCCTGAGGCGGTTGGGAAAGCCCGTCCCGCCCCAGGAGACCTTCTGGGCGCTGAAGGATGTATCCTTTGAGGTGAAAGAGGGCGAGGTGCTGGGCATTATCGGTCGCAATGGAGCGGGCAAGAGTACGCTCCTCAAGGTGCTGTCGCGAATCACCGTGCCGACGAAGGGGCGTGTCGAGATCTACGGGCGAGTGGGGAGCTTGCTGGAAGTAGGCACGGGCTTTCACCCTGAGCTGACCGGGCAAGAGAACATTTACCTAAATGGCGCCATCTTGGGCATGACTCGCGCCGAGATTGATCATAAGTTCGATGAGATCGTGGATTTCGCGGAGATCGAGCAGTTTTTGGATACACCCGTGAAGCGATATTCCAGCGGCATGTACGTCCGGCTGGCATTCTCCGTGGCCGCCCACCTGGAGCCGGAGATCCTGCTCGTTGACGAGGTGCTGTCGGTGGGGGATGCAGCCTTTCAGAAGAAGTGCCTGGGGAAAATGGGGAGTGTGGCTAAGCGAGGGAGGACGGTGTTGTTTGTCAGCCACAATATGGGAGCGATAACTAGGCTCTGTAGAAGATCGTTTTGGTTGGACGAAGGGAAGATTGTAGCGGACGGTCTATCAAACGAGGTGGTAGGCCAGTATCAATCTCAGTACCTCAAGGCTTGCGGTGAGTGGAAGCGGCCTGAAGAAGGAAAATCAGATGGCGACTTCGCTTTTCTGAGCGTAACCTCCAGAGGCGGCGATGGACACCCCACCAGCTTATTTAGGGGAAATGAACCTGTCTCAGTGGAAATTCATTACTTAGTGCGTCGCTCACTATCGGGATGTCAAATCGGTACCCGGATATACAACTCGGATGGGCTTGTCATTTTTCACACAGCAGATTCCGACGAATCTCAAACTTCTGCGTTGCCAAAGGAGCCAGGATATTATCGGAGTGTATTCGTGATTCCTGAGAATTTCTTAGCGCCTGGAACATACTACCTCTTTTTAACAGCTCACTTACCTAATAGAAGTATGTATGAGGTGATAGAGCAGACAGTTGTCTTCGAGGTCTCGTCTTCAGGGTCTCTGGCTTCGTTGGATGGACGCTTGGGAGTTGTTGCCCCGTTGCTTCATTGGGAGACATGCAAAGAGCCGCTGTCATGATACGCTTACGCCACATTCTGCACCCTGTTCGCTCCGCCGTGTCTATATATCGTCGTCGGGTGAGCAAGTTTGTGTACCGCCGCCTTGCCGAACGCAAGTTCGGGAATATCCGGCGAGGCCAGTGCGACCAATGCTGGTGTGGTGGGGAGCTGCTGCCTTTCAAGTGGCATGCGAGCTACGGTGTATGTGCCGAATGTGGATGTTATGTGAACCGACGTCCACCGCTTCCCGAGGAACTCAGCAGGGTCTATTCTATAGATTATTGGCACAGTTGCCAAAAGATGAGGGGTTATCCCCCGCTCGAAACTCGAGCTGGGCTCTACAAATCAGATGGCCGTCTTGATTATTGGCTGGCTCTCATAGAGCGATACGGTCCAGCGCAAGGTAGGGTTGTCGAAGCGGGGTGTGCTCCAGGTATACTTCTGGCTGTGTTACAGGAGCGCGGTTATGAGTGTGTAGGTGTGGAAGTTGCTGGCGAGGTCGCGGAATGGATACGTTGCAATATGGGGGTGGATGTTCGCGAAGGCCTGTTTCCGCGTGTGCAATTACCGACCTGTGAGCTATTTCTGGCGTTTGATCTCATGGAACACATTCCAGACCCAAAAGGTTTTCTGAATGAAGTGGCGTATCTGATCGGCTCTGAGGGTGTGGCAATCATACAAACACCGATCGAGCGTTACGATTATGACCATCCCTTCAAGATGAGGCCAGATTTTTTCGACGATTTGGAACACTTGTTTCTCTATACGGACAAGGCAATAGTAACACTTGCTGCTCTAGCTCAACTAGAAATTGTTAGTTTGGAGGACAGCTCAAGTTCTTTAGGGCAAATATGTGTCCTGAGGAAGCCTCTGTGATGCTGGCAATTACTCAATCCTGCCTGGCGACCCTGGCGCAGTACAAAGGGCTTGATTTGGTCAAGGGAGAGTTACCCTTGCTCAGATTGCGCATAAGCTGTTTGACACTCCCACATCATGGCTGTCCTCATTTCTTTGCCATGAGGAAAAGATGACTGGTCGTCTAGCCGCTTATTGTCTAGGTTGGCATGTCCATCAAAGCTCCGCCTTTCAGGGCCTGTTGGTCAAGCCCCTTGAGCCATATGTTGAAGTGCAGCTTGAAGTCTATAATCGGGCTGCCAGAAGAATAGATGATTGGGGATCACGTGATGCTCATGCGCCGATCATCTTCTGCCTGACACCGCCACCCGCTGAGCTACTCGCAGATGCCCGAGTTAGAGTCGTGTGGCTTCCAATGTGGGACCAGGCCTGGGGGTATGGTCAGGCTTGGTGGGATGCCCTGCCCAAATCCCTGCGAGTGGTGGCCTTCTCGGATGCGGTGGCTCGAAGGGCGCAAGCTGCCGGATTGCCGACTTTGCGCCTTCGTTATTTCAAGAATCCACGAAACTTCGAGCCCGCCCAATGGCAGGATGGACGGGTGCTGATGTACTGGAATCGCACGGGTTTGGTTGGCCCATCCTTCTTAGAAAAACTGTGCGCCGCCCTCGACATTCGTGTCTTGCTGTTCAGGAGTCAGATTGACCCGCGCATTTCGCCACGCGCAGGTTATAATCTGCCTGACCGTCTGGGAAAGACCGTGGTGCGCAACTTCCCCGGATGGGAGTCCATGTCGCGTCAGGACTACCTGCTGCTCCTGAGCCAAGCCAATGTATACATCGCCCCTCGCGCACGCGAAGGCGTGGGGCTGACCTTTCTGGAGGCGATGGCAAGCGGGTGCGCGGTGCTGGCCTACGACGCGCCGACGATGAACGAATACATCACACCCAGCGAGGATGGGTACCTGTTCAGTGCCACGATCGACTTTCCGGGACGTGTGGCACGGGCCTTGAAGCGGCGTCTCGACAGGGTTTTCCCTGGTCACGTCCCATTCGATTATCGGTTGAGCGAAGGCCAGAACTGGAAAGAGTTGACTCAGCTTGATCTGGAACGGTTGGGCCGCGCTGCGCGTGAGCGGCACGAGGAAGGATTCAGACGGTGGCAGGACCAGATTCCCGAGTACGCACAGTTCGTGTTGGACTGGTGATAGCATTCGAATGAGCACAGAGCCGATCGTCTCCATCGTATTGGGAACGTACAACCGCCTGCCATTTCTCAAGGCGACGCTCGAGAGCATCCGGCGGGAAACGGCGGATATGCCCCATGAGATCATCGTCGTGGATGGGGGCTCGACGGATGGGACGCTCGATTGGCTGGTGAGGCAGAGAGATGTGATCAGCATCGTCCAGCACAATCGCGGCTCCTGGCGCGGTCAGCCCATCAAGCGCCGCTCGTGGGGCTATTTCATGAATCTGAGCTTCAAGTGCTCCCAGGGCAAGTACATCCTGATGGTCAGCGACGACTGCCTGCTCGTGCCAGGCGCGGTGCGGAACGGGGTGCGCCATTTTGAGGAGCTGCTGGCCGAAGGGCGCCAGGTCGGGGCGGTGGCGTTCTACTGGCGCAACTGGCCAGAGCAGGAGGAGTACTGGGTGGGGCTGACGCTCGGCGACAAGATGTTTGTGAACCACGGACTATATCTGCGGGCGGCCCTATCGGATGTCGGTTGGGTAGACGAGGAGCGCTATCAGTTCTATCACGCCGACAGCGACTTGTGTCTAAGGCTCTGGCTGAAGGGCTACGAAGTGGTCGATTGCAAGGATTCTTTTCTAGAACACGTAAGGCACGCGAACTTGGGAATTCGCAGAAGCAACAACGAGCTGCAGCAGCGAGATTGGCAAGCCTACCTCGATCGCTGGACAGGTGTCTTCTACGACCCGCAGAAAAGGAACACTGGCGGGTGGCAGTATCGCCCCTACACCGATCCGCACGAGACAGCCAAGAATTTTCCCCGCTATCGGCGCGCCCTGTTGCGGCATCACGCGCTTGGCTGCGCTCCTATCCGTAACCTTGGTCTGCTTCTCAAGAGCTGGTTACGAAACACCTTACGAAGGCCATCTCGCAACGCCGGGAGCCATACTCGACGGGATCAATGAGAGATCGGGAAGCCAATAACTCGTGTGCAAAATAACCAGGAAGAAGTGAATGCTAGTTCTTTACGTGACGATGAAGTATGACTACGGCAAGCCCGAGCAGGGCTACAGCTTTGAGCATTACAACTTCTACCACTCCCTGCTGCACATGGGCCACGACATCCTCTACTTCGACTTCATGACTCTGATGCAAGAGCGCGGACGGGGATGGATGAATCGTCGGCTGGTGGAGGTGGCGAGGGCGGAGAAGCCGAAGTTCATGTTCGCGCTTCTGCATAGGGATGAGGTAAGCTCTGCGGCATTGCGTGATATCTCGGATAATACCGATACCATCACCCTCAACTGGTTCACCGATGATCACTGGCGCTTCGACAACTTCTCCCGCCACTGGGCGCCCTGCTTCAACTGGGTGGTCACCACGGCCGAGAGCGCCGTGCCGAAGTACGAGGAGATCGGCTACCAGAACGCGATCAAGAGCCAGTGGGCGTGCAATCATTTCCTCTATCGGAAGCTGGATCTGCCATTGGAGCACGATGTCACCTTCGTAGGGCAGCCCCACGGCAACCGTCGCCAGATCATCCAGGCCCTCCGCGCCGCGGGGATAAGCGTGCGAGCATGGGGCAGCAAGTGGGAGTCGGGGCGCCTCTCTCAGGAAGAGATGATTCAGGTCTTCAACCAGAGCCGCATCAACCTGAACCTCTCCAACGCGTCCGTGCCCTTATCTGCGCCTCGATACCAGCTTAGATCAACCGCTCGCAGACTGCTCAGCCGATCCCTGGATCTGATCCCCTTCGGGCCGCGGATCAAAGTGGAAGGTAAAGCATGGCTTTCCCGTAGACGCTCCGCGGCGCTTAGAAAATCCTCTTCTCCAGCCGGATCCCGCCAGAAGTATCTCGATCAGATCAAAGGCAGGAACTTCGAGGTCCCTGGCTGCGGGGGCTTCTTGTTGACGGGACGGGTGGAAGGCCTGGAAGATTACTACGAGATCGGCAAAGAGATCGTATGCTTTGAGGATGTGGATGATCTGATAGAGAAAACGCGATACTACCTGGATCACGAGGATGAGCGAGCGGCCATCGCGCGATCCGGCTGCGAGCGCACCCTGCGAGAACACACTTACGTGCACCGCTTCAACGAGATCTTCCGGCGAATCGGATTAGGGCGAGAGCAGAGCACCGTGGTGGATCCGAGAGGGCAACCGGGGCATACGGAGGAGATCCGCTAGGCCTCACCTGATTGAAGGCGAAGTCCTAATGTAGGGTGTGCGGTGTCTGGTCAGCGAAATGGGGATGGGGCAGCCAATGAGCGATCAGGGTGCGGAGTCGGACATTGACATTGCAAGCACGCTGAAGGGGCCTGGTGTCGATAGACGAGCACAAGGAGACATGCGAGGTCTTTTTGACAACTAACTACCTTGCAGCGTCCAGAGAGATGTGAATGGTCGTGAGGGAATTATGAGCGAGCGGCCCCGAGTGAGCGTTCTAATGACGGTCTACAATGGGGAGCGCTACCTGAAGGAAGCGGTAAACAGCATCCTCGACCAAACCTTCGCCGATTTCGAGTTCATCATCGTGGACGATGGGTCCACGGATGGTACCGCCGAGCTGCTTGCAGCGGAGAGAGACCCCAGGATACGGGTTTGGCGCAGCGCCGAGAATATAGGCCGCTCGCGGGCACTCAACGTGGGACTCGAACTGACGGACGGCGTATATCTTGCTCTCCTGGATGCCGACGATGTGGCGCTTCCTCACCGCCTGGAAAAGCAGGTCTCTTTCCTGGACGAGCATCCCCGGGTCGGAATCCTGGGCAGCCCTTGTCTGCAGACGGATGCGACTGGCAGAGTCCTCAGCGTGCTCGAGGTTCCAACGACCAACCTGCAGATCCGATGGAAGAGCCTGCTGGCCATGCCCTTCGCGAATCCCACGGTGATGATGCGCCCTGACGTTCTGGCGAGGAGCGGCCTGAAATACGATGAGGATCCTCAGCCGGCCGAGGACTACGACCTCTTGACAAGAGCACTCAACCACACCCAGGGAGCCAACCTCAGCGAGCCGCTGGTCCTGCGGCGCCTGCATGCCGACAGCGAGACCGGGAAGCGTCGGGGACTTCAGCAGAGAAACAGCGACATGATCGCCCTGCGCACGATCTGCGAACAACTGCCGGGCTTCGCCATCACTTCCCAGCAAGTGAGCCGGCTCCGAGCACTCTTCAGTGGGGAAGGAAAGCTTCCGCCAGATTTGGACGCGAAGCGCCCCATGTTGGCACAGCTCTACCTGGATCTGCTCCAGGCCTTCACCGAGCTTCATCCCGGGGAGCCCGAGCTTAAAGCCCTGCGCCATCATCAGGCCATGAGGGCGGCACACCGCGTTCTCCGGCTTCCCCTCCAGCCAGGATGGCTGGCCGTTGTGAGGCGCGTTATGGCGATACCTGGCCTGCCACGGTTTGCCCTATTACACTTGCCGACCCTGGTTTGCCGTCGGCTGCGCCCGCCGGGGCGCAGCTCGTTCGGGGAGAGATTAAGATGAGGCAAGCGATGGAGGCCCGACAATTCGATGATCAGCACACCCTTGCCCATTTGCCCTGACAGGATGCGAGCCTAGCAAAGGAGGCCCTTTGAGTGGAACCGATCGCCCGTTGAGACTGTGTTACATCGCGAATCCCAACAGCATTCACACCCTCCGGTGGCTGCGCTATTTCGTCGAGGTGGGGCACGAAGTTCATCTCATCCCCGATCGAGTGCCTCGAAGTCAGTTGGAGGGAATCAAGCTTCATCCCCTGTCCCGCCTCTGGGATCTTCCCAAGCTGCGCTATGCGGCGTGGGGGCTCCAGGCGCGGCGCCTGGTCCGAACGATCCGCCCGGATATCCTGCACGCTCATCAGGCCATCAGCGCCGGGTGGATCGGGGCGGCGACGGGATTTCACCCATTCCTGATCACTTCCATCGGATCGGACCTGATGGTCTTCCCTTACGGATCGAGATTCAACCGCTTGCTGACGAGGCTCACTTTGGGTCGGGCCGATCTTGTAATCGCGGTATCCCGCGACCTGCGCCGCAAGGCGGTGGCCCTTGGGGTTCATCAGGATAAGCTAGAGGTGGTGAGGTTGGGGACGGATCTGGACGCTTATCACCCCGAGGGGGACACCGGAGGGCTGAGAAAGGCCTTGAAACTCGGACATTCTCCGGTGATCCTGAGCGCCCGAGCCATGAGCCCCATCTACAATCAGCTTGTGGTGGCGCGGGCCATCCCTCTGATCCTGGGCGAGGTGCCGGAAGCGAAGTTCATATTCTGGCGGTACAACGTGGACCAGGGCTATCTGGAGGACGTCGAGGGGTTGATTCGGAAGTCGAAACTAGGAGAAGCGGTCAGATTTGTGGGCCCGCTGAGCTCATATGTCGAGGGTGCGGACTACTACCGGCTGGCTGAAGTGATGGTTTCGGTTCCTTCCTCCGACGGCAGCCCGCTTACGGTGTCGGAGTCCATGGCCTGCGGCACTCCGGTGGTGGCCAGCGACCTGCCGTCCGTCCGAGAGTCGATCGGCCACAACGAGAACGGGCTGCTGATTCCGGTGGGAGATCCGGAGGCCCTGGCCGCAGCGGTCGTTCGCCTTCTGGGCGATCCCGAGCTGCGACGCAAGTTGCGCCAGACAGGATTGGCTTTCGTGCGCGAGCACGGAGATCACCAGAGGAACATGGCGCGGGTGGAGGAGATCTACCAGCGCCTCTCGGGAGCGAAAATTGATGACTAAGGTCGCCCACCTTACCTCCGTGCACTCCGCGGAGGATCCTCGCATCTTCCACAAGGAGTGCAAGACCCTAGCAGCAGCCGGGTATGAGGTGGTTCTCATCGTCCCGCACGGTCGAGGTGAGGTGTTGGACGGCGTGCGGGTCCGCGCGCTGCCCAGGCCAGCAGGTCGGCTCCAGCGCCTGGCCCGCACGGTCTGGCAGGTCTATTGGGCTGCTCTTAAGGAGAATGCGCAGATCTACCATTTTCATGACCCTGAACTCATACCGATGGGGCTCCTCCTCAAGATGCGGAGAAAAGCGGTGATCTATGACGTGCATGAGGATTACGTCACTTCCATATCCCAGAAGAGCTATCTGCCTCGGTGGCTCCGCCCTGCGCTCGCGACCGTTTTCGGCGAGCTCGAAGTGGCGCTTGCCAGGCCGCTCGCGGTCATCGTCGCGGAGGAGTACTACTCGAGGCGATTTCCGCGGGCGACGAGAGTATTGAATTATCCTGTCGTGAAATTCGCGGAGCGGAGCGATACAGACAAGCCTCGTAAAAACCGGGACAGCCGCCGACTCCTTTACACCGGGAACATAACCGAAGATCGCGGCGCCCTTATCCACGCCCGAGTGGTTGGCAGCATCCCCGATATCGAGGTTCACATGGTCGGCAGATGCGCTCAAGACCTGGCGGACAGGTTGAGAGAAGCGGCAGGCAGTGACGCCCATCGGCTTCACATTGAAGGGGCCGGGCAATTCGTCCCTCACGAGCGGATCCTGGCTCGCTACGGCAAGGGCGGGTGGCTTGCTGGCCTCGCCGTTTTCCCACCCACCCCTCATTACAAGCGGAAGCAGCTCACCAAGTTCTTCGAGTACATGGATGCGGGGATTCCCGTCGTCTGTTCAGACTTCCCCGTCTGGCGATCGTTGATCGAAGGGAATGGATGCGGCCTGCTCGTGGACCCACTGGACCCCGAGAGCGTGGCTTCCGCTATCGGATGGCTGATGAGCAATCCTGAAGGGGCGGAAGAGATGGGCAGACGGGGCCAGGAAGCGGTTCGAACCCGTTATAACTGGAGGTCTGAATCTCGGAAGATGCTGGGCCTCTACGAAAACCTGGTGAGATGAGGGTGGCCGTCGGGTCAGTCATCCCCATCGTTTCTGAGCAGAGGGGTCAAGCGGCGGTCCCCACCAAGGCCGCTTCCAAGAGGCATTCGACGACCCCTGGGGCCGCGTTCCCGCGCCCAGCGATCCATCTCCTTGCGCGCCCTGGCCAGCTCCTCGGCGAATTCGGTCACCGTCCAGTGACTGCATCCCATGCCGAAGACGAGGTTCCCCTCCATCCGATCGGAGGTCACCACTCCCACCCGAGTCCCCTGGGAGATGAGTCTCCGGCACATCGCCTCTATCACCTGGTCGGCGGTGGCGGGAGGATGAGCATAGAGCACCCTGATCCCGCGGTCCATCTGGGAGGGCGAAAAGGTGCGAACCGAGGAATCGAAAACTACGGTGATCTGGATCCCGGTGAAGCCCTGAAAGTTGGACAAGTCATCGATCAGCCGGTGGCGGGAATGCTCGAAGCTGGCCAGGGAGCGCAACTCCTCCCAGCCATGGATCACATTGTAACCATCCACCAAGAGATGGTCCATCTTGGAGCCCCTCCCGAATCAAGAGAGAGCGCAACAACTCCTGGACAGCGACCACCCCCCTAGCGGGGCGTTTGGCGCTGACGCAGAGCCTCATATAGAACGATTGATCCAGCCACCGCCGCGTTGAGAGATGAGATGGCGCCCCGCATGGGCACGCGCACCAGGACGTCGCACGCCTCCCGCACCAAGCGGCGCATACCCGAACTCTCGCTCCCCACAACCAGGGCCATGGATCCCGTCAAGTCGGCCTCCCAGCAGGTCTTTTGGGCGCTGGGGTCCAGTCCCACTATCCACAGGCCCGCATCCTTCAGCCTCTTCATCGCCCGGACCAGGTTGCCCACCTGGGCGATTCGCAGGTGCTCCACCGCCCCCGCCGAAACCTTCCGGACGGCGGGGGTAACGCCGGCAGCTCGTCGCTGGGGCAGTATCACCCCATCCACGCCGACGGCTTCCGATGCGCGCAGAAGCGAACCAAGGTTCTGCACATCTTGCAGACAGTCCAGAACCAGGACGAGAGGATTCCCATCCTCCGGCGCGAGGAGGATATCCTCCAGGCCAGCATACATGAAAGGGGCCAAACGGGCTACGATGCCCTGGTGGGCGCCGCCGCCTCCCACGGAGCGGGCTTGCCGTTCCAGCTTCTTCCGCAGCACCGCGCGCACGGGAATCCGCCCGGATTGGGCCAACTCGAGGGCCTCCGCCATAGCCCCGCCGCGGCGAACGCCTTCCGCCACCCAGATCTCCTCGATCTTCTCGCCGGAGCGCAGGGCTTCTAAAATAGGATTGCGACCATAAATCCAATCAGCCACTCTGTCGATCCCTCGATGACTATGTGAACGGCCCCCGCTAAGCCATGCGGGACAGGCCCCGCCAGGTCGTCTCTACGGAGTGCACCTAATGCCGCCCGTACCAGCGGTGACCTTCGGGCGTGTCCTCCACTACGATGCCCTTGTCCACCAAGGCATCCCGGATTTCATCCGCCAGCCGCCATTGTTTGGCTTTCCTCAGCTTCTCCCTGGTCTCGACCAGCAGCTCGATGAAGGGGTCGGCGTTCGCCGCTCCTTGGCCATCGGAGAAGGGGAGGATTCCCAAGATGTCTCCCGCCAACTCGTCATATACCTCAAGAACGGCGCTCAGCGTTTCCCGTGCCGCGCTTGGGTGGGCCTCCAAATAGGAGTTGACCTCACGATTGAGGTCGAATAGGACGCCGATGGCACCGGCGGTGTTGAAGTCGTCGTCCATGTGAGCGAGGAAGCGTTCCTTATGCCCCCCCAATATTCCCAGGAAGGACTCGTCGGGCTCACCTGGCTCCGCCCCATCGCGCCGTCGAGTCAGCTGGCGGTAAGTATTGTGAATCCGCGAGACCCCTTCCCCGGCTGCCCTCACCGCTTCTGGCGTGTAGTTCAGGTTCTGGCGATAGTGGCTGGTCAGGGCGAAGAATCGGAGCTGCTCCGGACTGTACTCCTTCAGCGCATCCTTGATATAGGTGAAATTCCCCAGGGACTTGCCCATCTTCTGGCCGTTCACCAGCACCATGTTGTTGTGCATCCAATAGCGGACGAAGGTCTTGCCCGTTGCCACCTCGCTCTGGGCGATCTCACACTCGTGATGGGGGAAGATGTTCTCCAGGCCGCCACCATGGATATCCAGCGTCTCCCCCAGATACTTGGGGCCCATGGCCGAACACTCGGTATGCCAACCCGGGTACCCTTCCCCCCAAGGGCTGTTCCACCTCATCAGGTGTCCAGGCTCCGCCCGCTTCCAGAGAGCGAAGTCGGCCGGAGCGCGCTTCTCGGGATGTACATCGACCCGTGCTCCCGCTTCCTGATCCTCCACCCGCCTGCCGGAAAGCTTCCCGTACTCGGGGAAGGCAGCGACCGAGAAATAGACCGATCCGTTAACCTCGTAAGCGTGTCCGGTCTTCAGGAGTCGCTCCACCAGCGCGATCTGCTCCGGGATGTGTGCGCTGGCGCGGGGAGAGATGTCCGGGCGAACCACGTTCAAGGCATCCATGTCCTCGAAGTAGCTGCGGGTATATTTCTCCACCAGCTCCATGGGCTCCAGGCGCTCGAGCCTGGCCTGCTTCTCAATCTTGTCCTCCCCCTGGTCCGCATCGTCGGTAAGATGGCCGACATCGGTGATGTTCTGTACGTAGCGAACCTTGTAGCCCAGGTAGCGCAGGTAGCGGACCACCACGTCGAAGGAGACGTAGCTCTTGGCGTGCCCGATGTGAGCGTGATCGTAGACGGTGGGTCCGCAGACGTAGATGCCCACGAAGCCGTGATGAAGGGGCACGAACTCCTCTCTCGAGCGCGTCATGCTATTATAGATCCTCAGAGCCATGTGTCATGCCTCCGTTCGACGTTCGGGCTGAGCTTGGGCAGAGCCTTGAGTCTCGGTCGAAGGCTCTCCACTTTCCAGCTTTTGGATGCGATCCTCCAGCTCGAGGATCTTTCGTTGCAAACAGTTCATCATCTCAGCATCAGGGTCCGGCAGACGCTGAATTGAGCCCCCATTGGGCTCTCGGTAGGCGACCACCCTGCCTGGAACCCCCACCACGGTGGAATTGGGAGGCACGT